>Ga0335070_10005216_pt1 | contig 15273 bp, 13 predicted proteins | sample Lox_Sample_13_FD_206722 | JGI IMG/M metagenome (GOLD analysis project Ga0335070, IMG submission 206722) | Soil microbial communities from Loxahatchee National Wildlife Refuge, Florida, United States - Lox_Sample_1.3 | ecosystem: Environmental > Terrestrial > Soil > Wetlands | place: USA... | reverse complement strand
CCTGATATTCGGCGTCCTGATCCTGTTCCTGCCCAGGATTCTCAACTATCTGGTCGCGATCTATCTGATCCTGGTCGGGGTGACCGGCCTGTTCCCGCATTTCGTCGCGCACTACCTGAACTGAGGGGGGCTATTCCGCGGCCCGGGCCGCGCCGGCTTTGCCGCGCGCCATCCGCTCTTCGGCCATCCGGTCGGCGACGGTGTTGGTAGGTGCACCCTCTTTCGCCGCACGCTGGAAGATCGCGCTGAGCGTATCGGCGATGCCGAGCACGCGGCGCTCGACTTCGGCGTCGCTCCAGTTCTCGATCTGCGCCGCGACGCGAATGATGCCGCCGCCGTTGATGACGTAGTCCGGCGCATAAAGTATCTCGCGCTCGCGCAGCATCGCACCGTGACGGTCGCGCGCGAGCTGGTTATTCGCGCCGCCCGCGACGACGTGCGCATGCAGCCTCGGGATGCTCGCATCGTCCAGGATGGCGCCGAGCGCGTTGGGCGAGAGCACGTCGCACTCCGCCGTCACGATCGCATCGGGTGCCGTAGCGACGGCGCCGAGCATCTCGACGGCTTCGCGCACCGCCGCCTCCTTCGTGTCGGCGACGATGAGCCTGGCGCCTTCGGCGTGCAGCCTCTTCGCGAGACCCATGCCGACTTTACCCAGCCCCTGAACGGCGATACGCAGCCCCTTCGTCGTGTCGACGCCGAGGCGGTGCTTGACCGCCGCCTTGAGGCCGACGAAGACGCCGAGCGCGGTGGCCGGACCGCTGTCGCCGCCCGCTTTTCCCGGCTGGTCGTAGCCGGCGATGAATTTGGTGCCGCGCGCGATCACCGGCATATCCGGCGGCAGGATTCCGACATCCATCGCCGTGACGTAGCGGCCGCCGAGCGTGTTGATCGCCTCGGCATAGGCCGCAAATTTCGCGTCCGACTTGTCCGTCGCCGGATTTCCGATGATGCAGGCCTTGCCGCCGCCGAGCGGCAGATCGGCGATGGCGTTCTTGTAGCTCATGCCCTTGGACAGACGGAGCGCGTCGGTCAGGGCCGCGTCCGCCGTCGCATAAGGATACATGCGCGTGCCGCCGCAGGCCGGGCCGAGCGCCGTCGAATGGATTGCAATGACCGCCCGCATCCCGCTCTTCTTGTCGTCGAAGAAGGCGACCGCCTCGTGGTGATCGAAATCTGGAGAATCGAAGACGTTCATTCCGCGGCCTCGGTGATCGGCTTGGGGGCAGCCGCGTCGGACAGGTGGAGGCGGCGCAGCAGCGCGCCTTCCCTGACCTTGGACTGCCGGTCGTTCTCGTCCTTGATGTAGCCGTAGCCCTTGACGGCCAGCGGCAATTCGGCGAGCGAAACCGCCGTGGCATGGTTCGCCGGCGTAAGCGCGGCCGCGATTTCGGCGAGGAGCTTTTCATACTCGCCGATCATCGCGACTTCGCGCTTGCGTTCCGGGTTGCGCGCGAAAATGTCCAGCCACGTACCGCGCACGCCCCTGAGCGCCGCGAGCACGCGGAAGGCGCCCATCATCCACGAACCGAACTCCATTTTCCGCGGCCGGCCCGTGTTGGGATCGGTCGTGCCGAAGATCGGCGGCGCGAGGTGAAACGACAGCGAGAAATTGCCTTCGAATTCCTGGTTCAGCTTCTTGCGGAACTCGCCGTTCGTATATAGCCGCGCGACCTCGTACTCGTCCTTGTAGGCCATCAGCTTGAACAGCGCGCGCGCCGCCGCCTCCGCGAGCCCGCGCTTGCCGGGCGCCTTGAGCACCTCGGCGACGCGGATCTTGTCGAGTACGGCGCGGTAACGCTCGGCATAGGCCGCGTTCTGGTAGTCCGTCAGGAACACCGAGCGCTTCGCGACGATCTCTTCGAAGCTGTCCGCGAATTTCGGACCGTCGGGCTTGTCGAGCCCCGCCATCCTGAGGACCTTGGCGCGGTCATGGGCGGCCAGGCGGCCGAGGCGGAATGCGCGCTGGTTCGTCTTGACCGCCGCGCCGTTGAGCTCGATCGCCTTGAGGATCGCCTCTTCGCCGATCGGAATCTCGCCGAGCTGGTAGGCGTAACCGGTCTGGAACATGTTGGCGTAGATCGTGTCGCCGAGGAGGCGCAGCGCCAACTCTTCGGCATCAATGCTTTCCAGCCGCCGCGAGGCGCGGGCGATCCGCATGCGCATCGAGGCCATGTCGTAGCTGATCGTGTTGTCGGTGACGAAGGCTGCGGTCGGCGTCAACCCCTCGTTCACGATGGCGACCGTGCGCTCGGGATTGAGATAACCGAACGTATCGGGCTTGGACGACATGACGATGTCGCAGCCGATGAGGACGTCGGCCTGCCCGGTCGGCACGCGCGGTCCGTTGATACGGGCCTTCTCGGCGGCGACACGCACAAAGGAAGTCACCGCGCCGCCTTTCTGGGCAAGCCCCATCATGTCGAGAGTCGCCGCGGACTTGCCTTCGATATGCGCCGCCGTTCCCAGGATCGCGCCGATCGACGTCACGCCGGTGCCGCCGATCCCGCCGATGACGATGTTGAAGGTCTCGCGCGTCACCTCGGGCAGGACCGGCTGCGGAATGTCGAAGGCCGCGTTCGCCGCGCCGTTCTTGGCGCGCGTCTTCAGCGATCCGCCATGCACGGTCACGAAGCTCGGGCAGAAGCCTTCGACGCAGGAGAAATCCTTGTTGCAGGACGACTGGTTGATCTTGCGCTTGCGGCCGAATTCCGTCTCCAGCGGCTCGACGCTGACGCAGTTGGACGTCCGGGAACAGTCGCCGCAGCCTTCGCAGACCAGCTCGTTGATGAAGGCGCGCTTCGGCGGGTCGGCCATCAGCCCGCGCTTGCGCCGCCGCCGCTTTTCCGCCGCGCAGGTCTGGTCATAGATCATGACCGTCGCGCCTGCGATTTCGCGCAGCTGCTTCTGGATCGCGTCCAGGTCGCGGCGATGCACGATGCGCGTTCCGGCCGGAAAATTCGCCGCCGAGTGTTTCTCGGGCTCGTCGCTGACGATCACCAGCGCCTTGATGCCTTCGGCATGGACCTGCGCGGCCATCTCCGGGACCGTCAGCTCGCCATCGACGTGCTGGCCGCCGGTCATGGCCACGGCGTCGTTGTAGAGCAGCTTGTAGGTGATGTTCACGCCCGCCGCGACCGACGCGCGGATCGCAAGCAGGCCGGAGTGGAAGTAGGTCCCGTCGCCCATGTTGGCGAACATGTGGGGCATGCTGGTGAAGGGCGATGCGCCGATCCACGGCGTGCCCTCGCCGCCCATCTGGGTGAAGAGCGCGGTGTGCCGGTTGGGCTGCCACGTCACCATGTAGTGACAGCCGATGCCCGCCATGCCGAGCGACCCTTCCGGCACCTGCGTCGAGGTATTGTGCGGACAGCCCGAGCAGTAGAACGGCGCACGCTCATAGAGCGCCGCCATCCCGTCCTGTTCGCGATGCTTGGCCTCGAGCCGGCCGACGAGCGCGCGGATCCGCGGAGTCCATTTGTCCTGGCCGATGATGGCCGCGACCGCGAGCGCCACCTGCCCCGCATCGAGATCGAGGATCGAGCGGATGAACGGCTTTCCGTCGCGTCCCAGCTTGCCGAAAACGCGCGGACGCTTTTCCGGGTTCATGTTGAAGAGGATCGACTTGATCTGGCTCTCGATCAGGTCGCGCTTCTCCTCGATGACAAAGACCTCTTCGAGCCCGTAGGCGAAGCGCGCGACCTGGGTCGGCTCGATCGGCCAGGTCATGCCCATCTTGAGAACGCGCAGGCCCAGCGCGGCGGCTTCCTTGTCGCCGATGCCCAGATCATCGAGCGCCTGGCGCAGGTCGAGATAGGACTTGCCGGCCGTCACGATTCCGATGCGCGGATTTTCGGAGTCCATCACCACGCGGTTGAGCACGTTGGTGTGCGCGAAGGCGATGACGGCGGGAATCTTGTGCTCGCGCAGACGTTTTTCCTGCGCCTGCGGATTGTCGCCGATCCGGATCGACAGTCCGTCCTTCGGCAAGGGGAAACCGAGCGGTTTGACGATCGGCACGCGGTGCGGATGCACTTCGACCGTGGCCGAGGCGTCCATCGTCTCGGCCAGTGCGATCATCGACACCCAGGTTCCGGCGTAGCGCGACAGCGCCCAGCCATAGATGCCGAAATCGAGAACCTCCTGGATGCCGGCGGGATTGAGAACCGGAATCTCGGCATCGACCATCGCATATTCGCTCTGGCTGGGAAGCGTCGAGGATTTGCAGGCATGGTCGTCGCCGAGCACGGCTAGCACGCCGCCCTTGCTCCAGGTGCCGGCGGCATTGGCGTGCTTGAAGGCGTCGCCCGAACGGTCGACGCCCGGCGCCTTGCCGTACCACATCGCGAAAACACCGTCATATTTCGCGCCGGGATAGAGATTGGCCTGCTGCGATCCCCAGACGGCCGTCACGGCCAGGTCCTCGTTGAGGCCCGGCTTGAACACGGTCGCATGCTTATCGAGGAACTTCTGCGCGCGCCACAGCTGTTGATCGAGACCGCCGACCGGCGAACCGCGATAGCCCGAAATGAAACCCGCCGTGTTCAGCTTGGCCCGGCGATCGAGTTCGTGCTGCATCATGGGAAGGCGAACAAGCGCCTGGATGCCGGTGAGAAAGACCCGGCCGGTCTCGACTTCGTATTTGTCGTCGAGAGAGATGGGCATCAATGTCATGTGTCGGTCCTGCTTCCCTATATGGGGTTGCGCGACTCTCTCGGAAAGCAGCCCGACCATACCTTTTGCGAACGGCAATTGGCTTGCCTTTTATGGCCCTGCCCGGCAATGGAAGGTGCGCGGCAGGCGCATGCCCGGCAATAAAGCCACCGTTCTCGAACGTGCTTTACAGGCAGACGGCGCCGGTTCTCTATTCCGCCATGCCCGATCTCGAATCCCTGCGCCGGCAGCATCCGGAGATCCGCTCCGACTTCACGATCAACCAGCATTGGGAACGTTACGATTCGGCGCAGCACGCCATGTGGCGCTCACTGTTCGAGCGGCAGGCGAAAATCCTTCCGGGCCGCGCCTGTGGCGAGTTTCTCGACGGTCTTGCCAAATTGCGCCTCGTCTCGGACTCGATTCCGGATTTCGACCGGCTATCCGACGATCTGTCGAAGCTGACGGGCTGGCGCGTCGTCGCCGTGCCCTCGCTGGTGCCGGACGACATTTTCTTCGATCACCTCGCCAACAAACGTTTCCCCGCAGGCCAGTTCATCCGCCGCCCGGAGCAGATCGACTACATCGAGGAACCCGACGTCTTTCACGACGTCTTCGGCCATGTTCCGATGCTCGCCCATCCGGTCTTCGCGGACTACATGCAGGCCTACGGCAAGGGCGGCCAACGCGCGCTCAGCGAGTTCGGCGCCCTGCGCAACCTCGCGCGGCTCTATTGGTACACCGTCGAATTCGGCCTGATCGGAAAACCGGAAGGGCTGCGCATCTACGGCTCCGGCATCGTGTCGAGCGGCGCGGAGTCCGTTTATGCGGTCGAAAGCCCGTCGCCGAACCGAATCGGATTCGACCTCGAACGCGTCATGCGTACGGAATACAGGATCGACGATTTCCAGGAGAGCTACTTCGTCATCGAGTCGTTCGAGGATCTTTTCGCCGAGACCTACAAGGACTTCGCAGCGATCTATAAGCGCCTCGAGAGCGGACCGACGTACAAGCCCGGGGACATCGTCGCGTCGGACCGCGTCCTCACCCGGGGCACGCACACCTATGTCGGCGGCAGCCACGCCGCGGAGTAGAGGTTCTACCCCGCCAGGAACGACTCGACGTGTCCCATGAAAACGTCGAGCTTGTCGTGGTGCGACCAGTGACCGGCGCCGTCGATATTGGCGAGCACGGCATTGCGAAAGTGCTTGATGCGGCCATCTTCGGCCGGATCCGACGCCCAGGATTCTGTGCCGCGCACCAGCAGCACCGGCGCGGCGATGTTGCTCCAGACCTCGCGCTGCTCTTCGACCGATAGGCCGCCGGGACCGCCCAGGCGAACGGCGTTGTCGAACTTCCACGACCAGGTGCCGTCCTCGTTCTGGGCCGCGCCGTGCAGCGTGAGGTGATGCGCCTGCTCCTCGCTGAGGTGCGTGTTCTCTTCCTTCATCCGCGCCAGTGCTTCTTCGAAGGCGGCATATTTGCGCGGGCTGCGGCCGGCGTTCGCCCGGCGCGCCTCGATGCGTCCGCGGACGCGCTGCGCGACGGGCATCTCGTTCATGCGCTGCAGCATCTCGGGCGACGGACCGAGGCCCTCGATGGCGACGATTTTGGCCACCGTCTCGGGAAAGACGCCGGCATAAAGCAGCGCAACCGCGCCGCCGAGCGAATGGGCGATGATCGTCACCGGCGCCATCTTCTTCTGCAGGACGAGCTGGGCGATGTCGTAGACGTAGTTGAGCTCGCCGTAACTGCCGCCGGTGGCCCAGTCGCTGTCGCCGTGCCCGCGCAGGTCCGGCGCCACGATGTGGTAGCGGTCCTTCAGCCGCTCGGCGACCCAGTCCCAGTTGCGGCAGTGATCGCGCCCGCCATGGATCAGCAGCATGGGCGGGGCGTCCTCATTGCCCCAATTGACGTAGTGCAGGCGCAGGCGCTGCGAGAAGTACAGATGGGACGTCGGACCTGCCATGTCGAACTCCGGAAAGCGGCGCGGGAATGCGCTGGAAATACCCCCTTCCCGCCGCAACGTCATTAGCGGATTTGCCCGGGAATTCCCCCGATTCAAACCCGTTGTTGTTGGCATCTACTTGATTTGGGCAGAGTCCTCTAAGGAAAAAATTTCTTTCCGCAGAGAAGATTGAGGTGGCGTGCGGCTCAATTCTTGCTCTACGCTGTTTCCATCAGACCTGGGGGAAATCATGAAATTCGGAACACTCGCGGCGATCGCCGCGTTGGGCGCGGCTTTGTCCGGCTGCGCCAGCATTGTCGAGGGCACCACGCAGTCGATCGCGGTGACTACGCCGCCGGCGGACGGCGCCAAATGCGTCCTGACGAGTTCGGAAGGCACGTACTATGTGACCACGCCGGGCAACGTCACCGTCCACAAGACGAAGAACGACCTGGACGTGAATTGCAGGCGGGACGGATTCAAGGACGCGCATGCGACGATCCCGTCGCACTTCAACGGCGCCACCGCGGGCAACATCCTCGCGGGTGGCGTCATCGGCATCGGCATCGATGCCGCGACCGGCGCAAACTACAACTATCCGACCGAGTACGCGATCACCATGACGCCGGACGACGCCGCGCCGGAGTCGTCGCTGCCGGCAACGCCGCCGACACCGGCCGACGCGCCGCCGGCCGCCAAACCGGCATCGTAGCGGAAAGAACGAACGCCGCAGTCACGCATGCCGTGACGGCGGCCGCACGCGCGAACCTATTTCGGCTTCGTCGCACCCTTGGTGTGATGATGGTGGTTGTGGCCGGCGTGATGCGCATGGCGGCCGTGATGCTCGTGATGGCGCCAGTGCATGTGATGCTCCTCCGGCGGCGGCTGGTGATCGAGCCGGTCATTGGCGCGTTGCGCGTCCGCCGCTGCGCCGTGCGCAGCCGTGCCGGCGGCGTCGGCGGCGCTCTGCGCGTGCTGCGCCGCGGACATGGCGGCGGCCGCGTCGGCCTTCGCGGCATCGGCGGTTGCCTGGGCGCGCTCGACGGCTTCGTTGGTGGCGCAGCCGCTGAGCAACAGGCCGGCACCCATCAGCGCAACAATGACTGGGCCCTTGAGACTTGGGTAATGCATATACTTCCTCCAGAACGTCCTTGGGGATCGGGAGCCTGAATCAGCCCCTTCCGAATGCGCGGCACACTAGGCCCGCGCGGCGCATGCGGAAACGCCAACGCGCCGCAGTTCCGCATTTGTCCCCGGAATGTCACAACCTGTGGACGCGATTCGGTAACGGGCTCACGGACCGATGGCGGCGAGCACCTCGCCCTCGGTGAGAATCTGCGGCAGCACCTTCGGCTCGCCCGCACCCGGCGCATAATAGAGATAAAGCGGAACGCCCTCGCGCCCATGTGCCGCCAGAAGATGGGTGATTTCCGGATCGCGCCGCGTCCAGTCGGCGACCAGATAGGCGATGTGGCGGTCGCGAAACGCCTGGTGGACGCGCGCGCCGGACAGCGCGGCCTCGTCATTGACGAGACAGGTGATGCACCAGGCCGCCGTTGCGTTGACGAATACGGGCGTTCGGGCATCGCGCAGTGCTGCGAGCCGTGCGGCGCTGTACGGCGAGGAAGGCAATCCGCTGACGTTGACGCCGCCGCCATTGGCCTGCGCCGGCGTGGTCCTGAGCAGGGCGAGGCACGAAAGCGCCGCGACGATCGCCACGAGCGTGATGAGCGAGCCAATGCCGCGGCCGCGCGGCGAGAAATTGCGGCTCATGCCCCAGATCCAGGCGCCGAAAGCGGCGGCGACCATCGCCGCCAGCACGGCGGCAACCGCGTTGGCTCCCGCCTGCTGCGCCAGCACCCACACCAGCCACGCGGCCGTTCCGTACATCGCAAAGGCGAGCGCCTGCTTGAACACGAGCATCCAAGCCCCCGGTCTGGGGAGCGCGCGCATGAGAGCCGGCGAAACGCCGATCAGAACGAACGGCGCTGCGAAACCGAAACCGAGCGCGAGAAAGATGCCGAGCGCGACGATCGCCGTCTGTGTTAGCGCGTAGCCGAGCGCGGCCGCCATGAACGGCGCGGTGCAGGGTGCGGCGACCGCGACCGCGAGCACGCCGGTGAAGAACGATCCGATCTCGCCGCTGGTGCGGGTCAGGCCTTCCCCGCCGCCAAAGCTCGCGATCTCGAACACGCCGGAGAGATTGAGGCCGACGCCGAACATCAGCAGTGCAAAACCGGCGACGATCATCGGCTCCTGCAGCTGGAATCCCCAGCCGATCACCTGCCCGCCCGCGCGCAATGCGATCAGCAGTGCGCCCAGCGCGACGAAGCTGAGGATGGCGCCGATGCCGTAGGCGAGGCTTTCGCGTACGGCTTCGGCGCGGTCGCGTCCGGCCTGCGACGACAGCGCAAAGGCCTTCATGGCCAGCACCGGCAGGACGCACGGCATCAGGTTGAGAATGAGCCCGCCGGCAAACGCAAAAAGGAGCGCGAGGAGGAATCCGGTTTCGCGCGCGCCCGTATCGAACGTCGCGGGCGGCACCGGCCCGGGCAACGCTTGGACCTCGAGCGCCTGCACCGAGCCGTCGGTCGACGTCAGGACGAGAACGCCTGCGACGGCACCGCCGCGTTTGGCGAAGCCTTTCGCCGGCGACAGGCGCAGCACGATCCCGTCGGAAGCGAAACCCATCGTCTGAGCGGCAGGCGCGTTCACGATGCCGTTCCGCGACGGAAAGAAGATCGCGCTTTGCGGATGCGCGCGCGCAAGTGACCCGGCGGCGACGTAGAGATCGAGCGACCGTGCGAGCGCGTAACGCATTGCCCAAGGCGACGGCACCGGCAACAAAGCGCGCGCCGCCGCGAACCTCTCGGTGTCCACCGGAGCCGCCGTGCCGATTCTCAACGACAAGCCGAGCGCGGCATCTTCAGGGATGCAGATTTCCTTGCAGACCAGCCAGCTTGCATGCGCCTTCAAGGCGATCGTGTCGCCCGGCCGCGCGCCGGCAGGCGCGGTGAGATGGGTGAGAATCCAGACCTTGCCCTCATAGCCATAGTCCATGAAGGGGCCGACCGGCAGGCGCATCGGATAAGGCCATTGCAGCGCACCGGCGTGCCAGCCGGCGGGAAGCGACCAGTCGAGCGTCGTCGGCTGCCCGACGTCGCCCGCGTTGAGCCAGTAGGTATGCCAGCCGGGCCGGATCACCTGCTCGAACGCGACCGCCACCGTGCCGCCCGGGTCAATCGTCGCGCTTTCTGCAATCAGGCGCGCCTGGACCTTCGCCCCGTCGTCGACTTGCGCGGAGCAAGGTTCGATGGCCGCGAAAAGTACAAGCAGAAGAGTGGCAAACCATTTCATGCCACGGCTATAGCGTTCACCGGCCTTTCCCGCCAGCGCCCCTCGCGTATCCGTGACTGCGACGATAGGGTGCGCGCCGACACTCAAGGGGCAAGACATGCGTAACAGCAATCGGCAATGGATCCTGAAACGACGTCCTGTCGGCGACATCAAAGAGGGCGATCTGGAACTCGTCGAGAAGCCTATTCCGGTACCCGGCCAGGGCCAGATCCTGGTACGCACGGTTTACCTGTCGCTCGATCCCACCAACCGCATCTGGATGAGCGACATGGACCAGTACATGCCGCCGGTCGAACTCGGCGACGTGATGCGCGGCGGCTCGATCGGCGTGGTCGAACAGTCCAACAACCCCGATTACAAGCGCGGCGACGTCGTGAGCGGAATCTCCGGCTGGCAGGAATTCGCCGTTGCCGATGCGGCGACGAAAGTCGAGCGCGGCAATGTCCCCCTGCTCGCTTACATGAGCGTACTCGGCATGACGGGGGCAACCGCCTATTTCGGCCTGCTCGATCTCGGCAAGCCGCAGCCCGGCGAAACCGTCGTCGTCTCTGCCGCCGCCGGCGCCGTCGGTTCGATCGTCGGCCAGATCGCCAAGCTCAAGGGTTGCCGCGTCGTCGGTATCGCGGGCTCCGACGAAAAGTGCCGCCACCTGGTGAAGGATTTCGGCTTCGATGCCTGCATCAACTACAAGAAAGAGAATATCCGCGCCGCGCTGCGCCGCGAGTGCCCGAACGGCATCGACGTCGACTTCGAAAACGCCGGCGGCGAGATCCTCGACGCCGTCATGGAGCTGATCAACATGAGGGCGCGCATCGTGCTCTGCGGCATGATCTCCGGCTACAACGACACGCAGCCGCGTCCCGGACCGAGCCTCGTCAACCTGCTGATGAAGCGCGCCCGGATCGAGGGTTTCATCATCATCGACTACTTCCATCGTCTGGGAGAATTCTACGCCGACATGAACAAGTGGGTGGCGGAAGGCAAGATCAAGTACGACACGACGGTGGTCAAAGGCCTCGAGAACTCGCTCAGCGCGCTGAACATGCTCTTCACCGGCGGCAACACTGGCAAGCTGCTGGTGCAGGTCTCGGAGGAATAGTTGCGCGTCACCGGCGGGCAGTTTCGCGGCCGTCTGCTGGCCGAGCCGCCGGACAATCGCGTGCGTCCGACGTCGGACAAGGTGCGGCAGGCCATCTTCAACATGCTGGCGCATCATGATTTCGGCGCGGACTTCACCCTCGAAGGCGCCCGCGTCATCGACCTCTTCGCCGGCACCGGAGCGCTTGGCATCGAGGCGCTGAGCCGCGGGGCAGCCTTCGTCCTGTTCGTCGACGATAGCGCGGACAGCCGCGCGCTGATCCGCAGGAACGTCGAGGCTCTCGGACTGACGGGCGTCACCAGGATCTGGCGGCGCGACGCCGCCGACATGGGGCCGGCCACAGCGCCTTTCGATCTCGCCCTGCTCGACGCGCCGTATCGCAAGGGACTGACCGAAAAGGCGCTCGCCAGCCTCGCGGCCGGCGGCTGGCTGTCGCCGAACGCCATCGCGATCGCCGAGATCGCGGCTGACGAACGTGTGACGCCGCCGCCGGGTTTCCTGCTCCAGGACCGCCGCGACTATGGCGAGACGGCGGTTCACACTTTCAAAGTCTCTCCCGGCTGAATCTGGAACTCGCCGGCGCTCAACGCCGCATCGACCGTCTCGGCCGCATGGTCGGCATAGTAGCGACGCAAGAGAACGAACACGGACGCCGCGCCGCCAAGCGACAGCAGGATGCCGAATGCCATCGAGTAGCCGAACCAGATGAGGAGCGCGGCCAGCATCAGTCCGGTCGAGACGCCGACGTCCCATCCGCCTTCCGCCGCGATGTGGAAGCGCATGACGCAAGGCGAGCGCTTGGCCTGGTTGTAGACGGCCGTCATCATCGTCGGAATGTAGAGGCAGCCGACGAGCGAGCCCAACGCGTTCGCCGTCACCGCCAGCCAGGGATAGCGCAGCACGCCCGCCCGCATCAGGATCAGCAGGATCAGCAGGCTGAGCGAATACCAAACCGCACGCGCGCCCTTGCCGGAATCGATCAGGCGACCGAGCACCAGCCCGCCGACGGCGCCGACGAGCGCCGCCACGGCCAGCGCCCCGCCATAGGCGAGGTAGCTCTGGTCCAGCGCGAGAAAGAGCGCGATCTGCCAGACGATGAAGTATCCGGCCGCCACCCAACCGTCGCCGATGAAGAGCATCGCGCCCGAAACCGCGGCGCGAAATCCGCCCGGCGCATGCCGCGCCACCGGCACGTCCGGCGTCCAGAACAGCGGAATCGCGGACACCGCCTGGATCGCGCCGCTCGCCGTGAAGGCGACGGCGGGACCGAAGCCGACCAGGAGCCAGCCCGCGACGATCGGGCTGACGATGCCGAGCGTCGCAGCCACCGCTTCGCGCAGTCCGAGCTGCTGGCCGCGATGATCCTCGTCGCCGAGCGCCGCGAAATAGGCGTGGTAGCTCGGCCAGTAGACCGTATCGGCCGTGGCCGAAACCAGGATCAGCCAGAACAGCGCCGGCCCGACGCCGTGAACGCCGATCAGGAACGGATAGCTCAATGCCATCAGGAACGTGCCGACGATCACCGTCGGCCGGAGCCCGATGCGGATGGCGAGCGGCAGCAGGAAGGTCCGGATCGCCAGTCGGCTCGCGAAGATGATCGCGAGCGCGACGAGAACCGCCGGCACGCTCATGCCGGACTTCAGCAGATAGACCGAGAAGAACGCCCCGCCGCCGCCCTGCGCGATCGAGGCGATGACGTAATGGAGATTGAGAAGATTGACCGTACGGTTGTGAAGGAATGCCATGGGAGTCCCGAACGAAAGATGAGGTTTCGAGTCGACGCGATTCATCGTTCGGGCGGGCCGCGAGAGCCTGCGCAACGATGACGAACCTACCTCAGTCGACCGACCAGCACTTCGGGACAAACCCTCATTGAAGCGCGCGCACGCTATGCTTCTTCGCGCGGGCCTTCAACAGGCACGGCCGGAAAGAAGCGCGAAAATGCGCTACTGTGCATCCATGAGCACAAGCTTCAGGCCTGCGACGCCCGCGGACGCCGATTTTCTCGGCTGGGCGATGTTCGTGGCGGCGCGCGGCCACCTCGACCGGGGCTGGTTCGACATCGTGCTGCAGCGGCCGGAGCCCTTCTGCGTCGCGTTTTGCGCCCACCTCGCCAATGCGCAGGCGAAGTCCTGGTGGCACCATTCCTTTTTCACCGTGGCCGAAGTCGACGGCGAGCCCGCCTCCGCGGCCTGCGCCTTTCCCGACGAGGCGCCCTACATGGTCTCGGGCGAGGCGATGGCCGAGGCTTCCGGCAAGATGGGAATCGGCGAGGACGAACAGGCTCAGTTGTGGCCGCGCGGCGCCTTCATCATGAGCGCGACGAGTGGCGAGGACGATTGCTGGACCATCGAAAACGTCGCCACCCGCGCAGGCTTTCGCGGCAGGGGCGTCGCCGCGCAGTTGATCGGACACTTGCTGGCGCAGCGGATGCGCGACGGACCGCGGCGCGCCCAGATCAGCTTTCTCATCGGCAACACGCCCGCCGAGAAGTGCTACCGGTCCTGCGGCTTCGCGTTCGCCGAAGACAAGACGGCGAAAGCGTTCGAAGCGGCGATGGGCGTCCCCGGCATCCGCCGTCTGGCGCGCGCCATCTAGGCCGGCAGCTCGTAGCCGATCGCCGATTCGATCTCGATGGTGCGCTGCACCGCCGGCCGCTCGAGCATGCGGTCGTGATGGGCGATGAGATTGGGAAACTCCTCGCGCGGCGGCTTCAAGGAGGCGTTGAACCGCCAGAACAGGCGAAAGAGGTGGATGTCGGCGATGGAGTATCGTCCGACGGTCCAGGGACCCGAGCCGAGACGTGCGTCGGCGAGCGCGTAGATGCGGCGCGCATGATCCAGCCCCTGCCGGCGCGCCGGGTGCAGCGTGGCGGCGATGAAGGACATCCAGGAAACGACGTGCGCCTCCGCTTCGATGTCGCCGCGGGGCAAGAGGCCGACCTCCGGATACAGCCGCGCCAGGTAGAAGAGGATCGCCGCCACCTCGGTGAGCGGCCGCCCATCGATGACGAGCACGGGTACGGTGCCCTGCGGATTGACGGCGAGAAATTCGGCGGTCCGGTTTTCCTTGCGAGCAAGCGAAACCGGAATGCCCTCGAACGGCGCGGTCACTTCGTGCAGGGCGATATGGGGCGCCATCGAGCTGGCGCCGGGTGCGAAGTAGAGGGTGAGCATGGCGAATCCTCCCATCGACCGGGAGAGGATAGCGCGGGAACGGCGTCAGCGCTGCGACGGACGTTTGGTACGGTCTCAGCGCGCGGCGCGTTCGACCCAGAGCCGCTTCAGATAGGCCAGCTCTGTGCCGCCCAGTTCGCCGACCTGGTGCGTCTTCAGGAACGACAGCCCCGCCTCGCTGCCGCGCTTCCAGACGACCACGCTCTCGTAGGCCAGACCGTCGCGCAGGTTGATGAGATAGACATGGCTCGGAAGCGGCTGGGTTGCCGGGACCGTGACGCGCGCGCCGCCTTCGGAGAGATCGCGAATCGAGCAATCGAAGACCTGCGCGCCGTCATGCATGGCGATCCGCCCGCCCAGCAGGACGCGTCTTCGCCTGCCCGGCCTGCGGTCGGCCGGAGGAGGCAACTCTGGCGGTAGGTTCCCCGACATACGCTACACGTCCCAAGGAAACTGCTCACAACGGCAACGAATCTCATGCCGTGCAGTTCCGTGCCCTCACTGCCGTAAGCTGCGATGAAATATCAATCAATTTGCTGCATAAATGAAAGACCGGTGCTCAGTATTTCTACGTAGAGCCGCTGGCGTCAACGATTTGCCGCAGGCGTCAGCGGCGACCGAACAACCGTTCGATGTCCGAAAGTTTCAATTCTACGTAGGTCGGACGCCCGTGGTTGCACTGGCCAGAATGCGGCGTCGCTTCCATCTCGCGCAGCAGCGCGTTCATCTCGTCGGCGTTCAGGCGGCGCCCGGCGCGAACCGACGTGTGGCAGGCGAGCGTGCCCGCCACATCCTCGAGCCGCTCTCTCAGCGATAGCGCCTTGCCGGTTTCGGCGATGTCGTCGGCCAGGTCGCGCACGAGACCTTTGATATCGAGCTTTTCCAACATTGCAGGAATTTCACGTACCATCACCGCATCCGGACCGAAGGGCTCGACGACCAGTCCAAGCTCGGCGAGCTCGCCGCTGCGCGAGGCGATGCGCTCAACCTCGGCCGGGTCGAGCTCGACGACCTCCGGAATCAAGAGCGGCTGGCGCGCG
>Ga0335070_10005215_pt1 | contig 15273 bp, 13 predicted proteins | sample Lox_Sample_13_FD_206722 | JGI IMG/M metagenome (GOLD analysis project Ga0335070, IMG submission 206722) | Soil microbial communities from Loxahatchee National Wildlife Refuge, Florida, United States - Lox_Sample_1.3 | ecosystem: Environmental > Terrestrial > Soil > Wetlands | place: USA... | reverse complement strand
GTACGGGTTGGCCCCGCAGCCCGTCAAGTCAAGGGATAAGGTGGGTGAGGAGAGTGCAAGCGAGGCTGCCTATCGATCAATCGGCTGGAAACTGGAGCTTCCCCGTGGCTGAATCACTTAGGGTGGGCAGAGTCCGGTCCGGCACGCCGGCCCTGCCGCCCCGGCCCGCGGCAGAGGGCACCCGGGGTCGGATCCTGCTCGCCGGGCTGAGGCTGTTCGCCGAGCACGGGTACCACGGGACCTCGATCCGTGACATCGCCGCCGAGGCAGCCGTCCAGTCCGCCTCGCTGTACGCCCACTTCCCCTCCAAGGAAGCAATCCTCACCGAGCTGGTCCTGGCCGGCCACGAGGAGCACCACGCCCGCCTGGTGACCGCGCTGCTCCACAGCGGCACCGACCCCCGGGACCGCCTCGCCGCGCTCGTGCGCGCCCACGTCCGGGCCCACACCGACTACCCGATGCTCGCCGTGGTCGCCAGCAACGAGATGCACGCCCTGTCCCCCGCGGCCGCCGCGCCGGCAGTCGCCGTGCGCAGCCGGTCCGAGGCACTGCTGGCCGAGGTACTGGCCATCGGCCAGCAGCAAGGCGTGTTCGACCTCGTCCACCCCGAGGCAACCGCCGCCGCGATCGGCAGCATGGGCCTCCGGGTCGCCAACTGGTACCCAGCGCCCCAGGTTGGCCTCAGCCCCTCCCAGCTGGCCGACGCGTACGCCGCACTAGCCCTGCGCATGACCGGAGCAAGGCCACAGTGATGATGCCGAGCTGCCTGACCTGTTCGATGGCCGCCTGCGCCGACCGGTACACCGTGCCGAGCCGACTCACCGACCCGGCCACAGGCACCGCCGCACCCGGAGCCGTCCGGACTCTACCGGCCTGGGATGCTAGTCGGCGGCCTGAAGCGAGTCCGGGCACACGACGGCTCGCTGGACCTCGTCTGGCCCTCGATTCTGGTGACGGAACGCCGAGTGGCGCTACCTGGAGTTTCTGCAGGTCACAAGTTTGATCACGGTCGGCATGTTCATGCGTGAAATACCAGGTGGACACAAGAGCCAGGCATCGGCCCCGCCCAGTTGACGTGCCCGGACACCGATACTGACCACTGCGATCAGAGCGTGCCGGTACTTTTCGCTCCGTTGTTCCTCGAGGGCCGTCATGGTCGCCGTAAGGGGATCCTCTTGCGGAACACTCCGGGCGATGATCGGCGGCAGAAAACAGAACTGGTCGATCGGGCGCTCCGGCCACAGCCTGGAGGTTGCGAGCGGAAACGCGCCGAGTCGGCGATCAGGAACTCGATGGGTTAGCGTTCCGATGACGCTCAGCGACTGCGACTGGCTGCGGCCACGGCGCGATATCCGCCGTTCTGTACTGGATGAGTGCCTTCGGCCCGGCCTGCTGGAGGTGCCCAGATCAGGTTGATCTGCGTGCGTTCGCGCGTCCGGCCTGGCCGCAGCCCGGGGGGTGGCGGTCAGTTTCGCCTTGAGTTGAGTGGTCAGCTGACTGGCTCGCCAGGCCGGGTCCTCGGCGGCGTTTCCTCCGGTCGTGACGGTCTGCCCGTTGTTGAGGGCGCTGTCAACAAGGCGTCAGCCAGATGACAACGGCGCCAGGTTCTCCTCATTCTGCGCGGCCGACCGGCGGCCGCCGGAAGCAGAGGACCACGGTTATGAGGACACGACGAAAGCTGGTGACCGGGATAGCCGCCGCCGTGCTGGGGCTGACTGCCTGCGGGATGGCCGCTGGCTGTTCCGGCGGGACGCCGGCCGGGCATGCGGCCGCGGCATCAGCGGGACATGCCCCGGCCGGCACCTGGGTCACCGGGCAGGAGGACATCGCCCGGGTCAAGCGGCACATCGTGTGGGGCGGGGAGCCCGCCGGGGCGCAGCGGCCGCACGCGGGCCCGTCAAGGGTCACGGATCAGCAGGCCCTGGCCAAGGTCAAGCGGAATGTGGTGCTGCGCGCCGGGCGGCAGGCCCGGGGCAGGTAAGCGCCCGCGCGGTGACGGTCTAACCGGCCGAGACCCCGTAACCGCGCCATCGGCAGATCAGGCCCAGCCTGAACTCGCGCGCAGTCACATTCCGCGATCGGGTTGCCGGGACGCCAGCATGACCCCGATTGCAGCGCAAACGGCAATGAGTGTCTAATTTGGCGAAATAGTTTTACCGACATGGTTTCCCGACACTGTTACGCACCGGGTGCCGTACCGCGCGCTGCCGCGCACCTGTGTAGGGTTAACGATCATTTCCCCTACACCACTGAACGACCCTTAGCATTCACTCCTGCTGCCGGTCAGTACCGGGAGTGCAGCCCTTACCGCCACCGGCACGATGAGGGGTGCGGTTACCTCACCGGGTCGCGGACAACCCCGGCCTCCGACGCGCTGCCACAGACGCGGGCGGGGAATGATCGCGCGGTGACACATGACCCGCACACCCGGGAAAGGACACGACCTGATGACCGAACGGCACAACACCCCGGCCGGCTTCGCCGGCCTCATCCCGCTGTGGACCAGTCAGCTGCGCCAGATTACCGAGGGGCTGGCCGGCACGGCCGGGCTCAGCGACCCGGTCCTGCCGCAGGCCGTGCCGTCGCTGCAGGGCCTGCCGCACCCCGGCGCCCTGTCCGCGGCGCAGTTGAACCTCATCGCCAGCAGCGTCGCCGCGCAGCGGCAGAGCATCGCCGCGATGCAAGCCCAGCTGAGGGCATTCGACGAGCAGCTTGCGATGCTGCAGGAGATCCTCGGCCCCCTCACCGAGTGGAGCAAGACCTGGGCGGAATTCGAAGCCCTGGCGATGAACACGCGCCGTGAGGCGGGGCCGGAGGGCTAGCCCGAACCTGGGGCCGCTTGCGATACTCCCCTCGCCTGTAGGGCACAGGGCCCGCGACCCGGCGGGCTGTTCTCGGGGGAGTTTTAGACGAGTTTTGGAACGCAGAAGCTGGCCCGTGGGGCTGCTTGAGCAACCGTCTCACAAACGGCCGTTATCTAACGCCAGTCTCAGGGCGTCCATGACGTACCTGCCGGAAGGTAGGGTCCAGGTCGATATAGCTTCCGGCTGGGCTGACACGGGGAGCTCAGCGGCTTGTCGCGGCGCTCGCCGCATCGCCAAGGGGACCCCGCCGACGCGAGCGTCACCGCTCATGCCGGCGGGAGCCGCGCAGCATGGCAGGAACGATGACCCGCCGGCCCTGCCGTGCCCGGCCGGGCACGGCGCGGCCGCTACGTGGCGTCCCGGCCGGGCAACCCGCGCAGCGCGCCGGCGAACTGCCGGGTGAAATCGGCCTGCGCGTTGAGCATCGCTGCCAGCCAGTCCACCTGGCTGACCGGTGAGCCCGTCGCGAGCTTGCGCTGCTGCTCAGCCACTTGTTCTAGCCAGCGCACATAGCCATCGAGCATCTCGCGGCCGGCCTTGGCTGCCGTCTGCAAGATCTGCTCATTGATCGCACGCGCGCGTTCCACTGCCTGCTGAAGCGACTCCTCAGGCGAGGTGGTCCCCGCCGTCTTCTCGTCTGCCATCTGGTACTCCTTTCCGGGAAGGGCTGATATGCATATCTTCGGGAGCCGGCGGTTACGCCTGACGCGGATCGGGTCAGGTGAAGGCGCCCAGCCCGGTGATGTCGCGGCCGACCAGGAGGGCCTGGATCTCGGCGGTGCCCTCGTAGGTGAGCAGGGCCTCCATGTCGCACATGTGGCGGATCACGTGGAAATCCAGCAGGATCCCGTTGCCGCCGAGGATGTCGCGGGCCATCCGGCACACATGACGGGCCTTGACCGTGCAGAAGTACTTGGCCAGCGAGGCCATCGTGTCGCTCATCTTTCCGTCGTCGATCAGCCGGCCGAGGCGGATGCAGTAGAGCTGCATGGCGGTGACCTCGCCGAGCATCTCCACCAGCATCGCCTGGATCATCTGGTTCTTCGCGATCGGCCGGCCGAACTGCTTGCGCCGCTGGGCGTAGGTCAGGGCGATGTCGTAGGCGGCGACCCCGTGCCCGGCCGAGGCCCAGGCCACGACGTTGCGGGTGCCCCTGAGCACCCGGGCGGCGTCGGCGAAGGAGCGGCAGTTCGCCAGCCGGGCATCCTCGGAGACACGGCAGTCGGTCAGGGTGATGTCCGCGTTCTGCACCATCCGCAGCGCGACCTTGCCGGTGATCTTGGACGCGGCATAGCCGGGGTTGTCCTTGTCCACCACGAACGCCTTGACCTGCCCGTCCTGGGTGTCGCGGGCGTAGACGACGATCAGGTCGCACCACACGGCGTTGCCGATCCAGCGCTTGCGGCCGTTGAGCACCCAGCCGCTGCCGTCGCGCCGGGCAGTGGTCTCCAGGGCGACCGAGTCGGACCCGTGCTCGGGCTCGGTGAGCGCGAACGCGCCGATCTGCTCCATCCTGGCCATCGCCGGCAGCCACCGCTGCTTCTGCTCCTCCGAGCCGAGCAGGTAGATCGACTGCATCGCCAGCCCCACGTGCACGCCCAGGAACGTGCCGAGGCTGCCGTCGACACGGCTGACCTCATACATCACCAGCCCCGCGCCGACCGCCGACATCGGCGTGGTGCCGTAGCCCGCCATCGTGTCGCCGACGATGTTCAGCCCGGCCAGCTTGGGCACCAGCTCGAACGGGAACTCGTCCCGCTCCCAGTACGAGCTGGCGACCGGCAGGATCTCGGCTTCGGCGAACTTCCGCACCTTGTACAGCAGCCCCAGCTCTTCCTGGGTCAGCTGGTCTTTCATCAGGTAGTAATCGGTCTCCCGGGCGAGCCCGATGTCCTGCGCCAGCTCGGTGACTGTTGTCGTCATGCCGATCCCTCCTGTTGTAATCCCCGGAAACGTAACGCGGCCGGGTCGCCTTGTCGAGGTGCCCGGCGACAACGACCGGGGCCGGCCGGGGTCATCTGGCACATCTGGTCCTGCCGTCCGGCCGCGGCGTGCGCGTCGTCGCGCGGGCCGGCGGGACCTTGGTTACTCCTGGCGTGGCACGGTGGTGCGTACGGCGCCTGCGGCTTCGTCTTCGGATTCGTAGATGTGCGGCGCGACGCCGCGTGATTCGAGCGCGGCGCCGAGTTTGGCGCGCATGAACGCGCTGGTGGTGAACCGGGTGACGCCGTGGAAGTAGGTGTCGCCCATTTCCTGCACGCCGTCGAGGTAGGCGTCTTCCAGGTCGCTGTCGAGGTCGAAGCCGTCGTAGTTGACCACGGCGTAGACCTTGTGGCCGAGCGGCCCGCAGATCTGCCTGATCTTGGCTAGGACATCCTCGATTACCGTCATCGACTTGACCTGGAGGTCTTCGAAGTTCAGGTAGAGGATGTTGCGCTCGTGGTCGTAGGTAAACCGCGCGTCCAGGGGCAGCCGCAGCATGTCCTCCCGCAGGCCCATCGGGTCGGACCGGAAGATACGGCGGTCCATCTCGCCCGGCTTGGCCACGATCGGCTTGAACGCCATCTTGGCCAGGATGTCGCGTTCGATGTCGATGCCGGGAGCGACCTCGGTCAGCTCCAGGCCTTCGGTGGTGAGCCGGAATACGCACCGCTCGGTGATGTACAGGACGTCCTTTCCCTGCCGCGCGGCGTGCGGCCCGGAGAAGGTGCGGTGCCCGACCTCCTCGACGAACTTCTGATGCTGTCCGTCGCGTTCGATGAGCAGCTTGCCCTCGACGACGGAGACCTGAAGGTCGCCCGCGGTGAAGGTGCCGAGGAACAGCACCTTCTCCGCGTTCTGGCTGATGTCGATGAAGCCGCCCGCGCCGGCCAGCTTCGGGCCGAACCTCGATACGTTGATGTTGCCTGCCCTGTCGGCCTGCGCGAGCCCGAGGAACGCCGCGTCCAGACCGCCGCCGTCGTAGAAGTCGAACTGATAGGGCATGTCGATGATCGCCTGCGGGTTGGTGGCCGCGCCGAAGTCGTTACCGCCGGCCGGGATGCCGCCGATGGCCCCGGGCTCGGCGGTCAGCGTCATCAGGTCGGCGATCTTCTCCTCGGCGGCCACCGAGGCGACCCCTTCGGGGATGCCGAAGCCGAGGTTCACGACGCTGTTCGGCCGTAGCTCCATGGCGGCGCGCCGGGCGATGATCTTGCGAGCGCTCAGCGGCATCGGCGCGAGCGAGGTCAGCGGGACCCGGACCTCGGCCGCGAAGGCCGGGTTGTAGGGGCTGCCAAAGGTTTGCGGGTGGTTTGCCGGGTCCGTCGCCACCACGATGCAATCGACCAGCGCGCCGGGTATCTTCACCTGACGCGGGTTGAGGCTGTTCACCTCGGCGAGCCGCTCCACCTGCGCGATCACCAGCCCCCCGCAGTTGTGCGCCGCCATCGCCAGCGACAGCGTGTCGCAGGTCAGTGCCTCCCGCTCCATGGTGATGTTGCCGGCTGGGTCGGCGGTGGTGCCGCGGATGATCGCGACGTTGACCGGGTAGGCTTTGTAGAACAGGTATTCCTCGCCGCCGATCTCCATCAGCTCGACCAGGTTCTCGGTCGTCATCTCGTTCAGCTTGCCGCCGCCGAACCGCGGATCGGCGAACGTGCCGAGCCCGACCCGGGACAGGTGCCCGGGTTTGCCCGCGGCGATATCCCGGTACAGGTGCGACATCGGGCCGAGCGGCATGTTGTAGCCCTCGGCCTGGTTGCCGGCCACGAGCTGGTACAACGCCGGTACGCCGGTCCAGTGCCCGCCGATGATCCGCTTGACCAGGCCGGGCCGGGCCAGCCGGTTGGCGCCATCGGATGCCCAGTCGCCTGGGCTGACGCAGAACACCAGGGTCAGATCGCGCGGCTTGCCGAAGGCTGCGGACTCCTCGTCGGTGGCTTCGAACGCCGCGCCCAGCTCGTGGATGACCTCGATGGCGAGGCCTATTTCGAAGAACCCGCCGATGGCGACCGTGTCGCCGATGCGGATGAGCCGGACGGCCTCCCTGGCCGACACGACCTTGCCCGTCGAACCAGACCGGGCCGTCGGGACAATGGACCTGATGCTCATCGGACCGCGCTCTCTTGGTGCATAGCTCCTGCGCTGGGTGATTGGCCGCGCTATCGGTAGATTACGAGCGTCTCGATGACGCAGGCCGGGCGATCGGATCCCTCGAGCTCGACGAGGATGCCGAACGCGCATTCCAGGCCGGTCGGCTTCGGTATGGCGGAGACCAGCCGCACGTGTCCGCGTATCCTGCTGCCGACCGGCACCGGTGCCGGGAAGCGAACCTTGTTGACGCCGTAGTTGACGGCGGCCGTCACCGCGTCGATCTTGAGAACGTCGTCCAGGAACACCGGACAGAACGACAAGGTCAGGTAACCGTGCGCGATCGGGCCCCCGTAGGGGCCCTTGGCGGCGCGGTCGGGCTCGACGTGGATCCACTGATGATCATGGGTGGCGTCGGCGAAGATGTTCACCTGGTGCTGGGTGATCGCATGCCACTGGCCCGTCCCGATGTCCTGGCCGACCAGGCCGAGCAGGTCAGCCGGCTGGCTCAACTGGGTGACCATCGCGCTCCGATCCGGCTAGCCCGATGCCAGCGTGCTGGTTATGGCTGTCCGCTACGACATTGCCCTCCCGTGGCGGGAGCCGTCGATGGCCGGCGCGACAACACGACGGCGGATCCGCGGTGGCAGCGCACAACACCGGGCCGTGACCGCGACCCGGCCGGCACCGCGCCTTTGCCGATGCCAGATATTCGCATCCGTTTCCGCCTCAAGATTACGGCTCGGGTGCCGCGCGATTGTGCGGAAGCACCTGAGATCCGAGGCGGTGTTGTCGCGCCGCCCATGGACGCCGGCCGCTCCCCCAGGCAGGGTCATAACGCGCGCCGGAAACGCCCGGCCCGCACGACCACCGAGGAGAGCCGATGAGTGTCTACCGCGTGACCGAGGTTATCGGGGTCAGCGAGCAATCCTGGGAAGACGCCGCTCGCGAAGCGGTCACTACCGCCGCCGGCACCGTGCGCGACCTGCGGGTGGCCGAAGTGATCCGCCAGGACGTCACGGTCGAGAACGGGCAGGTCAAGAACTTCCGGGTCCGGCTGGGCCTGTCGTTCAAGTACGACACCGGCGACTGAGATGGCCGATTTCGTCAGCGTGCAATCCTCCGGCGGGCTGGCGACCATCCGGCTTGACCGGCCGCCGGTGAACGCGCTGAGCATCGCGCTGCAAGGTGAGCTGCGGGATGCGGCTGAGCAGGTCGGCGCGGACCGGGAGATCCGGGCCGCGGTGATCTACGGCGGGGAGAAGGTGTTCGCGGCCGGAGCCGACGTCACGGAGATGGCCGCCCGGACCTACGCCGAGATGGCGGCCATCAGCCGCCGGCTGCACGCCAGCTTCCGGGCGGTCGCCGGCATCGGCAAGCCGGTGGTGGCCGCGATCACCGGCGTCGCGCTCGGCGGCGGGCTAGAGCTCGCGCTCTGCGCGGACTTCCGGGTAGCCGGCGAGAACGCCAGGTTCGGCGTGCCCGAGATCCTGCTCGGCGTCATCCCGGGGCTCGGCGGCACCCAGCGGCTGCCCAGGCTGATCGGACCGGGCCGGGCCAAGAACCTCATCTACACCGGGCGGTTCGCAGACGCCGCAGAGGCCCTGCGAATCGGCCTGGTGGACCAGGTCGTCCCGGACGCCGAGGTGTACCGCGCCGCAACCACGCTCGCCGGGCAGTTCGTATCGGGTCCCGCGCAGGCCTTGCGCGCGGCCAAGCAGGCCATCGACACCGGGCTGGACGGCGGCCTCGACACCGGGCTCGAGATCGAGCGGCTGCACTTCGCGGCGCTGTTCGCCACCGAGGATCAAAAGCTCGGCATGGACAGCTTCGTGGCCAGCGGGCCCGGCAAGGCGAAGTTCACAGGCACGTAGGTCCCGCTCCACGAGCTTGGCATGGTCCGCGTTTCGCGCGGCCGGCGGCGCTACGTGCCGTACTCGTAAAAGCCTCGTCCGGACTTGCGGCCGAGCCGGCCGGCGGCGATCATCCGCTTGAGCAACGGCGGCGGCGCGTACTCCTCGCGCTTGAACTCCTCGAACATCGAGTTGCCCACGGAGTAGACGATGTCCAGGCCGACCATGTCGGCCATGGTCAGCGGGCCCATCGGGTGACCAGCGCCGAGGCGCATGCCGTCGTCGATGTCCTCCCGGCTGGCGAAGCCTTCCTCATACATCCGGATGGCGGCATTGACGTACCCGATGAGCAGGAAATTGACGATGAACCCCGACCGGTCCTTGGTCCGGATGGGATGCTTGCCCAGCTTCTGGGCGAACGCGAACGCGGTCTCGGCCGTCTCCGGCTCGGTGTCCAGCGCGACCACGATCTCGACCAGCTTCATCACCGGAACCGGGGAGAAGAAGTGGACGCCGACCACCCGCCCCGGATACTGCACCGTGCCCGCCAGCTCGGCGATCGGGATGGACGAGGTGTTCGTGGCGATCACGTTGCCCGGGCTCACCAGCTCGTCGAGCTCCCTGATCAGCGACACCTTCAGATCAAGGACCTCCGGGACCGCCTCGATCACGATGTCCGCGCCCGCGACGTCCTTCAGATCCGGGGTGAACGTGATCCGGGCCAGCACCTCGTCGCGCCCGGCCTGGTCCATCTTGCCGTGTTTGACCGCGCCGGCCAGCGACTTCTCCACCCGCGCCCGGGCGGCATCGAGGAACTGCGGCAGATCGCGGACCACCACGGGCATGCCCGCGACCGCGGACACCTCCGCGATGCCCGCTCCCATCAGCCCGCCACCCACCACGCCGACCGAGTTGATTTCTCGCCCCATCGCTGCACACCTCCGCCGGATAGGCCAGATCAGCTGTGTATCAAGTCAACTCCGAAGGTACCGCTGGCTGCCTGCTGACCCATTGTCCGGCGGCACCGGGCTCGGCTGCGCGGATTGTCCGCGGCTCCATCGACATCCGGATCTGGCTGCGAGATCCCCCTCCCATGATCCACGCGACACGCCCAGTTCCGCGGGGCACCCGCGATCGGGGACGGTGACCACGTTGTGCGCGGCCACCGCGGATTCGCCGGGGGGTTGTCGCGCCGGCCATCGACGGTGTGCCCCCGGCGGAGCAGGCTCGGTGGCGTACCCGATTGGAACGGAGGCCCGCAGATGATTGACGGGGCGAACCAGCCGGCCGGCGGCCGGCGGCAACCCGGGGCGATCCCGCGGCCGGAGCGGAACGGGCACGCTCATGGCTGACGCGGTAATCGTGGCCACGGCCCGGTCACCGATCGGCCGCGCCTTCAAGGGGTCGCTGAAGGACCTGCGGCCGGACGACCTGACCGCCACCATCGTGCGCGCGGCGCTGGACAAGGTGCCGCAGCTGGACCCGTCGGACATCGATGACCTGATGCTGGGCTGCGGCCTGCCCGGCGGCGAGGCCGGGTTCAACGTGGCCCGGGTGGTCGCGGTGCTGCTGGGTTATGACCACCTTCCCGGCACCACGGTTACCCGGTACTGCTCGTCGTCCCTGCAGACCACGCGGATGGCCATGCACGCGATCAAGGCCGGCGAGGGACAGGTGTTCATCTCCGCCGGCGTGGAGACGGTCAGCCGGCACGTTAAGGGCAGCAGCGACTCGCTGCCCGGCACCGTGAACCCGCTGTTCGACGACGCCCGGGCGCGCACCGCCACCGCGGCCGGGGGCGGCGCCGGGGGCTGGCACGACCCGCGGGACGACGGCCTGCTGCCCGACGCCTACATTGCCATGGGGCAGACCGCGGAGAACGTGGCATCGATCCGCGGGATCAGCCGCGCCGAGCAGGACGAGTTCGCCGTCCGCTCGCAGAACCTGGCCGAGCAGGCGATCAAGAACGGCTTCTTCGCCCGCGAGATCACCCCGGTCGAACTGCCGGACGGCACCACCGTGGACCGCGACGACGGCCCCCGCCCGGGGGTCACGCTCGAGGCCGTCGGCGCGCTCAAGCCGGTGTTCCGCCCCGACGGGACGGTGACCGCGGGCAACTGCTGCCCGCTGAATGACGGCGCGGCCGCGGTCGTGGTGATGAGCGACCGCAAGGCCCGCGACCTCGGGATCACCCCGCTGGCGCGGATCGCCGCCACCGGGGTGAGCGCGCTGTCGCCGGAGATCATGGGCCTGGGCCCGGTCGAGGCAAGCCGGCAGGCCATGCGGCGGGTCGGCATGACCATCTCCGACATCGACCTGGCCGAGATCAACGAGGCGTTCGCGGCGCAGGTGATCCCCTCCTGCCGCGACCTCGGCATCGGCATCGACCGGCTCAACGTGCACGGCGGCGCCATCGCGCTGGGCCACCCGTTCGGCATGACCGGCGCGCGGATCACCGCCACCCTGCTCAACGGCCTGGTCGCCAGGGACGAGACCGTCGGCCTGGAAACCATGTGCGTGGGCGGCGGCCAGGGCATGGCGATGATCATCGAGCGGCTCAACTAGCCAGCCGGACACGGACCCGATGCGGATCAGGCGGCCGCCCGGGGATCCCGCCCGGGCCGCCGCCAGCCGGATGCGGCGGGCTTAAGGAGGGCCATCGTGACGCGACCACGCGTTCTGATCATCGGCGCCGGATTCGCCGGCTTCCATTGCGCCCGGCAGCTGGAGCGCAAGCTGGAGGCACACGAAGCGGAGGTGGCGCTGGTCACCCCGCGCAACTACTTGATCTACAGCCCGCTGCTGCCGCAGGTGGCGGCGGGGTGGTTGTCCCCGATGGCGGTGGCCATACCGCTGCGCCGCACGCTGCGCCGCACCGGCCTGGTGCCCGGCGCGGTGATCGGGCTGGACCTGGACGCCCGCGCGTGCGTGGTGCGCACGATCACCGGCGAGACCCGCGTGCAGCGCTATGACCTGCTGGTGCTCACCCCGGGCAACGTGACCCGGACCTTCGACATCCCCGGGCTGGAGCGCTATGCGCGGGGGATGAAGATGCTGGCCGAGGCGGTCTACCTGCACGATCATGTGCTGGCTCAGGTGGAGCTGGCCGATGCCGTCTCCTCCGAACAGGAGCGGACCGAACGGTGCACGTTCGTCGTGGTCGGCGGCGGCTACTCCGGCACCGAGACCGCGGCCGCGCTGCACCGGGCCTCCATGCGCTCGCTGCCCCGGTACCCGCATCTGCGGCCGGACCACATCCGGTGGATCCTGGTCGACGCCGCCCCGCAGATCATGCCGGAACTGGGACCAAAGCTCGGACAGGAAGCCCTGGGCCTGCTGGAGCGCGAGGGCATCGAGGTCGTCCTGCAGACCTCGGTGGAGGAGGTCACCGAGACCACCGTGCGCCTGTCCGGCGGCCGTACCATCCCCTCACGCACGCTGGTCTGGACCGCCGGGGCCGCGGCCAACCCGCTCATCGAGTCCCTGGGCCTGGCGACCGTGCGGGGCCGGCTGGCGGTCACGGCGGAGCTGGCCATGCCCGGACGGGCCGATACCTTCGCGCTCGGCGACGCCGCCGCCGTCCCGGACCTGGCCGCCGGCCAGGACGCGGTATGCCCGCCGACCGCCCAGCACGCCCAGCGCCAGGGCAAGGCGGCCGCCCGCAACGTGATGGCGACGCTGCGCCGCCAGCCCCTGCAGCCCTACCGCCACAAGGACCTGGGCCTGGTCGTCGATCTCGGCGGGACGCAAGCGGTCGCCAGGCCGCTGGGTGTCCCGCTGTCCGGGCCGGCCGCCGCGGCCGTCACCCGCGGCTACCACCTGCTGGCGCTGCCACGGCACGCCACCCAGGCCCGGGTGGGCGCCGAGTGGCTGCTCCACACGCTGGCCGGCGGCGGCGAGCTGATCCGGCTGGGGTTCCTGGCCCAGCGCACCGGCACCCTGGCCGACTTCGAGCACACCGGCGCCGGCCTGAACCAGGACGAAACCACGGCCGCGCTGACCGCCGCCGGGGAGACCTGACCATGCCAGAGGAGGCCACCCAACCCCAGCCGCCGGCAGACCTGCCGCCCGGCGCAGATCACCGGGGGACCGCCACCGCGGAAAACCAGGAACCGGCCCCGAGTGATCTGGCGGCCGCCTTGCGGCCGGCCACCGAGCCGCCGAAGCTGTGCCGCGCCGAGCTGCTTGCGGCACAGCAGCAGACGCTGGCCACGCCGCGCCGCCGGGCCGGCATCCCGGCCCGGCTGCTGTTCACGACCATGGACCTGCTCTACGGACGCCAGCGCACCCTGTCTAAATTCAAGATGCTCGAGCTCATCGCCCGGGTGCCCTACCAGAGCTGGGAGCAGGTCGCCTACATTGCCGTCACCCACGTCCACCGGGACCCCGGCTTCGCCCGGCGTGTCCACGAACGGATCGCAGAATCCCGGGTGCAGCAAGACAACGAGCAGTGGCACCTGCTCATCCTCGAAGAACTCGTCGCCCGATCCGGCAGGCGCGAATCCCCGCTGAAGTACTTCTGGGTCCCGCAGGCCATCGCGTTCGGCTACTACCAGCTGTCCTGGCTCCTGTACGTGATCCGCCCGGCGTGGAGCTACCGGCTCAACGCCGACTTCGAAGACCACGCCGAGCATGAGTACATGGAGTTCGTGGCCGAGCATCCGGGATGGGAGACCGAGCCGTTCGAGTCGGCGTTTACCGGCGACTACGGGCGTTTCGACTCACTCGCCGACCTGTTCCGCCAGATCGGCCACGACGAACGGGTCCACAAGCAGGAAAGCCTCGCCCAGGCGGCCGCCAGCCGCTTCCGGTAACCGCGATACGCCGCCTTAGGAGGAATCATGGCGCCAGCCGACGCCGGGCACGAGCAGCTCGCCGATGAGGCGGCTCCCCTGGACGTGCTGCTGGCCAGCGCCGCCGCGGGTCCGCTGCGCCGGTTCGCGCCGGACGCGTCGACCGCCAAGTTCGCGATCGCCCTGGCCCGACGGCCGGCTACCACCGCCCGGCGACTGGGCAGCCTGGCCGCCGAGCTCGCCCGGATCGGCACCGGAACCTCGGCGCTGGCTCCCGCCAAACGCGACCGCCGGTTCACCGACCCCGCCTGGACCGGGAACCTGCTGCTGCGCCGCATCGTGCAGGCCTACCTGGCGGCCGGGACGACGGCCGGCCAGCTGGTCGGTGACGCCGCGCTGGACTGGCAGGACGACAAGCGGGTCCGGTTCCTGATAGAGAACCTCACCGATGCGCTGTCGCCGAGCAACGTGCCGCTGGTGAACCCGGCGTCCGCCAAGGCGGCCATCGACACCGGCGGCGTCAACTTCATCCACGGCGGGATCAGCCTGCTGCGCGACATGGCCACCAAGCCGCGCATCCCGGAGATGGTCGACACGTCCTCGTTCGAAGTGGGCCGCAACATCGCGGTCACGCCCGGGGCGGTGGTGCTGCGCACCGAGATCCTCGAGCTGATCCAGTACCGGCCGCAAACCGCACAGGTCCGCGAGGTGCCGCTGCTCATCGTGCCGCCGACGATCAACAAGTACTACGCGATGGACCTCGCGCCCGGCCGCAGCCTGGTCGAGTACCTGGTCCAGAACGGCCAGCAGGTGCTCATGATCTCCTGGCGTAACCCGGACGCCCGGGACGCCGACTGGGGGATGGACACCTACGTCGGGGCCGTGCTCGACGCCCTAGACGCCGTCCAGCGGGTCTGCGGCGTGGACCAGGCCGCGCTGACCGGAGTCTGCGCCGGCGGCATCATCGCCAGCATTGCCGCCGGCCACCTGGCCGCTACCGGCCGGCTGGGCCAGCTCGCGGCGTTCGGCCTGTTCGTGACCGTGCTCGACACCACACACGCCGGCACCCTCGGCGCGATGGCCGACCGCAGGCTCCTCACGGCGGCCAAAGCGATATCGAAGCGCCGCGGCTACCTGGACGGCCGGGACCTCGCCGAGATGTTCGCCTGGCTGCGCCCCGGCGACCTGATCTGGAACTACTGGGTGAACAACTACCTGCTGGGCCAGAAGCCGCCCGCGTTCGACGTGTTGTTCTGGAACGCCGACACGACCCGGATGACCGCGAGGCTCCATGCCGATTTCGTCGACCTGGCGATGGACAACAAGCTCCTGTCGCCGGGATCGCTGACCATACTCGGCACCGCGATCGACCTGTCCCAGGTCGATACCGACGTCTACCTCGTGGCGGGCATCGCTGACCACATCACGCCGTGGCAGAACTGCTACCGCAGCACGCAGCTGCTCGGCGGCACCAGCCGGTTCATCCTCTCGACCAGCGGTCACATCGCCGCGCTGGTCAACCCGCCGGGCAATCCAAAGGCCCGGTACCAGATCAGCAAGAGCACCCCCGCCGACCCGGAAGGTTGGCTGAAGACCGCCTCGACGGAACACGGCAGCTGGTGGCCCGACATGCTGGCGTGGCTGGGCGACCGGTGCGGCAAGGACAAGCCGGCACCCGGAGAACTCGGCGGT
>Ga0335070_10005214_pt1 | contig 15273 bp, 11 predicted proteins | sample Lox_Sample_13_FD_206722 | JGI IMG/M metagenome (GOLD analysis project Ga0335070, IMG submission 206722) | Soil microbial communities from Loxahatchee National Wildlife Refuge, Florida, United States - Lox_Sample_1.3 | ecosystem: Environmental > Terrestrial > Soil > Wetlands | place: USA... | reverse complement strand
AGCTTTGTCTACACCCATGCGTTTGGCTTCTTCGGCCGCTCGGCCAATGTCAGCGGCGGGTTGGGCTATGGTGTGGGCCACTTCCAGGGGGAGTTGGCGGGTACGGAACATAACGTCTACCGCTCTGGGCTGCTGGACCTTGCGTTTCGATTCTCCGTCAATCTGCTGGGCGGGCCGGCGATGGAACCGCAACAGTATGGGAAATGGAAGCAGAAAACGCTGCTGGGCGCGAGCCTGAAAGTAATCGCTCCGACCGGACAATACGATCCGGCGCTGTTGATCAACTGGGGGATCAATCGTTGGGCATTCAAGCCCGAGCTCGGCTATTCCCGGCGTTGGGGCCATTGGGTGCTCGACGGTTACGCCGGGGTATGGCTCTTCACCACTAATGACGCCTTCTTTAATATCCCTCGTCCTCTTCCTCAAAGCACCGCACCGATTGGCTCGTTCGAAGGGCACCTAAGCTACAGCTTCAAGAACCCGATGAAATGGGTGTCGCTGGATGGCAATTTCTGGTTTGGGGGCACCGACACCGTAAGCGGCACAGCGAATCCTGAAACCAGACAGACTGCTTCCCGTATTGGCGGCACGTTCGCGCTTCCCGTCACCCAACACCAGTCGCTAAAGTTCAGCTACAGCGGAGGTACTTACGACCGGTTTGGAGGGAACTACAACAATGTGGCAGTGGCTTGGCAGTATTCCTGGCTGGGACGGCCGAGATAGATGGGGAAATTGCGACATACCGGAGAAGAAGCGAAAACGCCGAACTTCGTTTGTACAGCGCGCCGATTGGTCGTGGTCTTCTTCCTTTGGCTTGCCCTATCGTGTTTCGCTGCATTGACTTGGGCCCAAGATACGCCGTCTCAAAGTTCTCCGGCTGAAACCGGACAGAACGCGACAAACTCGCCCACGTCCCCTGTGGCCAGGAGTGGTGCTAATGTCTCGGCGCAGGAGTTGGCCAACCAAGTCAACAACCCGGCAGCCCCGCTTACGTACATACAGATTCGTGACGTCCTTCTCCCGAGTGTGTCAGGAACCCACGGTGCGATCAATATGCTGCAGTTGCAGCCCGTGCTTCCGATTGGCCCGTTTCATTCATTCCGCTATGTGCAGCTGGTGAAAATCTCCACACCGTTAGCTCTTACAACACCAGGGCTGGCGCCACCGATAAATTGCATTGGCTGTGGCATGGGCACAACCGGCGTGACCGGCACGGGGGACACGCAGGTTTCTGATCTTGTTACCGTCAAGGCGTCATGGGGCAGGTGGGGTGTAGGGCCAATATTCATACTCCCGACGGCGAGCGAGACACAACTGGGTGCTGGAAAGTGGCAGGCGGGACCTGCCTTCGCGTTGATCTATACCGGGACCAAGAACCTCACCGCCGGCGCAGTCCTACAGAATCCGGTTTCCTTTGCCGGCTCTCCCCAGCGCCCAGGTGTCAACGAGATGATCATCACGCCCACCTTCACCATCACCCTGAGCGACGGCTGGTTTGTGGGCATGAGCGACTACAACTGGACTTTCAATTGGGAAAGCGGAGGTGCGGTGACATTTCCGTTGGGCGCCCAGGTTGGCAAGGTAGTGAGAATCGGAAAGCAGCCTGTCAGCCTGTCGATCGAAGCGGGCGGCGTGGCTGCCCGGCCGGCCGAAACCCCTAATCCCGGCTTGATACTGGGATTTGAAATCAGTCCTATCTTCAACTTCCATGTAGGACCGGGAGAAAAGATCAAAGTACGCGGTAAGCCGGGGCAGTGAGATGGCGCGGCAGAAGCCTGAATCTGACTGACGAAAGGTACAGGGACATTCGATTTGGCCGTTTCGCTTTGTGGCTAGTGGCGTGTCTTGAAGATTTCAGCGGAATAGACGGTCAAGAGGTCTGACGGAAGGAGAGCTTATATGGCACAACCGGGAGCGGCAGCGTCTGAACAAACGGCGCCAGCGAACGTTGCCCGTGACGAAGTCTCTCTGGTTCGCGGAGGTCCTTTCTATCGAGCCCAGGAAGCCTTGCGACTCGTTCATCCTAATGATTGGCACCTTGGCAGAAGAGTGATCTTCGCAATCGCGATCGGATGGCTGCCGCTAGTTTTGATCACTCTGCTGCTTAAGCCTCACGCCCTCGTTGGCCTGCTTACCGACTACACGGTCAACGCGAGGATGCTGTTCGGCGTTCCCGTCCTGCTCGCAGGTCAGCCCGTGATGGAGACTACGTTCCGCGCTATCGTGCGAGCCGTGCGCGATGCGGGCCTGCTCACGTCGTCAGACACCGACCGCCTGGACCAAACTCTGGTGCGGCTCATTCGCCTGCGCGATTCCGTTATTCCCGAACTGATATTTGTGGTTGTGGCTTACGCGAAAGTAGCTGGGACCGTACAAACCCAATTGATGTTTGCGCGGCCCTGGGGATTGGTCGGGACAGGTGTCGATGTGCACTTGTCCGCTGCCGGCTGGTACTACGTCCTGGTAAGCCAGCTACTCTACCAGTTGCTCATCCTGATCAGCGTTTGGAAGTGGGTGCTCTGGGGCATTTTTCTCTACCGGCTGTCGAAACTCGAACTGCAATTGGTGCCCACGCATCCCGATCAGCACGGCGGAGTCGGCTTTCTGGGACTTTCGCCGGTGGCGATTACTCCCACCATCGTGGTTGTTTCGGCAGTGATCGGAGCAACCTGGCGCTCTGAGATTTTCCGCGAACATGTGCACTGGTTGAGTTTCAAGGTCGAGGCGATCGTCCTGGTTGGTGTCGTGCTAATCGTCGCGATGGGTCCATTGATCTTGTTTGTCCCCAGGCTCACGCGTCTGCGCCGTCTCGGGATCTTCGAGTACGGAGCTCTGGGGCAGCTCGAGAGTATGCAGTTTCACAAGCGGTGGATCCAGCATCGTGCCGGTCGTGAAGACGAGTTTCCCGCTTCCCCTGAAGCCAGCACGCTCACGGATTATGGATCCAGCTACCAGAATATCGAACACCTACAGCCGTTTCCCTTTGACCAGGGGGCGTTTGTCGGTCTCATGCTGGCAATTGCGTTACCGCTGCTACCGGTAGTTCTGGCTGAGGTTCCTTTTGCAACGGTGTTGAAGGCGTTATTGGAAGCAGTGAAATAGATACAACGCGGTAGCAGGGGCGCTGAGCGGGTTATCGCAAGTGGCCTCCAAAGGAGGAATATCGTGAACTCTGCAGTCGCTCCATCAAAAGCTGAAAGACGCAAGCAAGGCAAGGCGTTGCGTGAAAAATGCCCGCGCACCTCGCAGGCCGAATGGAAGCCCCGATCGAAATCGCAGGACATTGTTAAGCTGCTTGAGGAATCGGACGCTGACCGGATTCCGGGCCTGATCCCAGTCAAGTATCAAAGGATGAGCGTGTCGCCGTTCACGTTCTATCGCGGCGCAGCCATCATCCAGGCGCGAGATCTCGCGAATGCGCAAGTGTCGGGGATTAACGTTCAGGCATGTGGTGATTGTCATCTGGCAAACTTTGGCGGCTTCGCCTCGCCTGAACGGGTGCTGATGTTCGACATCAATGATTTCGACGAGACGTTTCCGGGTCCATGGGAATGGGATGTCAAGCGGCTCGGCGCAAGCCTGGTACTGGCGGCGAGAGACCGTACTTTTTCCAAAGCTGTGGCTGACGAAGCAGTTCGAGCGGCGGCGGAGTCCTATCGCGAACGTATGGCTGAATACGCCGAATTGAATGTGCTTGATACCTGGTATGCCCAGGTCAACATCGACGCGCTCAAAGCGCACTTCCGGAAAAATCCCGACGTCTTAGCTCGTTTGTCAAAAGGTCAAAAGAAGGCCCGCTCGCGAACTTCTGAGGCTGTCGCTCCCAAACTCACTGCGGTTGTGGACGGTCGCCGGAAGATCAAGGATGAGCCCCCGGTTCTCTTCCATTACCAGCAAAATGTGAAGGACATTGAGAAGGCGAACCGAGACCACATAGCCCGTTATCGGAAGTCGTTGCAAGCCGACCGGATTGCGTTGTTCGATCACTACACCTACCAGGATTCTGCGGTGAAGGTTGTTGGTGTCGGCAGTGTCGGGACGCGCTGCTATGTCAGCCTATTCCTCGCTGGCGAAGATGATCCGCTCTTTCTTCAAGTCAAGGAAGCACGCCGGTCGGTGCTGGAATCACCTCGCGGAAAAAGCCGCTTTGCGAATCAGGGTTTCCGGGTCGTGACAGGTCAGCGTCTGATGCAAGCGGCCAGTGACATATTTCTGGGCTGGCTCCGCTCAGCCCAGGGGCATGATTACTACCTCCGCCAGTTTCGCGACATGAAGGTGTCCGCCGAGGTGGAAACTTTCCGGCCTGACACTCTAGTTGCGTATGCAACTATGTGTGCCTGGGCCCTGGCCCGGGCTCACGCAAAAGCAGGCGACGCTGCCATGATTGCCGGGTATCTGGGATCCACCGAGCGCTTTGATAACGCGTTGGTCAAATATTCGAAGGCGTATGCAGATCAGGCGGAACGCGATTATGAGACGTTCCAGGTGGCGATTCGCTCCGGGCGTCTGTCGACAGAACCGGTCAAAGGCACCGGCCTGGACTTCCTGCTGTAGGGAAACGACGGGAGGCACATGGTTCCTCTTCCGCTTCGAAGGCTCAACTGAAAGAGGTCCCCATTGGGTATTTCTCAGCCCGTTTTCAGCATTGCTGTGGTTGCCCCAGTGAGTTGGAGCGCCGATTGGGCATGGGGCTTGCCGTTGATCGTACTGACGGTAGTCATCCATGCCTTTGGACTAGGGCTAATCGGCGTGAAGGCATCTCGCATTTCCAGCCGAGCCGTGGAACGGCGTCACCCGACAGCAGCTTTCGTGGCGCTTCTGGGCGCGACGACACTGCTGGCCACCTGCCTGCACGCCCTGGAAGCAGGCATATGGGCAGAGGCTTACCGGCTTCTGGACGCTCTTCCCGACTCGAGGTCCTCGATGCTTTATTCCCTGAACGCGATCACCAGCTACGGACATGCGAGTTTGACCCTGAAAGAACATTGGGAACTCATGGGAGCGATGGAGTCGCTGAACGGTTGGTTGCTGTTCGGTCTGACGACCGCATTCTTGTTCGGCATGGTCGAAAAAACCTGGTCGTACGGCAGGAAGTCAGCGTAGCGCGGATTGCTCGCTACATGCCGTTTTTTGAGCGTATCGGGTTTGCGGTGCCTTGACAGGTTGAACTTCATGAGGGAGCTAACAATTCGGGACTACGCCAAGCGATTCGCGAGGACAAGACAAGTTCTTGTGCTTATCGTGTGCAGCCTTTCGTTCTTGGAAACGGCGTGTCTGCACCCTAAAATCGGTCCCCAGTCGCTTCCTCGCGACCGCGCCGCCTACAGCTCCGGCCTGGCAGATTCGTGGAAAGAACAGACGCTGCTGAACATCGTCAAGCTGCGATACATCGACGCACCTACTTTTGTGGACATCTCGAGTATCACCACCGGTTACTCGCTGACGCAGACTGCCTCCGTGGGTGCGCAGGTTAATACGCCGGCGGGAGCCACCCAGGAGAACCTCGGCGTCGCCGCCATCCTGGGCTACACCCCCACCATTACATACTCGCCGCTGACCGGCAGCGCCTTTATTCAGGGGCTGCTTACTCCGCTGCCACCCACCCTTGTATTCGGCGCTATCCAAAACGGAGTTCCGGCTGACTTGATCCTGCTGTCAGTCGTGATTTCGGTCAATGGTTTGAAGAACCAGCAGACAACTCTAAACGGAATTACTCCCGGCGACCTGGACTTCGAGCGAGTACGGGTGTTATTGCGCAAGATCCAGATCTCGGGGGGAGTGAGAACCTATGTCAAACCGGACTCTAAAGGCCCGGCTACGATCGTTGCGTTGCGCAAAGCCGACATTGGCCCCGAAATAGTGGAGGACATCCGGGAGTTGCGTGGCCTTCTAAAGCTGAATCCTGACGCTGAGGAATTCACCATCGTCCAGGCCCCGACCTCCTCCAGCGATACAGAAATCGCCATGATGACCCGCTCGGTGATCAGCGTCATGCAAAACATGGCTGCGGACGTAGACGTGCCGGCTGAAGACCTGGCTAAAACCCGCGCATTTCCCGGATATGAAAAGGATCAAAGTGCTTCGGACAAGCGCATGATTCGCATCCACAGCAGCAAGCAGAAATCGCCCGATGCATTTGTGTCAGTGAATTATCGCAACACCTGGTTCTGGATCGATGACAGCGATCTCCGTTCCAAGCAGGTGTTTCTGCAGCTGATGAATCTCTTCAGCATGGCGGATACGGCTCCCAGGGCGGCCGCACCGGTGGTCACCATCCCGGCGCGTTGAGACGGGTGCCGATTTACGGTCGGGTAACTATCGGGAAACGATCCGAGTTGAACGGAAGTATAAGCAAGGCCGGAAGAGAAGAATAACAAGGAGCATTTCGTCCATATTGTCATCGCTAGAACAACATACTGACGAGGTGCTCTGCATCATTGGAGATACTAGGTGAATGAAGTCTTGGTAATTGATGACGGTCAGCCGACGGCGACAGAGTCCAGACCGCTTCACTCGTCTCTGCCCACGCTCAGACGCTGGGTTCGCGAGCCTCTGTTGCACTTTCTTGTTTTGGGCTTGGTGCTGTTCGGCGTATACACCTACTTGCATCGGGGACGCGGCGGAATTGAGTCTTCGAAGCAGATCGCGCTCACCGTCGACGACCTTCGCCTCATGGATTCGTACTTCGAATCGCAATGGCATCGCCAGCCAACCCCCGCTGAGTTTCAAGCCATGGTGGAAGACAAGGTGCGCGAAGAGGTCCTGTATCGTGAGGCGCTTGCCCAAGGGCTGGATAAAGACGACACGATTGTAAAGCGCCGCATGGCGCAGAAGATGCAGTTCCTCGCCGAAGATGTGGCTGGCGCGCACGAGCCCTCGACAGACGAGTTGAAGGCTTGGTTCGATAAGAACACCGACAAGTTCGCTCTGCCCAGCCGCATCAGCTTCCGGCATATTTATTTCTCTCCCGACAAACGCGGCAAGAATGCCCAGGAAGATGCTGCTAGAGCTCTGGCCAAAATCGCCGGCCAGCCGGAAGACTCCAAACTTGCCGCGGCAGTTGGCGATTCCTTCATGTTCCAGGATTACTACGGCGACCGCGCGCCCAGTGCAATCGCCAAAGAGTTTGGGCCGCCCTTCGCGGTGGCGATCGAGAAGCTGAAGCCTGGCTCCTGGCAGGGGCCGATCGAGTCCGGTTACGGATGGCATTTGGTGTTCGTCGATACAGTCATTCCCGGCCGCATCCCGGCGTTTGAGGAGATCGAACCCGATGTGAAGACAGCGTGGCTGGCCGAACAAAAGAAAGCGGCTTGGCAGAAGGCCTACGCCGAGATGCGAGCAAAGTACACGCTGCTGCTGCCTGGCCCCCATTCCAAAGAAGAAGCGCAAGCGCCGGCGCCTCCACCGAAGAAACAGATACCTGGTTCGTCAGGTGAGGGACCACTGTGAGCCGTATTTGTTCCCGTTTGGCTTGGGTAATCGCGGGTTTGCTGCTCGCCAGTACCTTGGTGTCCGCACATGAAGCGCGGCCTGCGTATCTTGAGATCAAGGAAACTGCGCCTGGCCAGTACTCCATCCTGTGGCGTACGCCGGTGATGGCCGGCATGCGCATGCCGATTACTTTAAAGCTGCCCGATGACGTGAAGGAGCTGCGTGAGCCTAGCTTCCAGGAATTGGCCGATTCCCTGGTGGAGCGGCATTGGATCGATGCGGGGCCGGGTGGACTCGCTGGCAAGCGCATCGACTTCGTGGGCCTGCAAGCCACGATCACCGACGCGGTGGTTCACGTCGAGATGCTGGACGGCCGAAAGTGGACGACCATCGCTCATCCATCGCAACCGTGGGTTGAACTCGCTGCGAACCAGTCCACGCTGGGAGTGATGGGCACTTACATTGTGCAGGGCATCCGGCACATTCTTTTCGGCGCCGATCACATGCTCTTTGTCCTTGGACTGTTGCTGATCGTCAAAGACCGTTGGATGCTGCTGAAGACTGTGACTGCGTTCACTGTAGCTCACAGCATCACCCTGGCGATTGCCACGTTGGGGTATGCCGAGGTTCCGGTTGTCCCGTTGAACGCAGCGATTGCGCTGAGCATCCTGTTTCTGGGCCCGGAGATTGTTCGCTCCTGGCGGGGCGAGACAAGTTTTACCATTCGCCATCCCTGGGTGGTGGCGTTTGCGTTTGGATTACTCCACGGCTTTGGATTTGCCAGCGCCCTCACCAGCGCCGGACTCCCGCGCCATGAATTACCGCTGGCGCTGGTGAGCTTTAACGTCGGCGTCGAACTCGGACAGCTTTCCTTCATCGCACTGATCTTGGCGCTGGAGCGTTCGTTTCGCATACTCGAGGTGCGGTGGCCGCGGTGGGCAGAGGCGATTCCCGGCTACACCGTTGGATCGCTCGGTGCATTTTGGACTGTACAGCGAGTAGTGATGCTCTTCGGAGGGGCGCGATGAGAGCACCGAGATACGGCTATTTCCGCCAGGCGATCACATTGGCAGTGATTCTATTCGTGTGCGCTCAATCGGCCTTTGCCCATCCTCAGAAAGGCGAAGCTGTTGGATTCCTCACTGGCTTTCGCCACCCGATCTCGGGACTCGATCACGTGCTGGCGATGGTTGCCGTCGGCCTTTGGGGCGCGCAACTCGGCGCTCCGGCGATCTGGGTTTTACCCGTCGCATTTCCTCTAGTGATGGCTTTCGGTGGAATGCTCGGACTGATGGGCGTTCCGCTGCCGGGAATCGAATACGGCATTGCACTCTCGGCCGTCCTTCTGGGGGCTGCGGTGATGTTCGAGGTACGACCGCCGTTGGGCTTTGCCGCGGCACTGGTTGGCTTCTTCGCCATATTCCACGGGCATGCTCATGGAACCGAGTTGCCACCCGGCCAAAGTGCTCTGCTATATAGCATCGGCTTCGTCATTGCCACCGGCTGCTTGCACGCCTTGGGAATCGGCATCGGTACGGTCCATCGATGGGTTTGGGGACAGAAGCTACTCCGCGTAGCCGGGGGATTGGTAGCAATAGGCGGTGCATTCTTCTTCTGGAAGGCGATCGCATGAAAAAAAACACGAGGCAATCTCGACTGCCTTTGTACGCCTTCGTGGCGTTCGGGTGTGCGATGTACGCCATTCCTGCAGAGGCGCATCTCAACTCCACTGGCATGGGCCCTTTCTACGACGGACTCATTCACTTCCTCATGAGTCCCGAAGATATTGTCCCGGTCGTTGCCCTGGCATTACTGGCTGGGCTGCGCGGCGCCAATCATGGAAGGCGAGCGTTGTTCACCCTTCCCGTTGCCTGGCTGCTTGGAGGGTTGGTCGGACTGAGCGCAATGACCGCCCCACCTCATCCCTTCATTGCGGCGGCGTGGTTTCTCTTGATCGGTGGATTGCTGGCCGCTGACGCGAAGGTATCGTTGCGCCTAACTACGGCTCTCGCCGCTCTACTGGGTCTCTACCACGGATACTTGAACGGGACTGGCATGGGGCAGTTCGACACCGCTGCGGTGGCGCTTCTCGGATTGGCATTCGCCGTCTTCGTCTTGATCGCGCTGCTGGCCGCCCTCGTAGTCCGTTTGCGAGCGCATTGGGCCCGAATTGCCGTCCGGGTCGCCGGAAGCTGGATCGCAGCCAGCGGTCTCTTGATGCTCGGCTGGGCAGTTCGAACCCGCTAGACATACCGCTCGCCCTAGCAACAGCTCGGACCTTGGGCTCCCGGTTGCATATCACCGCGCCGAGCCAGCAACTTGAAACAAGACAGTCATTATCGCGAGCAAAAGATCATGAATAGAAAATGGATTGTGGCCGTTCAAATTATCATCGCGGGCTGTTTGCTTGTTCTGGCTAACCCTCTATCCGCGCGTGAGAGCACCGATGTGATCGTCATGAAGAACGGAGACCATCTCACAGGCGAGATCAAAGGCCTCAGCGATGGTGTGCTCTACATGAACATGCAGTACATACTGGGAACAAGTTCGGTTCAATGGTCGAAGGTGGAGCACATCGAAAGCAAGCAATTGTTTCTGGTTAAGACGGAGGACGGCTCTGTTTATACGGGCACACTCAGCACCTCAAACGCTGCAGGTGCACGACCATTGGAGATTAAGGTCGCAGACCCTTCGGGCAAGGGTGTTGTCCTTGACAGTTCCCGGATCGTTGAAATGGACATGACCTCAGCGAAGTTCCTCCAACGATTCAACGGCAGCATAAATACCGGAATCATCTATTCGAAAGGCAACGAATCAACTCAATTTACGTTAGGGTCGCAGGTGACATATCCGCGGGAACACTGGGCTGCGGGAGCCAGTTACAACTCCACGCTGTCCTCCAGCACCGGAGCCGCTGCGTCGACGCGAAACCAGTTGGACATTGATGTCTTTCGTCTCCTGCGCTGGAACAATTGGTTCTACGAGGGTCTCGGAACCTTCCTGCAAAGCTCGGAGCAGGGGATCACCAGGCAAGGCACCTACGGCGGGGGCATAGGACGCTTCCTGAAGAATACGAATTCAGCGCGCATCTCGGTGCTTGCCGGCTTTGTCGGGCAGAACACGGATTACACGCAGAATACTGCTCCGCAAAGTCTGGCGGCTGGCGTGATCGCGGCAAACCTGCAATTCTTCCGGTTCAACAAAACCAATGGCGACGTCCATGCCGCTCTCATGCCGGCCGTTTCTGAGCCGGGTCGCGTGAAATTCAATATGAATGCGGCCTATTACATCAAGCTCACGGGCAATCTGTCTTGGAATGTATCGTTCTACGGTAACTGGGACAATCGGCCCCCAAATGGTCTATCCGGCAGCGACTACGGCTCCAGTTCAGGACTCAGCTGGACATTTGGAAACAGATGACCGGCGTAAGACGCAAAACCAAGAGGGGCAAACCGCTCGTTCCTGCACTCCACGCGTTTCTTGATGAGCACAAATAATTTCACCGCTCCTGTTGCCGTTGATCGCCCGCGCTTCGGTCCTCCCGCTTGCCGGCGACGGCTGGGTCTCCGGCCAGATACGTCAAGTGTGTCCGTCCCGCAAATTGAGTACCGGCAGCCTCAACAATTTCAGCGACCTTGAGTATTACGTCCTGGCGAATTGCCTTGAACTGCATCCAGTCGCCCGTTTTGACATAGGCAAACAATTCCAATTCGAAAGCAGCGCCGGCGAAATCGTTGAGCGAAATCGTTGAGGTTCCAGCCTCGATCGAAGGATGCTCATCCAGCATGCTCTGCACGTGGTCCAGCACGGACTTCATCTGCTCGACCTGAGTTTCAATGCGCAGCGAGAAGGTTGTGTCAATCAGCAATTTTGAGCGAGCCTTCATGTTTTCAAACTGCATCTGCGCCAGCGCTCCGTTGGGTACAACCAACAAATTCTGGTCAAGCGTCCGAAGCTTGATGGAACGCAAACCGATGTCTTCGACCGTCCCGTACCGCCCGCCAATGTTGCAGTAGTCACCAACATGAACAGCGCCGTCCATTAGCAACGACACCCCACCGAGAACATTCTCCAGCGTTTTTTGTGCCGCCAGAGCGAGCGCCAGTCCTCCGATGCCGAGGCCGGCTAGCATCGTCTTAACGTTGATCCCAAACAGGCTCAATGTGGCGACGACGGCAATCGCCAGCATCAGGATGCGAGTGAGCCGCTGCATCACAATCAGGATCGACTCACCGCCTTGCCTGCGGGCGCGTGTGAGGTCCACAGCACGGTCGAAACCCTGGTCGAAGGCCCGACTTACCAGCCAGGCTACGCTGCCCGCCAGCAGAGCTGCCAGGAAGCGAGCATAGTAGGAGCGATACAGAAGGGGTAGCTCAAGCTGGTACACGAAGACGCCATGAATCAAGATCGCGATGATGCACTTGAGTGGCGTGCCCAGTGGCGTCTCCCAGATCGTTTTGAGCGAGAGTTTTCGGAGGTTGCGCCAGATCCTTCGGGGAGCGCTGAGCAAAAGCGCCAACAGCCAGGTCAAGAACCACGCGAGCGGGATCGAGAGCAGCCACCCGAGCCATTTTGCCAAGGGCATCCCCAGCACATAGTGCGAGCTCAGAGCGGCAGGCACCATTCGTTCGACCGGCGTCCGCCCTTCCCTTTGCATTTCTGCATAGAGGCCCGGAATCTTAGAGACGGTGTTTTGTGAAACCAGCCAGATCTTTCCATACTCAGGATCATCCACTCGCACCAAAATCAGGTCAGTGGTCTTGCCCCCTACCACAAACGCGCCCGCACGTACCTGTCCGAGAGGCAGTCCAGCCTCAACCGTGCCGCTCGGATTGTCGCTCAACAGGTCGGGATTGCCATTGAACGTATGGCGTAGCGCATGAAATTCCATGGCGAGCCGCGGCACATCTTCGCTGCGAGGCAGTTGGAGGTAGTGCGCGGCAGTCGCCAAGTCCCCGCGCTCTGAATATTTCATGATTCCCATCACGGTCCCCCGCGGGGTTTCGCGACCGAGTGGGTCTTTTGGCGCTGAAGGCTCAACTGTGGTTGGTTGCGTTGGAGAAGACTTCGGAACCTGGGCCGACGCAACGAAGCCCACTAATAGGAAAACCGAAAGGGCTATGCGGAAAGCGCAAGCCCAGCTATGCGGCAGGCTAACACCCTGTCTGGACTCTCTCTGGAAAGCCATCCATTTTGTCCTTGTCGCCCGCGGTCATTGTCCGTCAGTTGGCGGGTGCGAAGCGAAGGCAAGCACGCCGAGGTCACCGCTTTGTGCGCGCCGCAACCTGTGGCTCTCGAACCGTTTGCCATCGGTGTCCACAGCGTATCCACGCACGGCGCGCACCCCAAGTGATCACTACTTTTTCGAGTCGCCCATCGCAAACCCGCCAGCTTTACCTGCGTCCAGAAGCTGGTGCGGATCGAGGCGACCGAAAATCTCGATCAGTTTCGCGACTACTCCGGTCCATCCGGTCTGGTGACTGGCACCGAGGCCCGCGCCGTTATCGCCGTGGAAGTACTCGTAGAAGAGAATGTTGTCTCTCCACAACCGATCGGTCTGGAACTTCTCCGTACCACCGTACACCGGTCGTCGGCCTGACTTGTCCCGCAGGAAGATCCGCTCCAAGCGATTGGCGATCTCTCGCGCGACCTCGAACAGGTTCATCAATTTGCCCGAGCCGGTGGGGCACTCGATCTTGAAGTTGTCGCCGTAATACAGGTAATACGACAGCAGCGCACGGATCAGAATTACGTTCACCGGCATCCAGATCGGCCCGCGCCAGTTGGAGTTGCCGCCGAACATGCCGGTGTCTGACTCCGCCGGGAGATAATTCACCCGGTATTCCTGGCCCCCCACATTGACGATAAACGGATGGTCGTTATGGTAGCGGGAAAGCGCACGGATGCCATACGGACTGAGGAATTCGTTCTCATCCAGCATGCGCGACAGAATCCGGCGCAACCGGTCTTCGTTCACCAGCGCAGCAATCCCGCGTTCACCGAACCCCAGATGCTCCTTTCCGGTTGCGTGAACGCTGTTGCGCAACTCGGGCATGCGTTCATAGCGTTCCCGCAGGATCTTCACCACTCGCGGGCACCGTTCACGCTGCCACGGCTCGATCACCGTGGTGGCGGTCAAGGGCAGCAGGCCCACCATGGAGCGAACCTTGAGCCGCCTGCAGCTACCGTCTGGAAGGCGCAGGACGTCGTAGTAGAAACCATCCTCCTCGTCCCACATACCATCAGGTCCCATCTGATTCATCGCAACCGCAATCCAAATGAAATGCTCCGCAAACTTGATGGCCATATCTTCGTAGAAAGGATCATGGGCCGCCAACTCAACGGCGATCTCCAGCATGTTCTGGGCGAACATGGAAACCCATGCCGTGCCATCAGCCTGCTCCAGGTGGCCACCGGTGGGCAGCGGCGCGCTGCGGTCGAAGACTCCGATGTTATCCAGCCCGAGGAACCCGCCTTCGAACAGGTTGTTGCCAAGGCGGTCTTTTCGGTTCACCCACCAGCTGAAATTGAGGCTGAGTTTGGCGAACGACCGCTTTAAGAAATCGATGTCACCTTGCCCCTTGAGGGCCTGCTCCGTGCGGTAAAGGAAAATCGTCGCCCAGGCATGTACCGGTGGATTGACGTCGCCGAAGTTCCACTCGTAGGCCGGGATCTGACCCGTGGGATGAATAAAGTACTCCTGCAACATCAGGTCGAGCTGTTCTTTTGCGAACTCCACATCGACCGTGGAGAGTGCGATGGTGTGGAACGCCAGGTCCCACGCCGCATACCAGGGATACTCCCACTTGTCGGGCATGGAAATGATGTGCTGGTTGATCATGTGGAACCATTCGCGGTTCCGCAAGAGGCGTCCGCCCGGCTTTAATGGATCGATGCCGTGTTCTTCGAGCCATTTGTCCACATCGAAAAAGAAGTACTGCTTGGACCACAGCATCCCAGCCAGTGCCTGGCGCATGACCAGAGCCTCGTCTGCCGTGACCCGCTCCGGCGTGATGGACTTGTAGAACTCATCTGCCTCGCTGTGACGAGTCTGCAGTGTTGTATCAAATGTCTGGAAGGGGTCGCCAATAGCATCGGGCGCCAGATCACTAAGCCGCAGGCGGATCGTTGCAGTTTCGCCGGCGCCGACGTTCAACTGGTAGTGCGCCGCGGACTTAGTACCGGTCTTCGCTGGATTCACCGCGCCTTGATTTCCGTGAACGACATACTCGTTAATTCCGTCTTTTACATAGGGCGTGGCGTTCTCGGTCCCGAAGAGGCGCCTGTTGTTGGTCTCATTTTCCGTGAACAGCAGCGGCACATCTCCCTCGGCATACAGATAGCGCTCACCCAGTTCGCTGTGTGATGCCGAAACGATCTGTACGCCCTTTGCACCGGCAACCTGTTTCAACGCCGGCTTAGCTGTGTCCGGCCACCAGCTCCAGATGTTGCGGAACCACAAGGTTGGCAGAACATCTATTCTTGCGGCCTGAGGTCCGCGATTGCTCACGCTGACTTGAATGAGAATGTCTTCCGGCGACTGTTTGGCGTACTCCACGAAAACGTCGAAGTAGCGGTCTTCGTTAAAGACACCCGTATCCAGCAACTCGTACTCCATGTCGTTGCGAGTGCGCCGCCGGTTGTTCTCGATCAGATCGTTGTACGGAAATGCCGCTTGCGGATACTTGTACAGGTACTTCATGTAGGAGTGCGTGGGCGTGCTGTCGAGGTAAAAATAGTATTCTTTGACATCCTCGCCGTGGTTGCCTTCGCTGTTCGTCAGGCCGAACATGCGTTCCTTGAGGATGGGGTCCTTGCCGTTCCATAGGGCCACGCTGAAGC
>Ga0335070_10005213_pt1 | contig 15276 bp, 8 predicted proteins | sample Lox_Sample_13_FD_206722 | JGI IMG/M metagenome (GOLD analysis project Ga0335070, IMG submission 206722) | Soil microbial communities from Loxahatchee National Wildlife Refuge, Florida, United States - Lox_Sample_1.3 | ecosystem: Environmental > Terrestrial > Soil > Wetlands | place: USA: Florida... | reverse complement strand
TTCCAGTAGCAGGCCTTTGGAGAAATCTTTAAGAAAAGGGCGGTTCATATCCAGGTTGTCCTTTATCAGATTTAACCTTTCCAGGCTATTGTTCACAAACATCCCTTTGGGAAAATCGTTTATTATTTTCTGATACAATTCTGCGGATTCCTCTAAATCCCCTTTATAAAAACGGACGTCTGCCAGGCGGAAACAAAGCTCCTCTGAATCGGGCTGGGCTATAGGGTCCTTCAGACTTTTTTCATAATGGACGATTGCGCTGTCAAGCTGGTTATTTAGAAGATAAATCTCACCTAATTTAATTAATGTTCCCGGATAAAAGGAAGTCTCTTTCAGAGGAAGGATTTTTCGATACCATATGGTTGCATCTCCTTTTTTCTTCAGGTTATCCAGATAGATATTTCCCATCTGGAAATAAGCCTGGGCCTGGACTTGTCTGATTGGGAAGTCTTGAGCCAATTTCTGGTAAACTGAGAGGGCTTCATCGTATTTCTGAAGTCCTGCCAAGGAGGAGGAGGAGATGAGTCGTGACTCGATAGAGCATTCAACGCTCTGGCAGATGCTTTCCAGGTAGTGGCATGCCCTCAGGGAAAGCTCATAAGATTTTCTTTTAAGGCAGGTCCGGGCAAAAAGGAGCAGATTCTCCCCTTTAGGGGAGGAGAGCACATCTGCGGTTTTGTAAAACTCAAAAGCCTGTTCCATTTCACCTTTTTTGAGTTTTAAGTCTCCATAAAGCTTGTATCCCAAGCTTTTCTTCGGCTCAAGCTCGATTAGTTTTTTGACTCCGCTTTCGAGCTGATCTGGTTTTTCACCTGATTCAATGAACTGCATGATTTTCCTTTCCACATCCGGATAGGCAGTAGTATCTGCTTTTGCCCAGGCAAAATAATATTCCAGACTCGAAGTCCAGTCTCCTGCAGCTTCATATATGTTTGCGAGGTCTCTTAATAAAACAGGGGGGTTCCCCAGTTTTTTGATTCCCTGCTTATAGGTTTCTATTCCCTTTTCCATCTCCTTGTTTGTCAGATAGGTGGCGGCTACCAGATGATAAGCGTTCAGAGTGTCCGTGCTCAGTTTTAAGGTCTGTTTAAACGACTCATCGGCTTTGGTTTTTTCACCGGTTTTAAGATACAGGTCCCCTAACTTAGCCCAGGTAGCCCATTCGCCCGGATGTTTTTCCAGCCAGGTTTTAAGAAGGTTTTCGAGTTTGTCATAAGCTTTTGTATCCAGGTAGGCTCTGGACAAGAAGAAAAAAACCTGTCTATTGTCCGGGGAGATTTTTTCCAGCTTCTCCAGCATAGGCAAAGCCTCTGCAGACCTGCCAGCAGTGACCAGCGCCTGAGCTGCGTCCAAATCGCGTTTAAAGGAACCCTGGTCCTGGGAATAAGCGTAGAAGAAAAATAAAGCCAAATAAAAAAAAGTAAAAAGACTTTTCTTCAACATATTTATTATCGCTTTTCAGTCAATGTAGGGATAGCCCTTGTGGCTGTCCGCCATTTCTTAATCAGTTTTCGGACAGGGACAAGCCCTGTCCCTACATAAAGCCGTTGTTTCATTTCTATTTGTGTAGGGGTGTATTGCAATACGCCCCTACAGTTATTTTTTCTCTGGTTCGGATAAGGCTTTAAAATATTCCTTTATTGCTTCTTCATATTCCTTGGGATAAGTTTCTGAAGAAAGTCTCTGGGCTCTTTCTTTTTCCTTCTGGTCCAAGGCACCGATATCGGGCGGAAGCTGAACCGGGGATTTTCTGGCAATATCCTCGCCTGTTTCTGCTTTCCTTTTCTCGGAATAATCTTTTTTGACCAGAGATTTTTCCGAATCCAGAAGACGGGATAAGATTTGCTTTTGCCGGTCTATGGTACTCTGATCCACCTTCATCCTTTGCAGGTCTTCGACCACCTTCTGCATATCTTTGGCAATATCATCCAGGTTTCCCAGGATCTGGGAGCGGTTTCCTGACTCCTGATTCAGTCTCTCCAGATTCTCTTTCAAAGCCTGCTGTTCTGCGGCCAAACGGGCTAATTCGGCTTGCTGCTCCATAGAAAACATCCCTTGGTCCGAAAGGTCTAAAGTCTGCTCGTTTATCGATCCCTGGTTTTGACACATACCCTGGAGCTTGGAAAAGACATCTGGATTAGGGCATGATTTCTGAGCGTCCTGCACTCCTTCTAAGAGGGATTTGGCTGCCTGGTTCAGATCGAATAAAGACTCGAACTGGTAACTTAAAGAGCGGTTACCATCCAGTTCTTCCAACCTGCCGATCGACTGGAGCATATTGATCGAAGCCAGGGATAATTGCATGGCCAGATCAGCATTTATGTAAAACGTTTTCTTGGCCAGCTCATTTAAATCTTTTCCGACCTGGTTTAAGCCCTCCATCAGCCTTTGCTGTTCAGCAGCCAAGTTCGCCAGTCCGGCCTCTCTGGGCTGAAAGGTTTTTGTATCCTCAAACAGGCTCTCCTGGGAATCCGAAAGGTAAAGGATATCCTGCAATGATTTCCGCATATCTGCCAGGATCTGCTCTTTGTCTCCCTGCTTCATCTTCTCTAACATCGACTGATACTTCTGACTAAGATTGCTCAGTTTATTGGAGCAGGTTTTCCCGGATTTTAAGCTTTCGGATTTTTGCCCCTGCTGCAGGCTCTGGCTGGTATTCTGCATATCGTTTTTGACTCCGGATTTTTCCACAGAGCTGACTAAGGTATCCATGTCCTCAGAAGAAAGCAGAGGGGTATCCTTCATCAGCTCGTTTAATTCCTGTAATTTGTTCTCCAGACCTTCGGTTTCTTTTTTCAGATTCTCCTGCTTGTCCTTAAGAGAGCTTAACTCCTCCTTTTTGGCTTTTTCGATCTCCTTATTAAGATTCTCCTGATTCTGGGCAAGCCTTTGTGTCAGTTTGACCAGGTCCTCCATCCTCTGCTCAATTCTCATCTGCTTGAGCATGGCAATGGTTTTGTCCAGTCTTTTCAAAAGCTCCTCAGTAGATAAGTTAAGATTCTGGATCGCCTCCTTTATCTTATCCTTGTCCAAGGTATTCAAAGCCTCCTGCAGTTTTTCCATAGCCTCTTTAAGCTCAGGAGGTGCCACCTCCTCAAAAAGCTTTTTCATCTCGGCGATTTTCTCCAGCAATTCCAGAGAGGCTAAGTTGTTCTGTTCGATTTTATCTGCGGTTTTACCGGCTTCCTGGCTTAATTTCTTCAGACTTTCAGCCAGGTCATTTTGTTTTTGCAGAAGGTTATCCAGGTCATTCTTTTTTTCCCAGGAAATTTTTGACTCTTTTTCCTGCGGATTGGTGCTTTCGGTCAAAAGGTCCTTGGAGAGCTGATCCAACTTTTTCTGAAGCTCCTTTTGCTCATCCAATTTTTTCTGCAGATCAGCCAACTGGTTTTCGCTTCCCTGTTCTATCTCTCCGACTATTTCCGCCAGAGTCGGATGACGCAGATTGTAGCTCTGGCTTACACCTTTCTTTGGTCCGGAGAAATTGTCATTATCATAGATTTCGACCCAGTATTTCACGTTGTCCCCGGGCATAAGACCGATATTGGATAAGTCCCACGTATAATCCGAGCCGAGCTCTCCCTGGAGTTTCTCCTCATAGGGGAGTTTAATGGTTTTAGTTTGTTCTTCCTTTGATGGGATCTGATAAACCAGTCTCAAACCGGTAAACCCGAAATCATCATTTCCGTGAATCCTCAGCTGAAGTTGCATATTCTCGGTCAAATCTCGGTCTTCGCCGGGCTGGAGGATTTCCACCTGAGGGAAAAGGTCGTCTTTCCTGGTGATCTTATACTCGATCGGATCAGGATTTTTATTTCCGGACTTATCTGCTACTTCCAGATGATAAATTTGGTCCTTTCTGACTAAAATCTTGCCCGTGGCTTTTTTGCCGTCGATTTTCATCTGAGATTTGGTCGAGTCCGAGAAAATCAGATTACCAACGGAAAGCTCCTTATTGGCTGATGCCTCGATTTTGACTCTTGTTCCGGCTAATGCCTCGATAGTTCCGTCGTTCTGATCCAGAACCAGAGGCTTCAATTGAGTATATTTCGGATAGTTCAAGGTCAATTTCAGATTGGTTATCCTGGGCTTGTCCGTAACTTTCAGCTTGTATTGCTCGCTTTTTATTCCTTCGGCTTTGGCATAATAATCGATGTCTCTTTTTACCTGCTTGAAAAGATATTCGAAATCGTGTCCTCCAACTGTCCCAGCAGTGTCCTGAAGTTGTCCCTTTGCTCCGCTCCGGTCGAGTTTTTCCAGTTTCTCCTGATTCCAGGCACCTTCTCCATCTCTCCAGTAAAAATCGACCTTAGAAGGTTTTTGTCCTTCTGCTGTGATTTCTATTCTCACGTCCGAATATTTCACCACCTCGGCATTTCCCGGGGAAATCGAGAAGAAAAATTTTTGGGATGACTGGACGGAGGTTAGAGGATGAGAGAAAAGATATAAGGAGCGGTTGAAATTGCCCGGAGAAAGAAAGGTGAAGATTAAAACCAATCCTAATAGACCAGAGCATATCTGCAGGGTCTTGCGCAGAGGTTTTTTGTCCACCACTAATCTGAAATCCAATTCCATTGAGACTGTATCTGCCTGCTCGATTATCGCCTCGATCATCTGGACAGAATAACCTTCCGGGTTTTTCTCTAAATTCCGGTAAAGCTGCAGGGCTCCGATTAGTCTATCCTTTAGCTTAGGGAACTGGGTCTCGATTTTGACGGCTAAATCCTCAAGAGGGGGTTTGTAAAAAAGAGGTCTGAGAAAATAATATGAAAAAGCAATGGATAAAGCTAAAAAGAAAATTCCTAAAAGAGCAACCCTTATGAATACCGACAGGATGAAACCGCTGAGGTAAGATAAAATAAAGCTGAATAAAAGATAGGTGAAGATAACGGATAGAACGATGAGGGAGCCGTTATATAGCCGCGTCCGGGTGTGATATGACCTAAGAGAGTTGAGACGCGTGATGAGATTGAAATAGCTGGTCGATTTCATCTTGTTTCCGACCCAGGTTGGGGGTAACCTGGATCTACCTGTTCTATGTCATTGCGAGTTCCCGTATGGGGCGAATCAATCCGCTTATCGTGGACAGATTGCTTCGTCGTCAAATGACCACCTCGCAATGACACCTATCTTCCACGTTGTGTCAGGAGCTACTCCTCTATGAGCCGTAAAGCTTTTATCGGCTGACACGATGGTCGCCTGTCAGGTCTAGGACCTGACAGAACAACAAAACACCAATTACTAATAATACGTAATCAAACTAGCCTAAATTTTCAAATTATTAAGTCCAGCCTACCCCTCAAAGGCGGTAATTACATAGTCTACCTGCTTTGTGAGCAAAGCAAACTTACCAATAAAGAGTTCAATTTTCCAACACCCAGGTTATGATATTCACCCCCATTTTAAGGGCGGCTTCGCGTTTTTCAGGGGGGTCGTTGTGGACCTGGGGGTCTTCCCAGCCGTCTCCGATGTCGGACTCGTAAACGTAAAAAACTACCAGCCGGTTTTCTCCTACGGATCCGTTGACGGAATAAAATATCCCGAATCCTTGGGCGGGTTTTCCCTCGTGCTTGTGAATTTTGGGAAGGCCGTTGGAGAAATCATAATAAGAATGATAAATCCCGTGATTGAAAGGAATCTCCACCAGTTCGTTATTGGGAAAAACCTTTTTCATCTCCCTTCTGAAAGCCTTATCCAGCCCATAAGAGTCATTGGCGAATAAAAAGCCACCACGAGTCAGGTAAGTTCTCAGCCTGTCCACTTCTTCATCAGAGAATTTTATGTTCCCGTGCCCGGTTAAGAACAAAAACGGATAGTTGAAAAGCTCTTTATCCATAATGCTTACCCTGACTTCATTCTCGTCCACAGGGATATTGGTATTCTCTTTCAGGAATTTGAGCATATTGGGAATGGCAGATGAGCCCCAGTACCAGTCACCGCCTCCTTCATATTTCAATCTTGCGATTGTAAAGGCGTTCGGATCTTTTTTGACCTGAGTCGCTGGAGCTGAAGGCATCCTGACTGTCTGAGAAAAAAGAATTGAATTGTCCATGAAAACAATGAGAAGCATAATAGACAAAGAAAGAAAGATTTTTGAAATTCTGGAGGACATTAAAGAACTCCTTAAATCAATGCTAGATGCCTACTAACAAGTGTACTATGACTTCAATTAAAATCTATGGTATTCAGATTAAATGTCAATAGTAATTAGACGGATGATGATAGATAATATGATTTTATTGTAGGGACAGAACAGTGTTCTGTCCATCAATGGCGACCCCGAAAGGGTCGCACTACGAAAGGGCGAGGTAACCTCGCCCCTACATTCTATCAATTATCTTTCTCTAATGCCAACTTTCTCCTCAAGTCATAAATGCAGTTTTCCGGATTGGTTATTCCCTGGAGGCAGAAAAGGTGGCGGTAGTTTCTTCTCCTCTTAGCATCCTCTTCGCTGATATCCAGCAAGATCCCTTTATCGCAGGCAAAACATTTTTCCGGCTGGACGTCGAACTCAGTCCCGGTCCTGCTGGCGACTAAGACCTCTCCCAAATTCCAGCCTGAAGAGCTTGAATACGCCTCCGCAGAATCATTCCGGTTAACTTCGATTTCCTTTGGACTGTAAAAGACGATTCTGCCGCGGTCGGTTTTCAGTTTTGCCCGGAAATCGATTTTGTCGCCAGGCAGAAGCTGGTAATCTCTGTGCATTCTCGCAGGAAGGTTCAGATAGAAATAGTCCTGGAAGAAAATCCTATCTATGTATCCTTCTCTGAAACTGAGCAAAAATCCCAGGAAGCTTATCTGCTCTTTTTTAAACAGGATATTTTTTCTGAAATGGGGCACTATCGAATTTACTACTCCGTCTACATCGACCATTTTCCCCTGAAGACCGGACAGCCAGTGCTCATAATCCTCTAATTCCCTCTGGAAGATTTTGAATTCATCATCCGAGAGCAGAACCTCCGGCTGAAAATTCAGCTTCTCCTCGAAATAATTTTTGCAGGAAAAGCAGCTCTTTCCCACATGTTTATATTTTTTCGGACACCCGCTCCCCTTGTTAAGCAGCTTGCATTTCCATTCGAAATAGATGCATCCTGCAGGGAAACACTTTTTCTCCTTGAGCACGTGGTGAACCGAGACGTTTTTTTCGAATCTGAAATGAGCTTTGTGCCCGCATCTGTAGACGTCTTCTCTCTTATGCTGGTTGATTAAGGTTTTCTGCATGCAGATAACTCCGATTTTTGAGGACTATATTAATTTAATACGTCAATCAGTAGATGGAAATAGAAAAACAAGAAATTTGAAAAGGATGATAGTCCTTTGCACCTTTTCTTTGAAATTATGACCAGTAGCTGCTTTACGAGAAGCACAGAACTCACCCTGAATCACTCTCTTAAAAGAGAGGGACTTTGACCCCTTCTCTTCTTAAGAGAAGGGGTAAGGGGATGAGTTCGAAAACTTTCTCTAACAAAACCTCAAACCAGTTGAGGGAGTTACACAACAGTTGCCCTGAAACGCATGCCATGCGTCTCTACGAACTTGATGGAAATAAAAAAATTGGAGGTAGGGGGCGCCCCTGCAGTTGGGCGGAATTGAACTCCGCCCCTACACGATTCTTATAGGAATTCATATTCCTAAAAGACCGAAGGACAGAACGATGTTCTGTCCCTACAAGATATTTTTATGTTGACAATAAAAATCTTAGAGGATAATATGGAAAATATGAGGAGAAAAGAAGAATCCAAATTAGACAGTTTAGAGGAAAATCTCAAAAGCTTGACTAATTCAGGAAACAAGGGTATCAAGCTTTTGTATCGCGGTTTGAATTCAGTCACTGGTGACCTTTCCGAGCTGTCCAATCTTGCCTCGCCCAAACTCTCCACTTCCTTCGAGAAAATCACCCAGGGTATAGATGAGCTGGAAAAGAAAATTTCATCCCTGGAAAATTCCTTGGAAGAAGGGCTGGCTAAAATCGGGCAGGAATATCAGAAGCTCAAAAAAGAATATGAGGAGAAGGAAGAGGAAAGAAGGATTTACCGGATTCTGTATGAGCTTTCCACCATAATCTATGCGGAAAGAGACATCAATCTGCTTCTGGAAGCGGTTCTGGATTCGGTCATAGACATTTTCTCTGCGGAAAAAGGATTTTTAGAAGTATATGACGAGAACAAAAATCTGAAATTAAGGCTGGCTAAGGATAAACAAAAGAAGGTTCTGGAGGAAACTGAAGAAGAGATTAAATCTGGAGTCATCGAGGACGTTCTCTCCACCGGTAACAATGTTTTAATTCAACAGTTGATCTACAAGGAAACAGAGGATAAGGAGGATTGGAGCAGGGGGACAAAATCTCTCCTCTGCATTCCTCTCAAGTCCAAAGAAAATGTATTAGGGGTGATCTATTTAGAGGATAGCCGCGAAGGAGAATCGTTCTCCTCTGGTGACGTGGAGCTTTTGAATTCTTTAGCTGAAAGAGTATCCGTGGCGTTAGAAAATAACCTTCTTTTTATGGAGCTGAAGGAGTCAGAGGAAAAATTACTTTCAGACTTAAGGGAAAAGTTCAAGTTCGACGAGATATTGGGGAACAGTCCGCAGATGGTCGAAATTTTAAAAACCGTGGCAGATATCGCAGACACTGAAGCGACTGTTCTGATCGAGGGCGAAAGCGGGACCGGAAAGGAGCTTTTGGCCCGGGCGATCCATTTCAATTCCAGCCGCTCCCGAAAGCCTTTTGTACCCATAAACTGCGCGGCAATTCCGGAAACCCTTCTGGAGTCCGAGCTTTTTGGATACGAGAAGGGAGCATTCACCGGTGCTACCCAGAAAAAATTAGGAAAATTCGAAGTCGCCAATGGAGGGACGATCTTTTTGGATGAAATCGGGGAGATGAGTCCGCTTCTTCAGGTCAAGATTTTACGCTTTCTGCAGTCGCATGAATTCGAGCCGCTGGGCTCCAATAAAGTCAAGAAGTCGGACGTGAGGATAATCGCTGCTACCAATAAAGACCTTTTGGCTCTGGTCAAAGAAAACAAATTTAGAGAAGACCTTTTCTACCGGATAAACGTGATAAATCTCAGACTTCCGCCTTTAAGAGAAAGAAAACTGGACATAGCACCTCTGGCAGAAAGTTTTTCCAGGAAATTTTCAAAGAAATCCGATAAGCAGATCAAAGGAATAGAGGTCGAAGCCTTAAATTTTCTCTCACGCTACAGATTCCCCGGAAATATCAGGGAACTGGAAAATATCATCGAGCGGGCAGTGATTCTGGCGAAAGGTGAATGGATTACCAGAGACGATTTCCCAAAAAGCATTTTCGATGGATCGGGAAATGATTCGGAAATTAAAATCGCCCAGAATTATTCGGAGCTCAAATCTTTGAGAAATAAAGCAGTGGAAGAGGTCGAGAAAAAATTCCTGGAGAATCTCCTTCTGAGAAACAATAACAATGTCTCCCGAGCAGCTAAAGAAGCCGGTATGCACAGGGTGGAATTGCAGAGACTCCTCAAAAAATATAAGTAATCTTTTCTTCGAAGCGGAAAGCTTCAGCTTTACTAAAAAAACCTTAAGGTCTGTCCCTCAGATTTCCTTTAAAAAGTCAAATATATTTTTTCTGCAACAGAATAGTTATTTTGCTACATCATTGTTGCATCTTATAAAATAGCATTTCCATAGTCTTTTTAACCTCAATGTGTTAAGAGAGTGTAACTGTATAGTTGCATAAAAATACGAACCAAGGAACATATAAATTTATAATCCATTGGATAGCAATCACTTAATTATAAGCAAAATCTGGCACAGCAGTTGCAATCTATTAATGTACAAGGTATTATAGTGAGCGACAAATTAAGCAAAACAGAAAAGGAGATGTCTTTAAAAGAGCTTCAAGAACAGATACTTGAGGCGGCTCTGGAAGTCCATAAGAACATGGGGCTAGGGTTCCAGGAAACAGCCTATAGCCAGGCTTTAGCTTATGAGTTTGATCTCAGGAAGATTGAATATGAAAGGAAGAAGAATATCAAGCTTTCCTATAAAGGGAGCGTGGCTGGGGAATATGATCTAGAATTCGTGGTCAAGAATAGCATCATCGTAATGATAAAAGCTGGCGAGCCGGTGAGCGAATCGGACGAGACCAAAATGAAAAGTTTTTTGAAAACCACCAAGCTTCCCCTGGGAATGGTGATTAATTTCGGCAAGGAGAGTTTAGAGGTAAAAAACGTTCACAGATAAATGGTTGGCGCAAATTTAGAAAATGCCAACTTTTCACCCTATACCTAAAAGGAGGTGAAGCAGAGGATGCCCGCAAAGAAGAAAGCAAAGGCTAAAGGGAAGAAGAAAAAATAAGAGCCTTTAGGTTTTTTGCGCCCAAAGAGTCTCCCCAAAGGGGGGACTCTTTTTTTATCAATAACCTATAGGTTGTCAGCGGCAGGGAAGTTCGTAGTGCGACTCTTTCAGGGTGCTTGAGATGTAGAGACGAATTGCATGCGTCTTTACTTAACAACGTCGGGCACAGGTCCCGACTCTACAAATATTCCTTCAACTTTGCTTCCCCTGCTAGGGAAAGAAGATACTTTTCTATTGACTAAATCAAAAATTATTTTATCCTATAATCCTAAATAAAGTATGTCCAGGAGAAACAGAAAAAAAATCTGGCTGGTTTTACTCGTGATAGCGGTCTTTGCTCTTTTTCTCTTGTACCAGTATCAGCAGAGCAAGAGGGTAGAGATAACGATACTTTACTGGAACGATTTCCACGCCTCGGTCTATCCCCATCCCGAGTCTGAAAAGGAAGGAGCGCCTCTGGTTTCGGGCAGCGCTAATTTTGCAGGATACGTTCTATCCTTGGAGATGGAGGCTATGTATGGACATGTGTATCCGATCCTTGTCTGCGCCGGGGATGAGTTCACCGGTGACCCGCTTTCTTCTCTGACCCAAGGGAAAGCCCAGATCGAAATTCTGAATCTTCTGCATCCCTCTGTGTTTGAACTGGGGAACCATGAGTTCGACTACGGAATAGATAATCTCAAAAAAGATTTAGAAGTTGCGGATTTTCCGGTTGTCTGCGCGAATCTCATAGACAAAGAAAAGGGAAGACCTCTGGTCAAACCATACATTATCATCGACGACGGTAAACTTAGGATTGCCTTTATTGGTTTGATTACAGAAAGTCTTCAGAAGATTCTCAAGGAAGGCGGGAAACTTCAGGTTGTGGATGCGGAGAGTACTCTGACATACTACATGAATGTTTTGAGTGATAGCACGGATATTCAGGTTCTGGTCAGCCATATGGGAGTTCAGGCAGATAAGAGCATTGCAAAAAAGGTCCAAGGATTAGAGCTGATTATCGGAGGTCACAGCCACTCCACGATTTTCAAACCCGCTAAAGTGGGGAATACTTTGATCTGCCAGGCCGGGTCGAATGGAAAATATATAGGGAAATTGGACCTTTTCTTAGATTCTAAAGGAAAAGTCCTGGGCTATCAGAATAAACTGGTGGAAACATTTGTGGATCAGGTTCAGCCGGATACTCTGGTGAAAAATAAGATCGATGAGTTAGAGAAAAATCTCGATATAAATTTAGACGAAAAAATTGGGGAGCTTGAAACACCCTGGATCAGAAATGATGAGCGGGAGTCGAATGTCGGCAATTTCCTGACTGATGCGATGAGAAATTACGCTAAAGCTGACGTGGCTTTCACAAATTCGGGCGGCATCAGGAAAAATCTGAAAGCTGGTCCGATCACGGTGCGAGATATCTGGGAAATAGCACCTTTTTCTGATCGATTGGTTCTAATCGATTTGACAGGCGGACAGCTTCTGAATATTCTGGAGAAAAACTGCCGAAAAGATATTGACCTGCTTCAAGTCTCGGGGGTTAAATATTCTTTTACTCCGGAAAGACCGTATGGCGAAAGGGTAATCGATGTTCTGGTCAATAACGAGAAGATACTGCCGTATAAGACATATAAAGCGGTCATAAATGATTATATCCTGGCGCAGTCAAAGGATTTTTTAGGAATTCCCAAGCAGGATCTGAAATATAAGATTTTAACGGGTTTAGATAGAGACGTTTTCATAAAAGAAGTTAAGCAAAGGATAACAATAAATTCTCAGGTCGAGGGAAGAATAACGGAATTGAAAAAGGTTGAGAAAGAGGTTGGAGAAAAGACCGACAAATAAGAATACGATCAATGCAGAGAAACTTGTGCCCAAGAGGAAAATTCCCTATATCTGGTTAACTCTGGTCTATGCTGTCATAATCTTGATTGCCTCCTCCATCCCGGACCTTAAAACCCCTCAATTAGGCTTTGAAAATCAGGATAAACTTTACCATTTTATAGAATACAGTATTTTTTCTGTTCTTTTATTTTTTACTTTGCTAAATTCTGGTAAAACTTTCCTCAGAAAGAACGTCCTTCTCATCTCCCTTTTAATAGGGGCATCTTTCGGAATCCTGGATGAACTTCACCAGAAATTCATCCCCGGAAGGCAAGCCGATATTCTGGATTTCACGGCTGATTTTGTGGGCGTGGCTTTAATTCAAGTTTGTTTCTGGATTTATCACCGTCGAAAATCAAGGGTTCATTCAAACAAGTAACCGAGCCTTTAGGGCTCGGAGCATGTTGATCCAAGATTTTCGTAGGGCAAACCTTCAGGTTTGCGTTTCTTCTCGTTGAATTCAAAACCCGATGTCTGACCCTGCTTTTGTTCGCAAGCCTGAAGCCTTGCCCTTCTGGTAGGTCTTTTTGTATTGACTTTGAATGGTTAAGATATTATCATTTTTGAACGTTGAAAGGACGACTGATGAAATTTACTGCTCTTCAGGGGACAAAAGATTTATTGCCGGAGGATGCTTCTAAATGGAGATATATAGAGGAAAAAATCAGGGGGATTTTTTCTCTTTACAACTATAAAGAAATGAGGACTCCGGTTTTCGAGCAGACCGAGCTTTTCAAAAGGAGCATTGGGGATGACACGGATATCGTCCAGAAGGAGATGTATACCTTTCAGGACCAGGGCAAAAGGAGCCTTACTTTAAGGCCTGAAGGGACAGCCTCGATTGTTCGGGCTTTTATCGAGCACAATCTGGGAGAAAAATCTCCACTGGTGAAGCTTTTTTATTTTGGCCAGATGTTCAGGCAAGAAAGGCCTCAAAAGGGAAGACTTCGGGAGTTCAACCAATATGGGGTGGAAGTCATCGGGTCCTTGGATCCTCTGGTAGATGCGGAGGTTATTGAGCTGGGTGTCAGGATACCCCAGGCTTTAGGACTGGATGGTCAGAAGCTTTTCCTAAACAGCATCGGATGTAAAGACTGTCGGCCGGCCCATAGAGATGCTTTTAATAAATTCGTCAAGGATAAAATAAATAAATTCTGCCAGGATTGCCAGTTGAGGCTTCTCCGAAATCCCTTAAGAATTTTCGACTGCAAAAATGAGCAATGTATAAACGCTCTTAAGGATGCTCCTATGATCCTGGATTATCTTGATGAAAAGTGCAAAGAGCATTTCAAAAAAGTCAGGGAATATATAGACCAGATGGGGATTGAATATAATCTGGACGGCAGATTAGTCCGGGGTCTGGATTATTACACCAGAACGACTTTTGAGATAAAATCAGAATCCTTAGGTGCGCAGGATACTCTGATCGGTGGTGGAAGATATGACCTTCTAGTCTCTGAGTTAGGTGGCAAGGATATCCCAGCCATAGGTTTTGCTGCAGGAATCGAGAGATTGTTCCTCGTCCTAGAAATGCAAAGGAAATTTCCTCCTGAAGATGACAGGCTGGATATCTTCATAGCTCCATTAGGTGAAAAGGAAAAAAGTCTGGGGTTAAAGCTACTCAGAGACTTGAGAGAAAAAGGTCTTAGATGTGATCTCGATTTTCTGGGAAGGAGCCTGAAATCTCAGTTGAAAGAAGCTGACAGGCAAAAGGCTAAAAAAGTCTTGATTATCGGAGAAGACGAGCTGAAAAAAGGAAAAGGGACTCTAAGGGATATGGAGACTAAGGAGCAGAAGGAGATTGAATTCGAAAAATTGGTTCAAGAGTTGATTCGGGGATGAGTTATGATTTTGGCAGGTCATAGAACTGACAAAAAAGCACGCTATCAGGAGTGTTTTCTGACACAACTTAGCATGACATTATGAATAAATGATAGAACTGGAGTCAATTTGATAAAATTTGAAAATCTAAAACGTACGCACACTTGCGGGGAGTTAAAAAAATCGCATTCGGGGCAGAAGGTGAGACTAAACGGGTGGGTGAATAGTTACCGCAATCATGGTGGTTTGATTTTCATTGATTTGAGGGACAGGTATGGTATTACCCAGGTTGTCTTCAAGCCGGATTTGGTGGATAAAGATACTATGGAACTTTCAGCGAGTTTGAGGACTGAGTTTGTAGTCGGAGTTGAAGGAACTGTTTCAGAAAGACCATCCGGTATGCAAAATAAAGAAATGGCTACTGGCGAAATTGAGGTCATTGTCGAGAAACTGGCAGTTTTCAATGAATCTAAGACTACTCCTTTTGAGATCGTCGAAGAAACAAATGCGAGTGAGGAGTTAAAACTAAAATATCGCTACCTGGATTTGCGGCGTCCTCCTTTACAGCGAAATATCAGGATGAGGCACAGGATAACCAAAGCTGTCAGAGATTATCTGGACTCTGTTGGTTTTTATGAGATCGAAACTCCTCTTCTTATCCGCTCTACTCCTGAAGGAGCAAGGGATTTCATCGTTCCCTCCAGGGTGAATACGGGGAAGTTCTACGCGCTTCCGCAATCTCCCCAACTTTTGAAACAAATCCTGATGATCTCCGGGTTCGACAAATATTTCCAGATAGCTCACTGTCTCCGGGACGAAGACTTGCGAGCTGACCGCCAGCCTGAGCATTCCCAGATAGATATGGAGATGGCATTTGTCACAGAAGATGACGTTTTCTCGGTGATCGAAGGGATGATGAGCTATGTTTTCAAGAATGTTCTGAATTTGGAATTGAAGACTCCGTTTCCGAGGTTGAAGTATCAGGACGCAATGGAAAGATATGGATCAGATAAGCCAGATATCAGATTCGGTTTGGAAATTATCGACTTGTCCGACCAAGTCAAAGGTTCAGCTTTCAAGGTGTTTTCTGAGACCCTTGGTTCAGGCGGTAAAGTCAAGGGAATAAATTTCAAAAATGGGGCATTCTTAAGCAGAAAGCAGATCGATGAGCTAGAGGAAAGTGCGAAGAAATCAGGTGCCAAAGGGCTGGTCTGGATGGCCAAGTTAAAAGAAGGTCTGCGCTCG
>Ga0335070_10005212_pt1 | contig 15277 bp, 10 predicted proteins | sample Lox_Sample_13_FD_206722 | JGI IMG/M metagenome (GOLD analysis project Ga0335070, IMG submission 206722) | Soil microbial communities from Loxahatchee National Wildlife Refuge, Florida, United States - Lox_Sample_1.3 | ecosystem: Environmental > Terrestrial > Soil > Wetlands | place: USA... | reverse complement strand
CTCGGGGTTCCGGGACCTGGACAACCTGACCGCCGGCTTCCAGAAGGGCGACCTGGTCATCCTGGCCGGCCGCCCCTCCATGGGCAAGACCGCGCTGGCGCTGAACATGGCCGAGCACGTGGCGGTGGACCCGCGGGGGCCGCGCAAGCCCATCGGCATCTTCAGCCTGGAGATGAGCACCGAGAGCCTGATGCTCCGCCTGTTGTGCTCGCACGCGCGGGTGAACGCGCACCTGATGCGCATCGGGCGCCTGAGCAACGAGGCCCACCGCGAGCTGGCCATGAAGGCCGACGACTTCTACCGGTCCGAGATCTACATCGACGAGTCCGGGTCCTCCACCATGATGGAGATCCGCGCCAAGTCCCGGCGGCTGAAGATGGAGCACCCGGAGCTGGCGCTGATCATCGTGGACTACCTGCAGCTCATCGCGGGATCCCCGGGCACCGAGAGCCGCCAGCAGGAGATCACCCAGATCTCCCGGGCGCTCAAGGCGCTGGCCAAGGAGCTGGAGGTGCCGGTGGTGGCGCTCTCGCAGCTCTCGCGGGCGGTGGAGTCGCGCGGCGGCGGCGGCCGCCCGGTGCTGTCCGACCTGCGCGAGTCGGGCAGCATCGAGCAGGACGCGGACGTGGTGATGTTCGTGTACCGTGCCCGCTTCTACTCCAACAAGAACCCCAACGAGCTGAGCGACGAGGAGAAGGCCAAGGCCGAACTCATCCTGGCCAAGCAGCGGAACGGCCCCACCGGCAGCATCCCGCTGGTGTTCCTGGACTCGTGCACCCGCTTCGAGGCCGCCGCGACCGGCGGCGACGAGGAGTTCCGCTAGCCGCCGCGGGATCCGCCGCGGGCGCCGCCGCCCCGCGGGCCCAAACGACGACCGCCCCCGCAGGCGCGGAGGCGGTCGTCTCGGCTTGGGGGCAGCCGGGATCCCCGGGTTGCCCCGGGGCCCGGAAGCCGCAGGCTACTGGTACAGGCGCTTCAGCTGACCCCACGTGGACGGCTTGGCCGGCGTGGTGAAGTCCTTGGTGGACGGCACGCACAGCAGGCAGTCGTCCAGCACGTCAATCTGGGTGTAGCGGAACTGGTCCTCGATCGAGACGGGAATCCCGTAGAACTGCGCCGGCTTGATCGAGTAGCAGGTGAGGTGCGCAGTCGGGTCCACCATCGGGAACGCAGCCCCGGCGACGTACTTGCTCACCGGGTTGCAGAAGCACTTGACGCTGTCCACGTACGCCTGCCGCGCGCCGAACTGGTCCACCAGGCTGACGACCTTGCCCAGCACCGGCGTGGTGATCGCCTCGTAGCACTTGTAGTGGTTGGCAACCGGGATCTGCTGGGAAAACGGCGGCGGCGGGACGTTCTTCAGCGCCGGCGCGAGCAGCCAGATCGGCTTCTGGACCTTGATCACCTGGCCGCTCCCGAACTGGTTGCTGAGGACCACCTCGCGGACCGGGTACTGGGCGGTGGCCAGCGAGCCCAGGCGCCACCAGGAGTAGTGCAGCACCGGGTTGGAGATTCCCTCGCTGTTCTTGTCCACCGGGTTCGCGAACCGGTCCAAGGTCAGGATCGTCATGTCCTCGGTCCCGAACTGGTCTTGCAACGTCACCACCATCCCAGAAGTCACGGTGCTGGGCGGCAGGTTGTAGACCTTGTAGTGGTCGATGGGCACTCCAGTCTGGCCGAATGCCACCACCGGGATCAGGAGTGCTGCGAGGGTGACACACAGGAGCAGTCGAGCGGGGGTCATAAACCTCCTCCTCGCTTGGCTGCCTGCCGCGGGGGCTGAGCGAGCGCACAAGACGCGAAAGGGATGAACACGCTCGGCCAGGGGCGGGTTCCTGGTCCCGGGGGCCAGAGTTTCGGTCGGCGCGCACGGCAGCACGTGGCTGAGCCAAGCGAGTTGACTATACCAAAGTTCTAGTTCAGATGCAAGACGCAATGGTACTTAAGTGGCTATACGCCTGGCGTGGGCAGCCGCCCAACCGATTTCGAGAATGTGAACTCAGTTTATAGATTACTCGGGATGAGGGCGCTCCTCGTCAATCGTCCCCGGACTCCGTCCCCCGGCGCCCACGCCCGCCGAGGGGCTGCAACTCTCGCCGCTACTCCTCCTTCCAGTCGGGCAGCCGTCCGGGGGTCCACGGCGCGCCGGCCGCTCCCGCCTCGGTCGCCAGCGCCGGCAGGTCGGTGCCCACCAGGGTCCGGAGCCGCGCCAGCAGCCCGGTGAACTGCCCGGCCGCGATCTCGTAGCTCCGCCGGTCGGTCTGCGGGGTCTCGGAACTCGAGCGCCAGTGGTCCTCCACGATGCGCCCCACCCGGCTCCGGAGCGAGGGCGCGGCGGGCTCGTTGTGCTCCTCCCTCACCGGGTCGCCAGTCAGCTCCACCTGCAGGTCGCGCAGCTGCTCCCGGAGGCCGCGCGCCCGGGCCGCCAGCTCGGGGCGGGCCGCCGGGGTCTGGTCCAGCGCCTGGATCAGCAGCTCCAGGTGCCCGCCGGCCTCGCCCGCGGCGCCGATCGCGCCCAGCACCGCGACCTGCAGGCGCGCGGTCTTGGCCTGGAAGGCCAGCACCGCCGCGCGGTCGCGCGCCGGGAGCGAGGCGTTCCCCAGGGGCGCGGCGTCGAAGCGCACCGGCCCGGCGAGCGGCGTGAGTTGTCCCCCCACCCGCTCGGCCAGGGAGACCACGTAGGTGCCCGGCGCGACCACCGGCCCGGCCGGCGGCTGGTCCCAGGGCGCCAGCTCCCCGTGCCTGCCGGTGAGCGGATCGGGGGCCGGGTAGCGCAGGTCCCAGGCCACCCGATGGAAGCCCTTGCCCACCGGCCCGGTCAGCCGGCGCACCACGTGCCCCTCGGCGTCGGCCACGGTGAGCACCACCGCCGGCTCCTCCTCGCGGTCCTCGGCCTTGAGGCTGTCCCACGGGGGATAGAACACGTCGCCGCCGCGCTTGGCGATGGCGCGCTCCTGCTCCCGCCGCACGTCGCGCCGGCTGCGGATCTCGTCCCGTAGGTAGTAGGTGAAGATCGCGCCGAAGGGCGGGTTGGGGGCGACGTAGAAGGCGTCGCCCTGGAACGACCTGGAGCGCCCGCCCAGCGGCTCGGCCTGGAAGTACATCAGCGCCGGCTTCACCGGAAACAGCAGCGCGGCCGTCTCGAGTTGCGCGGGCCGCAGCTTCCGCAGCGGGGTGTAGTCGTCCAGGATGTAGATGCCGCGCCCGAACGTGCCCACCACCAGGTCATTCTCACGCGCCTGGATCACCAGGTCCCGCACCTGGATGGTGGGGATGCCGCCCTCCAGCCGCACCCAGCGGCGGCCGCGGTCCACGGTGAAGAACACCCCGAACTCGGTGCCCGCGAACAGCAGGTCGGGGTCCCCCGGGTCTTCGGCCAGCGCGTACACCGTGCCCCGCTCCGGCAGGTCGCCGGCGGCCGAGGCCCACGTCCGGCCGCGGTCCGCGCTGCGCAGCACGTAAGGCCGGAAGTCGCCGTTCTTATGGTTGTCGAAGGCCGCGTACACCACGTTGGGGTCGTGAGCCGAGGCCAGCAGCCGCGAGACGTAGGTCATCTCGGGCACGCCCGGGAAGCGCTCCTCGCGCCGCCAGGTGCCGCCGCCGTCCTCGCTCACCTGCACCAGGCCGTCGTCGGTGCCGATGTACAGGAGCCCTTCCTGCCGGGGCGACTCGGCCAGCGCGACGATGTTGCCGAAGAACGAGGTCGAGGCGCTCTTGGCCACCGCGTCCACGCTCCACACCCGGCCCACGACCTTCAGCCGGTTGCGGTCGATCTGGCGCGTCAAGTCGGGGCTCACCGCGCGCCACGAGTCGCCGCGGTCGTCGCTCCGCCACAGCCGCTGCGAGGCCAGGTACAGCCGGGTGTGCGAGTGCGGGCTCAGGAGCAGCGGTGCGTCCCAGTTCCAGCGGGCGGGCGCCTCGCCCGGCTCGGTCTCCGGCTGGATCCCCACGGTCTCGCCGCTGCGCCGGTCGAATCGGACCAGGCCGGCGTGCTGGGACTCGGCGTAGATGATGTTGGGGTCCTCGGGGTCGGCCTGGGAGTAGAAGCCGTCCCCGCCCACCGTGGTGAACCAGTCGCTGTTGCGGATGCCGTGCACGTTGTTGGTCCGCGACGGCCCGCCCAGCGAGAAGTTGTCCTGGGTGCCGCCGTAGACGTTGTAGAACGGTTGCGCCTGGTCCACGCACACCCGGTAGAACTGGGTCACCGGCAGGTTGGCCACGAAGGCCCAGGTGGCGCCGCGGTCGAAGGTCTGGTACAGGCCGCCGTCGCAGCCGGCAAGCATGTGCACCGGGTTGGCCGGGTCGATCCACAGCGCGTGGTTGTCCACGTGCTTGAACCTCTCCCCCACCCGCTGCCAGGTGCGGCCGCCGTCGGGGGTCACCATCATCCAGGTGTCCATGGAGTACACCCGGTCGGCGTTCCGGGGGTCGGGCACCAGCTCCTGGTAGTACTGCGGGCTGGTGGGGTTGTAGCCGCTGGTCTTCTGCCAGTTCTCGCCCGAGTCGGTGGAGCGGAACACGCCGCCCGAGGTGTCGGCGGTCTCCACCAGCGCGTACACCAGGCCGGGCTCCACCGGCGAGAGCGCCAGCCCGATCCGCCCCAGGTCGCCCCGGGGCAGGCCGTTCTCGAGCCGGCGCCAGGTCTTGCCGGCGTCGGTGCTCTTGTAGAGACCCGAGCCGGGGCCGCCGTCGATGAGCGTCCACACCCGCCGGTGGCGCTCGTAGGCGGCGGCGTACACCACGTCCGGATCGCGCGGGTCGAGGTGCACGTCGCTCACCCCGGTGCGCTCGTCCACGTACAGCACCCGGGCCCAGGTCTTCCCGCCGTCGGTGGTCTTGTACAGCCCGCGGTCGCCGCCCTCGCGCCACAGCGGCCCCTGGGCCGCCACGTACACCACCTGCGGGTCGCGCGGGTCCACGGTGATCATGCCGATGTGCTCGGACTGCTTGAGGCCGGTGTTGAGCCAGTGCCGGCCGCCGTCCACCGACTTGTACACCCCGTCGCCGTAGGCCACGCTGCGCTGGCTGTTGTTCTCCCCGGTGCCCACCCACACCGTGAACGGCTGCTTGGGCGCGACCGCCACGCACCCGATGGAGAACGAGCCCTGGTCGTCGAAGATCGGCTCCCAGGTGGTCCCGGCGTTGACGGTCTTCCACACGTTGCCCGAGGCCACCGCCACGTACCAGGTGTTGGGGTCGGACTCCGGCACGGCGATGTCCCCGATCCGGCCGGAAGTGAGCGCCGGCCCGATGCCGCGGAACGGCAGCCCCCGGAAGGTGGACGCCCGGAGCAGCGAGTCCGGGCCCGCCGGGGCGGGCCGGGACGCCTTCGCGGCGGACGCCGGCGCGGCGGCCGCGAGGCCGATCAGGATGGCGGCGGTCAGCGACAGGGAAGCGCGCTTCATGGTGGCTGGCTCCTTCCTGGCAGGAACGCGAGCGCCAGGCGGCCCGGCCGCCCGGCGCTCTCTCGGATCTGGGTTCAACCTCCCCCGCCCGCCGCGCGTCATCCCAGCCGCACCGGCAGGCTCCTCACCCGCTTGCCGGTGGCCGCGAAGATCGCGTTGGCCAGCGCCGGCGCGGCGGGCGGCAGGCCCGGCTCGCCGACCCCGCCCGGGGCTTCCTGACTGGGGACGATGTGCACCTCGGCGGCCGGGGTCTCGGACAGGCTCAACACCTCGTAGTCCTGGAAGTTGCTCTGCTGCACGCGGCCCCGGTCCAGGGTGATCTCTCCCCGGAGGGCGGCGCTCAGGCCGTAGGTGACGCCGCTCTGCATCTGGGTCTCGATGATGTCGGGGTGCACGATCCAGCCGCAGTCGACGGCGCACACCACCCGGTGCACCCGCACCTTGCCGGCGTCCACCGAGGCCTCCACCACCTCGGCCACGTGGCTGCCGAAGCACGAGTGCACCGCGATGCCGCGGCCGTGCCCCGGGGGCAGCGGCTGGCCCCAGCCGGCCTGCTGCGCGGCCAGCTCCAGCGCCCCCTTCACCCGCGGGGCCTTCGCCAGCATGCGCCGCCGGAACTCGAACGGGTCCGCCCCCGCCGCGTGCGCCAGCTCGTCCACGAAGCACTCGTTGGCGAACGCGGTCTGGGTGTTGTACACCGACCGCCAGTACCACACCGGCACGTCGATCTTCGAGAGCGCGAACTCCAGCTGGAGGTCGGGGATGTCGTAGGCGTGCTCGCTGGACTCGATCACGTCCGGGTCCACGCCGGCGTTCAGCGAGTTGGGGTCCATCTGGTAGCTGATGGACGGGGCGGCGATGCGGTGGCTCCAGGCCACCACCCGCCCCGCCGCGTCCAGCCCGCCCTCCAGCCGGTGCGTGGAGACCGGCCGGAAGAGGTCGTGCTGGATGTCGTCCTCGCGGCTCCACACCACCTGCACCGGCGCGCCCACGGCCTTGGAGATCAGCAGCGCCTGCACCGCGAAGTCGGTGTGGGCGCGCCGTCCGAAGCCGCCGCCCAGCAGCGTGATGTGGACCCGGATGGCCGAGGCCGGCAGGCCGGTGATCTGCTGCGCCGCCTGCAGGATGCCCGAGGGCCACTGGGTCGGGGCCCACACCTCGCAGCGGTCGGCGCGCACGTCGGCGACGCAGTTCATGGGCTCCATGGTGGCGTGCGCCAGGTACGGCAGCTCGTACACCGCCTCGACGCGTTTCGCCGCCCGGGCCAGCGCCGCGGCCGCGTCGCCCTGGTGCCGGCCCACCGGGGCCGGCCGGTCGGCCAGCTCCTTGAGCGCGGCCCGGATCCCCGCGCTGGAGAGGTTCGCGTTCGCGCCCTCGTCCCAGGTCACCGCCAGCGCCTCGCGGCCCTGGAACGCGGCCCAGGTGCTGTCGGCCACCACCGCCACGCCCGAGCCGGCGCGCACCACGTGCCGGACCCCCGGCACGGCCTTGGCCTGGGCCGCCTCGAAGGAGGCGGCCTGGCCGCCGATCACCGGGCAGCGGGCCACGGCGGCGTACAGCATCCCCGGCACGTGCACGTCGAGGCCGAACTCGGCGCTGCCGTCCACCTTGCCGGGGGTGTCCAGCCGGGCGACCCGGCGCCCCAGCAGCCGGCAGTCCGGGCGCGGCTTGAGCGTCACTTCCTTCGGGACCGGCAGCCGGGAGGCTCTCTCCGCCAGCTCGCCGTAGCCCAGCTGGCGCCCGCTGGCGGGGTGCAGCACCTGGCCGTTCTCGGCCCGGCAGGCGGAGCCGGGGACGCCCCAGGTCTGCGCGGCCGCCTCCACCAGCATCTCGCGGGCGGCCGCGCCGGCCTCCCGCAGCATCTTCCACCCCAGGCGCACGCTGGTGCTGCCGCCGGTGCCCTGCTGCCCGTACTTCTCGTCCAGCAGCGCCGGCTCGATCCGGACCCGGCTCCAGTCGGCCTCCAGGTCCTCGGCCACCAGCATCGGCAGGGCGGTGCGGATGCCCTGGCCCATCTCCGACTTGGCCACCTGGATGGTCACCTCGCCGTCGGGCGCGATGCGCAGCCACGCGTTGGGCTCGAAGTCCGCGCCCGCGGCGCGGGCCTCCCCGGCGCCCCGGAACGGCAGGGCCATCCCGATCACCAGCCCCGCGCCGGCGGTCGAGCACACCTTCAGAAAATCGCGCCGGCTCAGCCCGCGCGGCTCGGGTTCGGCGGCCTCGCGGCCCGCGGAGTCCGGGCGGGGCGCGCCGGCCCCGGCCGCGCCGTGCACCACGTCCCTGAACGTCGTGCTCATTTCGCCACCTCCTCCGCGGCCCGGTGCACCGCGCGCCGGATGCGCGGGTAGGTCCCGCAGCGGCACAGGTTGCCGCCCAGCGCGGCGTCGATGTCCGCGTCGGTGGGCTTCGGGTGGTGCGCCAGGAGCGCCGCCGCAGCCAGGATCTGGCCCGACTGGCAGTAGCCGCACTGCGGCACCTCCTCCGCGATCCAGGCCCGCTGCACCGGGTGCGACCGGTCAGGCGACAGGCCCTCGATGGTGGTGATGCGCTTGCCGGCGGCCTCCGCCACCGAGGTGGAGCAGGAGCGCGCCGGCTCGCCGTCCAGGAGCACCGTGCACGCGCCGCAGGCACCGATCCCGCAGCCGAACTTGGTGCCGGTCAGGTGAAGGGTGTCGCGCAGCACCCACAACAGCGGCGTGTCGGGGCTCACGTCCACGCTGCGGGCGGCGCCGTTCACGGTCAAGGATATCGCGGCCATGGGCTCCTCCCTGCTGATGTCCGGTCCGGGGTGGGATTCGGCCCCGAGCCTACGCCGTTGCCGCCGGGTTTCAAGCCCCGGACATCGTGGTATGCTTCCGGCCGATGGACGAGCGCATCTCCACCATGCCCGACCGGCATCCGCGCCTGTTCCGGTTGGCCGACCACACCATCTTCGTGGTGGAGGAGATCGGGCGCATCGCCAAGCTGCTGGGGGGAGCGCTGGCGGCCCTCCCCAGCCTGCCCCGTTCGCGCCGCCTGGTGGTGGACCAGATGGTCCGCCTGGGGCTGGAGTCCATGCCCCTGGTGGTGGTGATCTCCATCTTCACCGGCGCGGTGGCCGCCTGGCAGGCCGCCTACCAGTTCCAGGGCTGGGTGCCCCTCCGCTACCTGGGCGAGGTGATCGGCAAGAACGTGGTGGTGGAGCTGGGCCCGGTGCTCACCTCGCTGGTGGTGGCCGGGCGCATCTCCGCCGCCATGGCCGCCGAACTGGGCACCATGCGCGTCACCGAGCAGATCGACGCCCTGGAAGCCATGGGCATCTCGCCTTCCCGCTACCTGGTGATGCCGCGGTTCGTCTCGGCCACGGTGATGCTGCCGGTGGCGGTGATCTTCGCCGACGCCCTGGCCATCGCCGGCGCGTTCCTGGTGTCCAACCTGCTGCTGGACGTGAGCGCGCACACCTACACCATGGGGCTCCGGCGCATCTTCCAGGTGCGCGACGTGGTGGCCGGGCTGGAGAAGGCGGCGGTGTTCGGGATGTTCATGGCCCTCATGGGCTGCCACTTCGGGATGCGGGCCGAGGGCGGGGCCCAGGGCGTGGGCCGGGCCACCACCCTGGCGGTGGTGACCTCGTGCGTGTGCGTGCTGATCCTGGACTACTTCCTGACCACCTTCCTGTTCCCCATCGCCGGGGTGTGACGCGGCATGATCGAGATCCGCGGCCTCCACAAGCGCTTCGGCTCCCACCGCGTGCTGGACGGGGTGGACCTCACCATCCGCGACGGCGAGTCCATCGTGATCATCGGGCAGAGCGGCTCGGGCAAGAGCGTCCTGCTCAAGCACATCATCGGCCTGCTGCAGCCCGACGCGGGCCGGGTGGTGGTGGACGGCCAGGAGCTCGCCGCGCTGCGCGGGCCCGAGCTGCTGGCGATGCGCCGGCGCTTCGGGTATCTTTTCCAGGGCGCCGCGCTGTTCGACTCGATGACGGTGGGCGAGAACGTCGGGCTGGGCCTGTCCGAGAACGGCGGGTTCTCCCGCGAGGAGATCCAGCGGCGGGTGAAGGAGAAACTGGCACTGGTGGGCCTCCGGGACGTGGAGCACCTCAAGCCGGCGGACCTCTCGGGCGGCATGCGGAAGCGGGTGGGGCTGGCCCGCGCCCTGGCCACCGAGCCCGCCTACATCCTGTACGACGAGCCCACCACCGGGCTGGACCCGGTGATGTCCGATTCCATCAACCGCCTCATCCGCGAGCTGCAGCACCGCACCGGCACCACGTCCATCGCGGTCACCCACGACATGAAGAGCGCCTACTTCATCGCCGACCGGCTGGCGATGCTGTACCAGGGGCGCATCGTCTTCGCCGGCACGCCGCAGGAGACGCGCAACGCGGCCAACCCGGTGGTGCAGCAGTTCATCGAGGGCTCCTCCGAGGGGCCGCTGGCGGCGCTGTGAGGGCCGCGCGGGGGGAGGCGTAGCGGATGGCCAGCAACGAACTCAAGGTCGGGGTCACGGTGCTGCTGGCGGTGGTGGTGCTGGGCGCGGGCATCGTGTTCCTCAAGGAGTACCGGCTCCACGGCCGCATGAACGAGTGGAAGGTGGGCTTCCCGCACGTGGGCGGCCTGGCCGGGGGCGACCCGGTGCTGGTGAACGGAGTCAAGGAGGGCGCGGTCGAGGAGATCTACCTGCAGCACGGCGAGGTGGTGGCCACCCTGCGCGTCCGCAAGCACGTGATCCTCACTTCCTCCTCCACCGTGACCATCGTGAGCCAGGGGCTGATGGGCGAGCGGATCGTGTCGGTGGACCTCGGTCCCCCGGCCCCGGCCTGGCCGGCGGACTCGGTGTTCCCGGGCCAGTTCTCCAGCGGCATCCCCGAGGTCATGGGCAAGATCGGGCCGACCATCGAGACCGTGGACAGCCTGCTGATGTCGCTCAAGCGGGTGATGGACGACCTGCACGCCTCGGGCGCGCTGTCCCGCGCGCTCCGCAACGCCGACCGCGCCTCCAGCCAGGTGGCCCAGATCCTGGACGAGAACCGCGCCGCGTTGAGGCAGAGCCTGGAGGACTTCCACGCCGCGGCCGCCGCGCTGCGGCACGTCACCGACACGCGGGGGAAGACGCTCGAGGCGTCCATCGACAAGTTCAGCAGCGCCAGCGCGCGGCTGGACAAGATCACCGCCAACTTCGAGGAGACCTCGGCCAAGCTGCACGCGGCGGCCGACCGCCTGGAGCGCGGCGAGGGCACGCTGGGCCGGCTGTCCAAGGACCAGGCCCTGTACGACGAGATGCACCGCGCGGCCAAGGACCTGGACGACCTGGTGAAGGACATCCGGGAGCACCCGAGCCGGTATCTCAAGGTCAGCCTGTTCTGAGCCCGGCCCACGGCGGGAGCCCGCGGTGGGCGGGCCCCGCGAGCCCCGTCCCCACCCCCGACGGACCCGACCCATGAAGAAGACCTCCGGCAAGCGCACCGCGTTCGTCTGCACCCAGTGCGGCCACGACAGCGTCAAGTGGTTCGGGCAGTGCCCCAACTGCCGCGAGTACAACACCGTCTCCGAGATCCAGGTGGAGGAGGCGCCCGCGCGGCCGCGCCGCCGCAGCGCCGCCGGCGCCGCGGGCCCCGCGCACCGCCCGCAGAAGCTGTCCCAGGTGTCCATGCCGGCCGAGCCGCGCCTGGCCTGCGGGCTGGGCGAGGTGGACCGGGTGCTGGGCGGGGGGATCGTGCCGGGCTCGCTGGCCCTCATCGGGGGCGACCCGGGCATCGGCAAGTCCACCCTGCTGCTGCAGGTGGCGGACGCCGTGGCCCGGCGCGGCCACCCGGTGCTGTACGTCTCGGGCGAGGAGTCGGCCGAGCAGATCCGCCTGCGCGCCGACCGCATGGGGGTGCGGCAAGACGGCATCTGGCTGCTGACCGAGACCGATCTCGACGCGGTGGAGGCCTCGCTCGAGGAACTCACCCCCGAGATCGCGGTGATGGACTCCATCCAGACGCTGTACGCCCCCGACGTGGCCGCCGCGCCCGGCAGCGTGGGGCAGCTGCGCGAGTGCGGCCTGCGCCTGCTGCGCCGGGCCAAGGACGGCCGGTGCGCCATCTTCCTCATCGGGCACGTCACCAAGGAGGGCGAGGTGGCCGGCCCGCGGGTGCTGGAGCACCTGGTGGACGCGGTGCTGTACCTGGAAGGCGAGCGCTCCCAGGCGCTGCGGGTGCTGCGCGGGGTGAAGAACCGCTTCGGCTCCACCCAGGAGATCGGGCTGTTCGAGATGCGCGCGCGGGGCCTCGCGGAGCTGACCGACCCGGCCCGCGCCTTCCTGGTGGACGTGAACTCCGCCCACCCCGGCTGCGCGGTGGTGGCGCCGCTGCAGGGCTCGCGCCCGGTGCTGGTGGAGGTGCAGGCGCTGACCGCCAGGAGCGCCTACGCCATGCCCCAGCGCGTGGCCACCGGCTTCGACCAGAAGCGCCTGGCGGTGTTGCTGGCGGTGCTGGAGCGGCGCGCCGGCGTGGGACTCGCCTCCAGCGACCTGTTCCTGAGCACCGCGGGGGCGTTCGCCCTGGACGACCCCGGCGCCGACCTGGGGGTGGCCCTGGCGGTGGCCTCCAGCGCCCGGGACGCGGCGCTGCCGGCGGGCACCCTGGCGCTGGGCGAGGTGGGGCTCTCGGGCGAGCTGCGCCGCTGCCTGGATCCCGAGCGGCGCATCCGGGAGGCCGCGCGGCTGGGATTCGAGACCGCGGTGGTCCCGAAGGCCTCTTCCGGCGACCTCCCCTCGCCCGCGCCGCTCAAGGTGATCGCGGTGGCCACCCTGCGGGAAGCGCTGGAGCGGACCGGAGTGGTGTCGGAGCGCGGGCGGTAGGGGCGCACGGCAGTGCGCCCGCCCACGCCGCGCCGCCGGCGCCCTACTCCGGGGACGGCCCCACCGCCGCAGCCCGCAGCGCCAGCAGCCGCCGCAGGGTGATGAGCCCCACGCCGGAGAGGATCACCAGCGTGCCGGCCACCCCGACGGGCGCGATCCGCTCGCCCGCCAAGCCCACCCCCAGGACCACCGCCACCACCGGGTTCACGAAGGCGTAGGTGCCCACCACCGCGGGCTTGAGCCGGCGCAGCAGGTACACGTAGGCGCTGAAGGCCACGATGGAGCCGATCACCGCCAGGTAGACCAGCGCCGCGGTCGCCTGCGGGCGCACCGGCCCGCGCGGGAGCCGCTCCCCGACCAGCGTGCCCAGCACCAGCAGCATGCAGCCGCCGCTCAGCATCTGCGCCGCGCTGGACATGCCTGCCGGCGGGAGCTTGAGCCGGCGCGACCACACCGAGCCGAAGGCCCACGACATGGAGGCCACCACCAGCGCCACCGCCCCGGCGGGGCTGGCGCGCAGGTCGCCCTCGAACTGCAGCAGCCCCACGCCTGCGAGGCCCAGCGCCAGGCCCACCCACTCCAGCGGCTGCGGCCAGGGCCCGCCCAGCAGGCCCTCGAACACCACCATCCACAGCGGCACCACCGACACGATCAGCGCGGCCAGGCTGGAGCTGACCGTCTGCTCGGCGAACACCACTCCCCCGTTGCCGCCCACCAGCAACAGCCCGCCCACCGCCGCCGCGGCGAGCCACTGCCCGCGGGTGGGCCAGGGGACGCGGCGGGCCTTGAGCCACAGCAGCAGCAGGGTGGAGGCCAGCAGGTTGCGCAGCCCGGCCATCAGGAACGGCGGGTAGCCGCTGATGGCGATGCGGATGCCGAGGTAGGTGGAGCCCCAGATGAAGTACACGCACAGCAGCGCCAGCAGCGCCATGGCGCGGCCGCCGCGGGGAGCGGGGGGCGCGGCGCTCGGGGGGGCTGGCAGCTCCGTCATGCGGGTCTCTCTCGGGCCGGCGGGTCAGGGGGCTCCGGCCCGGCCCGCCTCCGGCCGGAGCTCGCGGGCCACCTGCGCCCCGATGGAGACCACCGCCTTCACCAGGGCCTCGAAGTCCGAGCGGCGGCTGCGGTGGTTGACGTTGGCCACCCGGATCGCGTAGCGGCCTGCGAGGCGCGCACCCGAGGGCACGGCGACGCCCGACTCCTGCAGGCGCAGCAGCAGCTCCTCGTTGATCGCATTGAACGCCTCCTCCGGGACTCCGGGCGGAGCATAGCGGAAGCAGACCACGTTCAGTTCCACCGGGGCAAGCAGTTCCAGCTCGGCGCGCGACCCCACCAGGGCCGCCAGGTGGTGCGCCTGGTCCACGTTCTGCTCGATGACCCGCGCGAGCGCCGCGAGGCCGTGGGCCTTGAAGGACAGCCACACCTTCAGCGCCTTGAAGCCCCGGGTGAGGTCCACGCCGCGGTCCGCGAACGGCAGGCCGCCGGCGATCACCCCGCGGGTGGTCTCGGCCAGGTAGCTCCCGGTGGAGGCGAACGCGGCGCGGTGCATCCGGGCGTCGCGCACCAGCGCGCAGCCGCACTCGAACGGCAGGCCGCCCCACTTGTGCAGGTCGAACGCCAGGGAGTCCGCCGCCTCGAGCCCGGCGACCGCCGCGCGCAGCTTGGGAGAGAGGCGCGCCCATGCGCCGTACGCGCCGTCCACGTGGAACCACAGCCCCTCGGCCCGGCACCATCCGGCCAGCGCCGCGAGATCGTCGGTGGCCCCGGTGTTGATGGTGCCGGCGGTGCCGACCACGCAGAAGGGCAGCTCGCCGGCCTCCCGGTCCGCGCGGACGCGGGCCGCGAGCGCGCCCAGGTCCAGGCGGTAGCGGGCGTCCACCGGAACCTGCCGGTAGGCGGCGTGCCCCAGGCCCAGGAGCCCGGCCGCCTTGTGCGCCCACCCGTGCGTCTCGGTGGAGCCGTAGAACGTGAGCCGCGGCGGGCGGCGCCCCCCGGGGCCGGCCTGCAGCCCGTGCCCGCCCGCGTCGAACCCGGCCGCGAGCAGCGCGGCGTGGCGCGCCACCGCCAGGCCCAGGAGGTTGGCCATGGTCGCGCCGGTCACCAGCACGCCGCTCGCCGTCGGCGGAAAGCCCATCACCTCGGCCAGCCAGGCCAGCACCTGCTGCTCCACCCGCGCGGGCGCCTGGTTGAAGCCGGCCAGGTGCGGGTTGAGGCCCGCGGCCAGCATGTCGGCCATCATCCCCAGCGGCGTCCCGTTCCCCTGCACCCACCCCCAGAAGCGCGGGTGCAGGTTGCCGTTGGGGTACGGCAGCACCCGTTCCACGAACTGCCGGTAGGCCGCCGCGGCCCCCATGCCCTCCACTGGCAGGGGCTCGCACAGCGCCGCCCGGACCGGCTCGGGCATCGGCCGCCAGGCCGGCTGCTCGCGCAGGCCGGACAGGTGGTCCAGCATGTCGTCCACCATCCGGTGAGCGAGCGTCCGGAACTCGTCCCATTCCGCGGGGCCGGCCGGGTCGAGAGTCACCTCCGGGGGTTCCGGGGCGGGCGCGGGCGCCGCGGGCCGCGCCGTGCCGGGGCGGGGGCTCCGGGCTGCATCGGGGGTGGGCTGCACGCAGGTCCTCCGTTTCCGTGGCCGCCGGCGGGCGGCCCCGCCGGTCGCTCCGGACGGGCGCCGCGCGCGGCGGACTCCAGGACATCTTAGGGAAGCCGGGGCCGGCGCGGCACGCCGGATTCGGACCCCGAATCGCGGCGTTGAGGCCCGGGTGGGTCGCAAGACCTCATAGGCCGGCGTCACGCGGCCGAGCGCGGACAGGAAGTCCGCGCCGGACGCGTGCCGAGCGAGGTGGAGCGCAGGACGCGCGCAACCGAGCGTCCGGCCGAGAGGTGCTTGCGAGCCGCCCGGGAGCGGAGCGCCGAGAGGTGCTTGCGACCCCCCCGGGGCCACGCGCCGCGCCCGTGAGCGGCGCGGCCCGGGTTCTGGTATCTTCCCCCCGTGAACTCCGCCATCCTCCTGGCCGCCGGGCGCGGCGAGCGCTTCGGCGAGGACCGCG
>Ga0335070_10005209_pt1 | contig 15283 bp, 10 predicted proteins | sample Lox_Sample_13_FD_206722 | JGI IMG/M metagenome (GOLD analysis project Ga0335070, IMG submission 206722) | Soil microbial communities from Loxahatchee National Wildlife Refuge, Florida, United States - Lox_Sample_1.3 | ecosystem: Environmental > Terrestrial > Soil > Wetlands | place: USA... | reverse complement strand
GTAACCGTCACGTTGCCCGCGTTCTCCATGACCAGATACTTTGGCTGCGAGAACGCGAGCTCGCTCTCCGGCGGGATGTCGTCGTCGAGGATGGTCACGGTCGCCGAGCTGGGATTGCCCACAAACGAGCCCGTAGAGGGGCTCTTGAGCGATACCGTAAACGTCGCATCCCCGTCGACGAGCGCGTTGTTGATGATCGGCACAGTGAACGTCTTCGGGGTTGCGTCACCCGCTGCCCACGAGAGCGTGCCGCTCTTCTGCCCGGTGTTGTTCGCAGTGCCGAAACGCGTTCCTGCAACGGCCGTACCGTTGGCGGTCGTCCACTGCACGCTGGCGGCAGCGCTCGCCGAATTCAGGCGATTGACGGTCACCGTGAGGTTGCCCGCGTTCTCGGCAATGGTGTAGGTCGCCGCGCTCAGCACGAAACCCAGATCGTTGTCGTTGATCGTGACGGTCGAGGTGGGCGTGGTGCCCATCGTCGCTCCGGTCGGGCTGGACAACGTTACGGTGAACACGCGCGCGCCCTGTGGCGTGGTGTTCTGGAGCGTCGGGATGGAAATCGACTTCGCGACCCCGTCGCCCGCATTCCAGTTGAGCGTGCCGGTGAGTGGCGGCGAGGAGACCGTAATCGTCCCGAAATCCGTCCCCTGCACCGCCGTGCCGTTCGCCACCGTCCACACCACGGAGGCCGGGTTCGCCGTGCCGCCCGTGCGCGTGACACTGAGCATGGCGTTCGAGCCCTCGGTCACCGACGCGGTGGCGGAGCTGAACTGCACGTTGTTGTCGTCGTCGACGATGGTGACGGCGGTGCTCGCGGGCGTGCCAAGCGCCGCACCGCTGGCTCCGGACAGCGTCACGGTGAAAGTGCGGTTCGGGTTGACCACCGAGTCGTCGACGATGACGACGTGGATGGTCTTCGCCGCACCGTCGGTGTCGGCCCAATTGAGCTGGCCCGATGGCGTCGCGATGTAGTGTGTGCCGTTGATCGCGGTACCGGGGGTGATCGTGTAGTTCACGCTCACGGCGCCCGTGGGCGGCCCAAGGCGCTGCACCACGACGTCGATCGCACCGGCGTTCTCCGCCACAGTGCGCGTCGCCGCTGCCATGGCGATGCCCATGTTGTCGCTGATGATCGTGACCGTGGAAGTCACGGGCGTGCCCAGGTGCCCGCCGCCCGTGGGCGACGAAAGCGTGACCGTGAAGGTCTCGTCGGGCTCGATGAGCGCGTCGTTGATCACCGGGATGTGCGGCGCGGGTGCGGCCACCGAGCCGATGGTGATCGCCTTCGTCGTCTCGCCGGCGCCGAAGGAGATCGTGCCGCTGGTCGTCGTGTAGTCGGTCGTTGCGGTCGCCGTTCCGGCCGTCGTCGCGAACATCACCGTCGCGGCCGTATTGGTCGAGCCGGTGCGCGTCACGTTGAGCGTGACGTTCGGCCCGGCTTCGTGCACCGAGATCGTCGGCGTGTCGAACGCGAAGACGCTGTCGTCGTCGAGGATCGAGACCGTCGTGGTCGGTTGTGGGCCGAGGATCGCGCCGCCGGTCGGGTTGGAGAGCCCGATGGTGAACGCCTGGGTCGGCTGCACGATGGAGTCGTTGATGACCGGGATCGTCGCGGACGTGCCGACGGTGAACGTCTTGTCGGCGGCGTCGCCCGCCGCCCAGGCGAGCGTTCCGGTCTTCTGCGTCGTGTTGCCGGCCGTGCCGAAGCGCGTCCCGGCCGCGGCGGTTCCGTCCGCCGTGGTCCACGTGACGCCGATCGCGGAGGTGGTCACGCCGATGCGGTGGACTGCCACGGTCACCATGGTCCCGCCTTCGGTGACCTGGTAGGTCGGCTGGGCAAAGGAGACGCCGCTCGTGGTGTCCACCGCGGTCACGGTCACGAGCGTAGTGGCTCCCAGGCTCGTGCCGGTTCCACTGGGCGACGACAGGGCGACCGTGAAGGTTTGATTGCCCGTGACGGCGCCATCCTGGAGGATCGGAATCGAGATCGTCTTGGAAGCCGAATCGCCGGCACCCCAGTTGATCGTCCCGCTGGGCGGCGTGGAATTGCCAAGCGTCCCGTATTTCGTGCCCGCGATTGCCGTGCCGTTCGCCGCGGCCCAGTTCACCGACGCCGCGCCGGACGCCCCGCCCAGGCGAGTGACGGTGAGCGTTGCCGAGGCGCCCTCGTTCGCGGAAGCCGTCGCCGCGCTGAACTGCAATGTGTTGTCGTTATCGACGATGGTGACCACGGTGCTCGACGGCGTGCCGAGCGCGCCGCCCGTGGCGCCGGAGAGCGTTACGGTGAACGTGCGGTTCGTGTTCACCACGCTGTCGTCGATGATGGTCACCGGGATGAATTTCGGCGATGCGTCGCCGTCAGCCCAGTTGAGCGTTCCGGGCGAGCCCGAGAAATTCGTGCCGCTCATCGCGGTCCCGGGGGTGAACGCATAGTTCACGCTCAACGTGCCGACGGACGACCCGAGGCGGTTCACCTGGATTTGTGAGGCCCCCGCATTCTCCGCGAGGGAGAGCGACGAGCCGGCCATGGATACGCCCTTGTCGTCGCTGTTGATCGTGACCGCGACCGCCGTCGCGGTGCCGAGGTGCCCGCCACCCGTGGGCGACGAGAGCGTGACGTTGAACGTCTTGTCCGGCTCGATCATCGTGTCGTTGATGACCGGGATGAAGGGCGCCGAAGCCATCGCCGGCCCGATGGTGATGGTCCTCGCCGAGACGCCCGGGCCGAACGTGATGGTGCCCGAGGGCTGCGTCGAGGAGCCGCTCGTGCCGAAGTCCGTGCCGGCGATGGCCGTGCCGTTGGACGTCGTGTACGTCACCGTCGATGAGGTCGCGAGCGAGCCGGTGCGCGTGATGCCCACCGTGATGTTCGGCCCTGCTTCGCCCACGCTCACCGTGGGCGTGTCGAAGTTGTAGGTGCTGTCGTTGTCCGTGATGGCCACGGTCGTGGACGTTTGCGCGCCCAGCGCCGCGCCGCCTGTGGGCGCCGACAGGTTGATGAAGAAGTCCTGACCGCTCTTGTTGATCGAGTCGTCGATGACCGGGACGTTCGACGTGCCCGCGCCTACGGTGATCGTCTTTACCGACGAGTCGCCCGAGGCCCACGAGAGCGTCCCGGTCTTCTGCGCCGTACTTCCGTGGGTGCCGAAGTCGGTGCCCGCGACGCCGGTATCGTTCGCGGTGGTCCACGTCACGCCGATGGCCCCCGTGCTGGGCCCTGTGCGTGCCACCGTGACGCTCACGGCGGGGCCGCCCTCGATGACGGTGTACGCCGGCTGCGAGAACGCGAGCGTGGGCACCGTCGCCGGGTCGATGGGCATCGAGAGGTTGTCGACGTAAGCCGTGTTGTCGCCGTCGGTGACGCAAGGAATCTGGTACTTCAGGGTAATCGTGTGCGTGCCGGCGGCAATTGGGATGGAGAAATGCTTCCACCCGGTGTCGTTGGTCCCCGTATCGGGAGACAGGCCCTGGAGGGTGAGGTTCTCGTTGGCATCGGCGCAGAGGCCCGAGCCCATGCTCTTGGCCCCGGTCTCGGTGCTGAACTGCAGGCAGCCGAAGTTGTTGTACGAAGAGACCCGCGCGTCGAACGTGATGTTGCCACTCAGGAACGTGCCCGTGAATTGCGTCTGCGCGTTGTCGAACGCCAGGGGAACGTTGCACGATGTCGCCGGAGCGACGTTGTGGCTCCGGAAGCTGCAACTGCCTTCAGTCGCCGCGCCCTGGGCCGCGTACCAGCCGACGTTGCCGGCGGGGGTCGTCCATCCGGAAGGATTGGCGCAGCCCGCCGGGAAAGCGTCGGGCTGGACATCGGCGATCTTCACGGTGGCCACGTTGCCCGTCGTGGGAAGGACGGCGCCCGTGGCACCGGATAGCGCGACCGTGAATATCTTCTCGCCGTCGGCGACGGAATCCTGCAGCACCGGCACCGGGATGTTCTTGTCGGCGCCGTCGCCGTCGGCCCAGTTGAGGGTGCCGCTGCTGCTGGTGAAATCCACGCCGTCGACCGCATTCACCGCGGTCGTGGACCAATTCACCGACGCCGCGCCAGATGCGCCCCCCAGCCGCGCCACGGGAATGAGCGCCGTGCCTGCGGCCTCGTTCGTCTGGACGATGGCATTGCGGAACGCCAGCGTGCCGCCGACCTGGACCGAGGTACGGAAATTGGCCACCGTGACTGCCGTGGCGTTCAGCGCGCGAGCGGAATCCGCGTTCGCCGCGACGCCCGTGGGCGCACCATCGAAATTGAAGAGCGGCGACGAGAAACCCGTGATGCGCGAGCAACTCGTGTTCGGCGCCGTCGACGCGCAACGGTCGTTGTAGGCCATCACAGTGCGGAAGCGATGAGTTGTGTCCACGTAGCCGTGCACATACGGAAACGGCGTCGTCGTGTTCAGGTCCACGAAGCTGTCGTGGCGAAGGCCCATGTTGTGCCCCATCTCGTGGGGCTGCGTGAGGTTGCTGCTCGCGGTGTCCCACACCACGACGTTGTACGCAAAGGCTTCGAAATAGGAGCCGATGGGATCCTGCAGCCAGGCAAGGCCCGCGATGTTACTGCTGGTGTCGGCGACCCAAAGGCTCACGATGTCGGCGCCGGTGGCGTCGCGCGCGCTCTGGACGTCGTCGAGAAACCCATCGGGCGGGACGGTCTGGCCGGTGGTGCCGCTCACATTGGAGAGGCGCTGCAAGTCGGTCGAGAGATTGCCTCCGACTTCGGTGTAGCCGACCTCCTCATTTGTGCCGACGAGCCGCACGCGCTGGGTCACGCCGCTGTTCGCATAGGCCTGATTGGTCGTGGCCACCGCGAGATCGATCTGCGCGAGAATCGGCGCGCTGTCGTTGCACGACGCAGGCACGTTCGCGCAGTTGTTCGCTTGCTGTTTCGCCGCGGTGGTGTACGCGACGAACAGATCGATCGTGGAGCCGTCATCCGCCATGAGGGCAGCCTGCACGCCCTGCTGCGCGGCGGCCTTGGAGGCCGACGGATGCGGGATGGGCGCGTCGTCCTCTTCATCGCGGATGGCCGAGCGATCCACGTCCTGAATCCCATACTGGCCGGCGCCCGTGGCGATGATTTCGTATGCGTGACCGTTGGTATGGATCGTTCCGGCGACGAGCCCGTGGGACATGACGATCGCGGCGCTGCCCAGCGGGTCGCCCTTCACCGTGCCCAGGAACTCGATGGATCCGTGGCCCGTCTGCGTAACGCTCGTGATGGTGATCGCGAGCGGCGCGTCCTCGAACGCGGGCACGGAGAGCTCCACGGGGGTTCCCGGGGAGCGTTGCAGCGCGGCGCGGGCCTTCTCGAGGACCGTCTTGTTGAGAACGATCGAGCGCTGGCGCAAAAGGCCCGGCTTTTTCTGCAACGTGGGGGGGAGGACGTCGGCCTGGGGACCTGGCAGCGCACCCGTGAGCAGCGTGGGCGCCTGGGCGAATGCCGACGGATCGACGACGACGAAAAGTCCGATGGCGGCCGCGAGTGCGCCGAACATGCGCTTCATGAGCTTCTCTCCCTGGGGCCCCGCCCGGGCGGACGGTGCCGAATGGCGATTTTGAACCGGTAAACAGCACGGCGATAGGGAATATTCAGCAGTTCGCCGGGGCCGTCCGGGGGGTGGCGGGAGCGGGGCGGCGGGTCTACATTGGGCAGTCCGGAGGGCGAGCAGATGAAGGTTGCGAGACAGCAGGGGATATCCATCCCCCTCGCGGTGCGCCGCAGCGTCGGCCACGTCGCGTTCATGGTGGCCGTGGGCCTCATCATCCTCGGGGCCTGGGTTTCCAAGGATCCCCTGCTCTTCAAATGGTGCATCGGCGGGGCCTTCGCGCTGATCTTCCTGGCCGACCTGGTGCTGCCCCCGCGCAACACGACGCGCCAACGCCGCTCCCTCTCCCTGTAAGACCGCCGGCTCGTCTTCGTGGGCGCGGCGGACGCCGGCACTCGCAATAGGCCGGCATCGGGTCGAAAAAAAAGCGGGCCCTCGAAGGGCCCGCCCTCATTTCCAATTGGTGGCGAGTCAGGGATTTGAACCCCGGACCAACGGATTATGATTCCGCTGCTCTAACCACTGAGCTAACTCGCCGAACCCGTAATTTTACCTGAGTCGCGCGCGTCTTTCGACCCTTGGCTGGATCCCCGCCTACACGCGGATGAAGGGCTCCTAGAAAGCCACCCCCAGCGCCCCGATCACCACCTGTTCCGACGAGCCGGGGTTGAACCAGTAGAGGCCCAGGGTCCATCGATCCTTCACGAGCTGCACGAAGCCTCCGCGCTGGGTCTCGCGCTCGCTTCCGTACACGCGCGTGCGCTGCCCCACGACGCCCAGGCGCGCCCATTCGGCGGGCTTGAATCCGAGCTCGGTCCACGCGTAGTTGTAGGTGCCGCCCTCGCGGTCGCGCACGTGCTCGGCCTCGAGGTAGTAGTCGAAGCGGCCCGCGGAGAGCGTCGCCTCAAGCCCCGCGATGGGGCCGCGTGCGGTGCCCGTCACGCCGCCCACGATGGGCGTGGCCTCGAGCTTCACCTCGTCGCCCCACGAGAACGACCACCCCACGAAAGCCGATTGCGCATGCACGGCCTCGTAGTTCGCGCGCGCCTCGAGGTGGAGCGCGCCGCGATCCGCGGTGAAGATGCCCGACGCGAAGTCGTCCGCGCTTTTCGGCGAGTTCCAGTAGCCGGTCGCCACGAAGTCCCACCGCTCTTCGTCCTGCGCGCGCGCGGACACCGAAGCGCACCCCAGGGCCAGCGCCGCGAGCGCGGCGGCAATCCTCATCCGCCGAGCGCGATGATCGCCGCGGTGAGCGCCACGCCCAGGGCCACCAGCATGAGGCCGCCCTTCCAGCCGGCCATGCCCGCGTGACGCGCGAGGGACACGCCACCGCCGAAGAGCATGACGAACGTGAGCAGCCGCGAGACCAGCAGCGCCGCCTTCATGTCGCCCATCATCACGAACGGCAACGCGACGGGAAATGTCGAGAGGACCACGATCACGAAGATGCCCACCGCGCCCGAGAGGTCGCGCACGTGCAGCCGCGGGACCTCGGGAATCGCGGCGCTCGCGATCCGGGCGCGCATCGCTTCCAGGTCGTGGGGGCCCATGAGACCCCTCAGCAATGGCGGCAGCTCGTCGTGGAGGATCTTCACGCCCGCCGCGGGGTCGGGCGCCGCACGCACGTGCAGCGCGAGCGTGAGGCGCTTTCCCCGCTCGGTGAGGGTGCGCACGAGGTACATCACCGCATCGACGAGGCCCCACGCGAGGTTGCAGCCCAGCGCCGCGAAGAGCATCGTGCGGCCCGCATCCTCGCCCGACCCGGCCGCGTTGACGGCGCCCACGAACGTGAGCGCCATGAAGAGCCCGAAGCACATCTCGGAGACGCGCTCGACGGCGTCGAGGACGGGCTCGCGTTCCTCGCGTTCGACTTGCGCGTTCATGGGCGCCCCCGCCCGAGATAGGCATCCACGGCAGCCTCCAGGTTGAAGAACATCCGGCCACGCCCGAGCGCCTGCGCGAGCGGCGTGCGCCGCACGAGCTCGAGCGCTTCGGGATTGAGCGCGACGAGCCACAGCTCGATGCCCTGCTCGCGCAGGTTGGCCTCGGCGCCGACCAGCATCTTGAGCGCCGTGTACTCGAGGCCGGGAATGACGCTGCAGTCGAGCACGAGGACACGGGGCTTCTCGCGGGCAATGAGCTCGCGCATCTTCTCGCCGAGCACCGGGGCATTGGCGAAATACATGCGGCCCTCGGTCCTCACGATCAGCAGGCCGGGAAACGATTCGTCCTCCGGGTGCTCGCCGTCCCGCGGGCGGAACACGTTCGTGCCGGGCTTGCGGCCGAGCACATGGAGCGGCGGGTTGTTGGCGAGCGATAGCAGGCCCGCCATCGAAAGGACCACCGCGACGATGATCCCCTGCAGCGTGCCGAGGAAAACGACCCCGGCGAACGCGGCGAGCATCCAGCGGAACTCGAGCGTGCGCACGCGCCGGATGGAGGCCATCTCCTCGACCTTGATCAGGTGGATCGAGGACATGATCACCACGGCGGCGAGCGCCGCGTTGGGCATCGGGGCGAGCACGGGCGCGAGGAAGAGCATCGTCGCGAGCGCCACGGCGGCGGTGGCAAGCTCCGCGACCTGGGTGCGGGCGCCTCCATTGGCATTGACGGCCGTTTGCGAAGCGCCGCCGCCGGATGGCATCGCGCCAAAGAAGGCGCCGGCCACGTTGCCGGCCCCGATCGCGACCAGCTCCTGGTTGGAGTCCGGCCTCGGGTCGCGTTCGCGCGTGAACGCGCGCCCCACCGCGATCGTCTCGGTGAAGCTCATGAGGGCGATGCCGGCGGCGGCGGGCCACAGCTCGAGCGCGAGCGGAAGGTGCGGGACGGTGAGCGGGGGGAAACCCGACGGAATCGACCCCACGACGCTCACGCCCATCGACGGGAGTCCCAGCATGACCGAGGCCCCGATAGCGCAGGCGATCGCCACGAGCGGTACCGGCGCCTTGGGAGCGATCCTGCGGAGCACCACGATCACGGCAAGCGTGGCGGCGGCGACGATGACGGTGGGGATGGAGCTTTGGGGAACCTGGTTTGCGATCGCGAGGAGGTCGCGGAAGAACCCGGCCTTCTCGATGTGCACGCCGAGGAGCTTCGGGACCTGGCTCACGATCATGACGAGGCCGATGCCCGCCTTGAACCCGGTGAGCACCGGATCGGAGATGAAGTTCGCTATGAACCCGAGACGAAAGGCCCGTGCGGCGAGCAACATGGCGCCCACGAGCAACGCGAGGGTCGCGAGCGCCGTGGTGGCGGCCACCTCCGGATGCGTCGTGGCGACGCTCCCCAGGGCCGTCGCCGCGAGGATGGCGATCGTCGTCGTGGTGCTCACGCTCAACACCCGGGAGGTCCCGAGGAGCGCATAGGCAAGCATGGGAATGAACGCGGTGTAGATGCCCACCTGCAACGGCAGGTCCACGATCGTCGCGTACGCCATGCCGTTGGGGATCACGACCGCAGCGGCGGTCAGCCCCGCGACGATGTCCGCCTTCAGCCAGGCGCGGTCATAGCTGCGCAGCCACCCGAGGGCCGGAACGAGGTTTCCCATCGGGGCATGTTGCCCCTCGCCGCGCGTCCCGTCTGCGGCACTTTGGTGCAATCTAGACGTTGAACCTGAAGTGCATCACGTCGCCGTCCTTGACGATGTAGTCCTTGCCCTCGAGGCGCATCTTGCCCGCTTCCTTCGCCTTCGCCTCGCCGCCCAGGCTCACGTAGTCGTCGTAGGCGATCACTTCGGCGCGGATGAAGCCCTTCTCGAAATCGGTGTGGATCACGCCGGCCGCCTGCGGCGCCGTGGCGCCCTTCCTCACGGTCCATGCGCGCACTTCCTTCGGCCCGGCCGTGAAGTACGTCTGCAGCCCGAGCAGGTCGTAGGTCGCGCGCACGAGGCGGTTCAGTCCCGGCTCGGTAAGCCCCGTGTCTGCGAGGAAGACCTCCTTCTCCTCGCCCGAGAGATCGGCGATCTCGGCTTCGAGCTTGGCGCAGATCGCCACCACCGGCGCGCCTTCCTTCTTCGCGTATTCCCTCACGCGGTCGAGCAGCGGATTGTTCTCGAAGCCCTTCTCGTCGACGTTGGCGATGTAGAGCGCGGGCTTGGCGGTGAGGAGCTGCAGCGGCTGGAGCAGCAGCATCTCGTCGGCGGTAAGGCCCATCGCGCGCACCGGATGAAAGCCGTCCAGCGCCTTCTGGATGCGCTCGAGCAGCGCCACGAGCTTGATCGCATCCTTCTCGCCGGCGCGAACGTTGCGGCCGTACTTCTGGAGGGCCTTGTCGACGGACTGCATGTCGGCGAGCGCCAGCTCGGTGTGGATCACCTCGATGTCGGAGACGGGATCGACCTTGCCCGCGACGTGGATCACGTTGTCGTCCTTGAAGCAGCGCACGACGTTGGCGATGGCGGCCGTCTCGCGGATGTTGGCGAGGAACTGGTTGCCCAGGCCCTCGCCCTTGGAGGCGCCGGCGACCAGCCCCGCGATGTCGACGAACTCGACGACCGCGGGAAGCACCTTCTCGGGCTTGGCGATCGCGGCGAGCTTGTCCAGGCGCGCGTCGGGCACCTCGACGATGCCCACGTTCGGCTCGATCGTGCAGAAGGGGTAGTTCTCCGCCGCGATGCCCGCCTTGGTGAGCGCGTTGAAAAGCGTGGACTTGCCGACGTTGGGCAGCCCGACGATGCCGCATTGCAGGGTCATGATTTCGATTCCGGAGATTGGGCCCCGTCCTTCGACGGGGTGACCGCGTCGGCCGCGGGCTTCGGTTGCGTGTGCAGCCAGGTCATCGCGTCGGTGAGGCGTCCCGTCGCGAGGCGCGGCAGGAGGTCGAGGCTGCGCTCGAAGGCGGGATCGATGAGCTCCTGCTCCTCGCGGCGCGCCACGTGCAGCACGTAGTCGGCAACGAGGTCCTTGTGGCCCGGGTGGCCGATGCCGATGCGAAGGCGCCAGAAGTCCTTCGTGTCGAGCGCGTCGACGATGTCGGTGAGGCCGTTGTGGCCGCCGGTGCCGCCGCCCTTCTTCAGCTTCACGGTGCCCGGCGGAAGGTCGAGCTCGTCATGCACGACGAGCATCTGGCCCGGCTCGATGCGGTGGAAGTGCGTGAACGAGGCGACGCAGCGCCCGCTCTCGTTCATGTACGTATCGGGCTTGAGCAGCCAGAACTCGTGGCCGCCCTCGTCCACGCGCGTGGTCCAGCCGGAGAACCTCGACTGCTTCGACCACGATGCGCGCTTGCGGCCGGCGATGGCGTCCACCCACCAGAAGCCCGCGTTGTGCCGGGTGGCGTCGTACTTCTTGCCCGGATTGCCCAGGCCCACGATGAGGCGGATGTCTTCCATGAAAAACGCCCGCCTTTGACGGCGGGCGTCCTTTGCTCCGTGTGTCGCTTCGCGTTACTTCTTCTCTTTTTCCTTCTTTTCCTCTTTGCCGCCGGCCGCGGGCTTGGCTTCCTTGCCGCCAGCCGCCGCAGGCGCGGCCCCCTCCTCCTCCTTCGCCTTCTGCGCCGTGGTCGGCACGTCCGCCGCCGACACCACCGCGGCCGCAGCCGCTTCCGCCAGCTCCTCTTCCGCCGTCATCACCTTCGGGATCACGATGGTCGCCACGGTCGGGTCCTCGCCCTTCGCGACGATCGCCTCCACGCCCGAGGGCAGCTTCAGGTGCGACAGGTGCAGCGAGTGGCCGGCCTGCAGGTTCGCGAGGTCCACCGTGACGAACTCCGGGAGGTCCTTCGGCAGGCAGGAGATCTCGAGCTCCTTCATCACGTGCTCGACGAGGCCGCCGGCAACCTTCACGCCGGGCGAGATCTCCGCGTTCACGAAGTGCAGCGGCACCTTCATGTGGATCTTCTTGTCCGCCGCGACGCGCTGGAAATCGGCGTGCAGGATGAGCGGGCGGAACGGGTGCATCTGGTAGTCGCGCAGCAGCACCTGCGCCTTCTCCGCGCCGATCTCCATGTCGAGGATGGAGGCGTGGAAGGCTTCCATCTTCAGCTTGAACCACAGGTCCTTGTGGTCGAGCTCGATGGGCTGCGCCTGCTTGCCGGCGCCGTACAGGATGCCGGGGACTTTCGACTCGCGGCGCAGGCGGCGGCTCGCACCCGTGCCCTGAACGCTCCGCGGTTCGGCTTTGATTGCGATCTTCATGACTTCTCCAAGGTTGGTTGCTTCAGCTTCAACTGCAGCGGCCCGCGACCAGGCCGCTACTCCACGAACAGAGAGCTCACGCTGCTCTCCTCACAAATCCTTCTCATCGTCTCGGCGAAGAGCTCCGCCACGCTCACCACGCGGATCTTCGACGAGGCCTCCGCCTCGGGCCTCAACGGGATCGTGTCCGTCACCACCAGCTCGTCGATCACCGAGCTTTCGATGCGCGAGACCGCCGGCCCCGAGAGCACCGGGTGCGTGCAATACGCCGCCACCCGCACCGCGCCCTGCTCCTTCAGCGCCTTGGCCGCCTCGCACAGCGTGTTCGCCGTGTCGACCATGTCGTCCATGATCACGCACGTGCGGCCGTTCACGTCGCCGATGATGTTCATCACCGTGGCGACATTGGGGCGCGGGCGCCGCTTGTCGATGATCGCGAGGTCGCTCTCGAGCCTCTTCGCGATCGCTCGCGCGCGCACCACGCCGCCCACGTCCGGCGAGACCACCACCAGGTTCTTGTACCCGTGCTTCCACAGGTCGCCCAGCAGGATCGGCGTCGCGTAGACGTTGTCCACCGGGATGTCGAAGAACCCCTGGATCTGGTCGGCGTGCAGATCCATCGTCAACAGCCTGTTCACCCCGGCGACGGTGAGCATGTTGGCCACCACCTTGGCCGAGATCGCCACGCGCGCGCTCCTCGGCCGCCGGTCCTGGCGCGCGTACCCGAAGTACGGGATCGCCGCCGTGATGCGCGCGGCGCTGGAACGGCGCAGCGCATCGCACATGATCATCAGCTCCATCAACGTGTCGTTGGTCGGAGCGCAGGTCGACTGCAGCACGAACACGTCCTTGCCGCGGACGTTCTCGAGCAGCTCGACCATCACCTCGCCGTCGCTGAAGCGCGAGACCGTGGCCTTGCCCAGCTGGACGTTCAGGTTCTTCGCAACCCGCTGCGCGAGCTTCGGGTTGGCGTTGCCCGTGAACACCATCAGGTTGTCGAAGGCCATTGCGCTCGTCCGGCAAAGTGACTCGTTGTTCGTTGGCAGGGGAGGAAGGATTCGAACCCTCGAATGCCGGAATCAAAATCCGGTGCCTTAACCAACTTGGCGACTCCCCTACGGTGCTGCTACGGCGCGCGCAGGGCTTGCGTGGACAACGGATGCTGCGCAAGGCCCTGTGCGATGAATCCACGCATCTTCGCGGGCAACGCATCCATCACGCGCTGCGCCTCGCCGCGCTCGTCGAACGCGGCGAACACGCAGCTTCCCGACCCGGTCATGCGCGCCGCCCCATGGCCTTTCAGCCATTCCAGGTGCTCGCGGACTTCCGGGAATCGGGCCGTGACGACGGGCTCCAGGTCGTTGCGGAATGCACCCCCCTGGCTCCCCGGCCGCTGCGCCGAAAAGTCTTCCATTTTAAGGGGTTCCGTGTTGCGGGTCAATTCGGGCGCGGCGAAAACGTCCCGTGTCGAGACGTGGCAGGGCGGCACCAGCACGACGTACCAGCGGGGCGGGATTTCCACCTCGCGCAAGCGGTCTCCCGTGCCCTCCGCCCACGCGGGGCGCCCGAAGAGGAAGAAGGGCACGTCGGCGCCGAGGCCGGCGCCCAGTTCCGCGAGCGCCTCGGGCTCGAAGCCCGTCTTCCACAAGCCGTTCAACGCGAGCAGCGCGGTCGCGGCATCGGAGCTCCCCCCGCCCAGGCCGCCGCCGATGGGGATGTGCTTTTCCAGCTCGATGTCCGCGCCCAGGGCCGTGCCGCTCGCTTCCTGGAGCAGGCGCGCCGCGCGCACCGCGAGGTCCTCGGACTCGGCCACGCCGTCGACCTCGTTCACGCGGCGCACGACACCGTCGTCGCGCACGCGAAAGCGCAGGCGGTCGTGCAGGTCGATCAGCGTAAAGACGCTCTGCAGCAGGTGATAGCCGTCGCGCCGGCGCCCCACCACGTGCAGGAAGAGGTTGAGCTTCGCGGGCGCGGCGTAATCGGGCGGCGGCAGCTCCACGCTCACTCCGGGATCGCGCGATAGTCGTCGATCACGAGCCGCACGACGGTGTCGCCGCGCGTGGCGGTGAGGCGGCGCGCGAGCTCGACCGCGCCCGCATGCTGCGTCTCGTCGATGCTCACCTTCCAGCCGCCGCGAGACTGTGCCGGCGCGTGCCCATGCAGCCAGCCCGCGACCTCGTCGGGATCGAGCCCCACGCCGAGGATGCGCTCGGTGAGCGACTCGAAGGTCGGCGCGGAGACTTCCGAGCCGTCGGGCAGGTCGAGCGTCGCGCCCGACGCATCGGATTGCACGCGGGCCACCTCGTTGCCCAGCGGCGAGGCGATCACCCACACGTCGGCGCCGCGGTTGCGCGTCCAGCGAAGCTTCGCGATGTCGCTGCGCTGGTCCTGGCGCACGGCGAGCCGGCCGGAGACTTCGAAGGACTCGGGGACCCGCGCGAGATCGGGGAGGGGTTGGGTGGGCGCGGTGGCGCAGGCGGCGAGAAAGCAGCTCATTCCCGCGAACGCGGGAATCCAGCGAGAACCGCGTGAGCGCCTGGGCTGGGTTCCCGTCTCCACGGGAACGACAACCATCAGGGCTGATGCTTTTGCATCACCGCAAGCAGCGTCTCATGGTCGGGATTCTCCGTGAGCGCCGCGCGCCAGATCTTGCGCGCCTCGTCGTGCTTGCCGCTGTCCCACAGGACTTCGCCCAGGTGCGCGGCGATCTCCGGGTCCGGGCGCTGCCCGTACGCTTCCTGCAGGTGCTTGAGCGCCGTGGGCATGTCGCCCAGGCGGAAATACACCCAGCCGAGGCTGTCGAGGATGAAGGGGTCGTCGGGCGCGAGCTTGTATGCGGTCTCGATCAGGTCCTTCGCCTCGGCGAGCCGGTCGGTCTTGTCCGCGAGCGTGTAGCCCAGCGCGTTGTAGGCGTGCGCGTAGTCGGGCTTCATGCGGATCACCTTGCGCAGGTCGATCTCCAGCACGTCGAGCTTGTCGAGGCGCTCGGCGGCCATCGCGCGGTCGTAAAGGAGCTCGTACGAATCCGGGTACTGCTGCACCGCCTTGGAGAGCATGTCGTAGGTCTTCTGCCACTCCTTCGCGTCGCGCAGCAGCTGGGCCTCGACCTGGATCACCTGGATGCGGTCCTCGGTCGAGTGCACGTCGATGCGCTGCAGGTACTCCTGTCCCGCGGCAAGCCCCTGCTGGCGCGCGACGAGGGTCGCGATCTTGAGCTGCGCGCGCACCCAGTCGCCCGCTTCGACCTTCTGGTACCACGAGATCGCCTCGTCGTAGTTCTTGAGGCCCTCGGCGGCCTGCCCGAGGCCCAGGTAGATCGCGGTGGGATCGCGGTAGTTCTGCTTGAGCGCGCGCGCGAACGACTGCTGCGCCTCCGTGTAGTCCTCGAGCTGGAGCGAAAGCAGCCCGATCGCGTACGCGGCCTGGGCGTCGTTCTTGCCGCGCTTCTCCACCTCGCGGAACTGCTCGCGCGCCTCGGCGAGCTTGCGATCGCCCGCGAGCTCGCGGCCCAGCTGCATGCGCACCTCGGTCGCGTCGGGATTCGCGGCGACGAACTTCTCGTAGAACGGGATCACCTCGGCGGGCGCCGACTTGCGCAGGACTTGCGCCA
>Ga0335070_10005208_pt1 | contig 15286 bp, 9 predicted proteins | sample Lox_Sample_13_FD_206722 | JGI IMG/M metagenome (GOLD analysis project Ga0335070, IMG submission 206722) | Soil microbial communities from Loxahatchee National Wildlife Refuge, Florida, United States - Lox_Sample_1.3 | ecosystem: Environmental > Terrestrial > Soil > Wetlands | place: USA: Florida... | reverse complement strand
GCGCGCGGCGCGCCAGCCTGGCGTCAAGGCGCAGCTGATCACCACCTCGCTCGACCGCCTCGACCGCACGCGCCTGCCGGCCATCGCCGAGCGCCGCGACGGCAGCTTCGTCGTCCTCGCCAAGGTGGCCGAGGGCAAGGTGCTGATGCTCGATCCGGCCGAGCGGCGGAGCCGCGCGGTCGCGCGTGAGGTCTTCGACGCCGCATGGACCGGCCGACTGATCGTCGCGACGACGCGCGCCAAGCTGGCTGGCGCCGAGCGCACCTTCGACTTCACGTGGTTCGTGCCGGCGGTGCTGAAATATCGCCGGCTGTTCGGTGAGGCGCTGGTCGGCTCGTTCTTCCTCCAGGTCATCGGGCTGGTGGCGCCGTTGATGTTCCAGGTCATCACCGACAAGGTCGTGGTGCACCGCTCGCTGTCGACCCTGGACGTGCTGATCTTCGCCTTGGTCGCAGTGTCCGTCTTCGAGGTGGTGATCGGCGGCCTGCGCAGTTACGTCTTCTCGCACACGACGACGCGCGTCGACGCGGAGCTCAGCGCGCGTCTGTTCGCGCATCTGGTCTCGCTGCCGATGGCCTATTTCCAGTCGCGGCCGTCCGGCGCCAGCGTCGCCCGGGTACGCGAGCTCGAGAACATCCGCAGCTTCCTGACCGGCCAGGCGATCACCGCGTTTCTCGACCTCTTCTTCACCGGCGTCTTCATCGCCGTGATGTTCCTGTTCAGCGCCACATTGACCTGGATCGTGATCGCGTCGCTGCCGCTCTACGCGGCGGTCTCGATCGTGGTGACGCCGATGCTGCGGCGGCGGCTCCAGGAGAAGTTCAAGCGCGGCTCGGCGAACCAGGCGCTGCTGATCGAGACCGTCAGCGGCATCGAGACCGTAAAGTCGATGGCGGTCGAGCCGCAGATGATGCGCCGCTGGGAGGAGCAGATCGCCAGCTACGTCCAGGCCTCGTTTGCGGCCAGCAATCTGTCGAGCCAGGCCGGGCAGATCATCAAGTTCATCAACCGCATGTCGGTCGCGGCGATCCTGTGGGTGGGGGCGCGCCTGGTGATCAGCGGCGACCTGACCATCGGCGAGCTGATCGCGATCAACATGCTGGCCAGCCGGGTCAGCGCGCCGGTGCTGCGCATGGCCCAGCTGTGGCAGGATTTCCAGCAGGTGCGGATCTCCGTCGACCGGCTCGGCGACATCCTCAACACCGCCACCGAGACCCGCGGCGGCAGCGGCCGCGTGCCGGTGCCGCAGCTCGCCGGCCGCATCAGCTTCGAGCGCGTCATCTTCCGCTATCGCGCCGACGATCCGGAGATCCTGAAGCAGGTGTCGCTCGACATCCCGGCCGGGCAGGTCGTCGGGGTCGTCGGGCCCTCCGGCTCCGGCAAGAGCACCCTCGCCAAGCTCGTGCAGCGCCTCTTCGTCCCGGAGGCCGGGCGCATCCAGATCGACGGCGTCGACCTGGCGCTCCTCGATCCGCCGTCGCTCCGCCGCCAGATCGGCATCGTGCTGCAGGAGAACGTGCTGTTCACCGGCACGATCCGCGACAACATCGCGCTCGCCAATCCGCGCATGGACATGGCGGCGGTGGTGCGCGCCGCGCAGCTCGCCGGCGCGCACGAGTTCATCATGGGGCTGCGCGAGGGCTACGACACAACGGTCGGCGAGCGCGGCACCGGGCTTTCCGGCGGCCAGCGCCAGCGCATCGCGATCGCCCGGGCGCTGGCCACCAACCCGCGCATCCTGATCTTCGACGAAGCGACCAGCGCGCTCGACGCGGAATCCGAGCGGGCGATCCAGGACAACATGCGCCAGATCTGCCGCGGCCGGACGGTGATCATCATCGCCCACCGGCTTTCGGCAGTCCGGCAAGCCGACCGCATCATCACCATCGAAGACGGCCGCGTCGTCGAGGACGGCAACCATGAGTCGCTGCTGCGCGCCGGCGGCCGCTACGCGGCACTGCACCGGCATCAGCTCGGAGCCGCCTCATGAAGGCCGGCCTGATGAGCCGGACCTTCGCGGTGGCCAAGGCGAGCCTCGCGCACGAACGCGCGCGCAAGAACGCGCCGCGGCGACGGCGCCAGGAGATCGAGTTCCTGCCGGCCCTGCTCGAGGTCATCGAAAGCCCGCCGTCGCCGGTCGGCCGGGCGCTGTTCTGGACCCTGGTCGGGATGCTCTTCGTCGCCATCGGCTGGGCCTGTGTCGCGTCGATGGACGTCGTCGCCGTGGCGCAGGGCAAGGTGGTGACGACCGGGCGCAGCAAGGTGATCCAGCCGTCCGAAGTCAGCGTGATCCGCGCCATCCGTGTCGCCGACGGGCAGAAGGTCAAGGCGGGCGAGGTGCTGATCGAGCTCGACCCGACCAACGCGATCGCCGATCGCGACCGCATCAAGGCCGATCTGATGATCACGCAGGTCGAGGTCGCGCGTTTGAACGCAGCGCTCGACGAGAAGACGGCGGAGGCCGCCTTCGTCCCGCCGGCGGACGCCGACAAGAGCACCGTCCGGACGCAGCGCGCCCTCCTGATCTCGCAGGTGAGCGAGCAACGCGCCAAGCTCGCCTCGCTCGACGACGAGATCGCCCGCAAGCGCGCCGACCTCGGCGCCACCGACGCCAACATCGTCAAGCTGGAACGGACCTTGCCGCTTGTGCGCGAGCGCGCCGACGCGCGCATGCAGCTCTCCGGCAAGGGCTTCTTTCCGCGCCTGACCGCCCTCGAGCAGGAGCAGACCGCCATCGAGCAGGAGCAGGACCTCATCGCGTCGCGGCACCGGCGGACCGAGATCGTCGCCAACATCGCGTCACTGGAGCGCCAGCGCGAGCAGACGGTCGCCGAATACAAGAAGAACATCTTTCTCCGGCTCGCCGAGCTCGACCGGCAGGTTGCGGCCAGCCAGCAGGATCTGCTGAAGGCCGAGCAGCGCAGCCAGCTCCAGACCCTGGTGGCGCCGATCGACGGCGTGATCCAGCAGCTCGCGGTCTACACGGTCGGTGGCGTCGTCACGCCGGCGCAGCAGCTGCTGGTGATCGCGCCGGAGGACGATCCCTTGGAGGTCGAGGCGATGGTGCTGAACCGCGACGTCGGCTTTGTCGAGCCGGGGCAGGAGGTGACGATCAAGTTCGAGACGTTCCTGTTCACCAAGTACGGCACCATCGACGGCCAGGTGTCGTCGATCTCGCACGATGCCGTCACCGACGACAAACTCGGCCTCACCTATCCGGCCCGGGTCACGCTCGCCCGGCAGACGATCGACATCAACCGCAAGCCGACCGCGCTGGGCGCCGGCATGTCGGTCACGGCCGAGATCAAGACCGACACGCGGCTCATGATCGAGTACATCCTGTCGCCGCTTCTCAAGTATCAGCAGGAGACGATGCGCGAGCGCTAGGCCGCGTGCCCGATCAATAGCTAGTGTTCGCCGATGCGGGCCTTTGATTATCACCCCGGAAACGCGCGCAAAACGCAAACGCCCGCGCAAGGGCCTGAGCACGATTGTGGATTTTGCCTATAGCGATTTGCGCCCCGGCTTTTTCGGAAAACGCGCGCAACGCTTTTCCGCGGTGGATTCAACGCGCCGTGACACGACCGCACGTTTTTGCACGAAATATTCTGACCGCAACATCTGGGGGTGGCCATTCCGGTCCTGGATCGCTGGCCCCGGCGCGTTCGCCTGGCGCGGGATTGACGGCGTGAATTCCCCAGTCCCTCGGTTCCGTCGCCCTCTGCAGCCGACGCCTGCGTCCGCCACGGCCTCGGTTCCGGCCGCGGCGCTTGCCAAGAGCGGGAGCGAATTTTAGTCTCGCGGATGAAAGGGAAGCGAGGGCATTTGTCGAGCAACACGCCGGCCGCAGCGGTTTTGTCGGCAACACCCGCCATCGGCATCGGGTTTCGGCTGCCGATCGTCGAATGGACGATGGCCAACCTCGGCTCGTTCGATGTGTTTGAGATTACGGTCGACCATTATATCTACGGCGGCGACCGGACGCGCGGAGCTATCAAGGACCTGGTGGGACGCATTCCCCTGGTCGCTCACGGCATCGGATTGTCGATCGGCACCGACGTCCCGGTCGACGAGGCCTACCTCGCGCAGGTTGCAGCCGCGATCGAGGCGCTCAAGATCCCCTCGTACAGCGAGCACCTGGCCTGGACGAAAGTGCCGGGCTATGACGTCGCGAATTTGCTGCCGGTACCGAAGAGCTACGAAGTCGCGGAATCGCTCATCGAAAAAATCAAATTCGTGCAGGCGTATCTGGACGTGCCGTTTTCACTGGAGAACATCTCCTACGTCTTCGACTTCCCGGACTCCGCGTTGAGCGACAGCCAGTTCTTCAATTTGATCTTTCAGGAGACCGGCGTCGGAATGCTGCTCGACGTCGAAAATGTCTTGGTGAATTCGCAGAACTACGGCTTCGACGCATTGACGTTCCTGGACGAGCTGCCGGCGGGGATCGCGACGGGAATGCACATGGCCGGCGGACCGGTCGTGGAGCGGCCGTATCTTGACGGCCCATTCTGGGTAGATAGTCACGCGCAAGAGGTGCCGGACCAGGCGCTGATGCTGCTGGCGCACGCGCTGCAGAGGCAACAGCCGCAAACCATCATCGTCGAGCGGGACGCCCGAGTTCAATATGTCGATGAGATCGCCAGCGACGTGGCGCGGGTCAGGAAATGCGTCGCGGCGCTGGGCAATCCGGCCGCGCGCGTTGCCTGACGGACGGGGGATCACTCGCCGGGCGAAGGCGCTTAAGTCGACGGAATAGTTTCGACCACCGTCGGCCGGCTGGACTGTGAAAGGCGCGGAGCACTTGGTCCGGCATGGCCCAAGACCGGGTCGATGCCGAGCCGCCGGAGATTCCGCTCCACACGGGCCATCAAGCTGACGATCTCCCGGATCTCCTGCGTGCCGACCGGCGACCGGCGAATCCGGACCGCAGCACTCTGCGTGATGCCGCGGCGCTGGAGAACGCATTTTCGGATCACGAGGCCGGCGCCCGGCTGGGCTTCGTACCGCATCAGCGGCAGCAGGGCGTCATAAATATCCTCGGCACCTTCGACGTCGTGCGCGACGAAACGGTCGTACATGGCGACCAGCGCCTCCGGATAAGCCGTCCCGGTAATCACGCCGTCGGCGCCGCGCGCGAGCTCCATCGGCAGGAGCATTCCCTTGTTACCGCTCAGAATGCTGATCCGCCGCCGCTCGCCCCGGGCTTCCGCGGCGCGCAAGTCGCTCAATTTTCGCAAGCCCGGCCAATCTTCGTGTTTCAGCATCTTCAGGTGGGAAAATTCCGAAATGAGCCGATTGATCAGCTGTGTCGGCATGCGCGCCGCGGATGACTGCGGTGCGGCCAGCAAGACGACCGGAATCGGCGCCAGCGCGGCGAGCACGGCGTGCATGTCGGCCGCGACCTGCTCGTCGGTGCCGGCGCGACCGCCCGGGGCGATCATCACCCCGGCCGCACCGAACTCCATGGCCGTCTCAGCCAGGCGCTTCAGCGCGGCCATGTCCGGCCGCGCGACATTCGCGATCACAGGGACCCGGCCTGCGGTCCGCTTCAGCACGCGCTGGCACACCGCCAGCGATTCATCGAGAGAGAGCATCGATGCCTCTCCGACCAGACCCAGAATGCTCATCCCGTCGATGCCGCAGGCCAGATAGAAATCGATTTGGCGGTCGAGGCTGTCGAAATCCAACGCGCCGTCGTCGGCGAACGGCGTGGTCGAGACGACGAAGACACCTTTGGCGGTTTCATCGAGAAGCTTCATGACACGAATTCCGCTGCGGATTGGCGAACACGGTCCCGTGCGTCGCTGGCGCGGCGCAGGGCGCGCCAGATCTTCTCCGCGGTCACCGGCATGTCGACATAGTCCGCGCCGGCAGAGAATAGGGCGTCGTTCACGGCGTTCATCGCCGCCGGCAGGGCCCCGACGACGCCCGTTTCGCCCGTGCCTTTGGCGCCGAGAGGGTTGGTTTTCGTGGGGATCTCGATCTTCCTGACGTCGAACGAACAAACGTCGTCGGCGCGCGGCAGGCCGTAGTCGAGGAAGGATCCGGAAAGCGGCTGGCCGGTTTGGGCGTCATAGCGAAGCGCCTCCGTGAAGGCCTGTCCGAGCCCCTGGACGACGCCGCCATGGATCTGTCCCGCGACGATGAGCGGGTTGATCACGCGCCCGACGTCGTCGACCGCCGTATAGCGGACGACGTGGACGGCGCCTGTCTCTCTGTCGACTTCCACTTCGCAGACGTGACAGCCGTTCGGAAATGTGGCCGTGCCGCCGGCGTAGGTCGCGGCTTCATGAAGTCCGAGGCTCAGGCCGGCCGGCATCGCCTCCGCGAGCCAGGCACGCCGCCCGATATCCACGAGCGCCATGGAGCGGCCGGTGTCGCCGGAGAGGAAAATCCCTTTTTCGAAGGTGATGCCGTGCGCCGGGCTCTCCATGAAATGGGCGGCGAGCCGTCTCGCCGTGGCGAGTATTTTCTGGGCGGCCAGAACGACCGCGGTGCCGCCGGCGACCGCCGATCGCGATCCGAACGTGCCCGCACCGTCCGCCACCCGATCGGTATCACCGCAGACGAACCGAATGCGGTCCGGGGTCACGCCCAGGATCTCGGCGGCGATTTGCCCGTACGTCGTGCCGTGTCCCTGACCGTGGTCGTGCGTGCCCACGCTGAGCGTCACGTCGCCGTCAGGGGTGAATTGGATTGTCGCGTGCTCGGGTATTCGAAAAGGGTTTGTCATCTCGACGGTGTTGGAGATGCCGATGCCGCGGAGCTTGCCGTGGGCTTCCGATGCCCGTCGCCGGCCCGCAAACGCGCCATACTCCGCCGCGTCCAGGCAAAGATGCAAAGTCCGCAGGAAATCGCCGCAATCGTACGTATGGCCGAGCGCCGTCTTGAAGGGCATGGCCGACGCCGTGATCGTATTGCGCCGGCGCAGTTCCGCAGGATCGATGCGAAGCGTGCGCGCCGCCACATCGATCATCGTCTCGATCACATACGCCGCCTCGGGTCGGCCGGCCCCGCGATAGGGGCCCGTCGGAACCGTGTGGCTCAGCACGCCGGAAACCTGCACGTGGATCGCCGGCAGCCGATAGGTCCCGGCGAGAACGCCGAGGTTCGCGGTCGCCGATCTGGCGCTCAGGTCCGAGCCGTTGTAGGCGCCGAGATTCACCAGCGTGCGTACGCGCAAACCGAGGAACTGGCCGGTGTCCGAGACCGCCAGCTCGGCTTCCGTCAAATTGTCCCGCCCCTGTCGATCGCACAGCATGCTTTCCGTCCGCGTCGCAATCCACTTGACCGGGCGGTTCAACAGCCTCGCCGCGAGGAGCGACAGAACGTATTCGGGATAGAGCCCGGCCTTCATGCCAAAGCTGCCGCCGACATCGCCCGAGACGACGCGAATTTTCTCCTCCGGCACTTTGAGCACCTGGCGCGCAAGCCCGCGCCGGAGGCCATGCGGAGCCTGCGTGGGGCAGCGCAACGTGAAGCTCCCTGCCGCCGCGCGATAGGTTGCGACGCACGATCGCGGCTCGATGGTGCCGACCGCGAGGCGGCTGATTGTCATCTGGTGGCGGATGACGTGGGGCGCGCTTGCGAAAACTCTGGCCGCCGCCTCGCCGTTGCCGGCCTCGTGGAAAAAAGCTTCGTTGTCGCGGCATCCGTTCCAAACAGTGGGCGCGCCGCGTTCGACCGCTGCGCAGGCCGAGGTCACCGCCGGGAGCGGCGCGTAGTCGACCGCGAGCTCTTCTGCAGCATCGCGCGCCTGCTCGATCGTCGCGGCGACGATGAAGGCGAGCGGCTCGCCGACGTAGCGCACGTAGTCGGACGCCAAATAGGGCTGACGCCCCACGAATGCGGGCGAGCCGTCGCGTCGGCTCCGCGCGACTGATGGGCTTTCCATCCCGAGCGCCAGCACCTCAGGCGAGGCGCCGGTCAGAATCAGGAGCACGCCCGGCATGCACCTGGCACGCTCGATATCGATCGCGCGTATCCGGGCGTGCGCGTGTGGCGACCGCAGAACATGAGCGTGAGCCTCGCCGGGTTCGCTCGTGTCGGCGGTATACGCGCCTCGACCTTGCAGGAGACGTTCGTCCTCCACGCGGGGGATCGGCCGGCCGACATGGAGAAGAGGAGAGCGCCGCGGCTTCGTCGCCGGCGCGGTCTTGGCTCGCTGGCTTTGGTCCATCACGTGCGCGGCAGCCCCTCGGTTCCATGAACCGTAGTTGACCGCATGAGTTGCGTAAAGAAAATTGATCGCGCCCTGAAGTTGTGCTACCCCAGGTCGTAAAAATCGGCAGGCCCGGGCGGGGGGAAATCGTGACGATCATCTGCGAGGCGCGGCCCGGCGAGATCGAAGCGCCGCTGAATTACCTCCTCCCGACGGTCAGTCGCCCGTACACGTATCCGGGGCGGCGGGGCTCGGACGAGTTCAGCAAAGACACATTTGATCCGCGACGCGTGCCGATCCGCAATGCTCGCGTTCTTGGTGGGCAGACCGACCTGGATCACGAAGGGTTTCGTCTCGTCCGGCACCAGACGCGCGTGCGCAACTTTTACAATCCGCGCGAGGTTCGCGAGCTCTACTATCCCGAAGTGGCGGCGCTGGTGCGGCATCATACGGGCGCCGCGCGCGTCATTGCGTTTGGTCATCGGCTGAGGTCGAGCTCCGGCAACCCGGCGCCCGGCGTCTACGCGTACGAGGTCGTGCGGCGCGTGCACAACGACTACACGGACGTTTCGGGCCCGGAAGCCATATCTGAATGTCTAGGTACGGAAGCCGGCGAGCGGATGAGACGCCGCTTCGCCATCGTGCAGGTCTGGCGGCCGATCCAGCGTGCGGTCGCGCGGGCACCTCTCGCTTTGTGCGACGCGCAGAGCGTATCGCCCGGGGATTTGGTCGACAGCGAACGTCATACACCGACGGGCGTCGTCCGAACCTACATGTTCACCTACAACAGCGCGCATCGTTGGTTCTGGTTTCCGCAGATGCAGGTCGGCGAGGCGCTCCTGTTCAAAGTCTACGATTCCATGACGGACGGACGCGCGCGATGGGTGCCACATGCCGCCTTCGACGATCCGAACACCGCAGCGGACGCTCTCCCACGAGAGAGCATAGAGACGCGGACGCTGGTGTGCTTCTGATCGGACGGCGCAGGCGATCCCGCGTGAGGCGATAACAACCCGCTCGAACACATGCGTAACATCCGGCTCATCGATCGTCAGATGGAGATCGCGCGCGCGTTGACCAGCGCCGAGCTCATTTTCGGCGACGGCAAGGCCCTCGCCGACGATCCGACATTCTGGGGAATGAGCATTCCGCACCTGAAGCTCGAGGCGGAGATGTCGTTCGACAAGCGGTCTGCGCAATTGCGGAAGACGTTTCGACGGACATTTTCGCTTCTCGGTCGCGACCTCCGGCAAATCCTGCGGCGGTTCGCGGCCGCATGTCCGCCGCAGACGTACCGGCGTTACGAGGACTCCGTCGATTTTTACCGGTTTGTGACCGGCTACTGGGAGACGACCCGGCCGCGGCCCGCCCATGTCGCGGATGTGGCCAAGTTCGAGATGGCGGTCGCGAGAGCGGGGACGTTCGTGACCGGCGGCGACGATCGCTCGGCTGCGGCCGTTCCACCCGGCGAGGTCCGGGCTTGGGCCATTCGACTGGCACCGGGAGCCGAGGTCGTCCGCCTCACCTACGATCTGCGGCCGCTGTTCGACAAGGGCGGCTCGGCCGGCGGCTCGGTCCGCCGCCGGACCAACTGGCTGCTCATCGCGCAACCTGCCGGCGGCGACCGGCAGTTGCGGATCACGGAAATCCCCGGCGATCTGGGAGCGATCCTGGAGTCACCCCCCGAGGGGTGGGCCGACTATCCCGGCCGAGCGGCGGATGCCGGGTCCGCGTCGGCCGGAACGGTCGCGATGCTGGTATCCGCCGGTGTTCTTCGCAGGAGCGATTGAGAGCGTCGCCGTCATAGGCATGCATCTCCGCAGGCAGGTCAGGGCATGAGAGTTTTGATCCTCGGCAAGTACCCCCCGATCCAGGGCGGCGCGAGCGCGCGCACGTATTGGACCGCGCACGCGTTGGCGAAGCACGGTCACAACCTCCATGTGGTGACGAACGCGAAAGAAACCGCGCCACCGTACCGCATGTTCATGCGCCCCGAGGACTGGCAGCGCTGCGAGAACGACACGGGGCCCGGAACCGTGACGGTGCATTGGACCGAAGACTACCGCCGGCGCGAATGGCACATCCCGCGGGGGACGACGTATGTCACCAAGCTCGCGGGGCTCGCCTTCGAGGTCGTGAAACGGGAGGCGATCGACGTCATCTATTCGGATTACATGGAGCCCTACGGGGTCGCCGCCCATCTCGTGGCGCAGGCGACGGGCATTCCGCACGTGGTGCGCGCCGCGGGACACGACGCCTCCTACCTGTGGCCGCTGCCGATGTTCCGGCCGGTCTACGATCACATTTGCCGGTCTGCGGCACTCGTCGCGAGCGGCGAGACGGCCCCGCCGCGACTGGCCGCGGCGCACGTCGAGGACTCCCGCGTCGTCGGCGATACCGAATCTCCACCCGTCTGCGAACTGTTCACACCCGAAGGCGATGCGCTGGACGTCCGACAGCTGCGTGCGGACGTCCTCGCCGGCGGCGACAACGACCTGAACGGGTTGTGCTTCGGCGAATTCAATCCGCGCCTGACCTACCTCGGCGTCTACGGGAAATTGGGCCAGGCGAAGGGCACGTACGCCCTGTTGAACGCCGTGACCCAGATGAAGAACCGTGGCGCGCCGGTCGGCGTCCTGATGATGGCGCATGAAACGCCGCTGTCGCGCGACACGCTGCGCGATTTCCTGGTCAACAACAGACTCGAGGAGCATGTCTGCCAGTTTCCGTTCCTGCCGCCGTGGCGGGTACCGGAATTCATCCGCCGGTGTGCCGCGGTGTGCTGCCTCGAACAGGACCAGCCAGCCAGGGCGCACGCCCGCACCGTCGCCGCCGAGGTGCTCGCCTGCGGCGGACCGCTCGTGGCCTCCGCCGAGGTGATCGGCCGGTTGCCGGCGTCAGATGAGTTGAGCGACGGACGCGACTGCATCGTCGTCGAAGACGTGAACCTGACCGACGACCTGGAATGGAAACTGACGTCGGTGCTGGAATATCCGGATCGGCTGCCGCCGATGCGCGAACGGGCCCGCGCCTACGCCTGCGCCGCCGGCGCCGGCAACGAGTTCCCGTCCGCGATCGAGGCGATCCTCCTTCGGGCGGCGGAGAGCCGCGCTGCGCCGGCCGGCGGCGGCGGGAATGGCGCGGCGGCGCGACGGCAGGACGGCTTGCATGTGCGTCGCACCCGGCGCGCGGTGATCGAAGTCGAAACGGAGGGGGTGCCGCTGCTGGAAGGGTTCGCCGCGCGGATCGACGCGACGATCGATGCGATCTCGGCCTATGTCGGCACGCCGACGCGCGAAACAATCCGCATCCGGCTGGACGATACGCGGCGAACGGCGGTGTCGCGCCGTGCCGAGCGTCTGATCATCATTCCGCTCGACCGGCTGCCCGACCGCTCGGCCGTGGCGCACGAGCTGACGCACCTGCTGGCGGGACCCTGCCCGGACAGCGGCAGCCTGTGGGATGAAGGTCTCTCGGTCTACCTGCAGGAGAAGTTCGGCTGGCCCGGCGACCGGTCGTTTCCGGCGGAGGGCGCGGACCTCCACCGCGAGACGGCGCGCCGCATGCTCGAGCGCCGCCGGATCCTGCCGCTGTCCGAGGCGGCGCGCGTTCGCAAGGCCCATCCCGGCGGACCCGAGCGGCGGCTGGCGTATCTGCAAGAGGGCTCGTTCATCCGCTACCTCGTCGAGCGGCACGGCATCGCGCCGATCCTGTCGGTCTACCGCGGCGAAGCGACGGTGGCGGAGGCGTTCGCCCAGCCGTTCGAAGATCTCGAAGCAGAGTGGCGGTCGTCCTTGGGCGTCTGACCGCCGGCCGGCCCTCCGAGGGCGGCGGCGACGGCCGTCTTGGCTGCGCGGCTGATCGGCGTCGTCAGCAGGCGCCGGAGTAAGGCCTGGACGTCGCCGCCTTGCTCGATCAGGTTGGCGGCTTCGATCTCGAGCAGGTGCGTGAGCTCGGTGCGCGACAGCGCGATCTTCTCTTTCGTCCGATAGTCCTCGACGACCACCCGGCCGGAACCGGCTGCGAGCGCCGGGAATCCGCCGCGCTCGGTCACGCAGAACACGTAGGCGAGGAACTCTGCCTGATGACCGATCAGCTCGCGGACGGTATTGCGTTGGTCGAAGGCGAGGGTCTTTCGCCGGAAGACGAAGGTGCCGTAGATGCTGTGGAACAGTCCGGCGAGGCAGACGAACTTCGGATTGCCCCAGGCGGCGAGCAGGTCGTACGTGCCGCGCAGGTGGGTGTAGAAGTCGCGCCCGCTGTGCTCGATATCCTGCGTGCGCAGGTTCCCGGTCAGGAACTCCCGATAGCGATCGTCAATCATCCTGGATCTCGGTCTTGAACATCAGCGTGATGCGCAGCACCGGGCACGTCCGCGAGACGCCGCGCGCCGCGTGCGGCGTCGCACCCCGGAACACGATCAGCCGGTTGGGCTTCGGATAGACCGAGGTCAGGATGTCATTTCGCTCGTCGTTGAACAGCACGGTTTCGCCCGCCCAGTTCGGCTGCCACGTCTCGTGCGGGTAATAGATCGTGGTGTAGCTGTTGGGCAGCTCGGAATCGGTATGCAGCGTTCCGTCGCTGCCGTAGGGATAGCCGTTGGCATAGCAGCGCACGAGAGTGTGCCGGTTGAGCAGCTTGTCGGAGAGCTTGAGCCACAGCTGGTAGATGAACGGCGCCTTCACTTCCAGCTCGCGGGCGCAGTCGGGATTTTTGGGCCGCGCGTCGCCTTCGCCGAGGAACCCGGCGAAATGCTTGTGCAGGAACGAGAACACGTCGGTGTGCGGGTTCGATTTCCAGCCGTAGGTCCAGCCCGGCCGCTGCAGGAACTTGTAGACCGCGGCGTGCTGCGCGCGGTCCAGCATGTCGTCGAACTGCGCGATCAGCGCGCCGCGCGACGTCTGGTGAATGTCCGGCAGCGGCGGCGGCGCCAGGGGATCGTCGACGTCGACCGGGGCCACATCTGTCATCGCGGTGTCTCCTCGCAAGAACGCATCCTCAATCGATCATCGCTTTGTCGTCTTCACCCGGCTCTTCGCCGAGCTCCGGGTCGAGCGAGCCGTCGTCGTCGGTCCAGTCCACGACCGGCGTCGCGAAGAGCGGCACCGCCTCGTTGGCGATCGCCGCAACCTCGGCCGCGGTGAACGGTGCCGAGCGCGCCATCCGCAACGCGTCGTCGACGTGCGCCGTCTGGCGCATCCCGATCAGCGCGGTACCGAGGCCGGGCGTGCTGACCAGAAGCCGCAGCATGGCCGCATGTCTCGAGAGGTCGGGGGCCAGCTCGGCCAGCCGCGCCTGCAGCGAGTCCGGGATCGCCCGCGCCTGGCCGAGCGAGCCGCTGGAAAAGACGTAGAGCCCGAGCTCCCCCGCCGCTTGCAGCGGCGTCAGCATCCGGCCGCCGACCGATTGCGTCGGATGTACGTACGCATCGAGCCGCGCGGCGCTGTAAGGCATCTGCACCGCCTTGAAATGGTGCTGCTTGCCGGCGAGGCTTTCGGCGGCGGCGACGGCGCGTTCCAGGGACAGGTGGCGCGGATCCGCCGGCGGCACCTGCAGCCCATCCCAGGTGGCGAGGCCGTAACAGCCGATGCGGCCTTGCGTGGCCGCGTGCTCGAGCACGGCGAAGGTGCGCTCGAGATGCGGATAGAACCGCTCGGGGCCTATGGCGGGAAGCGCCACCTCGGGATTGTGCAGGTAGTAGACGTCGACCCCGGCGAGGCCGAGATTGTTCAGGCTCTGGTCCAGGCTCTTCTCGATGTAGGCGGCGCTGATCGAATGCCGCCGGCGCCTCTCGTGCATGTTGATCAGGCCGGCATCGACATACGCCGTCTTGGTATAGCCGAAGTAATTGTGGCTGTTGGCGCCGTCGCGGGCGATGAACCCGCCTTTGGTCGAGACCAGGATCGCCTCGCGCGCGATCCCCTCCGCGGCCAGCTTCCGGATCGCGCGCCCGACGCAACGTTCGGCCAGCATGTCGCGGTAGTTGATCGCGGTATCGATCACGTTGATGCCGTTCTTGACCGCATGGGCGATCGCCGCAACGTACTGGTCGTCGGTCGCGACGCCGTTGTCGCCCATCCAGGTGCCGATCCCGTAGCCGCTGACCGGCCGATCCAGGAACGAGCGCATCGCCGCCGCCGGTTCGACGGACTTGCCGAAGACCTTGTCGCGCCAGCTCTCGGCGGCAGCGGCGGTCATCCGCCCGGCCAGCGGCCGGTCGAACCGGCGCGCCGCCGGGGAGAATTCGGCCTGGAACCGCGGCAGCGCCTGCCGCTGCCGGCGGACGTAGTGGGCGAGCGCGATCTCGCGCACACGGCGTTCGTACCAGCCGCGGGACCGCCGCGGCGGCGACGATTCGAGCAGATGCGCCTGCCACACGCCGGCGGGCGTCGGTTTCCAGCCGAGGCCTTTGAGACGCTGGTTGTCGACCGCGGACCAGCTCGGGCCGCGGCCGTAAGGCGGCTGATAGTCCCGAAGGTTGGCCGACCTCAGCATCCGGTCCGAGACGCGGACGATGTCGGCTTCGCGCCCCGCGGCGGCGAACAGCGCCAGCACCAGCCGCTCCGAGTTCCACAGCTCGTCGCTGGCGACGTTGTAGGCTTTGCGCAGCGCGAGGTCGCTGCGCATCACGACGGAGATGGCGGCGGCGACGTCACGCACCCACGTCAGGTTGAAGATCGACTCGTCGTCGTCGCGCAGCAGGATCGGACCGCCGTCGAGCACCCGGCACGGGAAGAACAGGCTGCGCGACGGGCCGCCGGCGCCGATGCGGCCGATCGACGGCGCCGGCGCCACGTTGTCGCGCCGTCCCGTGACGATGGTCGGGCGCAGCACGGTCCACGGCACGTTGGCGCGGATCAGCGCCTTCTCGCAGCTTCGCTTGCCGCGCACGTAGAGCTGGTGCCCGGTCGCGCCACGATAGTCCGAGGGCTCGAGCGAGGCCTGGAATTCGGCGTAGCGCCGCGGATAGTCCGCCTCGTAGACGTTGATGGTGCTGGTCAGGATATAGCGCGAGAAGCGGCCGTCGAGGGCCTGGAGAAGCTTGTCCACATGCGTGTGCACGTAGGCGATGTTGTCGATGACGGCGTCGAAGCGGCAGCCGTCCAGCTTCGCCTTCAGCGC
>Ga0335070_10005207_pt1 | contig 15289 bp, 18 predicted proteins | sample Lox_Sample_13_FD_206722 | JGI IMG/M metagenome (GOLD analysis project Ga0335070, IMG submission 206722) | Soil microbial communities from Loxahatchee National Wildlife Refuge, Florida, United States - Lox_Sample_1.3 | ecosystem: Environmental > Terrestrial > Soil > Wetlands | place: USA... | reverse complement strand
ATCTTTCTTCGGCACCTGCGGTTTCGTCCCTCGTCCGAGTGTTGACGAAGTCCTCAAGCCCCATCCGAGGGACGCCGATACCGGTGACAATGGAGCAGCGGCCGCTGCCAGAGTCCGTCCTTTCGAGTGCCGCCGGGGAAGTCGAGGCTCGGCTCGAACTCGTGCCCGCGCTCGGGGATCCCGCGCCTGCAGACGAGGCCGAGGTCGCCGAGACAGCGCAGGACGACGAGGTCGAGGCCGCGGAGGACGAAGCGGATGAGATCGACCCGGACGCCGAAGAGCTCGAGGCGCTCGAGGGCGCGCTCCAGATCCAGGATCCGCTCAAGCTCTACGTGCGCTCGATCGGCGGCGGCCCGCTCCTGACGCGCGCCGAGGAGCGCGAGCTCGCCCGGCGCAAGGACGCCGGAGACGAGGAGGCGAAGCGCCAGCTGATCGAGGCGAACCTGCGCCTCGTGATGTCGATCACGCGGAACTACACGAAGACGGGCGTGCCGTTGCTCGATCTCATCCAGGAGGGCAACCTCGGGCTGATCCGCGCGGTCGAGAAGTTCGACTACCGGCTGGGGTACAAGCTCTCGACGTACGCGACGTGGTGGATCCGCCAGTCGGTCACCCGCGCGCTCGCCGACCAGGGACGGACGATCCGTCTCCCGGTCCACGTCGCCGAGCAGGTGCGACGCCTGCTCCGCTCGCGCCGGCAGCTGGCGCAGAAGCTCAATCGCGAGCCGACGCTCGAGGAGCTGTCGAAGGACACCGGGGAGCCGCTGCAGCGCGTGCAAGACCTGCTCGAGCTGGTCGAGGATCCCGTGAGTCTCGACACGCCCGTCGGCGACGGCGAGAGCCTCTACGGCGACCTGATCGAGGACGTGCACTCCGACCAGCCCGACGAGCGCACCGCCGTCCGGCAGCGATCGACGGAGATCGCCCGCGCGCTCGCGAACCTCAACCCGCGCATGCGCAAGGTGCTGGCGCTGCGCTTCGGCCTCGACGGCGAGCCGCCCCAGACGCTCGAGGAGGTCGGCCTCGGGCTCGGCATCACGAGAGAGCGCGTCCGGCAGCTGGAATCGCGGGCCCTCCGCGAGCTCCGCATCGCCGCCCCGGACCTCGAGCTCTACCTCCGGGCCGAGTAGGCTTCCTCGCAGCGGCCTTCGGCCGCTTCTCGGATTCTGGGGTTGTGCTCCGCAGAGCGCTCGGCGGCCGAGCCGCCGAGCTCTTGGGGCATGAGCGACGCGTTGTTCCGCGCGGGCGGTGGTGGCTACGCCATCCCCACCCGCGCGAGTTCGCCTGCGGCCAACGCGCCTACGGCCGCGTTGGCCTCCGGCCTTCCCGTTCGCTGAGCTGACAGCGGCTTGAAAACCCGCCGCCTCGATGCTAACCCTCAAAGCCGGAGGCTAGTGCAGCGAAGCGCACTAGCCGCAGGCCGGATCCACGCGGGCGGGGATGCGAAGCACCACCGGCCGCGCTACCGGGACCGACCGCCTCTCGTCAGATAGGAGGACGCCGGCTCGGCCGGCGTCCGCTCTGCGGAGCACAACCTAGCCCGAGTAGCGGCCGCAGGCCGCTACGAGGAGACGACGATCTGCATCTCGCTCAGGCCGGCGAGACGGCGGAGCGACTCGAGCTCGATCTGGCGGACCCGCTCGCGCGTGAGGCCGAGGCGGCGCCCGATCTCCTCGAGCGTCTTCGGCTCCTCGTCGATGAGGCCGTAGCGGAGCACGAGCACCTGCCGCTCGCGCTCGGGGAGCGCCTGCAGGGCGGTGAGGAGCGCCTGGCTGCGCAGCAGCTCCTCGACCCGCTCCTCGGGCAGCGGGTCGGTGCCCGCGACGAAGTCTCCGAAGACGGCGTCCTCCTGGTCGCCGACCGGCTGGTCGAGGGACGCGGACGCGCGCGCCGCCGCGCGCACCTCGCGCGCCTGCTCGACCGGCAGCGACGCCTCGCCGGCGATCTCCTCGAGCGTCGGCTCGCGGCCGAGCTCCATCCAGAGCGTCCGCTCGGCCCGGTTCATCTTCTGCATCCGCTCGACGATGTGCACCGGCATGCGGATCGTGCGCGCCTTGTCGGCGAGCGCCCGCGCGACCGCCTGGCGGATCCACCAGGTCGCGTAGGTCGAGAACTTGTAGCCGCGCCGCCAGTCGAACTTCTCGACGGCGCGAATCAGCCCGAGCGTCCCCTCCTGGATCAGGTCGAGGAAGGGGAGCCCCTGGTTGCGGTAGTTCTTCGCGATCGAGACCACGAGGCGCAGGTTGGCCTGGATCATCCGCTGCTTCGCCGCGGCGTCGCCGCGCTCGATCAGCTTCGCGAGCTCGACCTCCTGCGGCGCCGTCAACAGCGCGTGCCTGCCGGCCTCGCGCAGGAAGAGCTGGAGCGCGTCGGTGGTCGTCTCGGCCGGCTGCGTCGCCGGAAGTGGGGGAGCGGTCTCCCGCTCCGGCTCCTCGACGAGCTCGATCCCCCTCCGGTCGAGCTCGATGTACACCGCGTCCGTCTCGAGCGGATCGAGATCGAGCGGCTCGAGCACCTCCTGGAGCTCCGCGTACCGCACCTGACTGCTCGCCTCGGCGGTCTCGAGGAGCGCCGCCAGCTCCTCGTTGCCGAGGATCGCCTCGATCTCGACGCTCAGCCTTGCCTCCTCTACGGCGTTGCCTTCGGGCGGCGTGCACAACGCCTCGTTCGAGAGCCAACCACGTCGGGCGGGGTGAAATCAAGTCGTGCGGTTCCACGCACGAGAACGGGCGTTATGTCAAGTTGGAGGAGACGGGTGCCGGGGCCGCTATCGTCCGGACGTGATGCGCGTCGCGGTCGCGGCTGTGCTGGCCTCCGCCCTGCTCCTGCCGGGACTCGCGCGCGCCGAGCCGCTGCCGGGGTCGCAGGGCGCACAGGACGCGCTGCTCGCAGTGGCGCGGGACGGCTCCCCGCGCGTGGCCTTCGTCGCCGCGGACGGCTCGCTCCGGGTCGCGGCGCGGGCCGGCGACGGCACCTGGACCGCCCAGGGGATCGCCGGGCTGCCCGGGGCGCGGGCGCTCGTCGTCGGCCTCGGTGTGGCACCGGGCGGCGGCACCGACCTGCTCGCCGAGGACCCGAACGGGCAGTGGCTCGCGCTCGCCGAGCAGCAGGGCGCCTCCTGGCGCGTCCGCACCGTCGCGACCGCCCCCAGGGGCGGCCTGCTCGGGTTCGGCGGGCTCGCGCTCGACCCGTCCGGCCGGCCGCTCGTCGCCTACGCCTACCGGCTCTCCTCGCACCAGTCGTGGCTGCGCCTCGTGCACGAGGACGCGCGGGGGCGGCTCGTCGGCGAACGCGTGACCCGAGACGGCTTTCCCTCGAGCGAGGCGCTTCCGGCGGCCGCGCCCGTCGTCCTCCCGAGCGGCGCCGTGCGCGTGCTCGAGACGTACGACTTCGCCACGATCGAGTGGTCCCGTACGAAAGACCGCAAGGACTGGATCGGCCAGCTCGACTACGGGACGTCGCTCGGGTCTCCCGCAGGCATCGTGCAGGCACAGGCCGTCGTCGGTGCCGTGTGGAGCGCGTGGACCGAGCTCTTCCCCTCCTTCGGCGAGAGCCAGCTGCTCCTGACCGTGCACGGACACGGCGAGAGCACCGTGATCCTCAGCCACCATGCCTTCCTCGTCTCGCTCGCGCTCGTGCCGGGCGGCCCCGAGGTGGCCGGCGACGACTACGTCGACCTCGCCGGCACGCGAACCGTCTACGCGGGCATCGTCGTCGACCCGGCCGGCGCGGCCGTCGAGCTCGCCGGCGACCTCTACGGCTATGCCGTGGACGCCGCCGCCGGCCGCCAGTACCTGCTGCTCGACCAAGACGGCCTCGGCTGGTACCGGGCGGCGTCGGCGCCGGCCGCAAAGGTCGAGCTCACGGCGACCGTCGAGGGCGCCTCCTTCGGCCTCTCCGGCCGCGTCGACGGCGTCGCCTCGGGCAGCGTCGAGGTCTGGCGCGAGACCGCTGCCGGCTCGGAGCTCGTCACCTCCCTCCCACTCGCGGCCGACGGCTCCTTCGCGCTCAGCGACCTCCCGCCCGTGCGGCCGCTCACGTATCGCGTCGTCTATCGCGACCCGGTCAGCGGGCTGCCGCTCGCAGCGCTCGACCGCAGCCTCCTCGGCGCGTGAGCGCGCCGAGCGAGCTTTTCCACAGACTGCACAGTCCGCTGTGGAAATGTTGATTATTCAAAATCCGCAAAGTGCGACATTTTCGTGTCGACGGCCCCTTGCAGGGCCCTTGCCGACCTCCTAGATTGACACCTGCGCCGAGCGCGGCGCGGGAGTAGGTTGAAGCAGGGCCGATAGGCACTACGGGGAAGCCCGCAAGGGCTGAGACGGAAGGTCGAGCGGCTCTGTGGACGAAACCGCGACCGGCTCGGCGAATCTTTTTTTCCCTTTCGCATTTCCCGCGACCAGACTTCAGTCTGGTCGCTGCCGTAGCCAATCGCCTCTAAGATCACGTCGTGCACCTGCCGAGCATCGACAAGGGCGTGACCGCCTTCGCCTGGGGCGTCGGTCTCGGCGCGTACGTCTATTTCGGGCTGCTCGCAGTGGGAGCTTCGGGCGCCTTCGCGATCGTGATCGCGACGCTCGCCGCCGCGGGGATCTGGCTCTTCGTCCGCCTACGCGGCGAAGACAATCCGGTCGCGTAGGTCGGCGTCCCAGTACTCCCGCGGCGTATGCGACGAGAGCGCGAAGACGAGCTTCCGCGCCAGCTCGGGGCCCAAGGCGACATCGAGCCGCTCCCGGGCGTTGGGCGTGGCCGGATCGAGGTTCGCGCAGTGCGCGGCCAGCAAGTCCAGCCCGGCCAGCCCCTGCGTCTGCGGCAGTTGAGCACTCATCCCACAGGTTCTATCGACCCCGGCGTCTCGCTCCCATGATCCCTCCCGGCAGGGATTGCCGCCGAGCGACCGGCTGCACGACCCTCAATAGACGATGAGCGAGAACATGTCGTACCCGCTCAGCCGCTCGCGCCCGTTCAGGAACGAGAGCTCTAGCACGAAGTTCACGCCGACCACATAGCCTCCGAGCTGCTCGACGAGCCTGCCGATCGCCTCCACCGTGCCGCCGGTCGCCAGCACATCGTCATGGATGACGACGCGCGCGCCCTTGCGAATTGCGTCCGCGTTCACCTCGAGCGCGTTCTCGCCGTACTCGAGCACGTAGCGGGCCGTGACCGTCTCTGGCGGCAGCTTGCCCGGACGACGGGCCGGTACGAAGCCGCAGCCGACCTCGCAGGCGATCGCCGCGCCGAGCAGGAAGCCGCGCGCTTCGGCGCCGAGCACGAGATCCGGCTTGCGTTCGGCGGTCCACGCGGCGAGTTCGTGGACGGCCTGCTTCAGCGCCGCCGGGTCGAGCAGGAGCGGCGTGATGTCCTTGAAGCCGATGCCCGGCTCCGGGAAGTTCTCGACCTCCCGGACGAGCGAGCGCAGGTCGATAGCGGTCACTGGCCTGCGAGTCTACGGACGTTGCGCGTGAAGAGGAGCTGCGACAGCTCGTGCGCAGCCTCGGCCAGCGCCTGGAGGTCCTCGATGCCCGCGTGCCGGCGCTCGGGGTTGCGGGAGCGCAGCGCGGGCGCCACGACCGCCTCGAGCAGGCCCGCCTCGCGGTCGGCGGACGTGCGGAAGGCGCGAAGGTGGCGCGGCGCGATCCCGTAGCGGGCGAGCGTCTCGCAGGCCGCCGCGACGTCGACGTCCATCTCCGAGTACTGTCGCTGACCCGACTCGACCCGCGGCTCGAGCAGGCCGAACTCCTCGAGCTCCCGCGCCCGCGCCGGCTGGATGCCTGCGCGGCCGCAGAGCGCATCGAGATCGAGCGCCTCCTCGCGGTCGCCGATCCCACCCGACCGCTTGCGCCTGCGCTCCTTCGAGGCGCCGGCGGCGAGCTCCTCGCGGATCACCCGCAGCGGCAGGAACTCGTCGCGCTGGAGGCGCAGGATCGTCTCGAGCCGCTCGACGTCGTCTTCCGCGAAGAGGCGGTAGCCGCCCTGCGTCCGCTTCGGCGCCAGCAGGCCCCTGTCCTCGAGGTAGCGGATCTTCGAGATCGACACGTCCGGGAACTCCGGCTTCAGACGCCGGCAGACGCTGCCGATCGTGAGCAGGCGCTCGCGCGCCGGGGCCTCGGCGGTGGACATCAGCGCTGGAGGTAGGTCAGCCGGTACTTGCCGATCTGGAGCTCGTCGCCGTCCGAGAGCTCCGCAGACTCGACGCGCCGGCGGTTGACGAAGGTGCCGTTCAGGCTGCCCTGGTCCTCGATGAACCAGCGTCCGTCGCGCTCGACGAGCACCGCATGCCGCCGCGAGACCGTGACATCGTCGAGGAAGATCGGGCAGTCGGGCGAGCGCCCGATCGTCGTACGCTCCGCCTGCGGAACGAACGTCTCCCCGGAGCGGCCGCCGCCGGAGCGGACGACGAGCGCCGGCCCCTGCAGGCCGAGGTCGTCGAGCGTGTCGAAGAGGTCGTCCCCCTCCTCCGCGCTGAAGGTCTCGGTCACCTCCCCGCTCTCGGCGACGTGCAGGAGCGCACCGCACTTCGAGCAGTAGCTGGCGGCTTCCGGGTTCTGGAAGCCGCACTCCGGGCAGTAGACGTGACTCATGCGCTGAGCGGCTCAGCCCGTCGGCGGCGACGCCTTGCCGGCGAGGATCTCCGTCAGCGCCTCGACGTTCACCTGGTCGAGCACGCTGCGGCCCTGCGTCTTCTGGAGCCGTGCGACGAGCTCGGCACGGAGGATGTCGATCTTCCCGTGCAGGAGGCGTCGCCGGTACGAGACCTCTTGCTCCTCCTGCGTGTACTCGTCGATCAGGCGCTTCAGATCCTCGTCGGACAGGGTGGCGAGATCGGGCAGCGGTTCCATCGAAGCCTTTCGTCGGGCGAAGGGTCAAGTTGAAGTTTAGCCTTCACCGGGCCTGCGTCCACCCTCGTCGGGCGACCTCTAGGTTCGCGCCGCGGCCGCCTCGCCCTGCACGATCTGCTCGACCAGCTCGCCGAGCCCGGCAGCGAGCTCCTCCGAGGCTGCCACGCTCTCTCCCTCGGCGTAGAGGTGCAGGAGCGGCTCGTCCGGGTCCGGCAGCACCTGCGTCCACCCGCGCTCCTCGAACACCTTGATCCCGTCCGTGAGGTCGACCGGGCGGTCGGCGAGCCACTCGTTCAGCACCCGCATGACGAGGCCCTTCGCCGCCCAGGCGCACGGCACCTCGTGGTGGACGAGGGTCGGGCTCGGCAGCTCGGCGACGAGCTCGGAGAGCGGCCGGTCCACCGCCGCCAGCAGCTCGAGCAGCTTCGCGAGGCTGGCAACCGCGTCGTAGCCGGGCAGGAAGTCCGGGAAGACGTAGCCGCCGCTGACGGCGCCGCCGAAGAGCACGCCCTCCTGCTCCGCCGCCACCTTCGTCAGCTCCTGCAGAGAGGCCGGCGTGCGCACGATCTCGAGCGGAGAGCCCTCGACCAGGCGGTCGACCTGGCTCGTGACGGTGACCGGGAAAGCGAGCTTGCCGTGCCTGCCCGTCGCCGCGAGCAGCCGCACGTAGAGCAGGAGCGCCTGCTCGACCGGGACCTCCTGCGCCCGCTCGTCGACGAGGTAGAGGCGCTCGCCGGCCCGGTCGAAAACCGCGCCGAAGTCGGCGCCTACCGGCGCGACGAGCCGTTTCGCCTGGCCGAGCGAGGCCGAGAGGCCGCCCGCGGCAGCGGCGTCGCTGTCGCTCGGGAAGGCATGCGCGGCGATCACCTCGACGGCGAGCGGGCCGAGGACGAGCGGCAGGACGTAGGACGCAGCGGAGAAGCCGTAGTCGACGACGAGGCGGAACGTGCGGGCCCGGATGGCGTTGACGTCGAGCGTCCCGAGCAGGTCGCTCGCATACGTCTCGCGCACACGGGCCGGGTAGGAGATCGTGCCCACCTCGGCCGAGGCCGCACGGCGCAGCTCGCCGCGGGTGAAGTGCTTCTCGACCTCCTTCTGCATCGCCAGGGTCATCTCGATCCCGGGCTGCTCGAAGAACTGGATCCGCACCGCCTCCGGGTCGCTCGGGCTGAGGCCGACGTGGAAGCCGGCGGCGTAGCCCTCCGATCTCAGAAGGTGCCGGGCGACGGCGGCGGGGATCACGCGCAGGTCGGCGATGCCGACTCCGGTCGACGAGATGCCGGAGATCATCGCCCGCTTGATCATCCGGCAGGCGGGCACCTCCTCGCGCGAGGCGACGACGCTCGCCCCGCGCTTGAGCGCGGTGCCCAGGGCGGTGGCGAGACGCACGGCGACGTCGGGCGTCAGGTCGACGTTTACAAGCCCGGCGACGCCGTCCTTGCCGAAGACGCGCGTCGTCCCGCGCGACTCCCAGATCAGGCTCTCGTACAGGTGCGAGCCGGTCTCCACCTCCTTGTAGGGGTAGATCCGGACGCCGGGCATGACGACGCTCTCCGCGCCGACGGTCACTTCGTCTCCAATCGCGACGCCCTCGTGGATGCGCACGTGCGCACGGAGATCGCAGGAGCGGCCGATCACCGCACCCTCGGCGACCACACTGCGGCCGAGATACGTCGAGGCGTCGATGATCGAGCGCGACACCCGCGCTCGCTCGCGCAGGGTGACGCTCGTCGACAGCACCGAGTACGGGCCGAGCGACGCGTCGGGAGCGATGCGGCAGTAGTTGCCGATGAAGACGGGGCCTTCGAGCGTCTCGAGGTCGTGCAGGTCGACTCCCTCGCCGAGCCACACGTTGCCGCGGATCCGGATGCCGGGGATGTTCAGCTGCACCCGCTCGTCGAGCGCGTCGAAGTTCGCCTGGCGGAACTGGTCGAGGTTGCCGATGTCCTGCCAGTAGCCGTCGAGCACGCAGCCGTAGATCGGACGCCCCATCTCGAGCAGCAGCGGGAACAGCTCCTTCGAGAAGTCGTAGGGGCGGTCGGTGGGGACGTGCTTCAGCACCTCGGGCTCGAGCACGTAGATGCCGGTGTTGATCGTGTCGGAGAAGACCTGGCCCCAGGACGGCTTCTCGAGGAAGCGCTCCACGCGGCCTTCCTCGTCGGTGACGACGATCCCGAACTCGAGCGGATTGTCGACCGACTTGAGCCCGATCGTCACGGACGCGTTCTTCTCGCGGTGGAACGCGACCAGCCGGCCGAGATCGACGTCGCAGAGCGCATCGCCGGAGATGACGAGGAACGTGTCGTCGAGCCGCCCCGCGGCGAGCCGGACCGAGCCGGCGGTGCCGAGCGGCGACTCCTCGACCGAGTAGCCGACGTTCATGCCGAGCGTCTCGCCGCCGCCGAAGTACGAGCGGATCGCCTGCGGCAAGAAGGCGACCGTGACGATCACGTCGTCGAAGCCGTGCCGGCGGAGCAGCTCGAGGATGTGCTCCATGCACGGCTTGCCGACGATCGGCACCATCGGCTTCGGCTGGTTCGAGGTGAGCGGGCGAAGGCGTGTGCCCTCGCCGCCGGCCATCACGACGGCTTTCATCGCCGCAGCACTCGCAGGGCGTCGCGCATGTAGAGGAGCGTGGCAGCGAGCGCACCGCCGAGGCCGATCCAGAAGAGCCAGAGCGGCCAGCTCGTCGCGTCGTGCGTGACGATGCGAAAGCCGATCGCTGCGTAGAGGACCCAGGTCGCCGCCTTGCCGAGCAGGTTGACGTCGAGCTCGACGCCGCGCGGCGCGAGCGCGCGCCAGCCGACAAGGAGCAGCAGGTCGCGGACTGCGATCACGACGAGGCCCGCCCACGGCAGCCGGCCGTAGACGACGAGCAAGATCACGGCGGCGTCGATCATGAGGCGGTCGGCCAGCGGGTCGGCGATCTTGCCGAAGCGCGACTCGACGTGCCAGCGCCGCGCGAGGAAGCCGTCGACCTGGTCGGTCGCTCCCGCGACGCCGAACAGGATGCCGGCGGGCCAGCTGTGCGCATCGCCCGCGTGGATCATGAGCGCGACGAAGACGGGGATCAGCGCGAGGCGGCCGAGCGTGAGCGCGTTCGGCAGCTGAGCCAGCGGAGCCGGGACTGCGCGCGTCGCCATCCCGGACAAGTGTACGGGCCGCTCACCCGCCTGAATGGAAGCGCCCGGCCCAGTACGCCGTCCGGGTCAGATACGCCGTTTGCGCCGCGGCGCCGAGGAGCCCCCAGGCCCCGTCGTAGGCGAAGTAGCCGTGGTGCGGTGCTGCCGGCTCGATCTGCGTACCCTCCCCCCACTCGTTGAAGCTCGTGATCGTGACGATGTCGGGGTGAGCCGCGAGCGCTGCGGTCCAGAGGTTGTCGTAGGTGGCGCCGTTGCGCCGCGGGCTCACGAACGACGACTCGCCGGCGCGCACGCCGTCGTAGCCCGGGCCGACGCTCGGCGCGCAGAGGAGATGCACGGCGTGCGCCTGGGCACAGAGACGGGCGAACTTGGCGCCGCCGTAGTCGATGAAGTCGTATGTGTAGAAGCCGTCGAAGCGGCCGGCTGCAGCAAAGCCCACGAGCTCGGTGCCGGCGAAGAGCCGCATCGAGACGGGGGCACCAGCTCGCACGGTCGCCCAGTCGGCCGCGGTGGAGTCGCGCGGGTGGTAGACGTAGACGTCTCGGATTCCCAGCGAGGCGAGATACGGGAGGTCCTGCGCGAGCGTCGCAGGCGACCGGCCAGGGTACGGCTCGAGGTGGATCGCAGGCTGGAGGCGGTGGCGCCGTGCCGCGGCGAGCACGAGCGGTAGCCGTTGATCCTCCTGCGAGCCGCGACCCCACCAGGAGATCACCACCTCGTCGACTCCCGCCGCGGCGACCTCCGCCATCTGCTGGTCGACGACGGCGGGGTCCGCGCTCGAATAGGGACCCGCGGCGGGGTAGTAGCGCGAATACAGGTTGCCCGGAGGCTTGTGCCCGTTCTGGTTCCAGTGCTCCCACGCACCGTCCCGGGCCGGCGTCCCGTACCACGGGTAGTAGAAGATCGCAACGGTGGCGCCGTGCGCGGCGGGCACGGCGACGCATGCCCACGCCACGCCGATCACAAAGAGTCGCCGCAACACGGCGCATATCCTCTCTCGCGCGAACAACGCTTTCCAGATCGAGATCGACGGGTTCGTCGATGCTCACGATCACGCGTTCCAGCGTGCGCTGCGCGACCGCGCCGCGCGCTGCTCGGCCGGCGTCGTCCTCAGGCGGCCGGCAGCCGAATGAGCGCGAGGAGCTCACCGGCGCGGCGAGCGTCGGCCTCCACGAACGTCCGCGGCTCCTCCCGGTAGACCTCGACGAGGCCCCAGGGCAGCCCGCCCAGGTCGAGCCTGAGCATGAGCAGTGCGCCGAAGCCGAGCTCCCGCAGGAGCTGCTCCTCGCTCGCGTCGATGTCCTCGTCGGTGAGCGTGAGCAGGCGTGGGCGGCCGTCCGCGAGCATCGCCTGCGTCTCGGGGAAGTCGGAGACGAGAAACCCCTGGCCGAGCTGAAGCGTCCGACCCGACGTCGTGGCCTCCGCGACGAAGATCAGCACGTCCCCGATCACGCGCGAGATCGTGCAGGCGTCGGCGCCGAGGTGTGTCACCAGCTCGCGCGCGGTCGATGCGAGCACATCGTGCAGCCTGAGATGGGCGGGCTCCGCCACGGTCCCAGTATGGCGGGCACGCACGGCCCCATGGCGCATCCCGCGCGGTGAACGGGGCCGAGAGGGCCGCGGCCCGCGGGGCGCCGGCGGTTCACCCTTTCCGGGGATGCGTCCGCTGTTGACTGGGACGATAACTTGTGACAACAGCATGTTCGGCACCGGTCGGCCGCAGCCCTCACAACCGAATGCGCTGTGAGACGGAGACGCTGGACGACCTACTCTCCCACAGGTCGACGCGGATCTCGCCACGGGTGGCCCGCCCCTACGCCAGGCGGGCCGCCTGTCGTTGACCGTGCCTCACGCGTCGGAGGGCCGGGCCGAAGGGGTGGTACGTTTGCTCGTCGATTCCTCTCCTTTGGATTGCTCTTGGTCCTCGGACCAAGAAAGGGGGTCGTTCCGGCATGCAGATCCTGCAGTGCGTCCCGAACTTCAGCGAGGGGCGGGATCCGGCCTTTCTGAAGGAGCTGGAGCGCGTCCTGGAGGAGTTCCCGGTCAAGGTGCTCGACCTCTCGATGGACGCCGACCACAACCGGGCGGACTCCACGTTCCTCGGCGAGCCCGATGCGGTGGAGGCGTGCGCGACGGCGGTCACGTCGCGCGCCCTCGAGCTGATCGACATGCGGCAGCACACGGGCGGCCACCCGCGTATGGGTGCGGTGGACGTGGTCCCGTTCGTCCCGATTCGCGGCCTGACGATGGACGAGACCGTCGAGATCGCCCGCCGGTTCGGCAAGGCCTTTGCCGAGCAGCACGGGGTTCCGGTGTTCTTCTACGAAGAGGCCTGCACGAGCGAGGCCCGGCGGAACCTCGTCGACATCCGCAGGGGCGAGTACGAGGGCATGGCGGTGAAGCTCCAGGATCCGGCCTGGACGGTTGACGCGGGGCCTCAGGCCTTCAACGAGAGATCGGGCGTCACGGCGGTGGGCGCCCGGATGCCGCTCATCGCCTTCAACGTGAACCTGCGGACGAACGACCTCGAGGTGGCAAGGAGCATCGCCAACGCCGTCCGCCATAGCGGGGGCGGCCTCCGGTACGTGAAGGCGATGGGCCTCAACCTGGAGGACGAGGGGCTCGTCCAGGTGTCGATGAACCTCGTCGACTACGAGCAGACGCCGATCCACCGGGCGGTGGAGCTGATCAGGGCCGAGGCGGCGCGCTACGGGGTGCTCGTGAAAGAGTGCGAGCTGGTGGGAATGGTCCCGATCGAGGCGCTCGAGGAGGTCGTGAGCTACTACCTCCAGATCCCGGGGTTCAACGCGAAGCAGGTCATCGAGTACCACCTGCTCCCCGACTAGAGTGTCGTGACGGGCTTCCAGGAGATGCCGCTGACGACCTTCGCCGAGGCGCTGGCCTCGGGCGCGGCGACGCCGGGCGGCGGGTGCGCCTCGGCGCTGTCGGGCGCTCTGGCGGCCGGCCTCACGGCCATGGTCGCCCGGAACACGGCCTCGAGCGAGAAGTTCGCCGACCGTGCCGGTGAGATGAACCAGGTGGTGACCGAGGCAGACCGGCTCCGCGGCGAGCTGCTGGACCTCGTGGACGAAGACGCCAAGGCGTTCGACCAGGTCATGGCCGCCTTCCGGCTGCCGAAGGAGACACCAGAAGAACGGGCCGCCCGATCCGAGGCGATCCGGCAGGGGTACAAGGCGGCGGTGGAGCCCCCGCTGCGTGTGTGCATGCGATCGCTGCGGGTCCTGGAGCTGGCCCTGCAGGTCGCGGAACAGGGGAATCCCAACGCGGTCTCGGATGCCGGCGTGGCGGCTCTTCTGGCGGCGGCGGCCCTCGAGGGCGCCGCGCTGAACGTCCAGATCAACCTGGGCTCGATCAAGGACGAGGCGTTCCGAACGATGTACGCGGAGAGCGTGCGCGCCGCGCAGGCTCAGGGCCGGGCGCTTCGCGACAAGGCGCTGGCGACAGCACAGAAACGCAGCTGAGAGCTCCTCGCCCTAGCAGCGCTTTCGTAAGTCGGGGCGCCGAGATTTGAACTCGGGACCTCCAGTCCCCCAGACTGGCGCGCTAACCAGGCTGCGCTACGCCCCGCGTGCCTGAGAGTAGCGGATCGTGGTCAACCGAGCCGAATCCGGCGATCCGGCCTCTCCGGGCCGAACACGGATTCCAACTTGGAAACCCGGTTCTCCACAGTTCCTTCTGGCCGCTTCTGGTTCACGGACACGACGCCGTACCACCCGCTCACGGAGCGGGGGCGACAGGAGAAGCCGCCGCCGACATCGCGCGACCAGGCATCCGGAGCTCTCCTCAGTCGCCCGCCTCCTCAGACGCTCAGCGGACGACCAGCACGTCGCAGGGCGCGTCGGCGACCACGTCGGCGCTCACGGAGCCGAAGAGAAGTCGCCGAACAAGGCCGCGGTGGCGGGAGCCGACGACGACCAGGTCCGCACCAATCTGGCGTGCGATGTCGACGATCGACGTGGCAGGGGCACCGGTCGGCTGGAGCGTTGCAGCCGCGATTCCATGGTCGCTGAGCGCCCAGATCGCCTTCTCCAGGAGGCGGCTGTGCATCTCCGCTTCGATGGAATCCGCGGCGTCCGTGAACGGCCCCTTCTGATACGTCGGCTCTGCGACGCTGACGACCGTCACTCGACTCGGCACGGTGGCTGCGATCTCGGCGACTCGCTCGAGCGCGTGCTCCGCCTCGGTAGAGTCGTCGTAGCAGAGGAGGATCCCACGGCGAGGACGATCGCTCCGGCTCTCGACGCGTTTCCCCGTTGTGGCTGGCATGACACCTTCCTTCCCGCCTTCCGATCCACCGAGAACGGTGCCGGTATCCGCTGCCAACCCGCTGCCACGCGGCGCCGGCGCTCGGCCACCGGCTCGGGCTGGACGCTAGGTCGTCGCGGTGATGGTGATGCCGCCACGGCTCTTCTGTCTCAGCGTGACGCGCACCTTGTCGGTGGCGAGCTCGAGCGCCTGGGCGACGTCGTCGCGGATCTTGACTGCGAGCGCCTCGCAGAAGTGGCCTTCGTTTCGGTAGGCGCTGAGGTAGAGCTTGAGGGACTTCGACTCGAGGCAGAGCGGGCCGGGCCAGTACTCGATCGTCGCCACGTACAGGTCGGCCTGGCCGGTGACGGGACAGAGGGCGGTGAGCTCGTCGCTCGTCATCTCGACATGTGAGACGCCCGGGCTCGGAAACGTCTCCAGCCCGGCGTAGAGCTGCGAGCCCGGCCTGCTCAGCGCGACGAAGTCGCTCGAGCGCGAACGCGTCTCCACGGCACCTAACAGTAGCCTGCGTCTCACGATCCGGGCTTCCGCGGATGCGCGCCGCCGCCGGCCGTGGCCAGATCGATGCCACCACAAGGAGGAGCCATGGCTGCGATCGCCTCCACGTACCGCACCGACCTCGAGCGCCTGACGCGCGAGCTCCGGCGCGCCGCCCGCACGATCCGCTCGGGCACGCTCTCGGAGCGCGATGCCACGCGACGGATGCTCGTCGCCGCCGTGCAGCACGACCTTGAGCCGCAGGCCCGAGCCGACGAGCAGGGGCTCGAGGCGTTGCACGTCTGGACGAGCGCCCTGAAGGCGGCCGACGTCAACGACGTCGACCTGCTTCAGGAGCTCATGTACGGGATGGACACCCTCGTCCGCGTCCACCTCTGGCGCGAGACGGGTCTGCCGCTCACGCCTCCGGAGCCGCGCTCGGCCAGCGACATCTAGCGAGATTCGGGGCCGCCGCGGCGGCCCCTGGTCTCCTATTCCCCGAACCGCCTGTAGAGCCGATCGATCAGCTCGGGCATCGTCTCG
>Ga0335070_10005205_pt1 | contig 15294 bp, 11 predicted proteins | sample Lox_Sample_13_FD_206722 | JGI IMG/M metagenome (GOLD analysis project Ga0335070, IMG submission 206722) | Soil microbial communities from Loxahatchee National Wildlife Refuge, Florida, United States - Lox_Sample_1.3 | ecosystem: Environmental > Terrestrial > Soil > Wetlands | place: USA... | reverse complement strand
TTCACGGGCCGGCCGCGACTGCCGGAAAAAAGGAACAAACTGTGCGCAGGACAATTACCACAACCCTGTTAGTGATGTTTTTTGCCGTTCCGCTCTTTTGCCAGAGCGCGCGCGGTCCCATGAGCGGCGGCATCATGTCGCCGCCGGCGAACATGCGTCCGCCGGGACTGGAATTTGTTGGCATCGAACAGCATCTGAATGCCGAGGTCCCCAGCGACCTCGAATTCCGCGACGAACTGGGCAACCCCGTGAAGTTCGGCGACTACTTCGGCCACGGGCACCCGGTCATCCTGAACCTGGGCTATTACCAGTGCCCCATGCTCTGCGGAGAACTCCTGCAGGGCCTGGTCGGCTCGATGAAGGCGCTGACCTTTCAGCTTGGAAAAGACTATGACGTGGTCACCGTCAGCTTTGATCCGCGCGAAACCGTCGACATGGCTGCCGAGAAGAAGCGCGACATCATGAAGCGCTACGGCCGCCCGAATGCCGATCAAGGGTGGCATTTTCTGACCGGCAAGGCGGATCAGATCAATGCTCTGACGAAAGCGGTCGGTTACCAGTACCAGTTTGATCCGAAGACGGAGCAATACGCGCACGCCACGGCCATCGTGATGCTCACGCCCGAGCGGCACATCTCGGGATACTTCTACGGCGTCGAATTCTCTCCCCGGGACCTGCGGCTGGGGTTGGTGCAGGCCTCGCAGGGCAAGATCGGGAACATCGGGGACCAAGTGCTCTTGTACTGCTACCACTACGATCCGCGAACCGGGAAGTACGGAGTAATCATCAGCAACGTCCTGCGGCTGGCGGCGCTAACCACCATGTTGATCCTGGGCACGTTCGTGTTCATCATGTTCCGTATCGATCGCGCCGCTTCGCGTTTGCCGCAGGCGCAAGGGGAATCTGAAGCAGACGCGGTGCACAAGGCACAGGGGCGAACCAAGTAATGTCGAAATACCTACCCTTATGGCCCGATCGGGCCTCGACCATGGCCGGCCAGGTGGACGCACTCTACATCTACTTAGTGGCGGTTGCGGCCATGATGATCGTGTTGATCTTCACCGCGGTGCTCATCCTGGCCATCAAGTACCGTCGTGTTCCCGGCACTCAGGCCCATCAGATTGAAGGCTCCTCGATTCTGGAAATCACCTGGTCGATCATTCCGTTCGGTGTGATGGTGACCTTCTTCATCTGGGGCGCGGTGCTGTACTTCAAGGAACGCACGCCCCCCGCCGATGCGACCGAGGTCTACGTCGTGGCCAAGCAGTGGATGTGGAAGATCGAGCACATGGAGGGCCAGCGCGAGATCAACGAACTACACGTTCCCGTCGGTCAGGACGTGAAGCTGGTCATGACTTCGCAGGACGTGATCCACAGCTTCTACGTGCCCGCGTTCCGTCTTAAACAAGACGTGCTGCCCGGCCGTTACACGACGCTATGGTTCAAGGCGACGCAGACGGGAACCTATCACCTGTTCTGCGCCGAGTATTGTGGAACCTCACACTCCGGCATGGTTGGCAACATCGTAGTCATGACGCCGCAGGATTACGCGCAATGGTTGGCGGGAGGTCCGTCGGCGCCGCTGCCTGAGGCTGGCAAGCAGTTGTTCGCCTCGCTCGGATGCAGTACCTGCCACCGCTTCGACGTTCAGGGCCGTGGCCCCAATCTGCAGGGGATCTATAACAAGCCAGTTTTGCTGGAAGACGGACGGACGGTGATCGCCGATGAGAACTACGTTCGGGAGTCGATCCTGAACCCGACGGCCAAGATCGTAAACGGCTTCAAACCCGTGATGCCTACGTTTCAGGGTCTTGTAAGCGACGAACAGTTGAACGCGCTGGTGGCTTACGTCAAGTCGTTGAGCCAGCCACCCGCAGGAACCGCGGGGCTGCAAGGCCAGCCCGCCGCGTCTCCGGCCGGGCAACCCCAGATGCAGGTGCAATAGATTATGGCGAGCATAGCAATCCCGGCGAACCAGATCCCAGAGATGAAGACGAACTATCTCACCAATGGCTACAGCCTCAAGTCTTGGCTGCTGACCACGGATCACAAGCGGATCGCGATCCTTTACCTCCTCTCGATCACGCTCTTCTTCTTCCTGGGCGGCTTCTTCGCCATGCTCATCCGGCTCGAGCTGCTGACTCCGCAAGGCGACCTCATGCACGCCGACACCTATAACAAGGTGTTCACCATGCACGGAATCATCATGGTGTTTTTCTTCTTGATTCCGGTTGTGCCGGCGGTGCTCGGCAATTTCCTGGTTCCGATGATGATCGGGGCGAAGGACCTCGCGTTCCCCCGCATCAATCTGCTGAGCTGGTACCTGTACATTCTCGGTGGAGCGCTGATCTTTCACGTCATGCTCACCGGTGGCGTGGATACCGGGTGGACCTTCTACACGCCGTTCAGCACTGCCTTCACGAATACGAAGATCATCGAGGCCGGATTGGCGGCCTTCGTCGCCGGCTTCTCCTCCATTTTCACCGGGCTGAATTTCATCGTCACCATTCATCGCATGCGGGCGCCGGGGTTGACCTGGAGCCGCCTGCCGCTGTTCGTGTGGGCGCAGTATGCAACCAGCATCATCATGATTCTGGGGACGCCGGTGGTGGCCATCACGATCGTGCTGGTGGCGGTCGAAAGGCTGTTCCATCTGGGGATTTTCGATCCAAAACTTGGTGGAGACCCGCTCCTGTTCCAGCATTTGTTCTGGTTCTACTCTCACCCGGCTGTGTACATCATGATCCTGCCCTCGATGGGCGTGATCAGCGAACTCATCGCGTGCTTCTCGCGCAAGCGTATCTTTGGTTACAAGTTCGTCGCCCTGTCGAGTATTGCGATTGCCGTTATCGGCTTCCTGGTCTGGGCGCACCATATGTTTGTCGCGGGCATCTCGCTCTACGCCGCGATGATCTTCTCGTTCCTGACTTTCTTCGTTGGCGTGCCTTCGGCCATCAAGGTCTTCAACTGGACGGCCACGCTCTATCGCGGCTCAATTTCCTATGCCACGCCGATGCTTTACGCCTTTGGTTTTCTCGGACTGTTCACCATCGGCGGGCTGACTGGACTTTTTCTGGCGACGCTTGGCATCGATGTCCACGTTACTGACACCTACTTCGTCGTGGCTCACTTCCACTACGTCATGGTTGGCGGCGTCTTGATGGGCTTCTTAGGAGGGATGCATTTCTGGTGGCCGAAGATCAGCGGGCGAATGTATCCGGAAGGCTGGGCGAGGTTGTCGGCGCTGCTGGTCTTCGTGGGATTCAACCTGACGTTCTTCCCGCAGTTCATCCTTGGCTATGTTGGGATGCCGCGCCGGTATTGGCAGTATCCGCCGGAGTTCCAGGTTCTGAATGTGCTCTCGACCGCAGGCGCGAGCGTGCTGGCAGTGGGCTACCTGCTTCCGATGATCTATTTCCTCTGGTCGCTGCGCTATGGGGCGGTCGCTGAAGCGAACCCGTGGCACGCCGCTGGTCTGGAGTGGCAGACCGCGTCGCCGCCGCCCACCTTCAATTTTGAGGAGACTCCCGTTGTGACCTGGGAAGCCTACAACTACGACGAGATCGATGCCACGCCGCAGGAGGTTCCCGTTGGCTGACAGTCAGGCAACCACCCTCGAAGCCGCCATCCCCAGCCCGGAGCTGCGCCACCACTTTGCCGACATGGAGCAGCAAAAGAATGCCGCCTCTCTCGGCATGTGGCTGTTCCTGGTCACGGAAATCATGTTTTTTGGCGGCCTGTTCTGCGCCTATCTGGTGTATCGCGTGGCGCACTACAACGCTTTCGCGGCTGCCAGCCAGCAACTTGACTGGCATCTCGGTTTTCTCAATACGGTTGTTCTTCTGGTGAGCAGTCTCACCGTCGTGCTTGCCGTGAAAGCCGCCGAGTCGGGCAACCGCCGGCAGCTGGTGACCTACCTTGTGCTGACCGTTTTGCTGGGACTGACGTTCCTGGGCATCAAGGCCATCGAGTACAACGAGAAGTTTGAGCGTCATCACGTTCCGGGAGCGAACTTTTCGTTTACCGACACGTTCGACGACGGCAGCCAGAAGATTCCGGTCAATCCCCACGAAGCCGAACTCTATTTCTCGCTCTACTTCGCGATGACCGGTATGCACGCGCTGCATATGGTGATCGGCTGTGGCTTGTTCAGCGTGCTGATTGTGCTGGCCTGGAAGGGGCGCTACTCGCCGCAGTATTACACGCCCATAGAAAATGCGGGCCTGTACTGGCACCTGGTCGACATCATCTGGATTTATCTGTTCCCATTGCTGTACTTGATCAGCCGCCACCGATGAGGGCGGAGAGGGGAGCAGACTAAGGTTTGATACTGAGAACCGGAAACTGAGAACTGACATGGCCGAAAACACGCAGCACGCCACCTCATCGCGCCGATTCTACGTTGCCATCGGCGCCACGCTGATTACGCTCACGTTTATCACCATGTTCGCGGCCCTCGTCAACCTGGGACCGTTTAACCCCGTGGTTGCGCTGCTGATCGCTACGATCAAGGCCACTCTGGTCATCCTGTTCTTCATGCATGTCAAAGGCGCCAGCGAAAAGCTGACCGCCGCCGTGGTCGTCTCTGCTTTCTTTTTCCTGGCAATTCTGCTGTCCCTGGCTATGGCCGACTATCTGACCCGCGCCTGGCGATAAGTTCACAACACACTTTCAAACGCCTGTCATCCTGAGCGAAGTGTGCGGATTCGCACAGCGAATCCGCACACGGAGTCGAAGGATCCCTGCGTTACCCGCGCTGTTGGCCTGTGTGTTGGCCTGCCCGAAGAATTGCTGGCGGGTAGGGGTGCTTCGGCTGCGGCGGAGCTACGCTCGTGCGCAGATCCGTCCTCGCTCAGCATGACAACGAAAAACACCAGCCCTCACGCAGTATGGCGGCAGCCAGACTCCCATCGGAGGCGTAGTTACTGTATTCCCCTTGCGCCCAACGCTTGCATCCTCGAAGATGTTCTTTACCCTATGCCGCCCGTCTCCGTCCCATCCTCAACCCATTCCGCGCAACTGGATGCAGTCGCGCTCGAGGCTGCCCTCCGCCGCCAGCTGCGCGGAGAAGCCCGCTTCGACATCGGCAGTCGTGCGCTCTACGCGACCGACGGCTCGAACTATCGGCAAGTCCCCATCGGCGTTGTCATCCCGCGCGACACGGAAGATGTGCTTGCCACGGTCGCCCTCTGCCGCGAACACCACGCCCCGCTGCTCGCCCGCGGCGGCGGCACCTCGCTTGCCGGGCAGTGCTGCAATGTTGCCGTAATCCTTGATTTCTCGAAGTACATGGCGCGGATTTTGGAAATCGATCCCGTGCGCCGCATCGCGCGCGTGCAGCCCGGCGTGATTCTCGACCACCTTCGAGCCGAAGCCGAAAAACACCACCTGACGTTCGCGCCCGACCCCGCGACCCACGACCGCTGCACCATCGGCGGCATGATTGGCAACAACTCCTGCGGCGTGCACTCAATCATGGCGGGCAAGACCGACGACAATATCGAGGCGCTCGAAGTCCTGACCTATGACGGCCATCGCCTGCACGTCGGCGCAACCACGGAGGAAGATCTCGCCCGGTTCGTGCGCGAAGGCGGACGCCGCGCCGAGATCTATTCCGGCCTCAAGCAGATCGCCGAGCGTTACGGCGATCAAGTCCGCCGCCAGTTTCCCAATATTCCGCGGCGCGTCTCGGGATACAACCTGAATCACCTTCTGCCGGAAAACGGCTTCCACGTCGCTCGCACGCTAGTGGGCTCCGAAGGCACCTGCGCCACGATTCTTGAAGCCACCTGCCGTCTGGTCGAAAGCCCGCCTCAGCGTGTGCTGCTGGTTATCGGCTGGCCTGACGTTTACCTCTGCGCCGACCATGTTCCTCAAATCATGGAGTACCGCCCCATCGGTCTCGAAGGTTTCGACGACATCATCGTCAGCGCCTGTCGCCGCCTCGGCAAGAACACCGAAGGCGTGGCGCTGTTGCCGGAAGGCGCCGGGTGGTTGCTGGTTGAATTCGGCGCGGACACCGCCTCGGAAGCCGAGTCTCAGGCACATCAGTTGATGGATGCTCTCGAGCGCTCCGCAGGTCCGCCCAGCATGCGCCTGTTCACGGACTCGCGCCAGGCCCGGCACGTCTGGGATATCCGCGAATCCGGCCTGGGCCTGACTTCGCACGTTCCCGGCGAGCCTGTGCGCTGGGAAGGGTTTGAGGATTCCGCCGTCGCGCCCGAAAAGCTCGGCGCCTACCTGCGCGATCTCCGCAAGCTGATGCAGGCCTACAACTACGATGGCGCGCTTTACGGGCACTTCGGCCACGCCTGCGTGCACACGCGCATGGATTACGACCTCGAATCTGCAGAAGGCGTGCGCAAGTTCCGCCAATTCATGGAAGAAGCCGCGGATCTCGTCGTCAGCTACGGCGGCTCGCTCTCTGGGGAGCATGGAGACGGCCAGTCTCGCGCCGAACTTCTGCCGAAGATGTTCGGCCCGGAACTCATGCAGGCCTTCCGCGAGTTCAAGTGCCTCTGGGATCCGGACTGGAAGATGAATCCGGGGAAGCTGATCGAGCCTTACCGGTTGGACGAGAATCTGCGCCTCGGCCCGGATTATGATCCCTGGCAACCGGAGACGCACTTCAAGTTCACCGAAGACCACGGCAGCCTGGCCAGTGCCACGCTGCGCTGCGTCGGAGTAGGAAAGTGCCGGCGCTACGAAGGCGGCGTGATGTGTCCCAGCTTCCGCGTCACGCGCGAAGAAGAGCACTCCACCCGCGGCCGAGCTCATCTGCTTTGGGAGATGACCAAGGGCGAGGTCATCAAAGACGGCTGGCGGAACGAAGCCGTTAAGGAGTCGCTCGATCTCTGCCTCGCCTGCAAAGGCTGTAAGAGCGATTGCCCGACCGGGGTCGACGTCGCCACCTACAAAGCGGAGTTTCTCTCGCACTACTACGAAACGAACCGCCACCCGCTGAACGCGCTTGCCTTCGCGAACATCGATCTCTGGGCGCAAGCGGCATCGCAGGTGCCCGGCCTGGTGAACCTCACAACGCAGCTTCCGGTTCTGCGCGATGTCGCCCGGAGAGTCGCGGGAATCCCCGCCCAGCGCCGCATCCCGGCCCTCGCTCCCCAGACCTTCCAGCAGTGGTGGGAGGAGCGGCAAGATCTACGGAGGAACGGGCGCCCCCGCCCGTCGGATGGAGTTCAACGAGACCCACGTAGCGGCGGACGCCCTGGTCTGGCTCGTGTAGGGACGGACGCCCTCGTCCGTCCAGGCCGGGCGAAGCCCGGCAGCAAAGGGTCCGTCCTTCTCTGGGCTGACACCTTCAACAATCATTTTCTGCCGGGTACCGCCCAAGCCGCCGTCGAGGTGCTGGAAACTGCGGGCTTCGACGTTCTGGTCCCCCATGCTCACCTCTGCTGCGGACGCGCGCTTTACGACCTCGGCATGCTCGACCGCGCCAAGAGCCTGCTACTCGACATCATGGATGAGCTGCTTCCAGAGATCGAAGCGCGCACGCCGATCGTCGTCCTCGAGCCCAGCTGCGCCGCTGTCTTCCGTGACGAAGCCCTCAACCTCTTCCCCAAGGACGAGCGCGCTCACGCCCTGTCGCAGCAGGTGTTCTTGCTGAGCGAGTTCCTGGAGAAGTACGCGCCGGATTTTCCGCTGCCGCCGCTGGCCCGCAAAGCCTTGATCCACGGCCACTGCCATCACAAGGCCATCATGAAGATGACCGCCGAAGAATCCGTGCTTCGCCGGATGGGCGTCGAGTTCACGGCGCCCGCCCAGGGATGCTGCGGCATGGCCGGCGCTTTCGGCTTTGAAGAAGAGAAGTACGATGTCTCGAAGGCCATCGGCGAATTGGAGCTTCTGCCTGCTGTCCGCAAGGCGCCGACCGACTGGCTAATCATCGCCGACGGCTTCAGTTGTCGCGAGCAGATCGCGCAGGAAACCGACCGCCACGCCCTGCATCTCGCCGAAGTTTTGCAGATGGCCTTGCGTGAATCGACCGAAAGCCCCGAGGGCATCCCGCTGTTCGAGTCGGCTCCCCGCCACTACCCGGAAGATGCCTGGGTGCGCCCGCGCCAGGCCGCCATCGAGAAATCGATGAAGCGGACCGGCCTGACCATCGCAGGTATGGCCGCTGGCGCGGCGCTGCTGTGGGCGATAGCGAGAAGAAGATAGCCCATGTGGCGCGGGCGCCCTCGCCCGCGTTCTGAGGTTGCACCCTCAGCGGTTAGAGCCGAGTTCCTTTGCTTGTCTTTGCGGCACGCCCGAGGGCGTGCCCTTTCAAGAACACTTAAACGGTTGATGCGAATGGATTTACGATCCACTGCCCATCCTGCCCGCTTTCTGGGACAATGGAGTAGGCCCCCAGCTAGCTTCCTTTGAGTCTTCCCATGGATCCCGATCGCACTGCTGTCCTCAACCCGACACAGACGACGCCGGTCGCGCAGCCGACCATCGACCGCTCCCTCCACGGCTCGGTCCTGGTCCTGATCCAGTTCGACGTCTGCGAAGAGATTCGGCTCGACGCCCTGCGCGACATCTTCGGCGCCCGCCGCCTGGAGGCCAGCTTCAAGCATCCTGCCCCGGGATACGTCCGCTACCAGCGCCCGCCGGTGGTCGAGCGCGTCGAACCGCTGGTGCTCGAAAGCGGCGAGCGCCTCGACGCCCAGATCAAGTACTACGACTACGGCGTGCTGAGCGTGGTCTTCGAGCTGCCGTTCTCCGGCGACTGGGACACGCTGGTCCGCCTGTCGAGCCGCTGGGTCTGGGATACGGATTTCACCAGCTTTGCCCAGAAGATCGTCAAGCAGAAGATCGAGCGCGCCCGTCCGGCGCTGATTAAGCCTTACGACACCATGCCGGGAAAGAACCGTTCAGCGGTTGATCCTAACGAGGTCTGGCTGCACGAAGACTACTTCGTCTTCCACGTGCGGGAAATTGCCGGGAACCCGTCGGCCGCGCAGTTGCTGAGCGCCGAAGGCGGACGCATCGCCCAGATTGTCCGCGGCGAAAACTGCGCGCTCTCCGACGGCGAGCGCCAGGAAATCCTGCAGTCGCGAATTTCCTACTATCCGAATGACCTGGCCGTGATCGGCTGGAACGGTGCGTTTCTCTACGACAACGCCGCCGGCGCCGAGCCTTCGATCCAACTGCTCGAGTACGCCAACTCGCAGCTACTCGAATTCCGCCACTACGACGAGCTGCTTACGCGCGAGCTGCAGAGTGTTTACGACTTCCTGGAGCACGGCTCGTCCGGCATCTTCGCCCGCTGGCGCAACGCCAAGCGCGCCACCCGCCTGCACACCGTGCTGCTCGATGTCGACGAGCTTACCGAACGCGCCGACAATGCCATCAAGTTCCTGAGCGACATGTTTGCCGCGCGCTTCTACAAAGTCGCAGCTTCGAAGATCGGCGTGAGCGACTACAAAGACCTGGTCAACCAGAAAGTCCACACCGCCGAGGAGCTTTACCGCTTCATGGTGGACCAGTTCCACCAGAGCCGCGCGTTCGTGCTGGAGTTGATGGTGGTGATCATTCTGATTATTGATTTGATCTGGTTGTTCAGAGGGAGTAAGCCGATTTAGTGGGCAGCGTCCAATCTTCAGAATTCAACAGCTACACTTATTTCAACTCTACACTCACCGCAGTGAGTGGGCATGAAATGCCTCTGCGCGATCAAACTCAAGATTCTACCATCTAGTTCTTTGCTTCCCGAAGTGCGGAGGATACGCACACCGTGAGTCTTTCCGTTTGGCGCGACTCTGAATTCAACCGTCGGATCCTGATGGTGGGCGAGAAATTCCCTCGGGCTTGCTTGTATCGAGAAAAGAAAATCACCGACTGGGTTACATACCGGTCCAGGCTTGGGAATCCGCACATCTCCTTCTTGCGCAAACGTACTGATAATCCAGCTACCGCACGACATCTTCATGTTCTGCGCAACTGGGGCGCGAATAGGTTTCCCTATTGCCAGTTCGTTGATACTGAGGGACTGTGTACTATATTTTCGAAGGCCGATCAGCGTAGATGCGACCAGGAATCCTAAGACAGCGAGCAGAAAAATGAAACGTTTGAGCACGCGAGGCACCTGCTTTAGATCGACACCGATATTCTCAAATAAGTTCCTGGTGGACTTCGACGTAGACTGTACGCCACTCCTTTGCCAATGATCGCCCACCTCACCCTCGAACTCCGTATTGAAGCGGCGCAGTCGCTCAAGGACAAGCGCCAGGTCGTCCGCAGCCTGAAAGACCGGCTGCGCGCGTCGTTCAATGTCTCCGTCGCCGAACTCGATCCGAGCAACCTCTGGAACCAGGCCACCATCGGCGTGGTCGCCATCTCCCACTCCCGCGACTACCTCGACGGCCTGATGAAAAACGTAGAACGCGCCGCCGTCCGCATCGCCAATAACGCCGGGGCGGAGGTGACGGATTCGTTTGTGGAGATGTACTGAACAACCGTGAGCCGCCGGGCAGTCATAATCTGTCCACGCTGAGCGAAGGTAACCATTCACGAAGTGAATGGTTTTCGCAGTCGAAGGGCCCCTACTGCTTTCGGATCGAATGCCTCGCTAGGCGGTCGCGTCGATGATAAGTTCAGTTAGGGTAGGGATGGTTCGTCTCCGCAAGACGATCCTTTCCGGATCGTCCTGCTCCGCTCACCATGACAAAAAGTGGACACCTGCGACCTACCACCTGAGACCTGACACCTGCTTTTCTGCTATGCTGAGCGGTTTTCCCCGGCATTTTACCCATGGAGCATCGTGGCTGGAAGCATCATCGGGAACGGCTGAGCGAGGCCATCCGCGAGGAGATCGAAACCATTCTCGAGGGTGAGCTGGCGGACCCGCGCATCGGTCTGGTCAACGTCTCCGGGGTGGAGCTGGCGGAGGATGCGCGCTCGGCGCGAGTCTTCGTCAACGTGGAAGGAGACGATGCCGAGGCTGATCGCAGCCTGGAAGGGTTAGAGGCGGCGAAGAACTATATCCGCCGCGAACTGGCCGAGCGCTTGCGCCTGCGCCGTTCGCCGGAGCTTTTTTTTCATCTGGATCGCTCGCAGCAACTGGAGAGCCGGGTGGAGGAGCTTCTGGAGCGCGAAAGAAAACGTCGCCCCAAAGAAGAGTGAGGAAAGCCGTCAGCCATCGGCCGTCAGCCGTCAGGAAAAACGGACCATGACGTCGTGGATGGCGACATAGAGAAAATGCTATGGAGGTTGTTTCCCGGTTTGGGGCCTGAAGCCTGATCTGGCGGCTGATGGCTGTCAGCTGAGAGCTGAGTCATGCTGGACCGCGTTCTACAAGAGATCCGCGTGCGTCGCCGCTTTGTGGTGACGGCGCACGCCCGGCCGGATGGCGACGGCATCGGGTCGGCGCTGGCCTGCGGTCAGATTCTGCGCCGCATGGGCAAAGAGGCCATCGTGGTGATGCACGATGGCGTTCCCCGCATTTATCAGAGCCTGCCCTTTGCCGATCGCGTGGTGCGGGCCGACTCGGTTCCCCCCAACGATGCGGTCATCCTCCTGGAATGCGACAGCATCCAGCGCACACTGCTCGAAGGCCTGGAGAGTTGCTTCCTGATCAACATCGACCACCATGCCAGCGGCCGCAACTTCGCCCACATCAACTGGATTGATTCGACGGTGATGGCGACCGCCGAGCTGGTGTACCGCATGGCCCGGTTGTCTGGTGTGCCGGTGGATGCAGAGATCGCAACCTGCCTCTATACGGCGTTGATGACCGATACCGGCTCATTCATGTTTGAAGGCACCAACGAACGGACGTTTGCCTTGGCTCGGGAGCTGGTGCTGGCCGGGGCCGACCCCGGCCATTGTGCGCGTAACATCTATTTTGGGCACTCCACGGCCAAGATGCGCCTGTTGGGCGCGGCGCTCTCCAACCTGCACCGGGAAGGTCCGCTGGCGTGGATCTGGGTCACCCAAGAACAGATGGAGCGTTTCGGCGCCCGTGAGGAAGATTGCGAAGGCCTGGTGAACTATGCACTTTCTATTGGTGATGTGCAGGTGGCTATCTTCTTTCGCGAGCTGGCGGACCGCCGCTGGCGGGTCAGCTTGCGCAGCAAGGGGGCGCTGAATGTTTCCGCGGTGGCCGAGTACTTTGGTGGCGGAGGTCACAAGTGCGCCAGCGGTTGCGCAATCGAAGGGCCTCTCGCGGTGGCAGTGCAGCGGGTTGTGGATCGCTTGCGTGCCGAAGCCGCGGCGGCGAACAGTGGATGAATACAGGATCTAGCCAGCGGCGGATTCCCGCTGGTGAGCGATGAGTGCAGGGCCTAATGTGAGTTCCTGATGAACATGCGGACGCGCACGGATGTGTTGCTGCTGGTTGCGTTCTGCGGATTTCTCTTCTTTTACGGCCTCGGCTCGTTCGGGTTGCTTGGCGCCGACGAACCCCGCTATGCGCAGGTGGCGCGCGAGATGTTCGAACGCAACGACTGGGTCACTCCCACGCTTCAGGGCAAGCCATGGCTCGAAAAGCCGGCGCTGTATTACTGGCAGGCTATGCTCTCCTATTCGGTGTTGGGCGTGGACGATCAAGCCGCGCGCCTGCCCGCTGCGGTGGATGCCACCCTGCTGATCGTTGCGGTTTATCTGTTCCTGAAGAGATTCCGCTCTGGTTTGCAGATGGATGGCGCCCTGATCACCGCCGCTTGTGTCGGCATGATCGGCTTCGCGCGAGCTGCGTCTACCGATATGCCTCTGGCCGCAATGTTCGCGATCGCGCTACTGGGATGGTATGCATGGTATGAGAGCCGGAAGCGCGTGTACCTGGCCGCGTTCTACGTCTTTCTTGGCTTGGCAACGCTGGCCAAGGGTCCGGTCGCGCCTCTTCTTGCCGTCATCGTCCTGGTGATTTTTGCAGGCGTGAAGCGGGAGTGGCGGACTCTGTTCCGCACACTGTGGGTGCCGGGAATCGTGCTATTTCTGGCAGTCGCTTTGCCCTGGTATGTGGCGGTGCAGTGGCGTAATCCGGAATTCTTCCGCGTTTTCATCCTCGAGCACAACCTTGCGCGCTTCGGCCAGGATGTCTATCACCACCGCCAGCCGTTCTGGTTCTTTGTTCCTGTGCTGCTGTTGGCGGCGATGCCTTGGACGTTGTGGATGGTTCTCGCCGTCGTGGAACGAGCGCGCTTGGCCTGGTCTGAACGAAAAAGCGCCTTTTCGGTTGCGGAGGATTCCTGGCAGTTATTCCTGTTGATCTGGCTGTTGGCGCCTGTCGTTTTCTTTAGCCTTTCGCAGTCCAAGCTGCCGGGATACGTCCTGCCATCAGTACCGGCGGGAGCCCTGCTCGTTCTCGAATACCTAGCTGCTCGGCAGGGCCAGGCGATGCGGATTCCGCCGTGGCAGGCAGGGCTGCATGGGGCCTTGTGCGGTTTGACGCTCTTCGCGGCGCTGGCAGCGCGCGGCGTGCTGGAGGATCACCGTCTCCTTTGGAACCACGGCACCTACGTTGCCGCCGGGGTCGCTGTCGCGCTGACCCTTGTAGTCGCAGGCGCGCTCGTCTCGCGAGCTGGCTTTCGCTTGCTGCGGGTCGTGACTATGATCCCGATTGTTGTTGGAGTAGCGATTATTTTGCGTTGGACGTCCCCTGCGGTCGATGCGACGCTTTCGGCCCGCCCCGTCGCTCAGGTTATCCAGGGTTTTTCTCGTGAAGCCGTACCACTTGCGGTTTATCACACCAAGCACGAGCAGGAATTTGGTCTGGAGTTCTACCTGAACCGTCCGGCCCAGCATTATGAGGAGGGTCAAGTACCCCGGGAAGGCCATGTGCTGGTCGCTGCTCGGAACACCCAGGCTGGGTTCAGTGAGTACTTACCCAGACGCAGAGTGTCCTATCTGGCCAGCATCCCCGTACAGAAGCTGGAGTTGTTTTGGGTGGGAAAATGACAGGCAGGTCCTAGGTCTCGGGTGTCAGGTCTCAGGAAATTCTCATTGTGCCAATGTCGACTCGATAGAGGGTTTTCGATTCCGAAAAGGGGATCTGAGAGCCTCCCTTGACACCTGAGACCTAAGACCTGACACCTGAGACCTGGTGTACTCTGAAACCTGGCTTCTCTCATGGAAATCCTCGATCTCAGGCACTTCTCTTCGGCCGATCTTCGACCCCTGCTGGAAGATGAGATCGCGATGTGGGCGCGGCTTCTCTCCTGGGACTACTCAAGCTCGGCGGAGATGATCCTGCGCTACCTGGATGCCAAGATCCTGCCTGGTTATGCCGCCATCGAACGCGGCAGCATCTTCGGGTACTCGTTCTTCGTCTACGAACAAAGCAAGGGCGTGATCGGAGACCTATTCGTCCGCGATGCGGACCGCACGCCCAACCGGCGAGAGGTGGAAGAACGGCTCCTGACCCATGTGATCGAGACTCTACAGCAGTCGCCGGGCATCCATCGCATCGAGGCGCAACTGCTGGCGCACGAAACGGGCGTGGTGGCGAGGCCGTTTCTGGAGCAGGGCTTCCGCCGCCATCCCCGGGTATTTATGACCGTGGAAATCGCCAGCCAGGCTGCGGCCACGCCTGCCTTGAAGCCGGAGTTCGAAATTCGGCCCTGGTCCGAACAGGAGTACCAGCGGGTCGCGACGGTGATCACGGTTGCCTACCGCGGTCATGTGGATGCCGATATCAATGACCAGTACCGCACGCTGAGCGGCTCCCTGCGCTTCCTCAACAACATCGTGCGCTTCCCAGGATGCGGCACCTTCGACCCGCAGGCTTCGTTTCTCGTTTTCCATCGACGCAGTGGGGCCTTAGTGGGCCTGATCTTGTGTTCCCAGGTGCGGCCCGATGTCGGCCACATCACGCAGGTCTGTGTGCTCCCGGAACACCGTTCTGCCGGTCTGGGCGAGGTGCTCATGGCAGCAACGACGAAAAGCCTGCGGGATCGACGCTTCCAATCCATCTCGCTGACCGTCACCGAGGCCAACTCGCGCGCCATCGCCCTCTACAAGCGCCTCGGTTACGCACTGAGCCGCGTGTTCGATGCCTTTGTGTGGGAAGGGTAATGAGAGCTGCTAGCTACTAGCTGTTAGCTTCTGGCTTCTGGCGTCGCGTCAGAAGTCGGTTGGTAAAGGGACGGCGCTTTGAAGGAGACGATCGAAGTGCAGCATATGGCAGCCGCGGAGGCACATCAGGCGGAATTCGATACCAACGCGGGCAGACGCAAAATGATAAGAGTCCCGAGGTGATGTTGAACTCATTCTTCTCGGCCAGTAGCTCGCTTATTGACCCTCGCTGACCTTCTCAGAAAGTGCCCTTGCGGGCTTCCTTCCCGGCGATCGCGC
>Ga0335070_10005204_pt1 | contig 15294 bp, 17 predicted proteins | sample Lox_Sample_13_FD_206722 | JGI IMG/M metagenome (GOLD analysis project Ga0335070, IMG submission 206722) | Soil microbial communities from Loxahatchee National Wildlife Refuge, Florida, United States - Lox_Sample_1.3 | ecosystem: Environmental > Terrestrial > Soil > Wetlands | place: USA... | reverse complement strand
CGCGGATCGTGGGGCGCGACAACGTCATCGCCGGCGCCGACTGCGGCTTCGCCGCCTCCGGCATCCGGTTCAACGACGTCCATCCCAGCGTGGTGTGGCTGAAGTTCGCCGCGCTGGCCGAGGGCGCCCGGCTGGCCACGCGCCAGCTCTGGGGGCGCTGAACGCACCCAATCAGCCGTCGGCGCGGCTCGGAGTCCGGGCCCGCGCGAGCGAGGAGACATCAGTGATGGCGCGCAAGCCGGTCGTGCTGGTCACGGGTGCCAGCGGCGAGCTGGGACAGGGCCTCATCGTGCGCCTCGCCGAGGTCGGCTCCTACGACATTCTTGCCCTCGATCTCCGGCCTCTCGAGGAGAGTCTCGTGCGCCGCTGCGCGGCGGTGCGGATCGGTGACATCCTCGATCGCCATCTGCTGGACCGGCTCCAGAGTGAGTTCGAGATCGCGGTGGTGTTTCATCTGGCTGCCCTCCTCTCGACGCGGGCGGAGTTCGTGCCCGAGACGGCGCACGATGTCAACGTCCAGGGCACGTTGGGGCTCCTGCGGCTGTCCGTCGAGGAGGCCCGTTCGCACGGCCGGCCGGTGCGGTTCCTCTTCCCGAGCTCGGTAGCCGTCTATGGCCTGCCGGATCTGGAGACGAAGCGCGAGGCCAAGCGGGTTGCGGAGGGCGGGTGGCTGCAGCCGGTGACGATGTACGGCTGCAACAAGCTCTACTGCGAGCACCTCGGCCGCTATTTCTCCCGCCACTACCGCCAGCTTGCTGCCCAGAGCGAGGGAAGCGGCGTCGACTTCCGCGCCATCCGGTTCCCCGGGCTCATCTCGGCCTTCACGACGCCGAGCGGAGGAACCAGCGACTACGCGTCGGAGATGATCCACGCCGCGGCCAAGGGCCACCCCTACGCGTGCTTCGTGCGCGCGGACACGCGTATGCCGTTCATGGCGATGCCCGATGCGATCACCGCCTTGCTCGGGCTTCTGGAGGCGCCCGCAGCGTCGCTCAGCGCATCCGTCTACAACGTGGGCGCCTTCAGCCCGAGCGCCGGCGAGCTGGCAGAGCTGGTGAGGCAGGCCTTTCCGGGAGCGGAGATCACCTTCGTTCCCGATCCCCGGCGGCAGACTATCGTCGACTCCTGGCCGGAAAGCGTGGACGACAGCTGCGCGCGCCGGGACTGGGGCTATCGGCCCGTCTATGATCTCCGGCGGACGTTCAACGAGTACCTCGTGCCCAACATCGCGCGCCGCTACGCGCGGACCTAGCGCTGGGCCGCGAGGGTTCCCGAGCTCCACAGGGAGGCGAGCAATGTATGGCGCAGTGAGAACGCGGCTGCAGAACGAGCTGGACGACATCCGTGGGGCGGGGCTCTGGAAGGGCGAGCGTGTCATCGAGGGGCCGCAGGGAGCACGGGTGGCCGTTGGGGGGCGGGAGGTGCTGAACTTCTGCGCCAACAACTACCTGGGGCTCGCCAATGACCCGGCGCTGGTGCGCGCCGCCCAGGAGGGCCTGGCGCGCTGGGGATTCGGGCTGGCCAGCGTGCGCTTCATCTGCGGCACCCAGAGCATCCACAAGGAGCTGGAGGCGGCCATCGCGCGCTTCCTCGGCATGGAGGACGCGATTCTCTACACCTCCTGTTTCGACGCCAACGGGGGCCTCTTCGAGACGCTGCTCGGCGAGGACGACGCCGTCATCTCCGATGCCCTCAACCACGCCTCCATCATCGACGGCATCCGTCTCTGCCGCGCCGCGCGCCACCGCTACGAGCACGGCGACATGGCGGCCCTCGGGCGCATCCTCGAGGAGACCCGAGGCGCGCGCACCCGCCTGATTGCCACCGATGGCGTGTTCTCCATGGACGGTGAGGTCGCGCCGCTGGCTGATATCTGCCGCCTGGCCGAGCGCCACGACGCGCTCGTCATGGTGGACGACAGCCACGCGACAGGCTTCTTCGGCCGTACCGGCCGCGGCACGCCCGAGCATTGCGGCGTGGCGGGGCGCGTGGACATCATCACCTCCACGCTCGGCAAGGCGCTCGGCGGCGCCAGCGGCGGGTTCACCGCCGCCCGGCGCGAGGTCGTGGCGCTCCTCCGCCAGCGCTCGCGTCCCTATCTCTTCTCGAACACGCTCCCGCCCGCCCTCGTCGCGGCGTCGCTGGCGTGCCTGGAGCTCCTGTCGGGCACCACGGCGCATCGGGACCGGCTCGCCGCCAGCACACTGTGGTTTCGTCGCGCCCTGACCGAGGCGGGCTTTCAGATCCGGCCGGGCGAGCATCCCATCGTCCCGATCATGCTCGGGGAGGCGCGGCTCGCTCACCAGATGGCGGCTGATCTGCTGGAAGCTGGGATCTACGTGGTCGGCTTCTCGTATCCGGTGGTGCCGAAGGACAGGGCTCGTATCCGCGTGCAGATCAGCGCCGCCCACGAGCCGGCGCACCTCGAGCGGGCGGTGGCGGCCTTCGTGAAGGTTGCGCGCGCCCACAACGTGATCGCGGGGTAGGGAGGAAGGCCGTCGCCTACACGCCCTTGCCGTCGCGATCCTCGATGGTGGTGTAGTCCCACACGGTCACGCGATACGAGGCGGCGGGCCCGAGAGGGCCGACTTCGAAATACACGCTGGTGAATCCTGGAACCCCGCCCGGGATCTCGGTGATACGCTGGCCAATGACCTTGCCGGAGGTATCCAGCGACGTGACGAGCAGCCGGAAAGAGCCCGCGAACTGCCCGTACTTGCTGGTGACGCGGCCGTACAGCAGGGTCGACCCGTCCGGTCTCGTCTGCATCTTCCAGTCGAGCGCGTACTTCGACTGCCACCCCGGCATCATCGTGTCGAACTCGGGCGGCTTCTTCAGCAGCAAATCCTTCTCGGTGCCGAAGCCAGTGAGGATGATCTGCTCGGCCCCGGCCACGCCGGTGGACGCGCAGAGAAGCGTGACGAGGAGCACGGCGATGAGTGCCGAACGAGTGTCGAGCATCGGCCTACTGGGCTCCACCACCACACTTGTCCCAGGAGGCCAGGCTGACGCGATAGCCTGCTCCGGGTGCGCGGACCAACTCCTCGAAATACACGTTGTCGAAGCCGCCCACGTACCCGGGGATGAAGCCCATGTTGGTGGCCACGATCTGGCCCTGGGCATCGAGTGTCTCCACCTTGAGCCGGGCATCGCAGTACCCGGCCTTGCCTCCGTAGGTGATGACCCGGCCGGTGATGAGTGGCCGACCCGCTCGGTCCTGGGTTGCCTGCCAATCGAGCGTGATCGTGCCGGCGTTGCCGACGGTCGTGCTGGGCTCGGCCTTCGCCAGATTGGGGCTTGACCAGAGGAGGCAGGCAAAGAGCACCGGGATGAGCGCGGGTATGATTCTCGACATGGATCCCTCCTTGGCGCCGTCTTCGGCGCTCACCCAAAACGTAAATCTGGCGTCAAGATTCATTTGACCCAGCGCCCGCGGCGCGCTGCCGGACCGTCTCCGGGGTCGATACGGCCAGGAGATGTGACACGTCCTTGATGCTGAGGTAGCCCACGAGCTGGCCGCCCTCGAGGACGACGAGCCTGCCCACGCCGTTGGCGACGAGGTTCTCGAACGCCGCCCACAGGGCATCTCCGGGGGCCGCCTGTAGAGTCGCGCTGAGCGGGTGCATCAGCTCGCGGACCGGCATCTCGACCCAGCGCGCGCGGGGAATGCGCTTGAGCTGGTCGACGGCGACGAGGCCAACCACGCGGCCGTGATCGACCACGGGAAAACTCGAGACGTGGTGGCGCCAGAAGACCTCGTCGGCCAGGCGGATCACCGAGAGATCACCCGGCACGTGGACGACGGTCCGCGTCATCGCGTCCCGGACGGTCAGGCCGCTGAGCGCCTCCCGGATCTGTTGCTGCCGGGAGCTTCCCTCGGAAGCCTGCTGGAGGAAGAGCCCGATCAGAAGCAGCCAGAGCCCGCCCACGAAATTGCCCCCAAAGATCTGGAAGATGCCGACCATCGCCATGAATATGGCCACTCCACCGCCCACCTGGGCCGCGATGCGGGTGGCTCGGTGCTGATCTCCGGTCACTCTCCAGAGGAAGGCTCGAAGCAGACGACCGCCGTCCAGTGGAAGGCCGGGGAGGAGGTTGAAGACGCCGACCAGCGTGTTCGTCATGATCAGGTACCGTGTCACGGCCGCGGCCGGCTCCGGGAACCCGGCGAGTCGTTGAAGCAGGGCAAGCGCGCCAGCGATGGCGAGGCTCGTCAATGGGCCCACGATGGCCATGTTCCATTCCGCGCCGGGCCGATCCGGCTCCCGCGTCAGCTCGGACACTCCGCCGAAGATGTGGAGCGTGATGGCGGAGACCGGGATGCCGTAGCGGAGAGCCACGATGGAATGAGACAGCTCGTGGAGGAAGACCGACACGAACAGGAGCAGGGCGGCCAGGAGCCCGTTTGCCCAGTAGGTGAGCAGGGGGAGATTCGGAAGACGGAGGGGAAAATAGCCGGTCGCGAGACTCCATGCGATGAGGCCGAAGACCACGAGCCAGCTCATGTGCACGCGCACGGGAATGCCGCGGATCCGGCACAGCGTGACAGTGCCGCTCACTGGCCTGCCTCTGCGGGTCGATGACGAGCCATGGAAGGGTGGGGGGCTAGCAGACGCGATGCTCCCCACGGATCAGCTCGGCGCGGAGCTCAGGCATGCGGACGATCTCCGCTTCCACCACATCGCGGATAGCCGGCTCCACGTCAGCGCGCTCCATGCCGGCGGGGAGGACCACCTGGATTCCGGTCCAGGGCCGGTCCACGGGCTCGCCGATCCGCGCCGAGAGATGGACGTAGACCTCACGTATGGACGGACAGCGCGCATGGATGAGCCGCGCGAGGCGATGGCTCAGCACGCTGTAGACCTTGCCGACGTGCGCCACGGGATTCTTGCCCGGCGCCGCTTCCCCGCCGGTCGGGCGCTGGAAGGCGATGAGACCGTTCGCGCGGTTGCCGCGCCCGACCTGCCCGGAGTCTGCGTCCTCCGCCGAGGTGCCGGTGAGCGTGAGGTACACGCCTTCGGTGCCGGCGCCCTCATGGTCGAGGCAGTTGAGCCCCCAGTCGAGCTCGAACGGCGCCGCCTTGAACCGGCGGCTCAGCACGTCCAGCAGGTCCGCCTTGCGCGCGAAATAGGCTCGCTCCGAGGCCGTGGCGAGACAGAGGAGGGGCATGGCCACGGTCAGTCCCAGCTTCTCCCCGTCGCGCACGGCCAGCACCTTGACGTCCTGGCCCGTATCCGGGAAGCGGTGCTTGAACTCGGGCGAGTTGAGGAAGCCTTCGACGTCGAGGACCAGCTCTTCCGTGGGGCTGAGCGGCGCATAGCCGGACGCGCCCGCCGTGTCGTTGGATGCGATGCCGCCGCCCTTGAAGATGCTGCGGAGCTCCTCGGAGCCCGCAGCGAGGACGGAGCGCGTGACGAGATCTTTGCCGGCGCGGAGGTGAGGGAGGTGTTTCCCCACCCACGCATCGACGGCGGCCGAGGCCGTCTCCTCGACGGGTAGCCGGGCGCCGTTCACCGCGAGCGTGGCGCGATCGCCCACGATCAGCTCCACTGGGCGCTTGACCTCGCCCCAGCCGAAGCCCTTGAGGCATTGGCCGGCTACCAGCATGGCCTTGTCGATGTTGTAGTGCGGGATCGCCCCCAGGCGCTCGAGGTACATGGCGTTGAGGGCCACGGAGATGGCCTCGACCAGGGAGTCGCAGATCGTATCGGGATGCCCGATCCCCTTGCGCTCCACGAGCTCGATCCGCCGGTCGGCGACCGGAGTGGTCCGGAGCGCTTCGACGATCACGGTCTGCCCTCCTGCGTTGCCCATGCTCGGAAAGCTCATCCCGGATCCTTTCTCTTCTGGCCTGCCCAGTGTTTGGGGCTGCAAGGTCGCCGCCATGCCCGCAGGCCCAAGGAAGGCGTTTGTTCTCGCTAGCATCCGGCCCGCAGGGGCATTCCACGAGCGGGTCGCGGGCACCTCGCTGAGGAGACGGAGCCCCAGTCCAGCGGCACCTCCTTCACGCAAGTACTCGCTTTCACGGCGTTGTTGGTTGGCAGCCCGGATGCACCCTGACCAACTACGACAGGAGGTCAGGGATGATCACGGGCGAGCGAGCCTTCGAGCGCGACAGGATGGTCGCCGAGCAGATCGCCGGTCGAGGCGTGAGCGATCCTGCCGTGCTCAAAGCGATGGGACTCGTGCTGCGGGAGGACTTCGTGCCCGCGGATCTTGCTGAGGCTGCGTACGAGGACGGCCCGCTGCCGATCGGATATGGCCAGACAATCTCCCAGCCCTTCATCGTGGCGGCCATGACGGAGGCGGCACGGGTGAAGCCGGGAGATCGGGTGCTGGAGATCGGCACCGGGTCGGGTTATGGAGCGGCCGTCCTGTCGAAGGTCGCCGCAGAGGTCTACACGATCGAGCGGATCGAGGCGCTTGCAGACTCGGCCCGGGAACGGCTGGCGGCCCTCGGCTATGACAACGTGCACGTGCTTTGCGGCGACGGCACCCTCGGCTGGGCGGAGCATGCCCCGTACGACGCGATCATTGTGACAGCGGGAGGGCCCAGCGTGCCGCCCGCGCTGGTGGACCAGCTCAGGGACGGCGGCCGGCTCGTGATGCCGGTCGGGTCATCGCAACGGTCACAGAGACTCGTCCGCTGCACCCGTACCGGTCCGGGGAACTACACGCGCGAGGACCTCGAGTGGGTCGCCTTCGTCCCGCTTCTCGGTGAGCAGGGATGGCCGGTGGCGGCGGGTGAAGATGCCTCGGCGTGGTGATCGCGCGGCGGGAGCTGGGCGGGCGAAGGTGTTCGCCCGGATTCTCGTACCGATCGACCTGAGCGCCCGGAACGTTCGGCCGCTCAAGGTGGCGCTCGCTCTCGCACGGCAGGCGCAGGCCAGCGTGACGCTGTTCCACGTCGTGCACGAGGTGCCGGGACTGGCGGCCGGCGAGATGCGGGTGTTCTACGAACGGCTGGTCGAGATGTCGCGGGGCAAGCTCTCCCGCGCCGCCAAGGCATTCGCGGCGCGGGGCATCCCGGTGCGTTGCGACGTCTGCGTCGGGGAGCCGGCTCGCGACATCGTGCGGGTCGCCAGGCGTGCACGCGCCGACCTCATCGTGATGGGCTCCCACAAGGTCGACCCGAGGCGCCGCGGGGCAGGCTGGGGAACCACCAGCTACAAGGTCGGTATCCTCTGCGCCTGCCCCGTGCTTCTGGTCAAGTAGGCCACTCGACAGGATCCAGGAGGGAAACCCGTGACATCCGGTCAGCCGGGAGCGACGAAGATCGAGACAGGGACGGCGGGCTCGGCGATCCACGTAGCGCCTGACAATGGAAAGGTGCTCCTGAGCATCGGCGAGCCGGGCAGCGAAGGATGCCGGACCGCGACGTTGTCGCCGGAGCAGGCGGACATGGTCTTGCACGCTCTCGGGCTCGCCGTGGCGCGTATCCGGGAGACGGAGCGCGTGCGGGCCCTGGAGCGCGCAGGACTCGAGGAGCGGCTCTTCAGGCAGGAGATTCGCTTCGACGAGCGCTGAGCGATGACCACGAGCGCGTGCGGCGGGTTGTTCGCTCCCATCACCAAGTCGCCGGCCGACTGGCCCGTCGCCCCGAATCTGCGCGACTACGATACGGAGTGCTCGACCTTCTCCTGGGCAAAAGCGCGTGGCCTGCTCGACGGCTTGCCGGAGGGGCGGGGCCTGAACATCGCTCACGAGGCCGTCGATCGACACGCCGCCGGCCCGCGTCGAGACCATCTGGCACTCCGCTGGCTGGGGAGGAGCGGCGAGACCCGCGACCATACCTACGGCCAGCTTGCCGCATTGACGAACCGGTTCGCCAATGCGCTGCAGCATCTGGGCGTCGGCGCGGGCGATCGCGTCTACGTCATGGCGGGCCGGATCCCGGAGCTTTACGTGGCTGCTCTCGGCACGCTCAAGAACCGGAGCGTGTTCTGTCCGCTCTTCTCCGCTTTCGGCCCCGAGCCCATCAGGGCGCGCATGTCGATCGGACGGGCCAAGGTTCTTGTCACCACCGAGCTGCTCTACGAGCGAAAGGTTGCCGCGCTCCGTGCCGCGCTCCCGGACCTCGCGCACGTGCTGCTGGTGGGCGAGGCCGGCCGGCCGACCAGCGTCCCGGGCACGCACGACTACCACGCGCTCATGGCCCGCGCGGGGGACCGGTTCACCATCGCCGCCACGGACCCCGAGGACATGGCGCTCCTGCACTTCACCAGCGGCACGACGGGAAAGCCCAAGGGCGCCATGCACGTCCACCAGGCGGTCGTGGCTCACCACATGACCGCCCAGCTCGCCCTCGATCTGCACCCGGAGGACATCTTCTGGTGCACGGCGGACCCGGGGTGGGTGACGGGGACCTCGTACGGGATCATCGCGCCCTTCACCAACGGCGTGACGAGCATCGTCGACGAAGCGGAGTTCGATCTGAAGCGCTGGTACGGGATCCTGCAGGATCAGCGCGTCTCCGTCTGGTACACGGCTCCCACGGCCATTCGCATGATGATGAAGGCAGGGAGGGAGCTCCCGCAGGGCTACGACATGCGCGCGCTGCGCTTTCTCGCCAGTGTGGGGGAGCCGCTCAACCCGGAGGCGGTGGTCTGGAGCCGCGAGGCTTTTGGTCGTCCCTTCCACGACAACTGGTGGCAGACGGAGACGGGCGGGATCATCGTCGCGAACTATGCGGCCATGGACATCCGCCCGGGCTCCATGGGACGGCCGTTGCCGGGCGTGGAGGCCGCCATCGTGCGGCGGATCTCCGAGACGCAGCTCGAGGTCGTCGAAGCACCCGACACGCAGGGGGAACTGGCATTGCGTCCCGGCTGGCCGTCCATGTTCCGCGGCTACTGGGAGGAGCCGGCGCGGTACCGGAAGTGCTTCGTCGACGGCTGGTACCTCACCGGCGATCTGGCGAAGCGAGACGCGGACGGTTACTTCTGGTTCGTCGGTCGCGCGGACGACGTCATCAAGACCTCCGGCCATCTGATCGGACCGTTCGAGGTGGAGAGCGTTCTGATGGAACACAAGGCGGTGGCGGAAGCGGGCGTCATCGGGAAGCCGGACCCCACGGCCATGGAGGTGGTCAAGGCGTTCGTCTCGCTGAAAGACGGCTGGACGCCGACGCCCGAGCTCAGGCGCGAGCTGCTCGCGTTCGCGCGGACACGGCTCGGAGCCGTCGTCGCGCCGAAGGAGCTCGAATTCCAGCCGAGCCTGCCCAAGACGAGGAGCGGCAAGATCATGCGGCGCCTTCTCAAGGCGCGCGAGCTCGGGCTGCCCGAAGGCGACACCTCGACGCTGGAGGAGAGCTGAGATGCCGAGCGCTGGCTCCTTGCCGCTCCCGGATCGCGCGCACGCGCTCGAGCTGCTCCACGGCATGCTCCGCATCCGCCGGTTCGAGGAGAAGTCCGCGGAGCTCTACACGCTGGGCAAGATCCGCGGGTTTCTCCATCTCTACATCGGTGAGGAGGCCGTCGCCGTGGGGTCGATGCAGGCCCTGACGGCGGACGACAACATCGTGGCCACCTACCGCGAGCACGGCCAGGCGCTCGCGCGGGGGATTCCCGCGGGCGGTCTCATGGCCGAGATGTACGGCAAGGTCAACGGCTGCTGCCGCGGGCGCGGAGGCTCGATGCATTTCTTCGACGTGGCGCGCCGGTTCTACGGCGGCCATGCGATCGTCGGAGGCGGCCTGCCGGTGGCGGTAGGGCTGGCTCTCGCGGACCGCATGCAGAAGCGGCCGCGCGTGACCGCGTGCTTCTTCGGCGACGGCGCGGTGGCCGAGGGAGAGTTCCACGAGTCGCTCAACCTGGCCGCGCTCTGGCGCCTCCCCGTGCTCTTCCTCTGCGAGAACAATCTCTACGCGATGGGAACCGCGCTCGACCGCCACCAGGCCCAGCCCGATCTGCGCGTCAAGGCGGCTGGCTATGCCGTTCCGGCGGAGGCGGTGGACGGCATGGACGTACTGGCGGTCGAATCGGCCACCTGCCGCGCCGCCCACGCGGTACGGCGCGATGAGGGTCCCTTCCTCCTCGAGCTGAGGACGTATCGTTTCCGCGCGCACTCCATGGCCGATCCGGAGCTCTACCGGGCGAAGGAAGAAGTCGAGCGGTGGAAGAGCCGTGACCCCATCGATCTCTTCATGAGCTCCTTGCGGGGCTGGGGCCTGCTCACGGACGCCGATCTGGCCGCGATGGAGGCGGCGGTCGCCCGCGAGGTGGACGAGGCGGTGGCGATCGCCGAGGCGGGTCCCTGGGAGCCGCTCGAAGACCTCACCCGGGACGTCTACACGGTGAACGAGCCATGACCAAGATGACGTATCGCGAGGCGGTGCGCAGCGCGCTCCGGGAGGCGCTCCGGAACGACCCGCGCGTGTTCCTCATGGGCGAGGACGTGGGCCGCTACGGCGGCTGCTTCAAGGTGAGCCATGGGCTCCTGGAGGAGTTCGGCCCGGAGCGCGTGCGCGACACGCCGCTGTCGGAGTCGACTTTCCTCGGGGCCGGAATCGGTGCGGCCCTGGGAGGCATGCGGCCGATCGTCGAGATCATGACCGTGAACTTCAGCCTCCTAGCCATGGACCAGATCGTGAACAATGCCGCGACGCTTCGGCACATGTCGGGCGGGCAGCTGAGCGTGCCCCTCGTGGTGCGGATGGCGACGGGTGGAGGCCGGCAGGTCGCGGCCCAGCACTCCCACAGCCTCGAGGGGTGGTACGCGCACATTCCCGGCATCAAGGTCGTGGTGCCCGGCACGCCGGCCGACGCGCGCGGCCTGCTGCTGGCGGCGCTTCAGGATCCCGACCCGGTCTTCGTCTTCGAGCCCTCGGCGCTGTACGGCGTCGACGGCGAGGTGGACGAGGCGGCGGGCCCGGGGGAGATCGGCCGAGCGCTCGTGCTTCGGCCGGGCGATGCCGCCAGCCTCATCACCTATGGCGGCTGCGTCGGCAAGGCTCTTCAGGCGGCCGACCAGCTCGGGGTCGAGGGCATTGCCGTGGAGGTCCTCGATCTCCGGTCGCTGAGGCCCCTCGACACTGCCGCTGTCCTCGCCAGCGTGGCCAGGACCCATCGCGCGGTCATCGTGGACGAGGGATGGCGGACGTGCAGCTTCGCGGCCGAGGTGAGCGCCCTCATCATGGAGGGCGCCTTCTACAGCCTCGACGCGCCGGTCGGGCGCGTGTGCAGCGCCGAGGTGCCCATGCCCTATGCGCGGCACATGGAAGATGCCGCGCTGCCGCAGGTCCCGGCGATTGTCGCGGCCGTCAGGGAGACGCTCGGATCGCATGGCTGAGTTCGTGATGCCGATTCTCACGGTCGACATGAAGGCCGGCACGCTCACCCGCTGGCGCAAGCAGGTGGGGGACGCGGTGAAGCGGAGCGACATCATCGCGGAGGTCGAGACGGACAAGGGCCTGATCGACGTCGAGGTCTTCACGTCGGGCGTCCTCGAGCGCATCCTCGTCCAGGCGGGCGAGACGGTGCCTACCGGCACCGCGCTGGCCATCATCCGCGAGGAGGCGGGCGCCGCAGCTCCCGCGGCTCCACTCGTATCGGCGCCGCCGATTCCGGCCGCGGTGGTTCCCGCCGCGCCGATGCCGGCGCCGCCTGGGGTACCCGTGGAGACTCCCGGCCGGGTGCGCATCTCGCCGCTCGCGCGGAAGCTGGCCGCCGAGCTCGGGGTGGATCCCTCCTCGATCCGGGGCAGCGGGCCCGGAGGCGCCATCATGCGCGAGGACATCGAGCGCGCCGCGGCCGCGCGCATCCCGAGCCCCGTGACCGCGGCCGAGCCGCCGGATCGTCAGGCCCGCATGCGCCAGCTCATCGGCGCAGCCATGGCCCGGTCGAAGCGTGAGATCCCCCATTACTATCTCAGCACCACCATCGACATGGCCCGCACGGTGGAATGGCTCACCGAGGGAAACCTGAAGCGCCCCGTCACGGATCGCCTCCTCACCGGCGTGCTTCTGATCAAGGCCGTGGCCCTGGCCCTGCGCGAGGTGCCAGAGCTCAATGCGGTCTGGCGTGGGGCGGCGGCCGTCCCGAGCCAGGCCGTGCACATCGGCGTGGCCATCTCGCTGCGCGGCGGCGGTCTCGTGGCGCCGGCCATCCACGATGCCGACCGCCTGAGTGTGGGCGATCTCATGGCGGCGTTTCGTGATCTGGTCCGGCGGGCACGGGGGGGAGGGCTCAGGAGCTCCGAGCTCTCCGACCCGACGATTACGATCACGAGCCTCGGCGAGCAGGGTGTCGAGAGCGTCTTCGGCATCATCTTTCCGCCCCAGGTCGCCATCGTGGGCTTCGGCAAGGTGGCGGAGCGGCCGTGGGTCGTCGACGGGCAGGTCGTTCCCCGGCCGTTGCTCACGGCCACGCTGTCCGCCGATCACCGCGTCAGCGACGGTCATCGCGGCGGCCTGTTCCTCGGCGCAGTCGAGCGCTTGCTCCAGGAGCCAGAGAAGCTATGACGCGCGACGAGGTGCGTGCCGCCATGCTCCGCGTGCTCGGGGAGATCGCGCCGGAGGCCGACCTCGCGGCGCTGAGACCCAACGTGCCCTTTCGAGACCAGCTGGACGTCGACTCGATGGATCTGCTCAACTTCGTGATCGGGCTGCACGAGGCCCTCGGCATCGAGATTCCCGAGGCCGACTATGCACGCGTGGCCACGCCGGAGGCCTGCGTCGACTATCTCTGCGCCAAACGTGAGGGCTGAGGCGCGAGCATGCGAAGAATCGTGCCCATCTGGCACGACCGGCGTCAATACGCACCGCCTCGGCGTGGCTTTCGCCGTGGTCCTCGGCGGCTGGCACCTCGCATGGGCCTGCCTCGTTGCCCTCGGATGGGGACAGGCGGTCCTGGATTTCGTCTTCTGGCTCCATTTCATCTCGCCTCCGTACCAGGTCGGCGTGTTCATGCTGGGGCGCGCTGTCGGCCTGATCGCGGTGACGGCGACGCTGGGTTACATCATCGGTGCGTGTATTGGGCTGATCTGGAACTGGCTTCGTCGTTGAGCCGCGCAGTGGCCGGCTCGGAGCGTGGGTAAGACGGCGGGGACCGGCGGTGGGCTAGCGCCAGGCTCCGGCGAGGGGCGCGCCGCAATCCGGGCAGCGACCGTCCTGGACGCGCATCGCGAGCACCTCGAAGCCGCGCCGCCGGATCACGCACCGCGAGCAGCCGGGGCACTGCGTGTTTTCCCAGGCATCGCCGGGGATATTGCCCGTGTAGACGTACCGGAGTCCTGCCTGCAGGCCGATCCGTGCCGCGCGATGGAGCAGGCGCGCCGGCGTGGGCGGCGCGTCAAGCATCTTGTGCGAGGGGAAGAAGGCCGAGACGTGCCACGGCATTTCGCGGTCGACTCCCGCCAGCCAGGAGGCCATGGCTGCGAGCTCCTGATCGGTGTCGTTGCGGCCGGGGACCAGCAGGGTGGTGACCTCGACCCAGATGCCACGCTCGCGCATTGCGGCGATGGTCTCGAGGACGGGTGGCAGCGTCGCTCCGCACACCTTGCGGTAGTAACGGTCGGAGAAGCTCTTCAGATCCACGTTGGCTCCATGCAGCACCGGCGCCACCAGGTCGAGCGCTTCCCGCGTCATGTACCCGTTCGTCACGAACACGTTCTTGAGGCCGGCCTCGACGGCCAGGCGGCTCGTGCGAAGCGCCAGCTCGAAGAAGATCGTAGGCTCCGTGTACGTGTAGGCAATGGATGCGCAGCCGGCGGCGCGGGCCGCCTCGACGATGGCCGCCGGGGTGATGTCCCGGCCGGGAACGCGCCCTGGATGCTCGCGCGGCCACTGGGCGATCGACCAGTTCTGGCAGAAGAGGCAGTGGAAGTTGCACCCGGCTGTCGCGATGGAATAGGCGAGGCTGCCCGGCAGGAAGTGGAAGAACGGCTTCTTCTCGATGGGGTCCACGCCCGAGCTCACGATGCGGTCCGTCACGAGGCTCACGAGCGTGCCGTCGCGGTTCTCGCGGACACCGCAGATGCCCCGCAGTCCGGGACGAATGACGCAGCGGTGCGCGCAGAGGCGGCAGACCACCGAACGGTCAGCTTCGCGATCGTAGAGTAGGGCTTCGGTCTCGGCGTCTTGTGGGCCCGCCAGGCTCATCTCTGGCCTCCTGCTTGCTTCCGTATCCGTCAGGAGATGCGAAGCAACCGAGGTGCCACGGGCCCCTGGCCGCCAAGGGCTTGATTCATCTCGATTGCCGTTCGCCGCCGCTCCCGTGGTGGTGGGGCCGTCGTGCCCCGGCCGCGGCCGAGCGGCCTCGGGGGGCCATGATGGCGGGCGCTGTGGACGTGAGACCGTCGCCGATTGCCGGCCGATGGTACCCGCGCGAGCCGGGCCGGCTTGCGCGCAGCATTGACGCGTATCTCGAGGCGGCACCGCCAGCGGAGCTGCACGGAACGGTGGTCGCCTTGCTCGCGCCGCATGCCGGCCATATGTACTCGGGGGCGGTGGCTGGCCACGCCTTCGCCGCCGTGCGCGGCTCCTCGCCGCGGCTCGTCGCCGTGGTAGGTCCGATCCATGACGCTCATCGCGCGGCGCTGCTCAGCTCGGGTCACCAGGCGTATGGCACGCCGCTCGGCTCAGTGCCGGTGGACCAGATCGCGCTTCGACAGCTCGACGCGCGGATCAAGGCCGAGACAGGCCGGCCACTCACCCTGATCCGCGGCGACGACGAGCACTCCGTGGAGATCGGGCTGCCGTTTCTCCAGCGTGCGCTCCGTGGCGAGTTTCGCCTGTTGCCGGTGATGGTGCGGAGGTGCGGGCGCGAGGTGGCGCGCGGCCTCGGGCGGGCGCTGGCCGCCGTGCTCCACGCTCAGCCCAGCCTGCTCGTGGCCAGCAGCGATCTCTCCCACTATTGCCCCCAGGATGTTGCCGACCGGCTGGATGCGGAGTTGCTGAAGCGGGTTGAAGCCTTGGACCCGGAGGGCGTGCTCCGCGCCGAAGCGGAAGGGACGGGTGCCGCCTGCGGCGCCGAGGCTCTCGCCGCCGTCCTCTGGGCGGCACGCGATCTCGGGGCGGATCGCGCGCGCATTCTTCGCCACGGCACATCCGGAGACGTCACGGGCGAGCACCGCGAGGTCGTGGGCTACGGCGCGGCGGTCATGCTGCGTGGCAGGGGAAACACTGAAGTACGGCGCAGGGAGGCGACATGAGCCCTTCCGGATCAGGCAGGGACGACAAGATGCAGACGACGCCGGACGCGCTCGGCGAAGTCGTCGCAGAGCCATGACACGCCGGCTGAGGGCCGAGGAGCTGCGGGCCGTCTGTGACCCGGGCCGTCTTCCCTTCGCGACCAC
>Ga0335070_10005203_pt1 | contig 15296 bp, 13 predicted proteins | sample Lox_Sample_13_FD_206722 | JGI IMG/M metagenome (GOLD analysis project Ga0335070, IMG submission 206722) | Soil microbial communities from Loxahatchee National Wildlife Refuge, Florida, United States - Lox_Sample_1.3 | ecosystem: Environmental > Terrestrial > Soil > Wetlands | place: USA... | reverse complement strand
AGCCTCATTGTGAAACGGGACCATCACTTTGAGGCTGCTGGATTTGATCTTGAGGAGGTAGAACTTTTCGACATTCGCGCCAATCGTCCGGCTGCTGATCTGTTCGATAACTCCAACGCCGTGATTGGGATAGACGACTTTGTCGCCTATATGGAAGCCGCTATCGCCATTGGCCATGAGGCACGACCCGCGAACGTAGGGGGACGAGCGAAACCAGACTTTTTAATTGTATCGCAACCCGACCCGGATCGGAACACAATTCCCTGTTACCTAATTCAACACTGAGCCTTGGTGCCCGACTCGCAACATATTGCATCCAAGGCAGATCTGGATGTGCTTGCCGTTGCGGAACGTAACGCGGAAGAGGCTCGAGCTGGAGTCGGCAGGGACGCGAGCCGCGCGCTATAATCACAAAACGTCGCATGCCTGAGCACATCAAAAAGAAACTGCAGGAAGAAATCAACGCGCTCGAACGCGAACTTGCGCACGAACTTCCTAAGGAGCTGAAGAAAGCCATTGCTCTGGGAGACCTGAGCGAGAACGCCGAGTATCACATGGCGAAACAGCGCCAGGAGTTCGTGAAGGCCCGGCTGCGGCAACTGGGTAAGCGCTTGGCGGACTTGTCCTTGATCAACATGAACAATATTCCCAAGGACAAGGTAGGCTTGGGCTCGACCGTCCGCGTTTATGACAGCGGCAAGAACGAGGAAGTGGAGTACAAACTGGTGACCAGCGAGGAGTCGGACGTGGTCGCGGGCAAGATTTCCACGACTTCGCCCATTGGTCGCTCTCTGCTCAACAAGAGAGTTGGAGACACGGCTGTCGTAGTCACCCCGAATGGCAAGCGGGAGATGGAAGTGTTGAGTCTTTCAACAATCCACGACGAGGCTGAAGCCGGATGACCTGGACCAGCGCCTTTGGCCGAGGGTGCGGCGTGCTGCTCGACGCCATCGTCCGCGTTCTAGCCCTGGCGCGGATCAACCCGAATTTCCTGACCTTCCTTGGACTGGTGGTCAATACGATCGCCGCCTTTCTTTTCGGCTATGCGACGGTGGAGAACCAGCGGCGGATGTTTTTCTACGCCGGATTGGTCATTATCGGCTCCGGCTTTTTTGATCTGGTCGACGGACGCGTTGCCCGAGCCAGCAATCAGGTGACGCGTTTCGGGGGCTTTTTCGACTCCGTGATGGACCGCTACAGTGATGCCTCTCAGTTCTTTGGCCTGCTGGTCTTCTATGCCCGCGGCGAACGGTCCTTTTACGTCGTGCTGACTGCCTTCGTGATGATCAGCGCCATCATGGTGAGCTATACCCGGGCCCGAGCCGAATCGCTCATCGGCTCCTGCCGCGTCGGATTCATGGAGCGTCCGGAGAGACTGGTGCTGATTATTCTCGGTGCTCTCTTCAACCGGATGGCTCCCGTGCTATGGCTAATCGCCGTCCTCTCCACTATCACGGTAATCCACCGTACCCACCACACCTGGAGGCAGACACAGCAGATGGAAGCCGCGGGAGTGGGGCCCAGCCAGGCCGCATAGCGTTCAGACCTCCGTGACCGGGTTGGACGCTACCGTATAATCACTCGATGAAGAAGGTTGTGCACGCAGCGTGTCCGCACGATTGCCCCGACGCCTGCGGAGTCCTGATCACAGTCGAGGATGGCCGCGCGACCAGGATTCAGGGCGATCCAGCCCATCCGGTTACTCGCGGATTCCTGTGCGCGAAGGTGGCGAAGTACCTCGATCGGGTCTATTCACCGGACCGTGTGCTGTATCCCATGCGGCGGGTGACGCCGAAAGGACAGACGCCACGGAACTCTCCCTCGCCTGAACTCAGTGTTCCGGCGCAAGTTTTCCAGCGCATCTCCTGGGAAGAAGCTCTCGACGAAATCGCAGCCCGCTTCCGGTCCATCATCGCTGAGTTTGGCAGGGAGTCCATCCTTCCATACTCCTACGGCGGCACGCTTGCCGCATTGAACGGCGCGTCCATGGACCGGCGGTTCTTCCATCGCCTGGGCGCATCGCAGCTTGACCGCACGATCTGTTCGACCGCAGGCGAAGAGGGATTGAAATCGGTGATCGGCATCAAGCTGGGCACCGAGCCCGAACAGTTCCGCCAGTCACGCTACATCATTGCGTGGGCAGCGAACATCCATGGAAACAATGTCCACCTCTGGCCGTTCATCGTGGAGGCGCGCCGCCAGGGCGCAAAGCTGGTGGTGATCGATCCGTACCGTACCCGCACAGCCGAATGCGCCGATTGGTATTTGCCCATCAATCCAGGGACGGACGCCGCGCTCGCGCTGGCGATGATGCACGTCATCATCAAAGAAGAACTGCACGACGCCGATTACGTAGCGCGTCACACCGTGGGCTTCGAGCAGCTCTGCCAGAAAGTGCAAGATTACCCGCCCGAGCGCGTCGAGAAGTGGGCGGGGATCGCAGCGTCCGACATCGTAAAGCTCGCGCGCGAGTACGCGACAGAGCGTCCTTCTGTCATCCGCCTGAATTATGGCGTGCAACGCTCCGAACGTGGCGGCATGGCGACCCGGGCCATCGCGATGCTGCCCTGCATCACCGGATCATGGAAGGAAGTTGGTGGTGGTTTGCAGCTTTCCACCAGCGGAGCCTACGGACTGAATCGTGAAGCGCTCGAGCGTGCCGATCTCATGAGCAAAGTTCTGGGCCGTCCGGCGCGCTTGGTCAACATGGTGGAACTAGGGAAGGCGCTCAACACTTTGAGCAACCCACCGGTGAAAGCGCTATTCGTTTACAACTCGAATCCCGCGGCCGTGTGTCCGAACCACAACCAAGTCATTCGGGGACTGCAACGTCGTGACCTTTTTACTGTCGTGCATGAACAGTTCTTTACCGACACCACCGATTATGCAGACATCGTTCTGCCGGCCACGACCTTCTTCGAGCACAAAGATTTGCAGAACGCGTACGGGCACTATTATCTGCAGGCATCGCTACAAGCCATTGAGCCCCTGGGTGAGTGCCGGTCGAATGTGGAATTGTTTCGCGCCTTGGCACAGCGCATGGGATTTGAGGACGAATGTTTCTTCGACTCTGTCGATCAGATGATTGACACCGCTCTGGCGTCAACGAATCCACGGTTGACAGGAATTGACCGAGACCGGCTGGAGCGGGAAGGGCACGTCAGATTGAATTTCGACTCCAGTGGGAATGCGTCGGCCGGCGAAACGCCCGCACGTTTTCTGCCTTTTGCAGACGGAGAATTTCCTACGGCGAGCGGCAAGGCCGAGCTCTTCAGCGAGGCACTACGAGCTAAGGGTTTGGATCCGGTAGTCGAGTTCACGCCGCCCACGGAGTCGCGCCATGGTGCGCGCGCAAAGATCTTCCCCCTTGAACTATTGGCGCGCAAAGCGGACAGCTACCTGAATTCCACTTTTTCGAACCTGCGATCACTGGCGGGAATGGAAGAGCTGGGGTTGCTGGAAATGAATCGGGCTGATGCTCGGGCGCGTGGCATCGCGGAGGGCGACACGGTCCGCGCATTCAACGACCGTGGCGAAATCCTGTTGCAGGCCCGGCTCGACGGCCGTGTAGCGGCGGGAGTCGTAGCTGCCAAGCTGGCATGGGCGAAACTCAGTCCGGGTCACCGCAATATTAACGTTCTCACATCCGAAAAACTTACAGACTTGGGCAACTCCGCCACGTTTTACTCCACCTTGGTGGAGGTGGAACTAGCCAAGCCAACGCCGAAGACGACGTAGGAGCTGCGCGCGTCTCATGGTTTCCCTGTTCTGAGCAAAGTTTTTTTGTGACTCGGCCAAACCACAGGCACCGCTCTCGGCAATCCAGCGCATCCTACTCGGCTGAGCCACGGAAGGGCACTGGTCTCAAGGAGAGCTTGCCAGCCCTGCGGTTTAGCGGGCGAGGGAAAGTCCCGCGGTTTTGGACGGTTTCCGTTGCTCTACCGTATAATTGCGCTTTTCTATATACCCAGAGCCCGAGGTAGTGGCGATTCTTCGCATTTATCAGGACAACCCTGTGGCCACGGATAGGTGCGGCCACCCGCACCCTGCGCTCACATCATCTTCTTTATTTACAGGGTCTTGCCACCGGGGTATCCGCTTCGTGCTGGAGCTCTGGCTGATTTTGTTTGTGTTTTCTTGCCTGGGACGCGCCCAACAAGACATCATCACCGAGATCACGATCCAAGGAAACCGCCGGATTCCCGCCGACACGGTCCGCGCCCGTATTTTCACTCACGCGGGTGATGTGTACGACCAGGCGGCCCTGGAGCGCGACTTCCATTCTCTGTGGAACACGGGATACTTCGAAGACATCCGCATTACGCGCGAGCAAACCCCAAAGGGCTGGCGCATCATTATCCAGGTAAAGGAGCGGCCCACTATTCGAGAGATTAATTACACCGGCCTCAGTTCTGTCTCTACCAGTGATGTATTGGACGCGTTCAAGAAAGCAAAGGTCGGACTGAGTCCGGAGAGCCAATACGACCCAACCAAAATCAAGAAGGCCGAAGTCATTTTGAAAGAGCTGCTTTCCGAACACGGCCGCCAGTACGCCACCATTCGCAGCGAAGTTCGTCCTTTGCCTCCGGCGGCAGTGAGTGTCACCTTCGTGGTGCGCGAGGGTCCGAAGGTCAAAGTCGGACGAATCCGCTTTGAAGGCAACAAGCACGTGAGCAATCGTGCTTTGCGCCGGGCAATGAAGAACCTGCGCCCCGTGGGAATTCCGCACTCCATCTTCCTGGAGAGCCTTTTTGCCAAGACCTACGACGCAACCAAGCTCGAAGAAGACACGGAACGGGTGCGAGAGGAATTTCAAAACCGCGGATACTTCAAAGTCGTGGTACAGGACGCCAAGACTGACATTCACGATACCGGCCACGCCGGCTTTCATATCCCGCTGCTGATGAAGGGCCTGGGCAAATCGGTGGATATCACCATGCCGATTGAAGAAGGAGACAAATATCGCATGGGGGGAATCACCTTCAAGAACAACAAAGCCATCACCAACACCAAGGCGCTGCGCGCGCAGTTTCCCATCAAGGACGGCGACGTTTTCGACCGCAGCAAAATCGCCAAGGGGTTGGAAAACCTGCGCAATGCCTATAAGGAATTCGGTTACATCAATTTCACGCCCATCCCCGACACGCGCTTTGACGAAGACAAGAAGCTGATCTTTCTCGAAATCGATGTGGACGAAGGCAAGCAGTTCTCGGTGCGGCGCATCGAATTCACCGGTAACACCACCACGCGCGACAAAGTGATTCGCCGCGAGATTGTGCTCGAGGAAGGCCAGGTCTACAACGAGCGCCTATGGAAGCTCGGCTTGCAGCGTCTCAACCAGTTGGGCTACTTCGAACAGTTGAAGCCCGATGACCCGGCAACCACCGAGACGCACTTGAACGAGCAGGATGGCACGGTGGACTTGACCCTGAAAGTCAAGGAGAAGGGAAAGAACAGCATTGGCCTTACTGGCGGGGTCAGCGGGTTAGAGGGCTCGTTCATCGGCATCACTTACAGCACGAATAACTTCCTCGGTTTGGGCGAGACCCTGACCGTTTCCGCCAACATCGGCAACCTGCAGCGGGACCTGACCTTCGGCTTCAGCGAGCCGTACTTTCTCGATCGTGCGCTGCAATTTGGTTTCACCGTGTATGGCCGGAAATTCAATTACAACCAGGCGCGATATTCGGCGATTATTTCAGGGCAACAGGTCAACCTTCCGTCGGTGTACCTGCAAAACCTGCAGAACTACACCCAATCCAGCAAGGGTTTTTCGCTCTCTCTGAGCCATCAATTGCGGCGGTCATTCAACCGCGTGGGAATCACGTACTCCTTTGATGTGTCGTCGTTGGTCGCAGTCAGTACGGCGTCGAAGAACCTGTTTGACTATTTGCAGTTCCAGGGAGTCAGCGGCCCGAATTCGTTCTCGGGAATCACCACCAGCAAAATCTTTCCGAACTTCTCGTTCAACAAACTGGACAGCGGTCTGTTCCCCAAGAGCGGCAGCCGGCTCACCGTGGGAGCGGAAATTGCCGGCCTTGGCGGCACGGTCAAGTCCGTTCGTCCCATTATTCAGTACACGCATTTCACTCCCGTCCAGAACCACCGGAACACCGTGGCTTTCAATGTGCAGGCCTCATTCTTGACCGGGTTTGGCGGAGTCGTATCGCCGCCGTTTGAGCGCTTCTACATGGGCGGTGAAAATGATGTCCGCGGGTTCGATATCCGTTCTATATCGCCAGTGGCTTATCTGCCTACCGTGGGATCGATCGCGCTGACTAATCCCGATGGTTCGGTGGTGCCCAAGGATCCCGGCAACCCATTGCGAGGAGCCTATACGATCCCGATTCCGGTGGAAGAGATCTCATTCCCCGGCGGAGACCTGAGCCTCTTCGGCAATGCCGAATACCGCATTACCATTGCCGGACCAGTCGCGATCGTTCCTTTTGTGGATACGGGCATCGATCCCGTGGTCCGTCAATCGCAACTGCAGATCACGCCGCAGCGCCTGGCGAGCTTGAACAACACCCGATTCGGCTGCCCTAGCTTGGATGTCGGCCTGAATTGCACGAATACTGTGAGCATTAAGTTCCCGAGTGATCTCACGCCGGTCAGTAACACGAATTGGGTGCCGAGAATGTCCGCCGGCTTGGAACTCCAGGTCCTGCTGCCGGTAGTGAATGCGCCTTTCCGCATTTACTGGGCCTACAATCCTTTGCGTCTCGATACGACGAGCACGGCCCCTGTGCCCATCACGCGCAGCATGTTTCCTGCCGGAGCGGCCGGCGACTATACCTACCAGCTTGCCTCCCGCAATTTTGCCGGAAACTATCAGCTGCGGGAGCCGCGAAAGACGTTCCGGTTTACGGTCGCGACCACGTTCTGAGGAAGATGCCGATTGTTTGACGTGGCTCAAACGTCTACCTATAATGTGCTAGCATCCGCACCTGAAAGATTGAGTAGGGATTTACCGCGTCCAGCGGAAGGGCGCGAAGAGCTGGGGGTTGGGTCTGCCTTCTCCGGTGGCAGCGGCCTGGTTGATCTTGGGGCGCAACCCAGCAAAGACCGTACAAGACATCTCAATTCCCGGAACAGCTTCTCCAAGGAGTCCAGAGCACTATTATGACGAGCATGTTTGCGCGTTTTCTCATGGCCGCTGTTTTAGTCGTGCCCAGCAGCGCACTGGCCCAAACCGGTGCGGCCCCCGACGCACCCAGCGCGACACCGACAACCACCCCAACCGTAACCGGCTCCGGGAGCAAGATCGGAACCATCAACATCGAGACGGCCATCTTCGCGACCAATGAAGGGCAACGCGACTTCGAGGCCTTGAACAAGAAGCTCGAGCCCAAGCAGACCGAACTCAAGGGTCTCAACGACGAGCTCGATGGTCTCAAGAAGCAGCTCAACACTCAGGGCGACAAGATGAACGATCAGGCCCGGGGTGTTCTGGTGAAACAGATCGAGAACAAGCAGAAGACGTTGGATCGCGCCGTTCAGGACGCGCGTGATGATGCACAGGGTCAGCAAAACGACATTGCGCAGCGCATCCTACAGAAGATGGCGCCGATCATCGTGAAGTACGCGGGGGACAACGGATTTGGCTTGATCCTGGACACGTCGAATCCGTGGCCTAATGGACCCGTGGTTTGGTACGGGCCATCGGTGGATATCACCAAGGCCATTGTGGATATGTACAACGCGCAGTCCGGCGTTGCGGCTCCGGCGGCACCCAAGCCGGCGGCAACCCGGCCCGCTGCGCCGTCGACACCCAAACCCCAGACAACAACTCCGCCACCGAAATAAGGGCGACACCGTTTCCGCTGGAGAAGTTCCCCAAAAAGCTGCGGCTTCGGCGCAGCTTTTTTTGCGTCCTCCCTGCTGCTTTGCGTTGCCTGGTGTCATTACTGGTAGCCGTACAGGAGGACACCATGTTCGCGGATTCGTTTTGTGATTCTTCATGGGCCCTTCGGTCTCGCCGCAGCTGGACAACCTTGGTTTCGTTCACCATTCAAGCCGGCGCCGTGGGACTGCTCTTACTGATCCCGCTTCTCTACACCCAGGTACTGCCTCAACTGCAACTTGCCGCGCCGCTGGTGGCGCTCACTGCGCCGCCCGGTCCACCCGCGCCGGCGCAACATCCCGATTCTGCAAGGCCCTCCGATAGCAATATGACGGCGGACGGACGCGTCATTCAGCCCCCGTCGATTCCGCGGAACATCGCGCAGGTAACCGACGCCGGGCCAGTAGAACCTGCCGATGTCGGCGTCTTCAGCGTGCCTGGTGGGACCGGCAATTCCCGAGTGGCGAATCCTATTTGGGGAGGAACTGGGGATACCAGCTGGGCCCGTCCCAACGAAACCACATCATCTTCGTCACGGCAACTCCTTACTTCGCACATGGCGGAGGGCAATCTGATTTACCGAGTGCAACCCATCTATCCGCATTTGGCCATCCAGACCCACACGCAAGGGACAGTGGTCCTTCAAGCTGTGATCAGCCGCGAAGGCACGATTGAGAATCTGCGGCTGGTGAGCGGGCCAGGGATGCTGGTCGGCGCCGCCATGGAGGCTGTTCGGCAATGGCGCTACCGTCCGCACGTGCTCAATGGGCAACCCGTGGAAGTGGAGACGCAGATCACGGTCAAGTTCATACTCTCGAATGGCTAAAAACGAATGCGATGCGAGAACCTGGATTAGCACCGCAGTAACCTAAAGGCGCGAAACTTGCGCCTTTATAATCGCTGAAGTGGCTACTACGGAAATCCTGAATCGAGCAGCGACCCGTCCCACGTGGGCGGACGTCTCGCTCACCAACCTGCGGCACAACTTTCGCGTAGTGCAAAAGCACGTCGGCGCGGACGTGACTATCTGCGCGGTGGTGAAAGCCGACGCTTATGGTCACGGAGCGGTGGAGTGCGCGCAGGCATTAGAGGCGGAGGGCGCGAAGTGGCAAGGCGTCACTTCCCTCGACGAAGCCATCCCTCTACGGGATGCTGGGATTCGGGGAAGAATTCTGCTGATGACCGGTTTCTGGCGGGGGGAAGAGGAAGAAATCGTCAACCTGAAACTGACCCCGACAGTGTGGGAACCGTGGCAGGTGGAACTCCTGGAGAAGGCAGCGGCCCGGCTCGGCGTTTCGAAACATCCGGTCCACTTGAAGGTGGACACCGGCATGGGACGTCTGGGAGTCGGGATGGCCGGCTTGGAGGCTCTCTGCTTAGCTCTGAATTCGGCGAAGCATCTCACCGTCGAAGGACTCTCCACCCACCTGGCTTCTTCCGAGGTGCTGGATGCGCCCTCGGTGGCAGAGCAGGAAAGAGCTTTCGACAGCGCGCGCGCTATTGTCGCAAAGGTAGGGCTGACCCCAGCCTTCTTTCACGTCGCGAACACCAATGCCGTGATTTCTCGCAGAGAAACCTGGAACAACATGGTGCGGCCCGGAATCGCGCTCTATGGTTACTACTTGCCGTTTGAGCGCGCGGGGCGGGAAGTCAGCGGCAGCAAGCTGCGGCTGCCGGTGAAGCCGGTGCTGACCTGGAAGACCCGCATTCTCTCGCTGCGCGAAGCGCCTGCGAATCAGGCCCTGGGATATGGCGGTATTTACGTCACGAAGGCTCCGGCGCGGATCGCGGTATTGCCCGTCGGCTATGCCGACGGTTTCAACCGCAAGCTCTCCTCTGGCGGGCGCGTCATTGTCGGCGAGCATTACGCCCCGATCGTCGGAAATATCGCGATGGACTTGACCCTCGTCGATGTAACCGGCTTGCCGGGCGTGGCCGTGGGAGACGAGGTGATTCTGTTGGGTTCCCTCGATGGCTTGAGCACGGACGCGGTGGAGCACGCCAAACTGGCTGGCACTATTCCCTACGAAATCCTCTGCAACATCTCCAAGCGAGTGCCGCGAAGGTACGGGAGCTAGATGGAAGGCGTTCCAGGAAAGCGCCCTGCCATCCTTCTTGTTGTAGTCCTCATTCTGATCACCACAACCATTCGGACAAAAGCCGCCGATGAGGGACAACGGAAGCCTGCTGCCTCTGCTGCCAGCACTGATTTGGCGGCGCTGGTTAACGCGGTTCGCGCCAGGGCGAGGGCCCTTGAGAGCAGCACAGGCATGCACCTTAGCTTCCAGTCTTTCACATCGGCTTACAAACTCCCGTCCGGCAGCATCAAGTATTCTGACTACGTTGTCGCCCGGCTATTGTATGAGGCAACCCGGGACGCGGGTTTCTGGAACCTGCATTGGACGATCACCAACCGCGAACCCAATTCCGACAACGTCTGGCGCCAGTGGAAGGGTGTGAGGAGTGTCGCTTTCTCGGCGCCAACCGCGTCCGCGGAGTGCGATGAACTCTCGGCCCTGTATGCGTTTCTTGTGGGACGGGCGGGCGTGAGGGGTGTCGGCTTGTTCTGGCCATACCCAAATCACACGGTTGCAGTCTGGGAGTTGCATCCCACGAGCAGGCCCGCCATCCGCGTCGTCATCCCCACTTCCCGGATATTTCTCGGCGTGACCGACTCTTTCGGCACGAGAAAGTTCAATCCCTGGCATCAGAAATCCATTCACGAGTACACGCGTCGTGACGTTCCAGACTCCTTCCAAGTTCCAAAAGAGCTCTTCGACTTCTTCCTTCGGCAGATGGATAAATACGGAGGCGCTTCCGATTCCACTCTGCAACAGCTGCGGTATCTGCGCGAGGGCGTGTTTCTGAAATATTGGACAACTGAAGAAGCCGCTCAGGACGCGCTCAGACGACGCGAAAACCTGAAAACCGGACCTGCTGAAGACTTGGCAGCATTTCAGAATTTTGCCCAGGACATGCGGTCCGGCCCAACAAGTCATTGCGTTCAGGCCTGTCCGACACCTATTGAATGTTCCTCCCCGACCACTCGCTGCAGTTCACGGATGGTTCTAGCCAGCGTTTGCTATGCTGAACGCGCATGCCATCCCGCTATGCACAGTGGATGTATGACTGGGAGACCCGGCTCACGTCGGTGGACAACAACCGCGTAGTACGTCCCCTGGACTGGGGCGTGGAGTGGACGCGCGAGTGGCCGTGCCGCAACGGGCATGCTCCAGGGACCTCAGCCGCCGATTGTGAGCGATTCTTCCGCGACTACAACCGGCGCATCATAGCCGCGAGCGATGAGTTTTATTCCGATAGTGTCCCCTCCGATTTCCGACTGGAACGCCGCGAGGTGCAGGTATTCAGCACGCGCGAAGTGTCCGATCCAAAGCTGGAAGAGAAGGTCCGTGGCACTTACGCGGAATTCCTTCGTTTCACATCGCCCGTGCACACGCCCTATCCAGAAAACAATCTAGTGAATGCGCGCTGGTTTCCCGCTCGAGGGCGGCGGGCTGTTGTCCTGCTGCCGCACTGGAACGCGGATGCAATTTCCTACACCTCCTTGTGCCGGGTTTTGAACTGGCTGGGAGTCGCGGTGCTGCGCTTGAGCATGCCGTATCACGACATCCGCCGTCCTGCGGAGATCAACCGCGCCGACTACGCGGTTTCGGCGAACATTGGCCGCACGCTGGATGCTTGCCGCCAGGGAGTCATCGATGTGCGCTGCTGCCTCGATTGGCTGGAACAAAAGGGCTACAGTCGTCTTGGCATCGTGGGCACGAGCTTGGGTTCGTGCTACGCATTTCTTGCCGCCGCCCACGACCCGCGCATTCGGATCGCCGCCTTCAATCATGCTTCTACCTATTTCGCCGACGTAGTTTGGCATGGGCAATCGACCCGGCACATCCGTGAGGGCCTGGAGCCGCATGTAGATGTGGAAAGGTTGCGCGGACTGTGGAGCGCCATCAGTCCGATGTCGTACTTCCGCCAATTTGCCCGCTGGCCGAAGAAGTCGCTCATCATTTATGCCAACTATGACCTGACTTTTCTGCCTCAGTTCTCGCGGGAAGCTGTGGGCGAATTTGTCCGGTACGGCCTTGATCACAAGGTGGTTGTGCTTCCCTGCGGCCACTACACCACGGGCGAAGCGCCCTATAAATACGTCGATGGCTGGCACCTGGCGTCTTTTCTGCGGACCGCTTTTGAAGGCGTGTAACGCCGGCCGAACGAGCCTCAGTTTCCTCTGCGCAACTGGTTACGCCGCGTGAGACAATCAATATTCGCCAGCGTGGCGATTTTCCCGGCTGCCCTCATACGAGCCTGGAACCTGGTGAACAATCCGGAGATTGTGCAATGAATGATCAGACCCGCATGTCGCGCCCCTTATACGAAGTTGATCCCGATGTGGCCGCCGCTGTCGATAACGAAACCCGCCGCCAGCATGAAGGCCTCGAACTGATCGCCTCGGAGAACTTCGTGAGCGAAGCGGTGCTGGAAGCGGCCGGTTCCGTGTTCACCAACAAATATGCGGAAGGCTATCCGGGAAAACGCTATTACGGCGGGTGCGAATTCACCGATGTGGTTGAGAATCTGGCGCGAGATCGGGCCAAAAAACTGTTCGGCGCTGAGCACGCCAATGTGCAGCCGCACGCCGGTTCCCAGGCCAACATGGCGGCCTATGCGGCCGTGATCCAGCCGGGGGACACCGTTCTGGGCTTGAACCTTGCCCACGGCGGGCACTTGACGCACGGTCATCCTTTGAATTTTTCCGGCAAGACCTACCGCATCGTTCCCTACGGCGTCACCAAGGAAAGCGAGACCATCGACTACGACGAAGTGGAGAAGATCGCCGAAAGAGAGCTCCCCAAGCTGATCATCGGCGGGGGCAGCGCATATCCCCGGATCATCGATTTTGCGCGTATGCGCCAGATCGCCGATAAAGTGGGCGCACTTTATCTTGTTGACATGGCGCATTTCTCCGGCTTGGTAGCCGCCGGCGTACACCCGTCGCCGGTTCCGCATTCGCATATTGTTACCTCAACCACGCACAAAACGCTGCGCGGGCCGCGCTCGGGCATGATTCTCTCCAAGATGGAGTTCGCGCAGGCGATCGACAAGGTCGTGTTTCCCGGCATGCAGGGCGGACCGTTGGTCCACATCATTGCCGCCAAGGCCGTGTGCTTCCACGAAGCCATGCAGCCGGAGTTCCGCGACTACGCGCGCCAGATTGTGGCCAACGCCAAGGTGTTGGCGGACACGCTGTCGGCGGAAGGCTTCCACGTAATCTCAGGCGGGACCGATACCCATCTCATGCTGGTCGATGTGTTCTCCAAGGGAATGCTAGGCAGCGAGGCGGAGAAGGCTCTCGGCGAGGCCGCCATCACGGTGAACAAGAACGCCATTCCCTTTGACACCAATCCGCCCATGAAGCCCAGCGGCATTCGAATCGGCACGCCCGCTCTCACGACGCGCGGCATGAAAGAGGCTGAAATGCGGCAGATCGGACGGTGGATCTCCGAGGTGCTGAACAACCGCACTGACGCCTCGGTGCCGGCGAAGGTCCGCCGGCAGGTGTTGGAGTTGGCCGAGGCCTTTCCGCTCTACGCCCATCGCCGAGCCAAGGCGGAAGTCCGAGCCTGATTGCCGTACCGCTCTCGCGGTCGCAGCGTAAGGTGGTGTGCGGGGCATCTCAGTGCCCTGTCCTCCGCGATCAAGTTCACGCATGAACATTGCCATCGATCTTCGGCGCATGACCGAATTCGGGGTTGGCACTTACACCCGGAACATCGTTCGTGCGCTGGCCCATCTGGATCTTGCGAACAATTACTTTCTGATCGGCTCACCAGCGAGAATCACTGAAATTGGACCGCTGCCGCCGAACTTCCGGCCTGTCTCCCTGCTGAATGGCGAGACGACGGTGAGGGGATATCTGGCCTGCCGTAACTTGCTAAGCCGCCTGAATTGCGACCTGCTGCACATCCCTCACTTGTTTGGATTGCCGCAGGCCCTGCCTTGCCCGTATGTGATGACCGTCCACGACGTACTCGACCACATGTATCGGGCACACGACCGGTCGAGCATCCGCCGTTCTCTTCACTTCCACCTCACTCGCAGAGTGCTGCGAGGCGCGGCACGGGTGTTTGCGGTTTCAAAATTCACTAAGAGCGAGATTGAAAATCTCTTCGCCATTCCCTCCACCAACATCGAGGTGATTTACAACGCGATCGACGAGCGTTTTCTGCGCGGACACGCCAGCGAGATGGATCGCCAGATTCTCGCCGAGCGTTACCAGGTGAACTATCCGTTCTTGCTGTACGCCGGCCGCATCAGCCCGCACAAGAATCTGGTCCGGATCATCGAAGCGTTCTCCGCGCTCAAAGCCGAACTTGAGAAGGAAGGGAAGTTTCCCGACCTGAAGCTCATCATCATCGGCGACGAACTCTCCAAGCACCCTGACTTGAGGCGGACGGTCATTCGAGGAGGCGTACAGAACGACGTGCGCTTCCTGGGGTTCATTCCGATCGAAATGCTGCGCATCTTCTACGACGCGGCGAAAATCTTCGTTTTTCCGTCGCTCTATGAAGGATTCGGGCTGCCTCCGCTGGAGGCCATGGCGCACGGCACGCCGGTCGTGACTTCGAATACCTCGTCGCTGCCGGAGGTGGTTGGCGACGCCGCATTCATGGTTAACCCCGAGAATGTGTTCGAAATTATGCGGGCGTTGCACCGGGTGTTAGTAGACCAGCCATTGCGCGAGAAACTGAAACAGCGTGGATACGAACAAGCGAAGCGGTTTTCCTGGGACGCATCAGCGCGGCAGATTCTAGACGTGTACTCGCAGGCCGCGCGTCCTCACGGAAACACACCATCCCACCGTGAGGAAGGTGCGATGGCTCAGGCCGCCAACTCCTAGACCTGCGCCTGCGTTAGCTCTTGAGCAGAGGATTTCCCGGCGAAACCAGTCCCAGGCGCCGAAGTTTAGCGGCGATTGAGGTGCGTGCAGCTTCCGACGTGGCCGCCGCATGACGCTTGCGTAACTGCTCGATCTTCTTCTTGCGAGTGCGGCGCCGCCGAATCTCTGGGCGCCGGCTGGGGGCTGACATTGATCAAACTCCTGAGATTGATTGAAGGAAGTTGCTGGTCAATTGTAGTTTCCCGGCGCCCGCCTGTAAAACGCGTATCCTGATAGGCCCTTCAACTCTTCCTGGAAGTCACCGCGAAGAAGGCTGCTGCTTCCTGCTCCACGTTCTTGCTACCACAATGGGGGCAAGTGATTCCTTCCTTGTCATGCTCGCTGAGGGTAAGAACTTTCTCGAAGGACTTATGACAATCTTTGCAGACGTAATCGTAAACGGGCATGGTTACCTCCCGCGCAAATCCCTCTCTACGCACATTCTAGCGCTTCCGGGCCAGGGCCGATATGTGTGAGCGCCAGCCGGTCCACGGCAGG
>Ga0335070_10005202_pt1 | contig 15299 bp, 16 predicted proteins | sample Lox_Sample_13_FD_206722 | JGI IMG/M metagenome (GOLD analysis project Ga0335070, IMG submission 206722) | Soil microbial communities from Loxahatchee National Wildlife Refuge, Florida, United States - Lox_Sample_1.3 | ecosystem: Environmental > Terrestrial > Soil > Wetlands | place: USA... | reverse complement strand
CGGCCACCAGGGCGCGGCGAATACGGAAAAACGCGGAACGAAGGTGTCGGCACACTACCCGATCACGGTCGAGGCAGGGGCGTCGAAGATGCTGCGGCTGCAGCTGAGCGATGCCGCGCCGGCGGCGCCGTTCGGACAGGCCTTCGACGACGTCATCACGGCACGCCGGAAAGAGGCGGACGAGTTCTACAAGGAAGTCATCCCGTCCTCGTTGAATGCCGATCAGGCGAACGTCATGCGTCAGGCGATCGCCGGCATGCTGTGGTCCAAACAATTCTATTACTACGACGTCGACAAGTGGCTCGAAGAGCACGGCGTCGATCCGTTCAGTCCGAAGCGGCACGCGCCCCGCAACGAGCACTGGCACCACATGCGCAACGCCCACATTATTTCGATGCCGGACAAGTGGGAATACCCGTGGTACGCGGCGTGGGACCTCGCCTTCCATGTCCTCGCACTAACTCTGGTGGACGAGCACTTCGGCAAGGAGCAACTCAAGCTGATGCTCGAGGACTCCTACATGCACCCCAGCGGGCAGATTCCCGCGTACGAGTGGAACTTCAGCGACGTCAACCCGCCGGTACACGCGTGGGCCACCAATTTCACATACGCGATCGAGACGTTCCGGCACGGCAAGGGCGACATCGACTGGTTGGAAGCCTCGTTTCATAAGCTGGCGCTCAACTTCACCTGGTGGGTCAATCGCAAGGACCGCGCCGGCAACAACGCCTTCGAGGGTGGCTTTCTGGGACTGGACAACATCGGCGTCTTCGACCGCAGCGCGCCCCTGCCGACCGGCGGGTACCTGGAGCAGGCCGACGGCACCGCATGGATGGCGTTTTACTGCTTGAACATGCTCGGCACGGCGGCGTTGCTGACACAAAGTCGGCCAGCCTATTTGGATATGGCGCTCAAGTTCGCCGAGCATTTTCTATGGATCGCGTCGGCGATGATGCGCGCCGGCAGCGACGTCGGGATGTGGGATGAAGAAGACGGGTTCTTCTACGACGTGCTCCAGCTACCCGGCGGTGGGGCCCAGCGCTTGAAAGTCCGATCGATGGTCGGCTTGCTCCCGCTGTGTGCGGTGTCCGTCTTCGACGGGGTGCTCCTGAAGCAGCATCCGGAGCTGGGCGAGCGCCTTCGCAAGTTCCTCGGGGCGCGCCCGGAGCTGACGGCGTTCATCCATGACCCGGGTAAAGTCGGTCACTCGGGCCGGCGGCTGGCTGCGATTCTGAACGAGACCAAGCGCCGGGTCCTGGCGGCGATGCTCGACGAGAACGAATTTCTGAGCCCCTGTGGCATCCGCTCCCTCTCCCGCTATCACGCCGAGCGTCCGTACGTGTTCCGGGTTGGGGACCAGGAGTACGGGGTATCGTACCTGCCGGGGGAGTCGGACTCGGGCATGTTCGGCGGCAACTCCAACTGGCGCGGGCCCATCTGGATGCCGGTCAACGCGCTGATCATCCGCGCCCTGCTGCAGTACCATCAGTACTACGGCATGGATTTCAAGGTGGAGTGTCCGACCGGTTCCGGGCGGCTGATGAACCTCTACGGGATCGCCGAGGAGATCGCGCACCGTCTCGCCAGCATCTTTCTGCGCGACAAGGATGGCCAGCGGCCAGTCTACGGGGGTGCCCGGAAGTTTCAGGAGGATCCGCACTGGCGCGATCTCATCCTGTTCTACGAGTACTTCCACGGCGACAACGGCGCCGGCATCGGCGCCAGCCATCAGACGGGGTGGACCGGAATCGTCGCCCGCATGATGCATCTGTTCGGCTCCAGCACGGCGGAGCAGTTCCTCGAGATCGGTGCGCGGGCCGCCATCGTGGAAGTGGAGCCCGCAAAGAAACGCCGGTCCGCGAGCGCGGCGCGGCGCCGCAAGAGCTGATATGCAGCCGCCGGTCTATCCCGCGCTCTATCAGATCAACACGCGCGTCTGGTTGACGGAACTGTCCCACGGCCTCGGGCGGCCGGCGACGCTGGATGATATTCCCGACGCCGAGTTGGATCGCCTGGTCAACATGGGCTTCGACTGGGTATGGTTGCTGAGCGTCTGGCAGACGGGTCAGGTAGGGCAGCGGATCTCCCGCACCAATCCGGAGTGGCGTAGGGAATTCCAGGAGACACTGCCGGACCTGCGTGAGGAGGACATTGCCGGCTCGGGTTTCGCCATCACCGGCTACACCGTTCATGAACGGCTTGGAGGCGATGCGGCTCTGGCTCGCCTGCGCGAGCGGCTGCGCGAGCGCGGCCTGCGGCTGCTCCTCGACTTCGTCCCCAACCACACCGGTCTGGACCACCCATGGGTGGAGAATCATCCCGAGTACTATGTCCACGGAAGCGAGCTGGACCTGACGCGAGCACCGCAGAACTATACGTGGGTCAAGCGCACGCAAGGCGACCTGCTGCTCGCCTACGGACGCGATCCGTACTTCCCAGGCTGGACGGACACGCTGCAGCTCAACTATGGCAATCCCGCCACACAAGAGGCGATGATGGCGGAGCTGGTGAAGATCGCCGCGCAATGCGACGGCGTGCGCTGCGACATGGCCATGCTGGTGTTGCCGGACGTGTTCGAGCGGACCTGGGGCATCCGCGCTGAGCCCTTCTGGCCGAAAGCGACGCAACGGGTGCGCGAGCGCGCTCCGGACTTCTGCTTCATGGCGGAAGTCTACTGGGACCTCGAATGGACGCTGCAACAGCAGGGGTTCGACTACACGTACGACAAGCGGCTGTACGACCGCCTGCGTGACGCCCATGCACGGCCGCTGCGCGAGCATTTCTACGCGGGGCTCGACTACCAGAACAGGCTCGCCCGTTTTCTGGAAAACCACGACGAGCCGCGGGCCGCGGCGACGTTCCCACCGGAAGTCCACCGGGCCGCGGCAATCATCACCTTCCTGTCACCCGGGCTGCGCTTTTTCCATCAAGGACAGTTCGAGGGACGAAAGAAGCGCATCTCACCCCATCTGTGTCGCAGTCCTGCCGAGCCCGCAGACCAGAAGCTGGAACAGTTCTACGATCGGCTGCTCGGCTTGTTGCGCCAACCCGTTCTGCGCGAGGGCCAGTGGCAATTGCTCGAGTGCGTACCGGCCTGGGAGGGGAATTGGACTGCGGACTGTTTCCTCGCCTTCGCCTGGCAAGGTCCAGGTGACGAGCGCCTGCTGGTGACAGTGAACTATGCGCCCAACCAAAGCCAGTGTTATGTCCGGCTGCCGTTTGCAAATCTCGCCGGCGGTCAATGGCGGCTTCAGGATCAACTCGAAGAAGTCGTCTACGACCGCGATGGCAGCGACTTGCAAGAGCGCGGCTTGTACTTGGACGTGCCTGCTTGGCAGACATCCGTCTTCGCGCTGACGAGGAGGTGATGAGCATGGATTCCTTCAACAGAATGGTGCGTGGTGTTCTCTTGCTGAGCGCGATCATGCTCTGTGGCTGTGAGGAGTTGGTGATACGCGACACCACGAGCCTGCTCGCTCCCAGGTTTCAACGGTCTGAGGTCGTCGGGCTTGTGGCCGGTTTTGGAACGACCTTTGCCGCCATGCCCGACTTGATCAAGATGCTGAAGCGCCGGTCCAGCAAGGGCATGAACCCGACGATGGCCAGCATCATGGGGGTGTTCCAAATTGCGTGGGTCTACTACGGCCTCTTGATTCAGTCGCGACCGGTGGTGGCGTGGAACGTAGTCGCCGTAGTGATCAATTTTCTGAGCGTCGGGGCGTACGTGCGCTTCGCCCGCCGCGAACGGAATCAAGCGATGCAATGAGCGCGCGGCAGCCAGATGCGGTGGTGACGCGCTCACTGCGGACGCCGCGAGCCGCTGGGATCGCGGGCGTCGCGTTCGCGCTCCTGCTGACGGCGGCGTTGGTCCTCATCCGACTCGCGGCGCCGTCCGATGCGGGCGATGCCGGGGCATTGTTTGCCGACCCGGTTAGGAAACGCCAGGTTGTTCTGGCGCTGAACCTCGTGCCCTTCGCGGGTATTGCGTTCTTGTGGTTCATCGGCGTGATGCGCGACCGGATCGGCCAGCATGAGGATCGGTTCTTCGCCACGGTGTTCCTGGGCAGCGGGCTGCTTTTCATCGCGATGTTGTTCGTGGCCAGCGCGGTGACGGCGGGTTACCTCGCCGTCGCCGGCGCCGGAGCAGCGGGTAGCGCCGCGGGACTCGGCCGCAGGGTCGGGGCGCTGGTCCTCCACACCTATGCGATGCGAATGGCGGCGGTCTTCACGATCTCGACGGCGACGATCGGGTTGCGCACCGGCCTCCTCTCGCCGTGGCTCGGATTTCTCGGCTACGCGATCGCCTTGATCCTGCTCCTGGTGATCGACGTTACACGGTGGGTCGAGTTGCTCTTCCCGTTCTGGATCCTGCTCCTCAGCCTCGACACGCTCATTGAAAGTTTCGGGGGCACGCGAGGCAAAACACATGTGCGCGGCGCCTGAACCGGTGCGGCGGCGCCAGCGGAAAGGAGCGGCACCGCACCGGCGCACGTCTCGCCGGAAGGCCCAGCCGCGGGAGTCGACTTTCGCGCCGGGCGCGCCTCTCCGCGACTGCAAATCTTGCGCTGGGTGTTCAGCCAGGTATTGTGTCGACCACACGGGGCCGTAGCTGGCGAGGAGAGGACACATGGCGACGCGGGTTCTCTTGGTTCACCCAAGCCCACTCATGTTCTCGGAAATCTTCTTGCGCCTGGAACCGCTCGGCGTTGAGTGTGTGGCGTCGGCCGTGCACAGCGCGGGCTACGATGTGCGTTTGCTCGACCTCCAGGTCCACTCGGTCGAAGACTATCGCAGCACCTTGACGGCCTGGCAGCCGGACGTCGTCGCGTTTTCGGTGAACTACCTCGCCAACGTTCCCGAAACCATCGACCTCGCATGTGAGGCGAAGGCGCGCTTGCCGCGTTGCCGGATCTGTGTCGGTGGCCACAGTGCGTCGTTCATTGCTCCGGAGATGCTGGCTCACGCCGAGGGCGCCATCGACTGCGTCATCCGCGGCGAGGGCGAAAGCGTCTTGCCGCGCGTGTTGGAAGCGTTTGCGGCCGGGGGGCCCCTGCGAGATCTGCCCGGCGTGGTCACGCCGGAGGGTGCGGGTCCGCCGCCGGAGCTCATCCCCAACCCGGAGAAGCACCTGCCGGCGCGCCACCTCACCAGCCGGCGGCACAAGTACTTCATCGGCGAACTCGACCCGTGCGCATCGATCGAGTTCACGCGCGGCTGCCCGTGGGATTGCTCGTTCTGCAGCGCGTGGACGTTCTACGGACGCAGCTACCGCAAGTTCACGGCCGAGGCGGCCGGCGAGGACCTGGCCAGTATCCGCGAACCCAACGTCTTCATCGTCGACGACGTCGCCTTCATCCGCCCCGAGCACGGCATGGCCATCGCCGACGAAGTCGAGCGGCGCCACATCAACAAGCGCTACTATCTGGAAACCCGTGCCGACGTCTTGTTGCGCAACCGCGAGGTGTTCGCGCGTTGGACGCGGCTCGGCCTGCGCTACATGTTCCTCGGCATCGAGGCCATCGACGAAGAGGGGCTCAAGCGCCACCGCAAGCGCGTCCACCTGGGTGACAACGAACGCGCCCTGGAGGCGGCGCGCGAGCTGGGGCTGGTGGTCGCCATCAACATCATTGCCGACCCCGAGTGGGACGAGCGCCGCTTCGACGTCGTCCGGCAGTGGGCGTTGGAGGTGCCGGAGATCGTCAACATGACGATCAACACACCCTACCCCGGAACCGAAACCTGGCTGACCGACGCGCGTCGTTTCACCACCCGCGACTACCGGCTGTTCGACGTGCAGCACGCCGTGCTGCCGACGCATCTGCCGCTGCGCCGCTTCTACGAGGAGTTCGTGCGCACGCAGGACGTGCTCAACCGCAAACACCTGGGCCTGCGCGCCCTCTACGACATCTTCGGCATCTCGATGCGGCTGCTCGCCCGTGGCCAGACGAACTTCCTGCGCATGTTGTGGAAGTTCAACCAGGTCTACAACGTCGACCGTCTGTGCGGCGACCACGAGCGCGAGGTGCGCTATGCCATCACGCTGCCAAAAGCGCCCGGCGCGGCGGGCGTGCGGCGCAGCCAGGATGACCTCTACGTCCATCATCCCGCCGCGGTGGCCGCCGGGGCGTAGGATCGCGGCTCGTCGCGCTACGAGAGGGTGATCGACCAATGGCCAGCGCTGCAGGGGCCGAGGCAAGGGCGGTGGCGCTGACACTCTACGACTATCATGGCTCGCCCTGCGCGCGCCGCGTGCGCATCGTGCTCTTGGAAAAGGGACTGCGCTGGACGACGCGCGTCGTCGATCTCACCAAGATGGAGCAGAAGCGCCCCGCGTACCTGCAGCTCAATCCGAACGGCGTCGTCCCCACCCTGGTGCACGGCGAGCGCGTGATCTACGAATCCAACGTCATCACCGAATATCTCGATCAGGTGTTCCCAACACCGCGTCTGTATCCGGAAGATCCGTGGGCATGCGCGCAGGCGAAGATGTGGCAGGCCTTCGAGCTGGCGATGGCCAAGGAATACCGGCCGTTGATGTATCTGCGTGTGATCGGTCCGTACGACCGCACCCGTCCCAAGGACGAGGTCATGGCCGACGCACGGCGCTCGACCGACGACCCGTCACATCTCGATTGGATCAGCCGCGTCTACGACGGTACCGCGGTCTCCGAGTACGAAGCCGCGATGCTGGAGATCCAACTCTACCACCGCCTTGACCACCTCGAGCGCGGACTGGCCGGGCGTCACTACCTGGTTGGCGACCAGTTCACGATCGCCGACCTCTCCGTGTGGCCGCGCGTCGCCATGTACCCGCTCGTGCAGTTGCCGATCGAGGCCGAGCGCTACCCCAACCTGCAGCGCTGGCTCGACACCGTTGGGGCACGGCCGTCGATGGTGAAGAGCGAGAGCGTGCGTCCGGATTGAGCGATCAGAACGTCTCCTTGAACGGCCGCAGATCCAGCTCCTGTGTCCACGCGGAGCGGGGCTGCGTGTGCAGGTACCAGAACGCCCCGGCGATGGCGTCGATGTTGAGCATGCCGTCTGCGCCCTTACTTTTCGCGTAGTCGGGCAGCCCTTGGTTGATCTTGTCGCCGTCGATGGCGCCGTCGATGACGATGTGCCCCACGTGGATGCCTTGCGGGCCGAACTCGCGGGCCATCGCCTGGCTGAGCGACCGCAGTCCGGCTTTTGCCGAGGCAAAGGCGGTGAACGGTGGGCGCCCGCGCACCGACGCCGTCGCCCCGGTGAACAGGATCGAACCACGGCCGTGCGGCACCATACCGCGTGCCGCTTCACGGCCGACGAGGAACCCACCCAGGCAACACACGCGCCACAGGTCTTCGAACATCTGCGCACTCGTGTCGAGCAGCGGGCTCCAGCGGTTGTTGCCGGCGTTGTAGGCGGCCAACTCGAGCGGCAGACCACTCTCCTGCACGGCCTTGAACAGGCGCAGCACGTCCGGCTCACGCGTCGTGTCGGTCACGACCGCCGTCGCGCGGCCGCCGGCTTGGCGGATGTCTGCGGTCACCATTTCGAGCTGGGCGGCCGTACGTCCGGCGACGAAAACGTGCAGGCCCTCGCGCGCGAAACACCGGCTAAGGGCGGCACCAAGCCCCGCCCGCGGCCCCACACCAACGACAATCGCTGCGGCCAGTTTCCCTGCGGTCGTCATGTGTCACCTCCTGTTCTGGTCGGTATGCGCTTGCTCCGCAGCTGTGTCGAGTCTCGTTTTATCCAGCGTAACCCCCGAGAGAGCACTGCACCTGTTACCTCTCGGGACTCTTTCACACACTGTTGAGTATCGTCCCCACGGATTTGACGTTGCGCCGCGGAGGCCATGAGCCCCGCAGGGACGGGACAGCCGTGTCCGAGGTGAGCTCGTTGCCGAAGCCTTACCCTGCTGGTAAACCTCCCCAGTCAAGCGATGGAGGTTGCCGTGCGCACCAATATCAATCGGCTCCGACAGCTATTTGTCGACCTGGACCGCCTCGACTTCGACGCTGTCGCGGGTCACTGCACCGACGACTGCGTCTACGAGGACGTGCCGTTCGTCGAGGCGACGGTCACCGGGCCGACCGCGATTCGTGCCAAGCTGCAGTTGGGGCTGGGCATGCTCGATCGCATCCCGACGACCATCCACGAGGTGGCCGAGAACGGCGATACCCTCATGGTCGAGCGCACCGAGATCTGGCATCACCGCAGCGGCGAACGCGCCACGCTGCGGGTGGCTGCGGTGTTCAAATTTCGCGACGGCAAGATCAGCCTGTGGCGCGACTATTGGGATGCCAGGACACTGTTCGCGCAGCAGCCGGCACACTGGCTGCCCGACGTGCCGCGCCCCTAACACGGAGGTCGCATGCTCAAACTCTATCATTCACCCCGTACGCGCTCGGTGCGCATCTACTGGCTGCTCGAAGAGCTGGGCGTTTCCTATCAGCTCGAGACGCTCGCCTTTACACCCGAGACGCTGAAGACCGCCGCGTATCTGAAGGTGCATCCGCTCGGTAAGCTGCCGGCGATCCAGGACGGCGATCTGGTCATGTTCGAGTCGGGTGCCATCCTCGAATACGTCCTGGAGACGTACGGCAATGGCCGCCTCGCGCCGGCGCCCGGCAGCCCGGCGCGTGGCGCCTTCCTGCAATGGGTGCATTTCGCGGAAGCCACCGCGATGCCGCCGCTGGCCGACATCGCGCAGCACATGCTCTTCAAGCCCGAGGCGGAACGCCTCCCCGCCGTGGTCGCGGATGGGCAGGCGCGGGTCAACGCTGTGCTGGCCGCGCTCGATATCGCCCTCACCGGCAAACAGTATCTGCTCGGCAGCGAGTTCACCGGGGCCGATATCATGATGGGTTACGCGCTGCTGCTGGTGAAGTGGTTCGGCTTGTTGACGCAGCAGTACCCGAACGTCACGGCCTACCTGGCGCGGCTGGAGCAGCGCCCGGCGTTGCAGAAGGCGTTGAGCTGATCGCAACCCGATAGTCGTGCAGTCGTCGGTTATCTTTCGGATTGCGAACCGCGCACTCACTCGACCTGCACGACCATCTCGATCTCGACGCAGATATCGAACGGCAGCTCCGCCATGCCTACAGCGGAGCGGGTGTGCCGGCCGGCATCGCCGAAGATCGCAACCAGGACATCGGAGCAGCCGTCGATGACCTCGGGCGTGCGGTTGAAACCGGGCGCGCAGTTGACCATGCCGAACACTTTGACGATCTGCCGCACACGGTCGAGACTGCCCAACTCGGCGCGCACCGTCGCGAGCATCGACAGCGCCGTCGCCCGTGCGGCGTCGCGCGCCTCCTCGGCGCTGATGGTCCCGCCGACCTTGCCGCGCACGACACCTTTGGCACTCACCGGTCCGTGGCCACCAATGTACAACAGGTCGCCAACCCGCTTGCAGCCGAGGTAGTTTGCGACCGGCTTCGAGACCGGCGGCAGCTCAATGCCGAGCGCCGCGAGGCGCGCGTCGATAGTCGTGCCCATGGGCTTCCTCTCGGACTGCTTATATCCGAGTGCCGCGGCAAGGGAAGCGCGCGTAGCCCCGGCGCCAGCTCGACGTTAGAATGCGTCGCGATGGACGGCATTCGATACCGCCGGGTTGTTGGTAATCCCCCCGAGTGGCTCGTGTCCGATGCGCCCATGCGTTGCCCATACTTGCCGCACCAGACCGCACGTCTGCCGTTGCGCTTGCCGGTGCGGCCGCTGCGGCCGGAAGAGTTTGCACAACGTCTGGAAGCGGGAGACCGGCGCCAGGGGGTGCTCCTCTACCGGCCCAGCTGTCCAACCTGCAACGCCTGCGAAGCGATCCGCATTGACGTCGATACCTTCATGCCCAGCAAAACGCAGCGGCGCATCTTTCGCCACGGCGAGGCGGCATTCGATACATCGGTCGGACGTCCGACGCCGACGGCGGAGAAGGTCGCCCTGTACAATCAGCACAAGCTGGAGCGTGATCTGCTCGTCAATCGGGAGTTGGTCGACGCTGCAGCATACGAGGAGTTCCTCGTCGAAACGTGCACCGACACCGTCGAACTGAGCTATCGCCACGCCGGGAAGCTCGTCGGCGTGGCCGTGGCAGACCGCGCCCGCAATGCGCTGTCGGCTGTCTACTGCTTCTACGATCCGGCCTACGGCCGGCTCAGCCCGGGCACGTACTCCATCCTCAAACAGATCGCACTCTGCCGCACGTGGGGGCTGCGCTACCTGTACCTGGGCCTCTACATCGCCGACTGCCGCTCGATGCGCTACAAAGCTCGCTACCTGCCCCACGAGCGCTTGATCGAAGGCGAATGGCGGCGCTTCGAAGGCAGAGACCGGGTCGGCGCCCAAGCGGGCTCACGGCTGTGAGGAAGTCCGGTACCGGGGACGCGTCTCAACTCCCACGCAATGCCCAGCCGAGCATGAACAATCCAATCGCGGTCACCCAGCTTCCCGCCACGCGCACCACCACCCGTGCCCACGCGGTCCGCAGGGACACGATCTGCCCGGCGAGGAGCGCGATCACCGCGAAGAGGGCGCACGCCACCCCGAGTGCACCCAGGCCGCCCGAGTGGGCCTTCGCCAGCTCGCTGCCGTTGAGGCCTCCGTTGAGGAGCCCGAGAAGGATCGCCAGGGCAGCGACCAACTGCACCGGCAGCGGCATGTCGGCGGCGACCAGTGCGCCGAGCACAATGGTCACTGCGGCCGTCGCCGCCGGCAGCGTCAGCGGCAGGCCGACGAGTAACCCGACTCCGCTCGCCGCGAACCAGGCCAGCGGCAACGTGAACAGCACAGCGCGCGCGCCGCGCGGCCCGCGCAGGCCGCCCAACAGTGACAGGGCGATCACCGGCAACAAGTCTTCCGGCGTCACGAAGAGATGTGTCAGCCCGTCGTAGAACGGTCCGAAGCCGGTGTTCATGAGGTGCGCCTGCGCCGGCTCGGGCAGGACGATCGCCGCAACCGCGAACCACGCCAGGAAACCCGAAATCCGAAATTCAAAATTCGAAACAACTTCGAATGACCAAAACGGTCGGAAAATCCGAAACACTGACTGCCCGCTTTTCGTCTTCACTCTGATGCTCCAAACTAGCTTGTTGCGAATTTCGTGCTTCGAATTTCCTTCAAGACATTGCTCGCCACAGGAACACGACACCCGCCAGCGCGACGATGGCTCCGGCAGCGCGCAGCGCGAGCCGCCCTGCCGGCCAGCGGTGCACCAGGCCTATCGATATGCCGACGGCGTGGAGGGTACCGGTCGCGATCACAAAACCGATGCTGTAGAGGATGCCGTTTGCACCTGGAGGCAGCTCGGTACCATGGGCGTGGCCGTGAAAGACGGCGAAGAACGCGACGAGCAATGCCGCCACCCAGAGCTGCGGCCGCGCCTCGGTGCACACCGCGAACCCCAACGCGATGGCGGACAGCGCGATGCCGATCTCGATACCCGGCAGCCTCAGGCCCATCAGGCCCAGCATCCCCCCAAAGGCCATGACCATCGGAAAGGTTACCGGCAGGAGCCACACGGCGGGCGCGCCGAGTTGTGCGCCCCAGAGCCCCACGGCGATCATCGCGAACACGTGGTCCAGACCAGACACGGGATGCTGCAGGCCGCTCAGAAACCCGAGCGCTTCGCCACCGCGGGTGTGGGCGGACGCGGATGCCGGCAACAGCAGCAAAAGCAGGAGGATCACACAGAGTGAGACACGGGGACACGGAGACGCGGGGACGCGGAGAAAGGAGGCTTTCACTTGCGGATGACCCGTTTCGCAGGTTGAGACGCCATCGTCACGAGCCTGCCTTCTGCCACACCTTCAGCTCCCTAAACGAGCGAATATTCTCCATCCCCGCGTCTCCGCGTCTGTTACTTCCCAACCAGAATCGCGACGCGCTGGATCGTCCAAAACGCCCCCAGCGACCCCACCGCGTACCCCGGCAGCGCTACCACCCAGCGCGGCCAGCGGATCTCCAGTTGGCGGAACGAGCGCTCCAGCGCCAACACGAGCAGCACGAAGCTCACTTGTCCGACCTCGACGCCCAGGTTGAAACTGAGGAGCGCCAGCGGCAGCTCGTGGCGCGGCAGGCCAGCGCTGGTGAGCGCGCTGGCGAAGCCGAAGCCGTGAATCAACCCAAAGACGAAGGCCACCACCCACGGGTGGCGGATGGTGAAGCTGGTTTCGCCGCGCCACGAGCGCACGATCTCCGGCCCGAGGAAGAGGATGCTCAGGGCGATGGCGGCGTTGAGAGGGAGGACCGGCACTGCGGCGTATCCGAGCGTCGCGATGGCGAGAGTGATGCTATGTGCCACGGTGAAGGCGGTGACGGTCTTCAGCAGCATCCAGCGGTCGGCGACGATCAGCAGCAGCCCGAGCACGAAGAGCATATGGTCCACGCCGAAGAGAATGTGCCGGATCCCCTGCACGATGTATGTGCCCGCCACTCCCAACCAGGTTTGCGCCGCGGCAATCTCGACCCACGGCTGCGACGGCCGCGCGATCGTGGTCGAGGTGCGGCCGTCGAGCATGTCGACACGCACCAGCACGTCGGTGATCGTCAGTTGCAGCCCGGCGAACTCGATGCGCCGTCCCGCCAGCCCATGCGGCCCGGCATCGATCCAGCGACGCTCCACGAGCGAATCCGCCAGCTCTTCTACCGTGGGATCCTGCACGTTCTGCAAGTCGTCCGGCAGCTTCAGCGCAACCGGCAGACGCATGCCCGACAGGACCGGGGTGCGCCACAGCACGTTGAAGCGTCCGGGCGCAATTTCCTTGATCTCGAGATAGGCAGGACGCGCTTCGTGGGCCCAGGCTGCGGTGGCCACCGCTAGTGTCGCCGCGTAGCAGCAAAGCCAAATTCGAAATCCGAAATCCGACATCCGAATTTTCTTCACAGCGCTCCCTCGCCCGATGGCGCAGGAATCTCCTTCCTGGGTTGCGGCGCAGGTGCCGGAGTCGAATCCTTGTCGGGCGGCGCGGGCAGGAGCACGGTGTATTTGGCGCGCATGGCGTCGTAGGCCTGGCGCCAGGCTTGTTGCTTCTGATCGCCCAGCCACGCGGTCTTCACATCCTCCTCGACTTCTTCGAAAGCGGGAATGCGGCCGGGAATGAGCGAGTCGACAAAGACCAGATGCCACCCGTAACCGGACTCGATCGGCCCCTGCCACGAGCCGGGCGCGAGCTTGGCGACTGCCTGGGCGAATGGCGGCCCGAAATCCTTCCCCAACTGCTCGGGCGTGCGGTCGCCGTAGTAGTCCTGGAACATGAACGGATCGGCGAGGGCAGCCGCCAGCTTGGAATCCTCGGGCTCTCCGGCAATCCTGGTCAGCGCCTGCGCGGCGTCTTCACGCGCGCGCTTGCCACGGCGGTCGGTCGAGAAGTAGAGATGGCGGAAGCTCACACGGCTCGGCGTGGTGAATTTGTCGCTGTACTTTTCGAACCATGCTTTCAGTTCGTCGGTCGTCGGCTCGTGCGCCGCCGCCACATCCTCGGCCAGGAAGCGCATCTTCTGCGCCATGCGGCGCCTGACTATGGTGTCGTCCTTGTCCAGACCCATTGCCAGGGCCTCGCGATAGAGGATTTCCTCCTGGACTTTATCTTCCACCAGATGGCCGAACTCCTCGGGGGTCGGCGGACGTTGCCACTGCGATTCGAAGTACATGTCCAGTTGGCGCAGATCGTCCAGCGTTAACGCAATCCGCGTGGACGGTTCGACGCCACTGGCGTCACGCTGCGTGTAGCTGTAGGCGGCGAACAGAGCCGCTCCCAGGAGCAGGAAGTGCAGTAGCGGCTCGCGCAGCAGTCGGTCAATCCGCATGAATCCTCAGCGCAGACCCGTCAGGGGGTTCAACTCTTTGACCTCCGGGATCATCTGGTAGTTGGCAAAGGCGATCTCGTTGCCGCACACGGTGGTGACCACCCAACGCAGCTGTGATTTCATAGAAGACGCCCTCCTCTGCATCGCTTGCGCACGACCAGCGCCGGATGAGCGAGGCAAAATATAAGATCCGGTCGTCGCGTCAAGGTGGTGACGTGCTGCCGCAGATCCTTAGAGAGTGTCTCAAACCCTTGCGCCGGTTCGTGCCAGCGCGTCGCCGTGGAATCAAATTCCACGGCTGAGTCGCTCGAAGCCCGCTCACGGGGCTGACCGCCCTCTCTGATTTGCGTTTGGAGCCCCCCTTGGTGGGCTTTGCTGCGACTGAGCCGGCGATTTGATCGTCCGGACGCCCGGCGCACGAGTTGTGAGACAACCTCCTTTGGCCTGCGCAGGTCAGCTCGTCGAGTGCGGATGGCCAACCCGCATGCATCCAGTTGGTCACTCGGCTTGACGCCGCGTCTTCGCGCGCACGATCGCAACAAGCGCGAAGACGGCAAGCAACAGCGCGGCAACCACCCAGCGCAGGTCGGGCACGACGAATTCATCGTGCATCGGCACCAGCACCACCTTCAGCGCCGCGAGCTTGTATGGCAGTACCTTGGTGTACTCCGGGTCGCTCAGCAACTCGAAGAAGGCCCGGCGGTCAGGGTAGCGGACGACGAGCACGCGCCCCCAGTTCTCGAGCGCGTCGTCGAAACCGAGAATGTTGGTGCTCGGCTGCGCTCCCGTGCGCACGCCCTCCGGCTCGCCGGAAAAGAGCGGATAGGCTCCGAGCTTGAGCAGCTTCGGTATGGCCACCGATTCGTAATGGGCATTGAGGTGGCGCGGGTTGCCGGCAATGTCCGGGCGTCCCGGCATGCTGCGAGCGGTGCCGTAGTAGCGCATCAGGTTCAGCATGTAGACGGGCCTGCCGTCGTCAGCCTCGCCCCACGACCGCAGGTGCGCGACGATGTCGGCCTTTTCGCTCTCGGGGATATCCGTTCCGGCAGCAATGCGGCGAACGTAGTCGTCCACGTCGGCCTCCGTCAGCGTGCGGCCGGGGGCCTGCCAGTGGCAGACCAGCGCAAAGATGGCCATCAACACGATGGCGAGGCCAAGCTCGAAGCGGCAGCGTTTCATCGGGATCTGGGAGAAAAACTCGAAGTCCGAAATTCGAAACAACTTCGAAAACCCAGCGGCTTCGAATTTCGGACTTCGTCCTTCGAATTCGCTTCACCACACCCGCGTTCTAGCCTCTACAGCTTCCTCTCCAGCTCGCCTTCCAGCTTGTGCACTGCCTCGGATCCCATCGTCTCGATCATCTTCCCACCCTCCGTGCTCGACGGTGGCCTCCTACTACGCGGCGGGGATCATGTCCATTGGACCGGTGGCAGTACTCCAGATGATGGCGCTCGCTACGGTGGTGCTGTGGGGACGTACATCTCCGGGGGACCGCCCCGCATGGCCGCCCG
>Ga0335070_10005200_pt1 | contig 15300 bp, 14 predicted proteins | sample Lox_Sample_13_FD_206722 | JGI IMG/M metagenome (GOLD analysis project Ga0335070, IMG submission 206722) | Soil microbial communities from Loxahatchee National Wildlife Refuge, Florida, United States - Lox_Sample_1.3 | ecosystem: Environmental > Terrestrial > Soil > Wetlands | place: USA... | reverse complement strand
CCGGGCACCCCCCCGCGGGGGGGGGCGCCGCCGCCACCCGCGCCCGCGCGACCACGGTGATTGCGGCGATCGCGTGTCGGGCCCCTGAGGCACGGGCGAGCGGCGGGCGCACGCCGCCGTCGACTGGCGGCTCGCAAGAGGATGCCGACGATCGCCGCCGGAGCCGCGAGCGCTCCCTCTGCGCCGCGAGCAGGGCGTACGCGACGCCGCCCCAAACGAAAACCAGCAGGCCGAGGGTGGCGGCGCCCAAGGCGGCGTTCGCGATGTTGAGATCGAGAACCTCGTCGAAGATCGGGAGCATCAACATGACTGCCTCCATCGTTCCCGGGTCACCGTGTCTCCGTTGTCAATACAGATATCGAGACGAGCAGCCGCTTTCCCTCACCGGAGCTGTTTCTTTCTGTTAGATTCATGGCATGGAGGGACAGGCCGGGGACGCCGATCGCGGCGACTCCCGCGTCCGCGGCGCGGACGCGCTGACCCCGGAGGCGCTCGAGGAGCTCCGCCGCCGTATCGTGGCGGCCGTGCGGCGCTCGTGTCCCACCCGGCTCGCCGCGGAGATGGAGGACATCGTCCAGACCATCCTCGCGCGGCTCATCCTTGCCCCGCGCACCCGTGAGGGGAATCCGGCGTTCTCCTCGATGTACCTGGCGAAGGCGGCGTACGGCGCCACCGTGGACGAGCTCAGGCGCCTGGGCCGGCGGAGGGAGGACTCCTTGGAGGCTCTGGCAACCTCGGATTCGATGGCGGCGCCGGACGCCGGCCCGGAGCGGGTCGCCGCGTCGGCGGAGATCGCCCGCGGTATCCGGGAGTGCCTGGCCGGACTGGCGCGGCCCCGCCGGCTCGCCGTGACGCTCTACATCCAGGGGTGCACCGTGCCGGAGGCGGCCGGGCTCCTGCGGTGGTCGCTCAAGAAGACCGAGAACCTCGTGTACCGCGGCCTCGCGGACCTGCGCCGGTGCCTCGCGACGAAGGGACTGCAGCCATGACGGACAAGACCGTACCGTTCGCCGGCACCGCAGACGCGCGGCTCCGCGCGGCGTTCGCTGCGGTCGCCCAGACGGCCGGGACGGGGGCGGCATGCCCGCCGCCCGACGTGGTGTGGGAGTCGGCCGCCGGACGCTGCGGCCGCCGCCGGCTCGAGGCGGTCGTCCTCCACATGGGCGAGTGCGGCGCGTGCGCGGCGGCGTGGCGGCTGGCGCGCGAGCTGCAGCGGGCGGAGGGGAGCGGCCGCGTTCTCACCGGGCCGCCGCGCTGGTTCCGACGGACGTGGGTCCAGGTCGCCGCGGCCGCGGCGGCGCTGGTCGTCGCGGCGGGGCTGGCGTTGCAGTTGCGGAGCGTGCACCGGGAGGGCGCGGCCGAGTTCCGGGGCCAGGAGGGCGACTGGATTGCGTCGCTCGTGCCGGAGGCGGAGGCCCTCCCGCGCGGCCGGTGCGTCCTCCGCTGGACCCCCGGGCCCAAGGGGACCGTGTTCGACATCCGGGTCGCCACCGAGGACCTCACGCCGGTGGCGCGGAGCATCGGCGAGAGCCGGGCGGAGTTCCTGGTACCGCCGGACGCGCTGAGCCGCGTGCCGTCCGGCGCCCGCATCGTCTGGCAGGTGACCGCCCACCTCCCCGACGGGAGCAAGGCGGACTCGAGGAGCTTCACGACAGCGATTCGCTAGTCGGGGCGCGATGAGACGACGGACGTCGTCGCTGGGGTTCTGCACCGCTCTTCTGGCTGCCGCCGCCGGCGCGGCGGGGACGATGCCGGTGCAGCCGTTGCCCGACTTCGAGCGGTGCGAGAGGGCCGTCCGCGAGCAACCCCGGCGCAACGAGTCGTACCGCTGCTTCTGGGAGGTGGCGCGGGCCCGGAAGGCGTGGGACGAGGCGGCGCGACGTCTCGAGGCGCACCTGGCGCGCGAGCCATCCAACTGGAGCGCCAAGCTCACCCTCGCCTGGGTGGAGTGGGACCGCGGCGGCGCCGGCGTCGAGCGGCTGTTCGCGGAGGCAGCCGACGGGTTCGCCGCCGAGCACAACGCCACCGGCGAGGTGTTCGCGAGGCTCGGCCTCGCGTGGTTCCTCCGCCAGCGTGGCCGCGCGGCCGACGCCAGGCCGGTCGTGGAGCGCGCGCTCGTTGCGGCGCGCGCGTCGGACGATCCCCTGCTGGTGGCGCGGGTCCGCATCGACCAGGGCGAGCAGGCGTACGCCCGCTCCGACTTCGGCGAGGCGCTCGCGTATCTCGGGGAGGCGGAGGAGATCGCCACGGAGAAGCGCGCCAAGGACGTCCTGGCGATCGTCATCGGCAACCAGGCGTACGGGTGGTGGGAGCTCGGCCTGTACCGGCAGAGCATGGAGGCGTATGAGCGGCAGGCCTCGCTCTACCACGAGATGGGTGCGCAGGGCGGCGCGGCGTTCGAGGAGAGCCGCGCCCGCGCGAACATCGCCGAGCTCGCGGGCAGTCTCCACACCGAGGGTCAGCTGGAGCGCAGCGAGGTGGTCCGCCTCGCCAGGGAGGCCGTCGCGTCGGCGGTCGTGTCGGGCAACCGGGTGATCGAGGCGAACGCGCGCCTATTCCTGACTCAGTGGCTCGCCGGCAGCGACGCGAAGGCCGAGATCGAGCGCGCGCTGGCGCTGGCCAGAGCCACCGGCGACAGGCGGACGGTCCGGTTCGGGCTGCGGCTGCTCGCGCGACAGCAGGTGATCGCCGATCCCGCCCGGCCGGCGCAGGCCTACCGGACAATCGCCGAGGAGCTCGAAGACGCCCGCCTCTCGGGCGACCGCGAGGACCTCGCGCGCGGCCTGGTGATGCGGGCGTCGATGCGGTTCCGGACGGGGCCGCGACCCGAGTGGCGGGCGGACAGCGCGGCGTCGCTGGACGCGATCGAGCGGATCCGCGACCTGCAACCCGACACGACCGTCCGCGCCCTCGCCTTCGGCCCCTGGGCGTTCGCGTACTACCGCTTCTCCGGGTGCCTGCTCGGCGCGCTCGGGACCTCGGAGGACCCACGGGGCGACCTCGACCTCGCGTTCGAGGTGATCGAGCGGATGCGCGCCCGCGTCCTCCTCGACTGCCTCGACCGCGCCGGGGCGCGGCCCGAACTCGACGAGTCGAGCTCCGCCGTCCGGAGACGGGGCGAGGTCATGAGGCGGGTTTCGGAGCTCCAGGCCAGGCTCGTCAGCCCGGCGTTGAAGGACGACGAACGCAGGTCCGCCGTAGCCGAACTCGAGCGTCTCCAGGTCGAGGAGGCGTCGCTGCGGGAGGCGATTGCGAGGGTGTCGCCTGCATTCGCCCGCGCGCGCCCGACGTCGTTCGCCGGCGTCGCAGACGTCCAGGCGCGCCTCGAGCCCGACCAGGCGCTGGTGTCGTTTCAGCTCGCGCCATCGACGCCGGACGCCGAGGATCCCTCGATCGATGGGGGGTCGTGGACGGTGCTCGTCACCAGGCGAGGCGCGCACGCGTTCCCGCTGCCGGCCCGGCACGCGATCGAGGACGCCGTGGCCGTGTACCTCGGCCTGTGCAGGCGGCGCGACGGTTCGGAGGCGCGCGCGGCGGCGCGGCTGTACCGGGGCCTCCTCGAGGCGGCGCTGCACGAGGCGGGGCCCGAGGTGCGCCGGCTCGTCATCGTCCCGGACGGCTGCCTCAACCGTCTCCCGTTCGGGAGCCTGCGCGAGGGGGCGGATCAAGGCGCGCCGCTCGCGCTGCGGCTCGAGATCGCGGAGGTCCCGTCAGCCACCCTCTGGCTGCGGTGGAAGACCGCCGGAGACGGCGTCCAGCGGGTTCCCCGGGCGCTGACCCTGGCCGACCCCGACACCGCCGGGCTGGCCTCCGGAGCCGCGCGCCTGACGAATCCATGGCTCGCGCGCCTGGACGTGGGCCGGTTGCCCTACGCCCGCACCGAGGCGCTCGCCCTGGCGCGAGGGATCGGGTCCACGAGCGTCGTGCTCACGGGGGCCGACGCAAGCGAGGCCGCGGTCAAGCGCGCGGACCTCCGCGGCTACGGCGCGCTGCACTTCGCCGCGCACGCCGTCGTGGACGATGCGCACCCCGACCGGTCGGCGATCGTGCTCGCGCCCGGGAGCAGCGGCGAGGACGGGCTGCTGCAGCTCGGCGAGATCGTGCGGCTCCGCCTCGACCGCCAGGTCGTGGTGCTCTCGAGCTGCCGGAGCGCGTCCGGCACCGAGGTCGAGGGCGAGGGGGTGCTCGGTCTGGCGCGCGGGTTCTTCCAGGCGGGGGCGGCCGCCGTCGTTGGCACGGTGTGGCCGGTGCGCGACGACGACATGGAGGCGTTCATGGCGGCGTTCGCCCGGGAGCTGGGACGCGGGCAGAGCCTGTCGGGCGCTCACCGGGAGGCCGCGCGCGCGGCACTTCGGGCCGGGCTGCCGGCGGCGGCATGGGCGGGGACGGTCGTCCTGGGGGACGGCGATCTCGTACCGGTGCCGGGCGGGCGCCCCGCGCGCCGCGTCCCGCTGCCGCTCGCGGCCGGCGCCCTGCTGGCGCTTCTCTGGCTTCTCGTCCGACACCGCCCGCGCCGGTCTCGCACGGCGACGTGAACGCCCCGCCCGGCGAGAGCCTCGTCGCGGGCGGGGCGGAGTCTCGGGCCGGCATGTGCGGCCCTACGGGATCTGGATCGGCGTCAGGGCCCTGACCATCCCGCGGTCGCCCAGGACGTTGCTGAGCCTATCGAAGCCGCATGCCCGATACGGGATCGGCTCCGGCATGGCGCCCCCGGCGACGTTCTCCATGTCGCCGTCGGAGAGCTCGGCTCCCTCGCCCGCCCGAGCGCGCGCCGGCAGCACCAGGCAGATCCTCTCGGCCGTCTCCTCGACGACGTGGATTTCGAGGCGGGGATCCAGCGTCACCTCGAATTCCCGCTCGACCGTGGCCTTCGGCCGCGCGAGCAGCGCGCGCCGGAACTCGGCGTCGGAAGCCGCCCGGTCGAGAAGCCTTCTACGGAGTGCCTCTGCGTCGTTGTCCTTCTGAATCATGGTCATCCTCCTCACTTCCGCCTCGCGGGCTGGCTAGCCACCGGGCGCCGGGCCGCAGCCGGACGCAGCCACCTGGTTGCCCGGGCGTTCCCTGCCCGGTTACACCGTTGGGGGTTAGTCGTCGATCGTCCGGATGCGGCGGATCGGGCCCGTCCCGTCGCCCATGACCCTCGGCATCTGGATCGGGGTGAGGCCGCCGGCGACCTTGTCCAGGTCGTCGTCACGAAGCTCCCATCCCGTAGCCCGGAGCTCGGCGGCGAACTCGTCGGCGGTGAACGCGAACCCCCGCGACGCCGCGAAGGCGGCTGCCGAGGCGAAGAAGTCCTTGGCGGCCGCCTCCTCGGCTCGGAGCTGCTCCTTCATCGCAGGGTCCTTGTCGAGTACCTGCAGGAAGTCATGAGCTGCACTCTGGGCCATATCAATCTCCTGTCCGGCGACGCCGGCGTGACGCCGCGCCCCTCGGTTGCTGTATCGCCCGAGGGGGCGGCTTCCCCTCACCGGCGCGCCGTCCCGGTCGCGGCGCTCGCAGGGAGGAGCAGCACAAGGCGAGATCGCGTCGCCGGATCGCGCGTGTCGCCGGTTGTGGTCGCGGGTTCGGGGTGCTACTGTAACGCCCGTGTCAGGATCGTCAGCGGGTGTGCACCTCGATCCCGACATGCCGAGACGGACGTGAGAAAGCCCAAGATCACCGTGATCGGCGCCGGCAACGTCGGCGCCACGACCGCCCACCGGCTCGCCGAGGGGCATCTGGGCGACCTCGTCCTCCTCGACGTGGTGGTGGGCGTGCCCCAGGGGAAGGCGCTCGACCTCTTCCAGGCGGCGCCGGTCGTCCACCACGACTGCATGCTGACCGGCACCAACGACTACGACGCCACCGCCGGGTCCGACATCGTCGTGGTGACCGCCGGCCTGGCGCGCAAGCCGGGGATGAGCCGCGACGACCTGCAGGACGCCAACGCGCGGGTCGTCGCCGAGTGCGTCTCGCGCGCGGTCCGCAAGTCGCGGGACTCGATCATCATCATGGTCACGAACCCGCTCGACGTGATGTGCGAGGTTGCCCGCCGAGTCTCAGGGTTCCCGCGCGAGCGGGTGTTCGGGATGGCGGGGATCCTCGACACGGCGCGCATGCGGACGTTCATCGCGATGGAGCTCGGCGTCTCCACCGAGAGCGTGTTCGCGCTCGTGCTCGGCGGGCACGGCGACAGCATGGTGCCACTGCCCCGCTACACGACCGTGAGCGGCGTCCCGCTCCCCGAGCTCCTGCCGAAGGAGCGCATCGACGCGATCGTGCAGCGCACGGCCCAGGGCGGCGGCGAAATCGTGAAGCTGCTCAAGACCGGCTCCGCCTACTACGCGCCGGCGGCGGGCGTGTTCGAGATGGTGGACTCGGTCGTGAAGGACCGGAAGAAGATTCTGCCGTGCGCGGTGTACCTGCAGGGCGAGTTCGGCCTGTCCGACGTGTTCGTGGGCGTCCCTGCCAAGCTCGGCGCCCGCGGGATGGAGGGCGTGTTCGAGCTCAAGCTGACGCCCGAGGAGACGGCGCTCCTACGCAAGAGCGCGGGAGACGTCGCGGCGCAGGCTGCAAAGCTGCCGGCTGATCTGGGAAAACAGTGAAGAGTTGAGAGTTGAGAATTAAGAGTTAGAGGCAGAGGCAAGGGCAGAGGTAGAGGCGAGACGCAGAGAGGGCGGCAGGGGAGCAGAGGGGCAGAGGAGCAGAGGTGAAACGGCTACTGACAGCGCTGGTCACGACGGGCCGGGGATCTTCCCCGGCCTCGTTGTTTTGATGGCGTCTCAGTTTCGAGGAGGATCACATGGCGGAACCCCTGACACACGATGTCCTGATCCTGGGAGCGGGCCTCGCCGGGCTCCGTGCCGCGGTCGAGATCTCGCGCCGGCTCGACGGCAAGGTGGACATCGGGATCGTCTCCAAGGTGCAGCTCATGCGCGCCCACTCGGTGTGCGCCGAGGGCGGCACCGCAGCCGTGCTGCGGCCCGAGGAGGGCGACTCGTTCGACCTCCACGCCTGGGACACCGTGAAGGGCTCCGACTTCCTCGGTGACCAGGATGTCGTGCACCGCTTCGTGCGGGCGATGCCGGAGGAGATCATGCTCCTCGACCACTGGGGGATCCCCTGGACGAGGGACAAGCAGGGGCGGATCGACCAGCGGCCGTTCGGAGGACACTCGTTCCCGCGCGCGACGCTGGCGGCCGACAAGACGGGGTTCTTCGAGATGCAGACCCTGTACGACACGCTCCTCCGGTACAGGTGCTTCACCCGCTACGACGAGTTCTTCGTGACCGACATCCTGGTCGAGGGCGGCGTGTTCGCCGGCCTGGTCGGAATCCACGCCGGGAGCGGGGAGACCGTCGTGCTGCGCGGCAAGGCGCTCCTGATCGCGACCGGCGGCGGCGGGACGCTGTACGGGTTCACGACGTACTCGCAGACCGTGACCGGCGACGGGATGGCGATGGCGTTCCGCGCCGGGCTGCCCCTCGAGGACATGGAGTTCCTCCAGTTCCACCCGACCGGCCTGGTGCCCTCCGGGATCCTCATGACCGAGGCGTGCCGCGGCGAGGGCGGGTACCTCAAGAACAACAAGGGCGAGCGGTTCATGGGGAAGTACGCGCCCAAGCTCATGGAGCTCGCGCCCCGCGACATGGTGTCGCGCGCCGAGCAGACCGAGATCCTCGAGGGGCGGGGGTTCCGCTCCGACGAGTGGGGCGACTACCTGCACCTCGACCTCACCCACCTCGGCGCCGAGCGGATCAACACGCGCCTCCCGCTCATCCGCGAGGTCACGATCAAGTTCCTCGGGATCGACCCGATCACGACCCCGATCCCGATCCGGCCGGTCGCGCACTACTCGATGGGCGGGATCGAGACCGACATCAACGGCCTCACGCGCATCCCGAACGTCTGGGCCGCCGGCGAGGCGGCGTGCGTGTCGCTGCACGGCGCCAACCGGCTCGGCTCGAACTCGACGGCGGAGTGCCTGGTGTGGGGCGGGATCTGCGGCGGGGAGATCGTCAAGGCGCTGCCCGGCCTCGCGCTCGCGCCCGTCCCGGACGCGAAGTTCGCGGCGGCCCGGGGGCACATCGACGCGCTGCTGAAGCGCGAGGGGAAGGAGAACCTCTACGTCCTCCGCCGCGAGCTGCGCGCGACGATGGATACCAACGTCGCCGTGTTCCGCACCGGGGAGGGGCTCACGAAGGCGCTCGCCACGGTTCGCGAGCTGCGCGAGCGCTCGCAGCGCGCCCCCGTGGACGACAAGGGCCGTACGTACAACTCGAACCTGTTCCACGCGCTCGAGCTCGAGAACCTGCTCGACCTCGCCGAGGTGACGGTGGCGGGGGCGGTGACGCGCCAGGAATCGCGCGGCGCCCACGCCCGGCGCGACTACGCCACGCGCGACGACGTGAACTGGCTCAAGCACACGCTCGCCTGGTTCACGGGGGACAAGCCGCGCTTCGACTACAAGGGAGTCACGATCAATACCTGGAAACCCGTCGAAAGAAAGTACTAGCTGACAGCTCACAGCCGACAGCTGACAGCTGACAGCCAAGGAAGATGATCTGGATGACGCGAGAGAGAGGCGAGGGGGATGCGAAGGTTCACCGAGCTGAAGGTCTGGGAGCGAAGCCACCAGCTGGTTCTGAAGGTCTGCCAGCTGACGGCGGGTTTCCCGCGATCCGAGGTGTTCGGTCTCACCTCGCAGCTCCGTCGCGCGAGCGTGTCAGTGCCAGCGAACATCGCAGAAGGCGCGAAACGGCGCAGCCAGAGAGATTTCGCGCACTTCATCAACGTGGCGGAGGGTTCGCTGTCCGAGGTCGAGTACTTGCTGGCCCTGAGCCGAGACTTGGGCTACGTGAGTGCGGCCGATGTCGAGCAGACGCTGGGAGAGACGACGCAGGTGCTCAGGATGCTCGCCTCGCTGCGTCGCGCCGTGGAGAGGTCGAAATGAGGCCTGAGGTTTCTGCTGTGAGCTGTCGGCTGTCAGCTGTCAGCTCGACTGTGCTGGAAAGGAGTTCTCATGCTCGCTAGCAAGGGACATCCGAACCGTCTGGGGATCTGGGGCTGGCTGGGCGGGGGGCGATGGGGCGCGGAGCGCTACCTCTACACGCTGCACCGCCTGACCGGGCTCGGCCTGCTCGCGTACTTCCTGCTGCACATCCTCGTCACGTCGTCGCGGGCGCTCGGCGAGGCGAGGTGGGCGCAGGCGATGGGGGCGGTCTCGGGGCCGATGTTCAAGGTCGGCGAGTACCTCGTCTTCCTGGCATTCGCCTTCCACGCGGTCAACGGGATCCGGCTCGGCATCATCGAGCTCGGGTTCGGCGTCGGCCGGCCGATCGAGCCCGTGTACCCGTACAGGACCTCGCTCGACGTCCAGCGCCCGATCGCGATCGTCGTGCTGGTGGTCGCGGCGGTCCTCGTCGTGATGGGCACCCTCAACTTCTGGGTGCTGGAGTAGGAGGCGGCCATGATGCGCGATCAGAAACTCTGGACCTGGCACCTCGCCGCGGGGGTCGTGATCCTGATCCTCCTCGGGCTGCACATGACGATCATGCACCTCAACGGCGTGATCGTCCTCAAGGGCTTGAACCCTGCGGGCGGGCACCCGATCGACTGGGGCAACGTCGCCTCGCGCGCCCGCAACGGGTTCTTCATGGTGACGTACGTCATCCTGCTCGGTGCCGCGCTCTTCCACGGGCTGTACGGCCTGCGCACTCTCCTGTTCGAGCTCGACCCTGCGCGCTGGCTCAAGCGCGCCATCAGCGGGCTCCTGCTGGGCGGGGGCGTCGCCCTGTTCGTGATCGGGACGTGGGCCGCGATCGTCGCGCGGTCAATGTAGAGGGGGCGGAGATGACGACACCGAAATTCACCGAGGTCAGCTATCGCATCCGCCGCTTCGACCCCGAGCGCGACTCGGCGCCCCACTGGGAGGAGTACCGCGTCCCGTACGCCGCCGGGATGACGGTCCTCGAGGGGCTCTGGAAGGTCAAGGAGCTGCACTCGCCGACGCTGGCGTGGCGCTCCTCGTGCCGGATGGGCGTGTGCGGGTCGTGCGGGATGCTGATCAACGGCAAGCCGCGCCTGGCGTGCAACACCCAGATCGCGGAGCTCGGGTCCGACACCGTGGTCGTGGCGCCGCTCCCGAACTTCGACATCGTCCGCGACCTCGTCCCCGAGCTCGCGCCGATGTTCGCGACCCACCAGGCGCTCATGCCGTACGTGGTCCGCGAGGACGTCGAGGAGCGCGAGCACCCGACGAACGAGTTCTTCCAGTCGGCGCACGAGCTCGAGGAGTACCTGCAGTTCACCTACTGCATCAAGTGCGGGTGCTGCATGGCCGCGTGCCCGACGTTCGCGACCGACGCCCTCTACTCGGGCCCGATGCCGCTCGGCCAGGCGCACCGGTACAACTCCGACTCGCGCGACGGCGGGTTCGCCGCGCGCAAGGACGTGCTGGCGGGCGAGGCGGGACCGTGGCGCTGCCACTACGCCGGCGAGTGCTCGCGCGTCTGCCCGAAGGGCGTGGACCCGGCGAAGGCGATCCAGCTGATGAAGCGCGAGCTGGTGTTCGACTACCTTGGCCTGCACAGGACCAAGTGCCCCGCCAAGGTGGCCGCCAGGCCGGCGGAGGTGAAGCGCCGCGAGGGGATCCCGGAAGCACCGCCGCGGACGGTGTAGGCTGTTGGGGTCCTGAAGGGGTTGTGGCCCCCGGGGGGGAGGTGGCCGTGGACGCCGGACCGCTCGTCGCACCCGTTCTCGGCGGTCCACGGCCGCGCAACGACGGCATGCTGCGGAGAAAGGGAGGGAACCCATGCTGAAGAAGATCGGTCTGATCGGCGGCGGCTACATCGGCGGCGTCCTCGCGCAGGAGATCGCGCAGCGCGGGCTGGCGCGGGAGATCGGCATGACCGACCCGGCGCCGATGCCGAACCCGGCCGACCCGCCGGAGCGGCAGGAGGTCGCCAGGAAGCAGTCGGTGTCGGTCGGCAAGTCGCTCGACATCTCGGAGGGGCTGCCGGTGATCCGGAGCGACGTCAAGCTCGTCGCGTCGAAGGACTACTCGGCGCTCGCGGGGTCGGAGCTCGTCATCAACACCGCCGGCGTCCCGCGCAAGGCGCGCGCGGACGGCACGTTCCCCAGCCGCGAGGAGCTCCTGGCGATCAACCTGAAGGTCACGATGGAGGTCGCCAAGGGGATCAAGCAGCACTGCCCCGACGCGATGATCATCTCGATCGCGAACCCGCTCGACGCGATCGTCTACACGCTCGACAGGCGCCTGGCGCCCCCGAAGGGCAGGCTGTTCGGGATGGCCGGCGTGCTCGACTCGAGCCGGTACTGCTATTTCGTCGCCGAGGCGGCCAAGGTGTCGGTCGAGAACGTCAACGCGATCGTGCTCGGCGGGCACGGCGACGACATGGTGCCGGTGCGGAGCTCGTGCCAGATCGCCGGCATCCCGGTCGGCAAGTTCCTCGACGCCGACACCCTGGCGAAGATCGAGGCGCGCACCCGCAAGGCGGGCGGCGAGGTCGTCGGCCTGCTCGGGTTCGGCTCGGCGTTCGTTTCCCCCGCGTGGTCGGCGCTCGAGATGGCGGAGGCCGTGATCCGCGACAAGCGCAAGATCCTCCCCGTGTGCGCCAAGCTCGACGGCGAGTACGGCGTCAAGGGGCTGTTCGTCGGCGTGCCGTGCATCGTCGGCCGGAACGGCGTCGAGAAGGTCGTCGAGCTCGACCTCACCGCCGAGGAGAAGGCCGCCTTCGCCAAGTCCGTCGGCGTCGTCAAGAAGACCTGCGACGAGGCCGAGGAGATGCTGAAGGGGATGTAGCAGCGGGCTCCCGCCCGCAGATGCAGTTAAGAGTTGAGAGTGAAGAGTCAAGAGTTGAGACGCAGTGCCGCGGTTTGGATCTGCGCGTCTTGTCGTTCAACTCTTCACTCTTAACTCTTCACTCTTAACTGCTCCCGCACGAACCTGCCCCTCCGCGGCTCCAGGTGGCTGGGAGCGGGAGGCGGCGTAGAATCTGCCGTTGTCTGGAGGTGACCATGACCCGCTCCCTGAGGATCGGCATCCTCTCCGTCGTCGTTGCGGCCGTCGCCCTCCCCCTCGCGGCGCAGGAGGTCCACGGCGTCAACTCGGCCGACATGGACACTGCCGCCAAGCCGTGCACGGACTTCTTCCACTACGCCGACGGCGGGTGGGTCAAGGCGCACCCGATCCCGGCGCAGTTCCCGCGGTGGGGAAGCCTGAACGCCCTCGCCGAGGAGAACCGGGTGAAGATGCACGCGATCCTCGGCGGCCTCGCCACCCGCAACAACCTCGTCGCCGGCTCGGAGCAGCGCAAGCTGGCCGACTTCTGGAGCGCCTGCATGAACGAGCAGGCCGTCGAGGCTGCGGGCGCCAGGCCGATCGAGCCCGAGCTCGCCAGGATCGCGGCGATCAAGTCCGCGACCGACCTGCAGGCCGAGGTCGCGCGCCTCCAGAGCCAGGGCGTGCACGTGCTGTTCGGGTTCGGCTCGGAGCAGGACCGCAGGAACAGCGAGGAGATGATCGCCGCGATCCGCCAGGGCGGGCTGGGTCTCCCCGACCGCGACTACTACCTGAAGGACGACCCGCGGTCGAAGGAGATCCGCGAGAAGTACCAGGCGCACGTGGCGCGCATGCTGGGCCTCCTCGGCGACGAGGCGGCGCGCGCGAAGTCGGAGGCCGCCGAGGTCGTGGCGCTCGAGACCGAGCTCGCGAAGATCTCGATGGCGCGCGTCGACCTCCGGAACCCCGACAAGACGTACCATCGGATGCCTGCGGCCGAGCTCGCCAAGCTGGCCCCCGACTTCGACTGGCCGGCGTACTTCCAGCGCCAGCAAGCGTCCCAGGTGACGAGCCTCAACGTCGCCCAGCCCGAGTTCGTCAAAGGCGTCGCCGGCCTGCTGGAGAAGGTCCCGCTCGACCAGTGGAAGACGTACCTGCGCTGGCACCTGGTGGGCACCGCGGCGCCCCACCTCTCCTCCGCGTTCGTCAACGAGGACTTCGACTTCCACGGGAAGACCCTGCAGGGCACCGAGAAGCTCGAGGAGCGCTGGGAGCGCTGCGTCGAGCTCACGGACCACGAGCTCGGGTTCGCGCTCGGCAAGTTGTACGTCGAGAAGTACTTCCCGCCGGAGGCCAAGAAGGAGGCCGACCGGCTCGTGCACAACCTGATCGCCGCGCTGCGGGCGGACATCGCGACCCTCGACTGGATGGGGCCGGAGACGAAGAAGGCCGCGATCGCGAAGCTCGACGCGTTCACGCCCAAGATCGGGTACCCGGACACGTGGCGCGATTACTCGAAGTACGAGGTGACGGCCGCGTCTCTCGCGGACAACGTCACGCGCGGCAACGAGTTCGAGTTCCACCGGCAGATCGACAAGATCGGCAAGCCGGTGGACCGCACCGAGTGGGGGATGACGCCGCCGACCGTCAACGCGTACTACAACCCGTCGCGCAACGAGATCGTGTTCCCCGCCGGCATCCTGCAGCCGCCGTTCTTCGACGCGAAGGCCGACTCCGCGGTCAACTACGGCGCGATCGGCGCCGTGATCGGGCACGAGATGACGCACGGGTTCGACGACCAGGGGCGGAAGTTCGACGCGCACGGGAACCTCAAGGACTGGTGGACGCCGGAGGACGCGAAGAACTACGAGGCGCGCGCCGCGTGCGTCGAGAAGCAGTTCGACGCCTACGAGGTGCAGCCCGGCCTCCACGAGAACGGCAAGCTCGTCCTCGGCGAGAGCATCGCGGACCTCGGCGGGCTCACGATCGCGCACATGGCGTACGAGGCGAGCCTCGCGGGCGCGAAGCCTCCCGTGGTCGGTGGCCTCACGGCCGACCAGCGCTTCTTCCTGGCGTTCGGCCGCGTCTGGGCGGGGTCGGCCAGGCCCGAGTACGAGCAGATGCAGGTCAAGGTGGACCCCCACCCGGCGATGCAGTTCCGCGCGATCGCGGCGCCCTCGAACATGCCGCAGTTCGAGGCCGCGTTCGGCTGCAAGCCGGGCGACCCGATGGTCCGCGCCGACCGCTGCCGGATCTGGTGACGGGGGCGGGCCCTATCTGGACCGCGTGACGCCGACGCGCGGGCAACGCGCGGCGAGCGGGCAGCGCGAGCACCACGGCGAGGTGGGGTGGCAGATCTGCTGCCCGAACGTCACCAGCAGGTCGTTGATGTCGATCCAGTACCGCCGAGGGAGCACCCGCTCGAGCGCGTGCTCGGTCTGTTCGGGCGTCTTCGTGCGGACGAGGCCGAGCCGGTTCGAGACCCGGTGTACGTGCGTGTCCACGCAGATGGCGGGTATGCCGAACCCGAGGCCGAGGACGAGGTTCGCGGTCTTGCGCCCCACCCCCGCGAACGCGAGAAGCGCCTCGCGGTCGGGCGGCACCGTGCCGCCGTGCTCGGTGGCGATGCGGCGCGCGATCGCGCGGATCTGGCGCGCCTTCGTGTTGTAGAAGCCGGCGGGGAAGATCAGCTTCGCGATCCGGGTTTCCGGCAGTGCCGCGACACCCTCGGGCGTCCGGGCCACGGCGAACAGCCGCGCGCTCGCCTGGGCGGTCACCGCGTCCTTCGTCCGCAGCGAGATCACGCAGGCGACCAGCAGGCGGAACGGGTCGCCCTTCCGGTCGACCTCCGCGAGCGTCGTCGGCCTCACCGCGGCGCGCACGCGCTCCAGACGGGGCACCAACCATGCTGGCGTGACGGGTGTCGTCCTCCGGCCAGAAGTCATGGACCCTCCCGAACCAACGTTCGAAGGTTCGAAGGTTCGAACGTTCCAGAACGTGGGGCGGACGGCTCGTTCATTGAACCTGTGGACCTTCGAACGTTCGAACTTTCGAACGGCTCCTCGCCATCGCCGACACCGCCACCAGGGCGACCACCCCCGCCGCCGCGCCGGCGAGGCCGGGCTCCAGCCCCGCCGGGAGGTGGGCGCGGTTCAGCTCGAGCAGCACGTCCACGCATCCTCCCGCCGCCATCGCCGCGACCGCGCCGGCTCCGCCCGCCCCGCGCCACGCGAGCCCGAGCGTGAACACCGGCAGGAACGCCGCCGTGAAGAACCCCCACCCCGCAATCCCGAGCATCGCCACTGTCCGCTGGCTCGCCGCGCCCAGCCCCGCCGCGACGAGCGCGACGGCGACCGTGCACACCCGTGCGGCCGCGATCCCTCGCTCTGGCTTGCGGAAGGAAGCGGGGAGGTCGCGCGTCACGGCGGCGGCCGCAAGGTTGAGGAACGACGCAGCCGTGGACATCAGCGCCGCGAGGATCGCGACGCCGGCGGCCACCTCCGCCCACGGGCCCAGCA
>Ga0335070_10005199_pt1 | contig 15301 bp, 11 predicted proteins | sample Lox_Sample_13_FD_206722 | JGI IMG/M metagenome (GOLD analysis project Ga0335070, IMG submission 206722) | Soil microbial communities from Loxahatchee National Wildlife Refuge, Florida, United States - Lox_Sample_1.3 | ecosystem: Environmental > Terrestrial > Soil > Wetlands | place: USA... | reverse complement strand
CGCTGCTTCATTATTCGTTTGATGCGCACTTTCGCATGTGAACTGTAAGTTCGCGCAAAAGGTCACGTCCATCCCGGACGGTCGCGCTCACGGCTTTGTGTGTGCATAGTTTAAGCGCAGGCGGGCAACGGCCGTGTGAACCAGATCACGCGCGGAGGTTTTGTTCCGCCGGCCTGCGGACGCCTCGCACTTGCATCGCGACCTGTGCCGCGCTGCAATCGCGCCAAGGGCGGCGTGCCGGACACCAGGGGGCGAGGTCATGGCGGTGAAGGCGGACAAGACGGACAAGACGGATAAGACGGATAAGACGGACAAAATCATTCTCACGAATGTCGGCGCGCTGCGGCGCAAGTATGGCGAGGCCGGTGCGCGGACCGTCCGGACGGAGGTGGATGCGCTGATCCGTGCGGACGAGGCGCGCGGACTGGCGACACGCTTCATCGCTCTCGACGACGATGCGACGATGCGCGCCTTGTTGGCACCCGCGGTGCGGCATCCGGGCAGTCCCCGCGAGAACAAACGCGCCGTCGACGCCGTCTACAAGCGGCTGGCGCCCGACTATCTCGTCCTGCTCGGATCGGTCGACGTCATCCCGCATCAGGACATCAAGAATCCGGTGTACAAGGGACCGAAGGGCGACGATCCGGACGAATTCGCCCACGGGGACATTCCGTACGCCTGCGAGGCGCCCTATAGCCAGAAGGCGCACGATTTCACCGGCCCGACGCGCGTCGTGGGCCGCCTGCCCGATGTCACCGGCGCGAATGATCCCGCCTATCTGGTCGGCCTATTGCGTGCCGCCGCCGGCTGGATATCCGCGCCCCCGGGAACCCTGCGCGACTACTTCGCGATCAGCGCGGAAATATGGCGCACCTCGACGCATCTTTCGGTCACGCAATTGTTCGGCGACGACGAGAAGCTGCACCGCGTCCCGCCCGGACACATGAGTTGGCCAGCCACCGCGCTAGGCGCGCCCGTGCATTTCTTCAATTGCCATGGCGCCATGAACTCGCAGCGCTTCTATGGCCAGCCGGCAAGCGGCGCCGACGAATACCCGGTCGCGCTCGACGCTCGCGAGATCGACGGCAAGATCCGCGCCGGAACGGTCACCGCGGCCGAATGCTGCTATGGCGGACAGCTTTATGGCCTGACCGCGACGCGCCATCACATCGGCATCTGCAACACCTATCTCGGCAACGGGGGATACGGCTTCTTCGGTAGCACGACGATCGCCTACGGCCCGGCGACCACAAACCGCCAAGCCGACTTGATCTGCCGGTATTTCGTCGAGAACGTCCTTGCCGGCGCTTCGCTCGGCCGGGCCGCCCTCGAAGCCCGCCAGAAGTTCTCCCAGATCTGCGCGCCGCACAGCCCCACCGACGCCAAGACCCTCGCGCAGTTCAACCTCTACGGCGACCCGTCGATCACGCCGGCGGCGGCGACCGGCGCGGCGGAGACGAGCGCGGCACAACCGACCGGCGCGATGCCGCCGCCCGCCGACAGCGCGCGCCTCGAGCGTCACAACCGTCGCCGTGCATTGTTCCAGCGTGGGCTGAGCCTGGCGGCCACGGCGCCGGCGCTCGAGCGGGTGCCGTCGGCACCGCGCCGGGAACTGCTCCGAGCCTTGCGGGAGGCCGCCCGCAGCCTCGGCGTCGAGCCCGGCAACCGCCTCTCGTTCCGGGTGCGCCACAAGCCGAAGCCGAAGGCGATGCCGCAAGCCCTCGTGACGCGCGAACGTCTGCCGACCGCCTACCACATCGTCTTCGCCAAGCGCTCCGCCGCACGGCTGGCCGCGATGGTGCGCCCGGCGGCGGATGCCGAGCCGCGGCCGCCCGGCCTTGTCCTTGTGGTGGCGACGGAGGTCGATGGCCGCCTGGCATCGATCACCAAGCTTCACAGCCGCTAGCCGCGGTGCCATATCTGAGCCTTCCCTGACCACGGCAGCGCAACCATGCCCGAGTTCATCGGCAAAGTGACGAAGAAGCCGTTCGCACGCGGCAGCAAAAGCGAACGGCAGGCGGTGATTCTGGAAACCGGCGGTCGTCGCTTCGTGCTGCGGCGGCCGGACGGCAACCCGTTACGCGACCCCGAGCTGGACAAATTGGTCGGCAAGACGATCCGCGCGCGCGGCGAGATCGAGGACTACGAGTTGCTCCTCGACGATTGGGCGGAGGTTCCCGACTAGACGGCCAGCCGGCGGCAGATTTGCGGTCCGCATCTCTGCGGCCGAAGTCAGCATGTCGGAGTCCCAGCAAACGTGCTGGACGCCGCCACTATCCTGGGCGCTGGGCCACGCCTATAGTGCCCTCCGCATCGCGTTCGCACTTTTGCGCAAAGACGATTGCGTGAGCGACCGTACTCGGTCGACGCTGCTCGACCGACCCGGCGCTCACCGCCGACTGGCCGTCAACTGCGAGGAGGGGAACATGCCACGCTATGTTCTGGTAAACCGGCGCGCAGGGAAGTTCACCGACGATGCGAAGAGGAGCTCGCGCGGCGCCGTCGCCCGCGCACTGACGATGCTTCGCAGCACCGACGTCATCTTCGACCATCAGCCAAAGGACGAAACCGCCCGCCGCGTGGTGGTGCTGGACGCCGACGAGACGGAGATCCGGAGCATCCGCGAAAATCTGCCGCAAGACGCCATCCTCGAGCCCGCCGTTCAACGCCAGCTGCATCGCCATACGCCGATCAAACTTCGCCCGACCCTGCCGATGCCGGCAACGACCGCGGGTGCGGTCCATCCTCTCTACAGCGTCACGGTCAAAGGCGGCGGCGCACCGCTCGCCAATATCGAGGTGATGTTCTATTTCGATCACCTCGGTCAGACCCACGTCGACACCAAGAAGACCGATTCACAGGGCCGCGTCTCGGTCGCGGTTCCGAGCGGCTTCACGCTGTCCCTCGTCGAACCGATCCCCTATGCCGATTTCTGGATCATGCTGGTCAAGCCGCCGGCGTCAGGGGGGACAATCGACTGCGCGCCCGTGGCCAAGGCCGACGCGCACGGCACCGGCTGGTGGCACGGGGCGATGAAGATAACGGCGACCGATCCAAACCGGGGCGCCGGCATCAAGGTCGGCGTCATCGATACCGGCTGCGGACCGCATCCGAATCTCGCCCATGTGACGCTGGTCGGCGCGTTCATCGACGGCGAGCAATTGCCGCCCAACCAGGGTTACGACGTCGCCGAGCACGGCACGCACACGAGCGGCATCATCGGCGCCCGGCCGAGCAAGGCCGGGGACTATGCGGGCCTGGCGCCGGGCTGCGAGCTGTTCCATGCGCGCGTGTTCAAGGACGAGTCGCCGCAAGGCGGACCCTCGCAGGCGGAGATCATCATGGCGATCGACGCGCTGTCCCGCGATCATCAATGCGATCTCATCAACATGAGCCTCGGCGGCGGTCCACCGACTCAATCCGAGGAGGACGCCATCCGTGACGCCGAAGAGCGCGGAACGCTGTGCATCTGCTCCGCCGGCAACGATGCGGGAGCGATCGAATATCCGGGCGCTTACCAGGAATGCGCCGCGGTGTCCGCGATCGGACAGCGCGATTGGGCACCGGCGAACACGTTCTCCGCCGGCAACCTGCCGAACGACCCGGAGATGATCGGCAAGAACAACCTGTTCCTTGCCGCATTCAGCTGCTATGGCCCGACTTTGGCCTGTGCCGGTCCGGGCGTCGGCATCGTGTCGACGGTGCCGGCACGGCCACCGGCCGCGCCCGCGCCATATATGGAGATGGACGGGACGTCGATGGCGAGCCCGGCGGCCTGCGGCGCGCTCGCCGTCATTCTGTCGCAGGATGCGCAGTACAAGAGTCTGCCGCGTGACAAGCCTCGCGCCAAGCGGGCGCGGACGCTCCTCGCCAATCACTGTCAGACGATCGGATTGGACGATCAGTATCAAGGCAAAGGGGTGCCGGCGGTCTGACGGGTCCGGCCGCCGGCCGGCATGGTGTATGATGCGGCCATGGCCGACACCAGAAGTCGCAGGCGCTACGTCGTCGTCACACGCCGTGCCCTCAGAGGCACGGCGCGGACGGCGCGCGACGCGATGTCGGGAGAGCCGGACGTGACGATCGTGGGCGCCAGCGATCCGCACATGGTGACGATCGAGACCACGCCGGATCGCGCCGAGGAGCTGCGCCGCAAGCTCGACGCCACGCATTTCGTCGAACCGGAGGTCCGGCACCGCCTCTTGTGACGGCACCGGACAGCCGAAAAAGGGGGAAGCCATGAACGTGGAATTCGATCCCGGCTACGGCCAGGAGCCGTTTCTAAGCCTGTGCCAGAATTATCCGGGGCCGGAAATCTACGACGCCAAGGACTTCCGCGTCGAATGGGGTCCGATCTTCCATCGCGGGCGTCTCGACGGCACGGCACGCGCGCTCATCATCGGCCAGGACCCGGCGCAGACCGAGACCGTCGTGCGGCGCATCCTGGTCGGCGCCGCCGGCCGCCGGACGCAGGGGTTTCTGTCCAAACTCGGCCTCACGCGCAGCTACGTTCTGATCAACACGTTCCTTTACAGCGTCTACGGCCAGAGCGGCGGCACGCATAACCAGAACAACGCGCAGATCGCCGCTTACCGGAACAAATGGTTCGCCGCCGTGCTGGCGCCGGGCAAGGTGCAGGCGGTGGTGGCCCTCGGAACGCTCGCCGACCAGGCGTGGTCGACGTGGCTCGCCACGCCGGAAGGTGCCAAGTACAAGACTCTCCCCTACCAGCATGTCCCGCATCCGACGTCACCGGAGAGTTCCAGCAAGGGCGACAAGACGAAGCTCGCGGCCGCCATGAAGGCGATGCTGCAGAAGTGGAACACGGCTCTGACCGCACTGCGACCCAGCGTCACCGCCGATACCAATCCGCCGCCGTTCAAGGCCTATGGCGACAGCTTCGCCCCGGATGACCTGACGCCGATCCCCGCCTGCGATTTCCCTGCCGGCCTCCCGGATTGGATGCGGAGCGACAAGCCGTGGGCGGATCGCACCGGCGCCGATGCCGCGAGCAAGCGCCGGACGATCACGATCACCGTTCCGCCCGACGTCGTGCTGCCGACGGTCGGCGGCGGCTGACGACGGCCCGGCCGGCACGGAGGGTGCGATGAGCGGACGCTGGGCGATACGCGGGCGGATCGTGACGATGGACGACGCCCAAACCGTGGTGCCGCAAGGAACGCTCTACATCGACGGCGAGCGCATCGCCGGCGTCGGCAAAGCCGGCCAACCCGCACCCGCCGGGTTCGAGCAGGCCAAAGCCGTCGACACCCAGGGAACGATCTATCCCGGGCTGATCGAGCTGCACAACCACCTCAGCTACGACGTCCTGCGGCTGTGGCAGGTGCCGAAGACGTACACGAACCGCTCGCAGTGGCAGAACGCCACCGCCTACAAGCGCGCGGTCACGGCGCCGATGAGCGTTCTGGCCAAGGCCGACGACGGCAGGCTCCTGGCGGCGATCGTGCGCTACGTCGAATGCAAATGCCTGCTCGGCGGCGTGACCAGCAGCCAGGGCATCACGCTGTCGAACTGGTCGGGCGAAATCCACCGTTACTACAAGGGCGTGTTCCGGGCCGTCGAGATCGGCGGGCCGAATCTGCCGCACGCGCAATCGCACATACAGGACGTCGCCGCCGCGGACTGGGACAAGTTCTACGGCGTGCTGCAGGCCGCCTCGTGCCTCTTGCTGCATCTGAGCGAAGGCGTCGATGCGGAGGCGCGCAGCAATTTCTTGTCCCTGTACAACAAGGACAAGGACAAGTGGGCGGTCACCAAGGCGCTGGCGGGGATCCACTGCACGGCCCTGCAGGCCGCGGACTTCGAGGTCATGGCGAAGAACGGCGCCAGCACGATCTGGTCGCCGCTCAGCAACCTGCTTCTCTACGGCCAGACGACCGATATCGCCGCGGCACGGAAAGCCGGCGTGCGGCTGGCGCTCGGATCCGACTGGTCGCCGTCGGGCAGCAAGAACCTGCTCGGCGAGCTCAAGGCGGCGCGCATCCATGCCGATCACGCCAATCTCGCATTCAGTGACTACGACATCGTCAGCCTGGCGACGCGCAATCCGGCGGCCATCCTCGGCTGGAACGGACAGCTCGGCTCGCTCGAGACCGGCAAGCTCGCCGACCTGCTGGTCGTCGCCGGGACGGACAAGGACCCCTATCGCCAGCTCATCGACGCGAAAGACGCTGCCGTGGGCCTGGTCGCGGTCGGCGGCCGGCCGCGCTACGGCACTGCCGCGATCATGAAAGCGCTCGCCGTCACAGGAGAAACCCTCACCGTCGGCGGCGCCGCGCGGGTCCTCGATCTCGACGATCCGCAAAGCGATCCCGACATCGAAAAGCTGACGCTCGCCGATGCGACGACGCACCTCGCCGCGGCCCTCAAGGGCCTGCCGCAGAGCAAGAGTGCCCAGGAAGCGATGCTGCTCAGCGCGCAGGCGAAAAGCATGCCGATCCAGCGCCACACGAAGTGGCGACTCGCGCTGGAGGAGCAGGAGCACCACAATGTCGAATTGCGCCCGCGCCTCGAGATCGCGGGCGTGCAGACCGGGCCGAGCCTGGCTGCGGTCAAGGCCGAGGACGTCAAAGTCGACAGCATGACGCTCGATCCGCTCACGATCGCGGACGACACCGCGTTCGCGGCGACGTTCGCGGCCGAGATCAACGTGCCGGACTACATGAAGACGGGCCTGAAGGCCTATTGGACCTAGCCGGTTACTTGCGCCAGGCGGCTTCGTTCTTCTGCTCGTAGTCGCGGAACGCCTTCACGAGGCCGCCAAGTACCTCGGCCGAGGTCTCGAACATCGCCTTGAGCTGAGGCTCGTCGACCTTTTCGACGTCCTCGCGCAGGTGCTGCATGGTCTCGCGCAAACGTTCCTGCATGTTCCGGGTGTGATGGCGCGGATCGCGTTCGCTCGCTGCTGCCATGGTCGCCTCCTCGTGCGACAGCGCGACCAGCGGTCGACGACACCTGACCGATGTCCGCGCCGTACCTGCCAAACCGCGGATTTTCGGAGTGGTTCCCGGGCAAAATGAGCGTATTCAGCGCCTCAAGTCGCGGCTGCCGGCGTGCTACAGTCATCGCGACGACCCGGAGGGATCAGGGCGGTGGACTGTCCGAGTTGCAGAGCCGACAACCCGCAGGGAAACCGATATTGCACGCGGTGCGGCAGCGCGTTGCCGCTCGATTGCAGCGCGTGCGGCCGCTCCAATCCGCCCGGGGCGCGGTTTTGCGGCGGCTGCGGCACGCCCTTCGACATGCGCGCGACACCCACGCCGACACGCGACGCAGCGGCCGGCGTCGAGCGCCGGCAGCTCACGGTGATGTTCTGCGACCTGGTCGGTTCGACCGCGCTTTCCGAGCGGCTCGACCTCGAGAAGTTCCGCGATGTCATCCGCAGCTTCTACAGCTCCTGCGTCGGCGTGATCGCGCAACGCGGCGGCTTCATCGCCCGCTCAATGGGCGACGGCGTGCTGGCTTATTTCGGCTTCCCCTACGCCCATGAGGACGATGCGGTCGAAGCCATCCGCGCCGGCCTCGCCGTGGTCGATGCCGTGGCCGGCCTGGACAGCGGCGACGGCGCGCCGCTGCAGGCGCGTGTCGGCATTGCCACCGGGCTGGTCGTCGTCGGCGACGAATCCGTCGGCGCATCGCAGCGCGAGGTCGTCGGCGAAGCGCCCAACCTCGCGGCGCGGCTGCAGTCGGTCGCCGAACCCGGCCAGGTTCTGATCGCCGGCGATACCCGCCGCCTTGCCGGCCGCTATTTCGAATACCGCGACCTCGGCCAGATGTCCCTCAAGGGCTTCAGCACGCCGATCCAGGCCTGGCAGGTGGTGCGGGCGAGCTCGGTTGCCAGCCGCTTCGAGGCGCGCCAGACCGCCGGGATGCTGCCGCTGATCGGCCGCGAGCGCGAGCTGGAGATCCTGATCGAGCAGTGGCAGGCCGCCCGCCACGGCCACGGTCACGTCGTCATCCTCGCCGGCGAGGCCGGCATCGGCAAATCGCGCCTGGCCGCCGAGCTCCAGGACCGCATCCAGTCGGAATCGCATGTGCGCCTGCGCTATTTCTGCTCGCCGCATCACAGCGACAGCGCCTGGTTCCCGATCATCGGGCAGCTCGAGCGCGCCTGCGGCTTCGAGCACAACGACAGTGCGGAGCAGAAGCTGGCAAAGATCCAGGAGCTGGTCGAGCGCTCCGGCGTGACCGGTCACCCCGATCAGGTCCCGTTGCTCGCCGATCTGCTGTCGGTGCCGACCGGCGGGCGCCATCCGCTGCCGCCGATGGTGCCGCAGCAGCGCAAGCAGCGAACCGCGGCGGCGCTGCTGACGCAGCTGCGCGCACTCGCCACAGCACAACCCGTGCTTATCGTGTTCGAGGACGCGCATTGGAGCGATCCGACGTCGCTGGAAGTCATGGCGCGGACGATCAGCGTCCTGCGGCCGATACGCGCCTTGCTGCTGATCACGGCCCGGCCGGAATTCGTGCCGCCGTGGCCGGACTACGATCACGTCATTTCGGTCCCGCTGCGCCGCCTCAGCCGGCCGGAGACGGCGACCGTCGTCGGCCTGGTCGCCGGCAAGAGCATGCCGCGCAGCGTCACCGAGCAGATCGTCGCCCGGACCGAGGGCGTTCCGTTGTTCGTCGAGGAGCTGACCAAGGCCGTGCTCGAAAGCGGCGAACTGCAGGAGCGCGACGGGCGTTTCGAGATGGATGCGCCGCTGCCCTCCTCGTTCGCGCTGCCGCCGACCGTGCAGGAATCGATCATGGCGCGCCTCGACCGGCTGGCGCCGGTGAAGGAACTCGCCCAGGTCGGCGCAGCACTCGGCCGCCGCTTCACCTACCGCATGGTCAAGGCGGTGATCGAGCTGCCCGAGGCGCAGCTGCGGCGCGAGCTCGCGCGCCTGGCCGAGGCGGAAATCATCTTCCAGCGCGGCATCATCCCGGACACGACCTACACGTTCAAACACGCGCTGGTGCAGGATGCGGCTTACGGCAGCATGCTGCGCTCGACGCGGCAGGCGCTCCACCGCCGGATCGTGCTGGCGATGGAGAGCGAGTTCCGCGAGATTGCCGAGACCGAGCCCGAGGTTCTCGCCGAGCATTGCTCGCGCTGCGAGATGCATGACAAGGCGGTCGACTACTGGATCAAGGCGGGTGAGCGGGCGGTGGCCCGCTCGGCCAATCAGGAAGCGATCCGGCATCTGCACAAAGGGCTCGAGCAGCTCGCCAGCCTTGCCGATGACGACGAGCGCGCGCGCCGCGAGCTGCGGCTGCAGCTGACCCTGGGCCAGGCCTGCATCGCGATCTACGGCTATACCGGCGAGCAGACGAGCCGCGCCTACGCGCGGGCACGCGAGCTGATGGACTTCGGCGACCTCGATCAGCGGGTGCGCGTGCTGTTCGGCCTCTATATCGGCGACCTGCTCGGCGGCGAGCTCGAGACCGCGTCGGTGCCGGTGCGGCAGATGTTCGACCTCGTCATGCCGCGGACCAACACCGGCTACATCTGTCTCGCCTATCGCGTCGACGGCGTCGTCGCCCTTTACAACGGCGACCTCGCGCGCGCGCGCTCGCACCTGCAGAAGGCGATCGACCTTTACGACGAGAAGCAGCACGGCGACCTGGCCTACCGCTTCGGCAGCAATCTCGGCATCTCGGCCCAGGCCTGGCTGGTGGTGGCGCTGTGGCTGCTCGGCCAGCCCGATGGGGCGCGACGGCTGGCCGAGGAGACGGCGGCGGCGGCGCGCAGCAACGGCCATGTGCATACGGTCGGCCACGTCCTGGCGCTCGTCACGCACGTCTACGCCGAGACCAACAACTTCACGATGCTCGACCAGATCACGGCCGAGGGCGTGCGCTACTGCGAGGACAACAGCCTCGGCTTCTTCGGCGCGTGGCTGCGGGTGATGCGCGCGTGGGCAACCGCACAGCTCGGGACACCCGGCGACCATGTCGCCGCCATGCGCGACGCGCTCGACCGCTACGCCAAGACGCGCGCGACGTTGATGCGGCCGTATTTCCGCGCCCTGCTGACGCGGCTGCTGCTCGCGGCCGGACGCATCGCGGAGGCCGAGACGGAGACCGAGACGGCGCTGCGCGATGCGGCCGCCACCGGCGAGCACTGGTGGGATGCGGAGATCCACCGGCTGCGCGGCCTCTGCCGCCTCGCCGGCCCCCATCCCGACCTCGACGAGGCGGAAGCCTGCTTCCGCGGCGCCATGGCCGAGGCGCAGGCACGCGGCGCGCGCATGCTCGAAGTGCGGGCGGCGAGCAGCCTCGCCGAGCTCCTGCGCCGGCGAGGACGGGCGGCGGAGGCGCGAAGCCTGCTCAGCCCGGTCTACCGCCAGTTCACCGAAGGCTTCTCGACCCCAGACCTGCAGACCGCGCGCGCCCTGTCGGCGGAGTAACCGCCGGCGCGCGATGTCCTGCTAGTCGTCCGTATCGAACACGGCGATGTCGACGCGGACCTTGTAGGTGGCGCCGACCCGCTGCCAGACGACCACGTATTTGCCGCTCATCGTCTTACCCCGGCTCGGCTTGGCGGTGAACTTGCCAAATTCCCCGACCAAGCTGTCCTTCTTGCCCATGGACCACAGCGAATCCGTGATGAACTTGCATTCGGTGAAGCCCTCGCGGGTTTCCTTCCACGAGTTGCGGATTGCGGCGGTGCCGCGGAGGAAGCGCCGGGTTTGCGGCGGCAGCAACACGGAATCCGCTGCGTAGAGAGCGGCGATCGCGGCGGCCTTCTCCTGCCTGAAGGCCTTCACCCATTTTGCGTTCTGCTGACGGATCTTAGCGGCGTAGCCCATGGAGCCCCCTTTCCTTGATGCATGGACGCAGCGCTGCAGAATGTCAGATGCCGATCTGCCACGGTGTGAAGCAGATCACTTCGAATTAACCGTTTGATGATGGCACACTTCCGGTCTCACGGTTAGAGTTCCGTCGCTAACCGACGACCGGCGCCGCGCGCCGGATGCAGCGCTTGGGGGGTCGGGGGGCCAGCTTGATCCGGATCGCGTCATATACGCGTCTGCGGCCGCATTCGTCGGCCGGCCGGCTGCGTCTGCCGCGCCCTGGCGCCAAGGCCGCCGACCACCCGGCCATCGCCGCGGCTACGCTAGCCGCTCCGCCGGCCACCGGTAGAGGAGGGATCTCATGAGTCAGCAAGCGCGCGTGATCGCCGACAGCATCAAGCGGCACGGCAGCATGCCGGTGTCGACCGACCCGGCAGCGGCGACGCACCTCAAACGCACCATTGCGAGACTGGAGGACGCGAAGCCGGCCAACTACTCGTGGCGTCGGTACCTCATCGAGCTGCTGCATGTCGGCGCGTCGCTCGAGCATGCGCTCATGGTCGAATATCTCTACGCGGCGTATACGCTGCAAGTCGAGGGCGCGCACCGCGACGTCATCAAAGCGTGGCAAACGTCGCTGCTGATGATGGCCAAGGAAGAAATGGGCCACCTTCTGACGGTCCAGAATATCCTGTCGCTGCTCGGCGAGAGCCCCTATCTCCAGCGCAAGAACTATCCGTGGGACGCCGAATTCTACCCGTTCGTGTTCACGCTTGAACCGCTCTCCCGCCTGTCCGTCGCCCGCTACGCTTTCGCCGAGATGCCGCCGGACTGGCTCGACGACAAGGATCATGACCGGCGCACATTGAAGCGCCAGCTGGCCGCCGTATTGCAGAACCGTTTCGGCAACAAGGCGGGCGACCCGATCACCCACCATGTCGGCACGCTGTACGCGCTGATCATCGATATCCTGAACAATCCCGAGTGGATCCCGGATTCGGAATTCGACGCCGCGAGCTACGACTACCAAGCCGCCTGGGACGACTGGGGCCGCGGCTACGTCCTGCCTGAAACGCCGACCGACGATGACGAAGACACAAAAGACACCAAGGTGGTCATGGCGGATGCCAACGTGATCATCGAGCGTTTCGCGACGCGCGACGCGGCGATCGCGGCGCTCAAGCGGATCGCCACGCAAGGCGAAGCGCCGCAGTCGCATCGCAAGCGGCGAAAAGGCGTCCCGCTCTCGCATTTCGAGCGCTTTCTCGCGATGTTCAAGCAATACCAGCGCATCTGCAGCGAGACCGGGCAAACCGGCTGGACGCCGACACGAAACATGCCGACGAATCCGACGACGGCGGCCGGCAACGGCATCCGTGCGCGTATCAAGGACGATTACGCGCACGAATGGGCGGGCATGTTCAATCTCCGCTACGAGATGCTGCTCACCTATCTGAGTCACTCGTTCCGGCTTGGTCGGCACGAACGCCTCCGTGGCGTCGTCATGAACAAGGTCTTCGGGGAGATGTACAACCTCAAGACCATCGCCGGGATCCTGACCGGCCTGCCGCTTGGCGCGCGCGGGAAGCAGGCGGGCCCGCCGTTCGAAATGCCCAAAAGGCTGCTTCCCGCCGGGACGGCGCCATGGCAGCGGCACAAAGAGCTGCTCCAGCAGTCGCGACACCGCGCGGCCAAGCTGAAGGCGAGCCGGTCGAAGACGGCAAGTGTCGAGCATCGCAATTATCTCCGGGCGCTCGATGCGCTCGACGATGAAGCGCTCCGCCTGATCGACAGCGTGCTGAAGGCGAGTCCGCAGCCAGCGCTCGGCCGCGTGAAGCAGGTGGTGAGCGGCGCGCCGAAGCGAGACGCCGGCGAGGCCCCGACGATCGCGAACGGGGCGGCAAAGCCCATAGCCAGCCGGATCAAGGACGTCTTGAAACTGCCATCGAAGCGAGCGGTCGGCAAAATCAAACGCGGCGCGAATGGGGCTTCGAAACGCACGGCGCGCCGGCCGGCGCGCATGTCGCAAGAGAGGGCCCGATGACCAGCGAGATCAAGATCAAGGAGTTGCGGCTGCTCCCGCCCCTGGCCTTCGCCCGGTTCGGATCTTCGGACACGCCGCTCGAGAACTACGCGCTGACCCCGGACCCGCGGAGTCCATCCGCCCACGGTGAGGCGCAACATGACGCGCTCGGCTTTCGCAAAATCGTCGCCAAGCCGACACTGACCGTCGACAAGGACGGAAGAGTTCGGCTCGAGCCCGCCGGGAAGACCGTCCGCTTCAAGGACGAGGGCGGCCGTGTGAAGCCGGTCGCGCCGTTTTTCGAGCTGCACGCCGTCATCGAAGGATCCGACGAGCTCGTGCCCGTCACGATCAAGCTGCTCGCGGCCGCCCGCCTCGACCCGAGCGACGTCAAATGGCGGGTGCGCGTCGCCAACCGCAAGGTGTGGCGGCGGACCGGCGACGAAGGCGATATCGTCGAAGCGTCCGTCGACCTGGCGCTCGACAGGGCGTGGCAGACCAAGCCGAGCCCGCGCCGCCCGCTCGAGGGCCGCAGCCGCCGTAAGGACCGCTTTATCGTCGGCGGCTTCATCCCGTTCGGCCACGTGCAGTGCGTCGTCCCCAACGAACAGTGGGACATCTGTTCGACAATCCGGCTGCGGTTCACCCCCGCCGAAGGGCGCGTGCACGGCCCGGTCACGCCGATGAACGGCGACCCCGCGTACAAAGAGGACGCGGAGCACAGGTACGTGACGCCGCTCTACACGGGCGCGGACTGGCCGGGCTGGGAGAAGGCCGCCGAGGAAGACCGGGCGAAAGACGCCGGCAGGGGCGTCGACAACCGCGAGCATCAGACGCTGCCGCCCGATCTCTTTGCGATCGTGCCGCCGGCGCCGCCCTGGCTGCACGGCAACAAGGCGGTGAGCCGCGGCTATCTCGACGAGGCCTGCGACGGTTTCGTCGAGGCCGAGATCCGCGACAGCACCGGCCAGGTGCATCTCGCAAAGGCCAGGATCGGCGTGGCACCTCCGCTGTTCGTGCCGGATGCCGTGTTCATCCGCTCGCTTGCCGACGATCTCGAGCAGATCGATCAGGGACCGATCCTGCGGGACCCGCCGTCGGGCGAGGAACTTCTGTCGCGCGCCGAGGAGGTCATCCGGCGCGCAACGGAGGCCGTGCGCTGCATGAACGTGGCGGTGATGAACGGCAATCCCGTCGACGGGCGTTCGCCGCTCGAATTCGACACCATGCCCGCCGAAGAGGCGTTCGACACAGAGCGCGCGCTGCGGCCGATCATGGGACCGCATAGCGTCGACACGCTCGCGATCCTCGAACTGCACCGCCGCGTCCTTGCCGCACTGCGCGCCGGCACGGCCCCCTGGTTCCTGCGGTTCCTCCGTCAGCCCGAGGAGGCGGGCGACCTCACCGACACCGGCCGTCGCAAGATGCCGGCGTTGATGTGCGGCGCCGACGGCTTCTATCTCACGCTCACTCGCCGGCAGATCGACATCATCCGCGAGGCGGCCGGCGAGCCACGTGCGAACGACGCGAAACTGCCGCCGGCGCCGCCGCCGACTCTCGTCAGGCCGCGCAACCGCATGGCCGAAATAGACTTTCAGGCCGACGGAAATCCGGCGAACTCGCGGCCAGTCTCCGCGATCGCCAACTGCTGCCCCGGCCTCGAGTTCGACTTCCGCGCCGTCTGGAAGCGTCTGTTCGACGGCATCGAACTGATGGAGTACGACAACTACGTCGTGCGCGTCGACGCGCTGTTGGAGGACGTCACCGGACAGCTCCGCGACCTCACCCATCACCGCCTGATGACGGTCGACGGCCAGCCCGTGGTCACGCGTCTGACCGGTCCGAAGGTGTCGGATCCGAAGCTGACCATGCCGATCCGGACGGAGGACAACCTCGAGGCGGTGCTGACCCTCGAATGGTCGAACAATCTCGCCCATATCCTGCATCGCCAGGGCAAGCACGTCATATGCGCGTTCACCAAAGACCCCTCCCCCGATCCGCAGATGTGGCGACAGGCCGATGAGCCGGACTACATCAGAGTCGCTCTCAGGGTGCGCCACTTCTTCGAGGACGACAGCGCGGTCATCTCGGAGAGCCTCGCGCCGGAGGGTACCCTGACCCAGGGCCTGTGCTCGCCGTGGCAGAACGACCTGCGGGAATGCTCCTGCTACTACTGGGCGTCGAGCCGACCGGACTTCGTCAACATCCGTCCCGGCGAGGACGGGCTCAGTCACGGCGACAACTGGATGCAGCGTGAACGTACGGGTGAATACGTCCCTGACAGTTACAGCGATCCGCGGCTGATCACCTACGATGACCTGTTCCGCGAATGGGAGAAGCTGCTCAAGTTCCAGATCGGCGGCCGCGACGACGATCGGCAGCCCCCGCCACCGAGGTCCGGCCCGGAAGCCGGCTAAGCGATGGCGCCGGACGGTTCACCGCAGAAGCAAGCCCAACGCCGCCAGGCCGGCGCCGGCGC
>Ga0335070_10005198_pt1 | contig 15302 bp, 9 predicted proteins | sample Lox_Sample_13_FD_206722 | JGI IMG/M metagenome (GOLD analysis project Ga0335070, IMG submission 206722) | Soil microbial communities from Loxahatchee National Wildlife Refuge, Florida, United States - Lox_Sample_1.3 | ecosystem: Environmental > Terrestrial > Soil > Wetlands | place: USA: Florida... | reverse complement strand
TACAGCCCTGTCCACGGCGAGCAGCCTGACCCTCGATGCGGCAAGGATTCTGGATATGAAAACGGACGGGGCTTCAACTGTGAGCCTGACAGCCCCAACAGTCAATATAAAGAATTCATCGGCGGCAGCGTCGCAAACAACGGCCCCGGCAAAAGCGGATGCAAATAAAGGAGTTTTCACCGTGAACGCCTCCGGCCAGATCAACATAGGCGGCGGGGACGTGCAATTTGACGGATTCAAGACTATCAATCTCTTCAGTGGGAATGACTTGTCCGTGAAGGGGATCGGCAGTCTGGCAACAGGCAACACGGTAAACGGCTTTGCCGACCTGAATATCACGGCGGCCCGCGTAGTGACAGGGTCCGACAGCAGCAGCACAAAAAAATACATTGCGCCCAATTTCACGATCAACGCCGGAACAGCGGCCATTAAAATGACCGGTGTTCCCGGGATTTCACCGGCTGTCTCACCGGCACCCGGCGGCCTCCTGGAGATTATGGCGCGGAGGATCGAGCTGGCAACGGTGCTGCAATCGGATGGAGGTACGATCAGACTTACGACCAGGGGTTCCACAGGAAAGAACGATGACGGTGTCTTTCTGAATGACGGCGGCCAAATCCTCGCGCGGGGAACGGATGCCACGCCGGGAGGAAGGGTGTTTCTGGTAACGGATTACGTCGATGGGTTGGGCGCGACGCAAAGCGGCAGGATCGAGCTGGCGGCAGGGTCGCTGGTTGATGTCTCCGCGGGCGGGCAGGGGGACGCGGGGACCATCAGCCTGAGCGCGCCGATAGGCGGGGTTGCGGTGAATGGCGTTCTCGATGGAAAGGCCCAGGGGGGTATCGGCGGGTCATTGGTTCTCGACACAAATCAGCTTTCAAACACAGATATGACGACCCTGATCGGCACGCTCGCTACGGGCCGTTTCAACGAATCCCTCTACATACGGACAAGGACGGGAAACATCGGCATCGAGACAGGTCAGACCCTCACGGCGCGAAACATCGCTCTGACTGCCGATGACATAGCTAACGGAAAGATCGACGTTTATGGGACGATCAGCGCCGCCACGGAAAAGGGCGACGGCCGGGTTGAGCTCTATGCGATGAACGACGTTACCTTGCGAACGGGCGGAAAGATCGATGTCCGCGGCACTGCAGATGACGCCAACGGCGGAGAGCTCATCATGTCCTCGATCCTGGGATTTGTGAACCTGAATCAGGGGAGCGCCGTCGATGTTTCAGGAGGAAGCGCTGGCCGGGGGGGGATTGTTCATCTCCGGGCGCTCCGCAGCGGGAACGATGTGAAGATGAACCTGGGCGGCACGATCATGGGCGTATCAAGCCTTACAGCCGAGGCTTTCCGGGTTTATGACAATGTCGCTGTCATCAATACGGCAAGTACCAACTCCTGGAATACGGACACAAACAATTATATGAGCAATGCCGGCGCAATCAAAACAAGACTGCTGGCGAATCTCGTTCTTCAGGGCGCTGATCCGGGCAACGTTCATGTCGTACCTGGCATCGAAGTGAGGAACGCCGGCGATATTACGTTGAGCAGCGACTGGGATTTGACCGCGTGGCATTACGGCAGCGGCAATGATCCCGGCATCCTGACCATCCGTGCCGGGAGGAACCTCAGCATAAACAGCAATCTCGTGGATCACCCGACGGCCATGAGCGATCTTTTAGCGTCCACAGCCAAGGATTCATGGGGGTTCAATCTGACGGCCGGGTCAGACACGGGCAGCGCGAACTATATGGCCGTCAAGCCGGGGCCGGGAGATCTTAGTATCGCGGATGGGAAGGTTGTCTACACAGAGAAGGCCCCCATCCGCTTCGCATCGGGAAACGACACGACAATCGGCCTGGGAACAAACCCAGCATATATGATCAAGGACGATGCTGATATCTACAACACTACAGGTGCTACAGGTATGAGATACAACCTGGCCACATATGGCGGGTCCATCCTAGGATATGCGGGGCGCGACCTCATCATCAACGGCGGCGCTATCCAGACTGCTGTCGGTGATATCACCATCCGCACAGGACGCGATCTCCAGCTCAATATGATTTCCGGCTATCTAGGCGCAATCCGGACAACCGGTGAAACGACGGCGACGCAGACCGTAATAATCTCGGGAACAGATATCTCACCACTGGAACAATACTGGACCTATGCCGGGGGAGGCAATATTGGCCTCGATGTTTTCCGCAGCGTTGGAAAGAAATTGAATGACGGGACGCTGGGTACGGCGCAAGAGGATACGCAATGGGACTATTTCACGAAGGTGTCCGTTACCCCGGACCCATCGAAGCCACGAGTGAAGATCTACTACGGGCAATTTGCGGCCAACTATGAAGGACATATGAACCCCACTGACAATCCTACCGCCGGCGTTGCCACCATGGGTGGGGGGAATGTCACTGTGCGCACGGGAGGAGATTTCCTGGCCCAGGCGGGTACCTTCGGAGACGGCGATCTCGCAGTTCACGCGGGCGGAGATATCAGGGGCAGGTTCCTGAACAGGAACGGTCGCGGTGAACTCGACGCCATGGGAAATTTCGGCTCTTACGGAGGTGATCCAAAAAATCGGGTCCAGATCGAGCTTTTCAACAGCCGATTTAATGTCACGGCCGGTGGGGAAATCCAGATCAGTTCGATCGTGAACCCGACCCTTGCCAGCGACCAGAATCCTGGTTACCGTGACAATAATGTATCTTTCATGAATTGCACGTACACTCCTGATACAAGCATCAGTTTGAAGGCCGGAACCGACGTAACGATTGCCGGTAAATCTCCTATTTACAACAACAACGACAATTACTCCCTTACAGAGACAGTACTTCCGGCAACAGTTAAAATAGAAGCCGGAGAAGATATTTATCTCTTAAATTCCATGACGCTTGCTTCATCACCATCCGGCAATCTTCGACTAATTGCAGGAAGAGACATCCGGGGGACCGATAAAGACGGCAATGATATGGCGCATGTGATCATGATGTCCGATATAGCGCCTGAATACTGGTACGGATTTTTCATGACGTACCAGACACAAGAAGCGGGGAAATCTTGGATCTCGAATAGGACGGCGACTGAGAACACTGTAAACTTCAGACATGGTTACTACAATGATCCGAGTAAACAGGCGTCGGCCAAGCCGCTGCACTATGACGATGATCAACCCGTCGAAGTCAGCGCAGGCAGGGATATCAGGCAGTTGAAGATGTTTTTCCCGAAAAAGGCGGAAGTAACGGCAAAGAGGGACATTGTCAGCATCCTGTATGAAGGACAAAACATCCATCCGGGAGATGTATCGATTATCAGAGCGGGAGGCGATATCTCGATGGAATATGTCAGGACAAGCAACTACCAAGGGAATGTGCTCGAAGGCCTGGTGCAGGGAGGCCCCGGCGCTTTCCTGGTTCAGGCGGGGGGATCGATCGACCTCGGGATATTGACGGAAGGGATCCAGGCCTTAGGAAACGGCCGTTATCCGCAGCTCGGAACGGAGAAAAGCGAACTTGTGATCGTGTCGGGGTATAGTTTTGAAAAAACAGCCGATGACGTCGGCACATTCTTCGCGAAAATCCAAAAGGCCGGCGACGATTACGCCCAATTGTCCGCCGAAGGCAAATTGACTGACGCCGCGAGTCTATTGAATAAGACCAGGGAAGAAACGATCTATCCGTTTCTGGGCCAACCGTCCGGGACGGGCAACATCAACATGACCTCCTCGCAGATCGGGACTTCGATCGGGAAATCCGATATCTTCATCATAGCGAGCGGCGATATTAACCTGGGGAAAACCGCCCTGCCCACAGCCGGCAAAATTACGAAAAAAACCGGCATCACGACCGGCGGAGGCGGAGCAATCGATATCCTATCAATGGGCGACGTGAACGTGAACGAGTCGCGCGTCATGACTTTTTACGGTGGAGACATCACTGTCTGGAGCGACCAAGGCAGCATCAACGCGGGGAGGGGATCCAGAACCGCGGTCAGCGCTTCACCGCCGAAAGTGAATGAAGACGGAACACAGGTGTTCAGTCCTCCTGCCATCGGGAGCGGCATCCGCGCCGTGACGTATGGAGATAACGCGCCGGAGCCCGGGAACATTCATCTGTTCGCGCCCAGCGGTATCATCGATGCAGGCGAAGCGGGAGTCGCGGGAGGAAAGGTTATCCTGGCGGCTACGCAGGTTCTAAATGTCGCCAATATCAGCTTCTCCGCCGGTTCCATCGGTGTGCCCAAAACGTCGGAGGGGACGGCTAACATCGGGACGCTGTCCGGTTCCGGAGCCACAGCGCAGACCAGCCAATTGACGAGCGATGCGTCGGGGGTTGGGGCGATAAGGGCCAAGAGCACGTCGGAGATAATCGACAGCATCATGGCAAAATGGCTGGATGTCAAGGTCATTGACTTTGTTCAGACTGAAAAGGGGGAATAAGGGGAAACCTGCTAATGGCTGGGAGAAATTCTCTTCAAACAGATTGTTTGTTAACAAGGGCGTTGTGTGTAACTTTATGTCTGGCATTTTTCTTCAGCATACTGGCCGTGCCGGATGCCTGTGCCTGGTGGGACGGAAAGTGGCAGCAAAGAAAGAAGATCCAGTTTGACACATCGGCCGCGGGCGCCAATATCAAGGAAAACCTGACCGATATCCCAATAGTCATCCGCCTCCATACAGGCAACTTCAGTTTTTCAGGCGCCAAGGCCGACGGTTCGGACATCCGGTTTGTGAGCGGCGATGACAAATCCCCATTGAAGTATCATATCGAAAAGTTTGATCCCAAGGAGGAGATTGCCATTGTCTGGGTCAAGGTTCCCAGGATATCCGGAGGCTCCAGTCAGGAATTCATCTGGATGTATTACGGCAACCCCTCCGCGCCGGACGGCCAGGACGCGGGCGGCACTTATGATGTGAACCAGGCGGCCGTCTATCATCTCGGTGAAAAGGAAGGCAATCCGCGGGACGCGACGGCCTATGGGAATCACGCTGCGGTCTTTGTCGGAAAACTCGGACTTCCGTCCGTTGTAGGAAACGGCGCCCAGTTCAGTGGGGCCGGTGAACATATGAGGATCGCCAAAGCGGCGTCCCTGAATTTTACAAAGGGATTCACTTTTTCGGCCTGGGTCCGGATTAATGAGACGGGAAACAACGGGTATCTCTTCTCGTGGGATGACGGGAGCCAGTCAATCATTGTCGGCCTGGATGATTCAAAAGCCTATTGCAGTTTAGGCGCCGGCAAGGGGCAGGTGTTTACTACTCCTAAAACGCTGGTCTTGTCGCCTAAACAATGGTACCACCTGGCCGTCACCGTGGATCCTGGCAATCGTGTCACCATTTACCTTGACGGCAATGAATCCGTTTCGGCGAAGTTAAAGGGAGCCATACCCGCGCCCACAACGGATATCTTTATCGCCGCGTCGCCGACGGGGACTAACGCCTTTCTCGGCGATATGGATGAACTGCAATTATCCAACATATCCAGGGTACCGGAGTGGATCAAGGCGGCCGTTCATGGGCAGGGCCCGGACGGCAGACTGACGTCATATCTGGAAGACGAGGCGGGCGGAGGAAGCAGCGAAGCCCTTACCATACAGCTCATGAGGGTCATTATCCGAACTATTACTCTTGACGGGTGGCTTATCATCGGATTTCTGGCCGTCATGGGTTGCGCATCCTTTGTCATCTTCACGCAAAAGATAATGACCATACGCCGGACCAGGAAAGATAACGAGACTTTTTCCGAGCAGTTCCGTCATGTCAATCATCCCCTCTCCCTGATTGACAAGGATCAAGACTTTCAGATCTCGTCGCTCTACCGTGTCTATAGCGCGGGCTGCAAAGAACTGACGATTTGGCTGGAAAAACGAGGATCATCTATTAAGGAAGGAGAGGGGCTTTCCGCCGGGGCCATGAATGGTTTCAAGGCGGCCCTGGAGAAGGCGTCCATGTATGAGAGCAGAAGGTTATCCGCTGGCATGATCATCATTAATATGAGTGTGGCGGGCGGTCCTTTCCTGGGTCTTCTGGGAACGGTATGGGGGGTTATGAACACCTTTGCCAGCCTGGCGGAAGCCGGCGAGGCCAATCTTACCGCCATTGCGCCCGGCGTCGCTTCCGCGCTCGCCTGTACTCTGGCCGGCCTTCTGGTTGCGATCCCCGCCCTGTTTGCCAGCAGTTACATTACCGGTATTATAAAAGACATGAATGCCGACATAAATGTCTTCATCGATGATTTCGTCCTCAAACTGCAAGAGGGAGGAGAAAGCGCGCAATGAGAAAAAACCCCTACGATGAATACGAAGAGTACGATGAGATCAACGTGGTGCCTTTGCTTGACCTGGCCTGGAACCTTCTTTTGGTGTTCATGATCGTAGTAACGGCTTCCGTCCAGGGAATCAGCGTCAATCTCCCCAAGGCGAGCGCTGCTGTCAGCAAGGTAAAGCCGACAACAAAGGCAATCACGATAACCGCGGAAGGAACCATTTATCTCGACAGCTTTCCAGTGACCATTGGAGAGTTGGAGTCGAGGCTCCGGCAGCATAAGGCGTCAGACCCCAATTTCCCGGTCGTGATCCGGGGGGATGAAAAAATATCATACAAAAGCGTCATCGAGGTCCTGGATATACTCCAGCGGGTGGAGATCACCCAGCTTGGACTCGTGACACAGAGACTCGTGAAGTAAAGCGCATGACGGAAATTCCGGAGAAATAAAAAAACCTATGTCCGATAAACAGACAAAAATCTCTCCCGTTTCATGGGGTCTGATTGCCCTGATGGTCGTTCTTCTCGGCGCGGCGGCTTATATCGTGAAGATGGTCCTTTTTGACGACAGCCCGCGGAAGAAGAGTTCTGTTACGACTGTGATGCTGTTGAGACCGCCGCCGCCGATGGTTATGAAAGAAAAACCGCCGGAGCCGGAGCCGATCAAGGAAATGAAGAAGGATGAGATCATCGATCCGGGTCCCAAGAACGAGCAGAATACTGACAGCCAGGATAATACCCCTGCCGGGGATAAGCTTGGCTTGGACGCGGATGGAAAAGCCGGGGGTGATGCCTTCGGACTGATCGGAAAGAAGGGGGGAAGAAGCATCCTGGCCGGAGGTGAAGGTTTGGGGAGGCTATCTCTTCTCAATAAATTCGCCTGGTACACACAGATTGTGGAGATGGAAATTAGAAAAAAAGTCATGAAACGGCTGGATGAAGAAGGCGGAATCCCAAAAGGAAAGCTGCAGGCTGTCGTCAGGGTCAGCGTGAACGGAAATGGTGACGTTGTTGATTACAAGATCATCGGTTCTTCAGGGAATCATAAAATGGACGACGCGGTCAGGCATGCCCTTGGCTATATCAGGATCAGCGAACCGCCTCCGGAAGGAATGCCGCGAACGATGAGCATTAAGATTTCATCCCAGGGATGATTTCTATCGGGAGGGAACAGCAGTGCTAACAAGAAAAACAGTGATGAGGAGAGCGCATTCATGAAACGATTTAAGGCAATCTTGGTAAATGCCCACCGCACGCAACTGAAAAATTATATCTGTCCGAGTATTCTTGTGATGCTGCTTCTGATTTTTTTCGGATGTGCAGGCGCTCCTAAACCGGTGACAATCAAGCATCGGGAAGAGCCGAAGCAGGTGAGCGCTGCAGTAACCCGCCAACAGGATCAGAAACCTGTCGCTAATGGCGATATTGCGGCCCTGGTTGACATGTTGAAAAGCAAGAAAGTGATCAGCGCTGACGAAGCCGCCCGATTCATAAAGCAAGACGGGACCAAGGCCGCTGGAGAGAGCGGCGCTGCCACTGCTTCAGAGGGTGTTGGGGCACTGGTGGGACTGTTGAAGAGCAAAAACGTGATCAATGCCTCCGAAGCCGACCAGCTTGCAAAGCAATATGGAATCGGGGCCGCCGGAGTGAAGGTGGCAGTTCCTGCTTCGGAAACAAGTGACAAGGAAAAAACCGGGAAGATCTCTTCAAGTGCCGCGGAAGAAGTAAGAACGGGACTCCCGGCGCCAGTCATAAACGACGAGCAAAGGGATGTTCCCCAAGAGGTCACAAAAAGCGACAAGGAACAAATCGAGAAGACCCCGGCAAGTATCACTGGGGAAGTGAAAAAAGATCTTCCGGAGCCGGTCAGAAACGACGAACAAAGGGATGTTCTCCTAGGGGTCACAAAAAGCGACAAGGAACGAATCGAGAAGATCACAGCAAGCGTCACTGAGGAATTAAAAAAAGGTATTCAGGAGGAGGAGGTCAAGATCCAGGCTCAGGAGGAAAAGACGAAGGAAATAACCAAAACCGACAAGATAAGTGCTGAAAAAATTGCGCCAGGCACTGCGGTGGAAATGAAAAACGATTCTGAACCTTCTGGAATCATTGTTATCGGAAACAGAGATACCAAACGCTATCATCTGCCGGGGATGCCGTACTATAACAAAGTCAAAAAGCATCACCGTGTGTTATTTGAATCGGAACAAAAAGCAATCGAAAGCGGCTACTATAAAGCTGGGACAGGTAAGGATCAGGTAGTTCGTAAACAAGCCAGGAAGGAATCGATAGAAAAGCCAAATGCTGCTACGGAACCTAAAAAAGATCTTCCGGAGCCGGTCAAAAACGAAGAACAAAAGGATGTTCTCCAGGAGGTCTCAAAAAGTGACAAGGAACAAATCGAGAAGACCCCGGCAAGTATCACTGGAGAAGTGAAAAAAGATCTTACAGCGCCGGTCAAAACCGAAGAACAAAAAGATATTCCCCAGGAGTCCGTAAAAAGTGACAAGGAACAAAGCGAGAAGACCCCGGCAAGTATCACTAGAGAAGTGAAAAAAGATCTTCCGGAACCGGTCAAAACTGAAGAACAAAAAGATGTTCCCCAGGAGGTTGCAAAAAGTGACAAGGAACAAGTCGAGAAGATCACAGCAATCGTCACTGAGGAATTAAAAAAAGGTATTCAGGAGGAGGTCAAGATCCAGGTCCAGGAGGAGGTTTCCAGGGAGATAAAAAAAATAGACTTAGCCGCAGCCGCTCCGGAGTGGACCAAGAGGATCCGCTTTGGCGGCGATATCCGCCTGAGGTATGAAAGCGATCGCTACGATAAAAACAATGCAACCAACGTTTTTAAACCCAGTGACCCGACATCACCGATGAACACGACCATGGACAAGGATCTGTATCGTTATCGGGTCCGCCTGCAGATGTCGGCAGAGGTTAATGATAAGGCAGAAGCCACGTTTCGCCTTGCTACGGGAAATGAAACAAATCCGGTCTCTACGAACACCGTCCTTGGCAATAATTTTAATAAGGATAAATTCCTGCTTGATATGGCCTATCTCAAGATTCGGCCATGGGAACCGTTAACGATTTATGCCGGCAGAATGCCCAATCCCTGGTTCTCTTCGGACCTAGTCTGGGACCACGACCTGAATTTTGACGGTATTGCCCTGACTGTGAAAAAAACTTTTGGGGAATCATGGATACCCTATCTGACCGTTGGTGTCTTCCCTCTCCAGGAAACGGATTTTTCTCAAAGCATGAAGTATCTTACAGCAGCCCAGGTAGGACTGGAAAAGAAATCCGAGAAGGGGATAGGGTTCAAGATCGGTGCAGCGTATTATGATTTCCACAATATCACTGGTGTGCTCAATGATTTTAATTCCAATACGACGGACTGGACAGCCCCGGCCTTTCAACAGAAAGGAAACACCCTTTTTGACATTAACAACACGCTCGGGGGTACTTCAAAATTGGCCTACGCCTCGGAGTTCAACGAATTTAATGTGACGGGAGAGCTCGACATCAATTTCTGGAATCCCTATCGGATCACCCTGATGGCGGATTATGTCAAGAACCTAGGTTTTAATAAATCCGATGTTATTCAGCGAACAGGCAATTCAATTATCGATGAGGAAACTGTCGGTTACCAGGTCGGCATGTCGGTTGGGTATCCGACAATTCAGCAGTTCGGCCAGTGGAAGGTGTACCTCTATTACAAATACCTGGAGGCGGATGCCGTTGTGGATGCTTATACAGACTCGGACTTCCACCTTGGGGGCACTAACGCCAAAGGATGGATTCTGGGGACTGATTTTGGCCTGTCGAAGAACATATGGTTAACGTTTCGCTGGCTTACCGCAGACGCGATCAGCGGTCCTCCGCTGGCTATAGATGTATTTCAGGCGGATCTAAACGCAAGATTCTAAGGGTGGTGAAAACAAATGCTGCAATTATCAAAGTTAAAGAAAATTATAATTCCGGCTGCTGCCCTGCTTGTCGGGTTGACTGTGGGGTTGGGCATCGGACAGTTCCAGGTCAAAAAGGAACAGAGGATATCCCAGGAGAAGATAAAAGAAGCCGGTAAAAAAATCGCTTACATACAGAAAAAGATGGCAGATGAAAAAAATGAGGCGACGGTTTCTCTGGAGAAGAAATGTCAGGAAGATATCGAAAAGCTGCAAAACGAGAAGAAGGCCCTGGGTGGGCAGGTGGGAAAATTAAAGGAGCAGATGCAGAATCTGGAGACGAAGATCAAGGAATCAGACGAATCATATGCCAAAACGAAGAAAGAGCTCCAGGAGACCGAGCGGAAATACGCCAAGGCGGCTCAGCACAACAAGGAACTGGATCGTGATCTGAAAAAGGTGACAGGAGAGCGGGAGTACCTCCAGTCAGAGTTGAAGAAGACAACAAAGGCCCTCGGCAATTGCAAATCCAATAACGCGGAGCTCTGCGTCATTGCCGAGGATCTGGTGAAGAAATACCGGAATAAAGGAGTGGGGGCAAGCCTTCTTGAAAAAGAGCCCCTGTTGCAAGTCAAGAAGATTGAGTTGGAGCAGATTACTCAGAAGTACCAGGAAGAAATCGAACAGCTAAAGATCAAAAAGAGATGACATAGGAGGTTGAAATGTTCCTGAAGAGAGTTTCTTATTTAATAATAGTAGCGATGATGATCGGTTCTCCGGGCGTGATCTTTCCTGCCTTGGGGGCGACTAAAAAAACGCAGGCGGAAGAAAAAGTGGCGGTTGTGAACGGTGTACAGATTGACAGGGGAGAATTTGATGGGGAAGTCCTCCTGGTGCAAAGGGCCGTTCTGGGACTGGGCAGGCCTCTTACCTGCGAGCAGGTTGCTTCCATCCGTCGGGAGGTTCTCGAAAGCTTGATCCGGAGGGAAATCCTATACCAGGCCGGCCGCAAGTCGGGTATTAAGCCGGATGAAAATGCGATCAACAAAGAAATCGCTGCGCTGAGACAGCAGTTTTCGAGTGATACGGAGTACAAGAACGAGTTGAGCAGGAGGAATGTTTCCGAGGAAATGCTGCGTGCCCGCATGATCAGGAACAGTACGGTTCAGCAATATATTGAAAAGCAATACACTGCAAAGGTCAAGGTGACGGATAATGATATGGTTTCCTATTACGAAAGTCATCTGGACCTCTTCAAGCAGCCCCTTCAGGTTCGGGTCAGCCATATACTCATCCAGTCTGATCCCAAGTGGGAGGATTCCCGCAAACAGGAGGCGCGCGGGAAGGCTGATAAAGTTCTGCAGAATCTGAAGAAAGGTCGGGACTTCACGACTCTGGCAAGGGAGTATTCTGACGGTCCCACAAGGACGAATGGCGGCGACTTGGGATATCTCAGGATGGGACAGCTGGATAAGCAATTCGAAAATAATGTATTCGCGCTGAAGGCAGGGGAAACAACGAATATCATTGAGACGGACTATGGATTTCACATATTCAAAGTGACGGATAAAAAGACTGAAACCATATTGGCGTATGAAAACGTCAAGGACAAGATACGGCAATTTCTCCGTGAGGAGAAAGCAAAGCAGGAAGCGGATCTCCAGGCCAAAAAATTAAGGGAAAAGGCCGATGTGGAGATTCTTTTGAAAGAGGATATAAGTCCGGCGAAACGGCCCTGATCATACCTGCCGCGGCCATCCCTGAGGCCGGATAGTCTAAGATGAACTTGTAAACCGGTGGATTACGTTGAGCACTGACGGACAAACTGCGTCCTGTAATTCAGAAAGCGGAGCTTTATCTTTTTTCTTCCCTCCAGTCCTCGCGATGCCTTACCTTCCACAAGAGATTGGGATCCAATAAATAAGGAGAAACTAATGAAAATATTTGTCACAGGTGGCGCCGGTTATATCGGCAGCCATGTGATCAAGGTTTTGGGGCAAGAGGGTCATGACCTTCTCGTCTTTGATAATCTGTCCACAGGGCATGAATGGGCCCTCTTATACGGGAAGTTGATAAGAGGGGATCTTTCCAACATACTTCTTTTGAATAAGGTCATAAAGGAATTCAGCCCTGATGCAGTCATACATTTTGCCGCTTCAATCCAGGTCGAGGAGTCTGTCCGGGAGCCCTTGAAATATTATGAAAATAATGTCTGCAATACCCTCAACCTTCTGAAGGCGGTGAAACTTGCGAAGATCAGGAACTTTATCTACTCTTCCAGTGCGGCTGTATATGGAATCCCGGTCAAGGTGCCCGTCGACGAAACGGCCGACCTGAAACCCATCAACCCTTACGGAGCGACGAAAGCGATGGTGGAGCGGATACTTCAGGACTTGTCTTCCATGGAGAATTTTCGTTACATCGCCTTACGATATTTTAATGTGGCCGGAGCAGACCCGGAGGGCCGCATCGGGCAGGCCTACGTGAAACCAACCCATCTCATCACACGCGCTTTAAAGGCCGCGAATAGCGAATATGACAAGCTTTCCATCTACGGGACCGATTATCCGACTCCTGATGGAACCTGCATCCGGGATTACATCCACGTGGATGATATTGCCCGGGCACATACCAAAGCTCTCGACTATCTAGTGGTGACAGGGAAATCGGACGTTATGAATTGCGGGTATTGCCACGGCTTCTCTGTAAAAGAAGTTGTGGGTATGGTGAAGAAGGTGACGAGGATTGATTTCCCTGTGGAAGAGACGGCACGAAGGGCGGGGGACCCGCCGGCAATCGTTGCCTACAGTACCAGGTTGAAGATCCAAACCGGATGGGAGCCTCAGCATGACGACCTGGAGTTCATTGTGAAAACGGCATGGGACTGGGAACTCAAACTGGACCGCGTCCGGATGCAGGCTCAGGCGGGTTGACACGCGCCGGCCACTCCGGTTTGCTAGTCACCTTCCTCTTTGCGGCCCTCGTCATTGCGGCTGCAATCGGGTATGCACCGGCATACCTCAATTATTCAGATCCCGCGGTAAAGGCCGACGCCGTTGTGCTTTTTCTGGGTTCCGACAACGGGGCACGGCATCAGGAGGCAACCAGGCTCATCGAGTCAGGCTTTGCTGATCGTCTCATCATCCCTGCATCCTGGAAATACATGAAAGAGAATGGAATAATCCAAAGCCCTAATAAGGCGCTGACTTCATACCCCCGCTTTTACGAGAATACACACATTGAGGTGCTTGAAGCGAAAAGGGAGATGGACCTTTCCAGTTTCAGGAAGGCTATCTTCGTGAGTTCCCCTTCCCACATGAGGCGAATCCGGATTATCGCAACGCACGTATTCGGGAACCCGGACAAATCCGGGAATTTGTACGAAATCGCATTCGTCCCCGCCCGGTCTGAAGAGTCTCCATCCTTTTCCTGGCTCTTGGATATCCATCACCTGGAAGAGATGATGCTCGAATATGCCAAGATGGCCTGGTTCTGTTTATATAAGAATACTTAATCCACATATCTATCTGAAAGGAAACAATTAAAATGAAAAGAGCATTCATTACTGGAATCACCGGTCAGGACGGCTCCTATCTCGCTGAATTCCTATTGGGCAAGGGTTACGAGATACACGGGCTGATAAGGCGGGCAAGCACATTCAACACGGATCGCATTGATCATCTGTACAGGGACTTGCACGATCCGGATGCCAGGGTTTATCTGCATTACGGTGATCTGTCCGTATCGGGACAGTTGACTGATTTTCTCTATGCCGTCAAACCGGATGAGATTTATCACCTCGGCGCCCAGAGCCATGTGCGCGTCAGTTTCGACATGCCGGAATACACCGGCGATGTGACAGGGTTGGGAACGCTGAGGCTTCTGGAAGCTATTCGCAAAACCGGTATAAAGACGAGATTCTATCAGGCGTCTTCCAGTGAGATGTTCGGAGCTGCCCCGCCGCCACAGAGCGAGGAAACTCCCTTTCAGCCGCAGAGCCCGTATGCGGCCGCGAAGGTTTATGCATATTACATCGTTAAGAATTACCGCGATGCCTACAAACTTTTTGCAACGAATGGCATACTTTTCAATCACGAATCCCCACGCCGCGGGGAAACGTTTGTGACAAGAAAGATCACACGGGCTGCCACGCGAATCAAGCTTGGCATGCAGGATAAGCTCTACCTGGGCAATCTCGACGCGAAGCGCGACTGGGGATTTGCCGGCGATTACGTGGAAGCGATGTGGCTGATGCTGCAGCAGGATAAGCCGGAAGATTACGTCATCGCGACGGGCGAAACTCATTCAGTGCGGGAATTCGCTCAAGAGGTGTTTGGAAAATTGAATCTCGATTTCGACAGGTACGTAGAGATCGATCCTCGATATTTCCGGCCGACGGAGGTCGATGTGCTGCTTGGGGACAGCAGCAAGGCAAAGAAGAGCCTGGGTTGGAGACCGCGGATCAGTTTCAAAGGGCTGGTCGATATGATGGTAGACTGCGATATGGAAATTGCGAAAAAAGAAAAAACGCTGCTCGAGGCCGGATTTGAGAGCAACAACCGGATGGCAGTGTAAACAGCGGGATTGAATGATTAAGGACAAGCGCATCATAATTACTGGCGGCAAAGGCTTTCTGGGCCGGCATCTTATCAAGGCCCTGAAGGACAAGGGATGCCGGTACATCATCATTGCGGATTTACCGGAATATGATCTGGTACACCTTGATGATGTCCAGAGACTTTACGATGATACAAGGCCGGATATTGTTATCCACTTGGCGGCAAAAGTAGGAGGCATTGGGTTCAATCGGGAAAATCCGGCTTCGCTTTTTTACGATAACATCATGATGGAGATGCAGTTGATCCACGAGGGATACTTGAACCGGATCGAGAAATTTGTAGCCCTCGGGACGATCTGCGCCTATCCAAAATTCACGCCGGTTCCCTTCAGTGAAGACGATCTCTGGAATGGTTACCCCGAAGAGACCAACGCCCCTTATGGGCTGGCCAAGAAAATGATGTTAGTTCAGTCGCAGGCCTACAGGCAGCAATATGGCTTTAATTCCATTTTTCTCCTTCCGGTCAATCTGTATGGTCCGGGAGACAACTTTGATC
>Ga0335070_10005197_pt1 | contig 15304 bp, 9 predicted proteins | sample Lox_Sample_13_FD_206722 | JGI IMG/M metagenome (GOLD analysis project Ga0335070, IMG submission 206722) | Soil microbial communities from Loxahatchee National Wildlife Refuge, Florida, United States - Lox_Sample_1.3 | ecosystem: Environmental > Terrestrial > Soil > Wetlands | place: USA: Florida... | reverse complement strand
GCGAGCGCCTGCATCATTTCTTCGCGGCCGGTTTTTGCAAGATGATCAGGAAAGAAGCCTCGATTGCCGACAATCAACCCGAACGTCATTTTCTTCGTTGCCATAAGATCCTCTTCGCTATTGGCCAGATTTCATCCGGCGGGGAGAGAAACGCACGCTGTAGAAGACGCCCGCCAGGAACAGGAGGGCGCCCCACCAGACGCTGGCGTGAAGCTGATTGAGCACGACCGGGAATTCGGGTGGATGAATGATTTCGTATAGGCCGGTTGCGAGAATCAATGCTCCGTTCACCAGCATCGAGATGCCGATAAAGAACCAGATCGATAATGAGCCGCCAGATTTCATCGCGTTCTCCTACCAGAACACAATCTGCAAAATGATGAAGACAACCGCAACGACTGAGCCCCAAAAGGCCGGGCGGTAAAAAACAGAGACATGCTGTTCTTCGGGAATCGGTGTCAGCCCGTAAACGAGTCCGGTCAACTCCGCCTCCGGCTTCGGCCGCGTGAACATGCTGACCACGGCGGTTACCGTGAGACAGATCAGCCAGCACCAGAGCGCGCGAAACATGTTTTGGGCCTGGTCCTGCGCCTGCGTTGACAGAGCCACATATTTCACCGCGCCCGGATCGACCTTCACCCATGCATACATGCCGATCGATGAAAGCGTTCCGGCGAAGAGTCCCCAGAAGCCGCCCGCAGGGGTAGCGCGCTTCCAGAGCATTCCCAGCAGGACTGTGCCAAACAGAGGAGCGATGAAGAAGCTGAAGAGCGCCTGGACGTAGTCCATGATGCTCTGCGCATGCATCACGAGATAGGCGGTCCCTATGCTGACGGCAACTCCGAGCAGCGTGCACCAGCGGCCCATCTTCACCTTGAGGCTATCCGAGGCGTTCTTATTAATCAGGGCGCCATAGATGTCGTAGGTCCAGACGGTGGCGAAGGCGCTCACATTGCCCGCCATCCCGGACATGAAACCTGCGATCAAGGCGGTGACGCCGAGGCCGAGCAAGCCCGGTCCGCAATAGCGCGCCAACATCAGCGGCAGCACCTCGTCATAGCTGTGCAGACCCTGGGCTCGTCCGGCGTCGGACCACGCAACATCGCCGGGTACAAGCCGGAGCAGGTTGCCGGTGTGGGGATCGCGTAACAAGGCCAAACCCAAAAGACCGGGCAGAATGACGATGAACGGGACCATCATCTTGAATGCCGCGCCGATGATCGGGGCAAGTTCGGCCGAACGCAGATCCTTCGCCGAGAGGACTCGCTGCACGACCAGGAAGTCGGTGGTCCAGTAACCCATCGAGATCACCGCACCCAGTCCGAAAACGATCCCGACCCAGTTGATGCCCATCGGATTTTTCGTGAAGTCGCCCAGGGTTGACCAGAGGTGAGTGTAAGCTCCGGGGTTGGCGACATTCTGCTCGGTGAGATTCTGAACGATGCGAAGTTTCAGTCCGCTCCAGCCTCCGGCTTCGATCAAACCGAGGATGGGAATCAGGAGCGCGCCCGCCCAAATCAGGAAGAACTGAAGGACCTCGTTAAAGATCGCCGATCGAAGACCCCCAAGGGCGACATACACAGCGACGGTGATCGATGAGATCCAGATGCTGACGTTGATGTCCCAACCGAGAACGACCCGCATGACCACGGCCATGGCGTACATGTTGATGCCACTCATCAACACGGTCATGAAGGCGAACGAGATCGAGGAGAGAGTCTGACTGCCCGGGCCGAAGCGAAGTTTCAGGTAGCCAGGCACCGAATGCGTCTTGCAGATGTGGTAGAAGGGCATCATCACCAGGGCGAGGAAAAGCATGGCTGGGATCGCGCCAATCCAATACCAGTGAGCGGCGAGGATGCCGTACTTATAGGCGTTGCCCGCCCAGCCCATCAGTTCGAGCGAGCCGAGATTGGCGGAGAGGAATGCCAGTCCCGCAACCCATGCTGTCATCTCCCGTCCCGCCATGAAGAAGTCTTCGCCGGTATTGGCGTGCTCCTTCAAATACAGGCCGATCGCCAACACCAGGGCGAAATAAAAGACGATGATGACGAGGTCCACAGGCGACAAGTGGACCAGGGATGGGACGAGCAGTGCGAGGGCAAAGGTCATTTGGCTTTTTCCTGGCCATAGTAAGCGTTTACGCCGTGTTTCCGAAAAAAATGCTTGTCGCGGAGAGGCCCCGGCAACGGCCTGGCGTCAGCGGCAATCGTGAGCGTGTAGTAGGCCGTGCGAGCAATCGATTCGAGAATGACCGCATGGTGGGCTGCCGCAGAGGCGGATGGTCCCCAACAGAAGGGGCCGTGGCCGGCGACGAGAACGGCCGGGACCGCATCCGGATCAAGCCGCGAGAAATACCGGCAGATGGCGGCGCCGGTGTTTTTCTCGTAATCGGTCGCGATCTCTTCCGAGGTGAGATCGGGGGTGACGGGGACCTCTCCATGAAAGTAGTCGGCGTGCGTAGTCCCAAAGCAGGGAATTGGGCGCCGCGCCTGGGCCCACGCGGTGGCGAACTCGGAGTGAGTGTGCGCGACTCCGCCGACGTTCGGAAAATGTTTGTAGATTTCGAGGTGGGTGGCTAAGTCAGAGGAAGGCCTCAGTTCTCCTTCGACGACTTGACCGTCGAGCTTGGTGATCACCATGTGCTCCGGACCCAGCTTTTCATAGGGCACGCCACTTGGCTTGATGGCGACGAGGCCATCCTTCCGGGATATGCCGCTGGCATTGCCGAAGGTGTAGAGTACCAGTCCGCGCCGGACCAGTTCCAGATTCGCGTCCAGAACCTCTTCTCGCAAGGTCTTTAGCAGCATAAGTCTCTCGAAATTACTGCCAACTATGAACTCACTTACAGCGACGAGCGCTTTCCGATGCGCGGCGAGCCCGAGGCCATCGCCGTTGACTTGCGCAGGACCAGGCTCGTCTTCAAAACGTATTCGGTTCCCTCGGGCGCGGGCGTTTCGCGCTGCACATCCGTGAGCAGGGCATGGAACGCCAGCCTCGCCAACTCCGCTTGCGACATCTGCACGGTCGTAAGCGGCGGCAGCACGAATTGCGACAACCGAATGTCGTCAAATCCGACAACCGAAAGATCCCGGGGAATCGAGATCTTCTCCTCGTAGCTCTGCCGCATTACGCCGATGGCCGTCATGTCGTTGGAGCATAGTACCGCGGTCGGCCGGGGGCGGACCGGCAGCAATTTGGCGAGTCCCGCCATGCCACCCTCGACGCCGTGGTCGCCCTCGACGACCAAGCCCGGTTCCACCGGCAATCCGATTTCTTCCATCGATCGCGTAAACGCGTTCTTTCGAGCGACTGCCGATTTTAAATGAAGAGGCCCGGTTATGAACGCAATCCGCTGATGGCGAAGAGCTGCAAGGTGCTGGACCGCCTGCCGGATGCCGTGCAGGTAATCGATCCTGATGTTGCTGACGCGCGGCCGAGAGGGCCCGACATCGACGAAAACCAGCGGAACGTTCCTGATCTTCAAGTCCTCGAGCAACAGTTCTTCCATCCCGAAGGTCATGACCGCAACGCCATCCACACGCCGTTCGATCATGCGCCGGACGGAGGTTTCCATACGCCGGGGATCGTGCACAGTCGAGGTCAGCAGGATTTCGTAGTGATGCTGCACCGCGATAGTTTCGAAGACCTGGACAATCTCCGGGAAGAACGGGTTGGTGATTTCGGAAACAATCAGGCCGAAGATGCGACTACGCCCGGAAACGAGCGCGCGCGCCTGCGTGTTCGGGTAGTAGCCGAGGTCGTCGACGACCTTCCAAACGCGCTTTGCAAGCGCGGGATTAACCGTTGGAATCCGGTTGATCGTCCGTGAGACGGTCGCGGTCGATACTTTGGCGCGCTTCGCAATTTCCCGGATATCCATAGTCTGCCCAGTTGAAGACTCGGTGAAGCAAAGCTCTCGGGCCGAAAACGCTACTTCCCGTTGCCCGTGCCGCACGATTGCGCTTCGACCGCTCCCCGATCCACGCCGGCACAAGCAGGGACGGTACTGCCAAAAAAGTCTTTTCCGCCATCGCTGTCGACCAAACGGCCGGTATCGATCGCGGGAGACCCCTTCCGCAAGCGATAACCAGTCGTAGTTCGGATTCCGTAACCCCCACTGCCCGGGGATTCCAGCATCGGATCGCCGCTCAGGCCGTGCTTGTCATCGGCTGACGGTACGTTTCCGAAGTAGGTATTGGAATCGAAAACTGTGTTCCTGCTGTCGCCGAACCCCGGCGCAGTCGTGTACGCGCCATCTTTACCGCGCGAAACCACAAAGGAGAATTGGGCCCGGCCTTCGACGTAAAAGATATTGTTATAGAGATAGGTGCCATTCGCCCAGCCAGTCCAGTCGACATGCAATAACAAGCTGACATTCTCGTTCTTGCCCACGAAGATCGTATTGTTGTAGATCTTCGCATCGGTTACTGGTCCGGTGACCGCGATTCCGCGATTGTGATCGTTTTGACTTATGTTATAGCGGACAACGGTGCCAATGTTTCCAATGCTATCTTCGGGACGCTGACTGCCCTCGTTGCAGATCAGCACGAACCCGCCGTCATTATCGTGGCTGTAGTTGTACTGGATGATGGTATTGCGGCTGTTCCAGTCCGAATCGAAGCCCTCGCCGTCACGCTGCCCGCGCGTTGCGTAGACTTCGTTGAATTGGACAATGGTGTTGTCCGCGCTCCATGGCCAGATTCCGACGTTATAACCTTCGGAGCGCTGGTTGGCGCGGCCGACCACGTTGTATTCGACCAGAGCCCCATCGGTCGCAACCGGGACAATTCCATCTCCGCCAATATCTTCAAGGACATTCTTCCGGATGACTACCCCGAGACTGGGATACCACTTCGAGCGCACCCAATGGGTAGACCAGCCAAAAATGCCACTGCGGTCGACGCGAGTCAGAACGTTCTCTTCGATGCGCAGATCCACAAAGCGGCTCGGTCTCGTGTCTCCGACGCACGAGTAAGTGATGCCACCGTTCTCTTTGACCGCGTCGCTGCCGTTCACGTCGTGAACATTGAGATGGCGAATGTAGATATGGTGCAGGTCGCCGGCATTTTCAGCCATGAGCCGAGCGCCGCGGCGTGTCCCCGGAGTTGTGCCGTGGTTGGTCACTTCGAGATTGTTGATCTCCCAATACTCCTGGTTCTTCAGCAGGACGGCGTCTTCGGCCTGACCGTCGCCGTTGATCACGGGTTTCGCCTCGCCGCCATACTTGTCGATCACAATGGGGCGCTGCGCGCTTCCCGATCCCTTCGGCCACAACTGCCCTGTCCACGAGGCTCCCGACTTGAACAGGATGCGATCCCCCGGGGCGAAGGTCGTGGAGTTGAGCTTGGCGAGGGTCTTCCAGGGAGCCGTTGGCGAAGTGCCCCGGTTCGAGTCGTTCCCCTGCCCGGAATCGACATAGTAGGAAGCGCCGTGTGGCGGATCGCTCTGACCTTGAATTGGAGGCAGGAGGGCCAGAGCGAGAACGATTACGATGAGTCCCCTCACCGCTGCCAGTCCATAGCTAGTAAGAATTCTCATGTTCGGCAATATCATTCTCGGACCGCGGAAGAGACCACGATCTCCGGTCGAACTGCGCTCGGCAAAACAACAATCGGGCAACCCGCAGGTTTACGAAGTTGCCCGATCGTGACACACATCGTTTAGAACTCGAAGCGGATGGCAAACTGTCCAGTTCGAGGGTTATCCGTGACTCCGAATATCTGCCCAAAATCATCGGCGCCAATGCCGGAACGACTGCCCGAGCAACCATTGACGTAATACTCGTGGCGATTGAACACGTTGTAGAACTCGGCGCGGAAAGACAATCGGTACTGACCGTCGGGTCCCATTGGGAAATATTTCAGCAAGCTGACCTGTTCGTCCTTGCTTCCCGGGCAACGCAGGTGTCCATTGGTCGCGTGGCCTTTGCCAAGCTGACCGACAGGCGGGTTACTGGCCACAGTCGTCGGCATATAGAAGTTACCCGCAGGAATCGGATCGCCAGGCTTGACATATACGAACTTGTTGGGATCCGAGGGTCCGTTGAAGCCCGTGAGATCGTAGTTGGGATACAGGTTGCCCCACTGTGGCCAGTAGGGGTTCGATGCTCCGACCTGGAACGGCTGGCCGGTGTGGTAACCGAGCAGCCACGTCATGTTCCAGCCGCCCAGGAATCCGTTGACCCAGGGATTCTGGTTCGCCAGCCAGCGCCGGCCTCTGCCGAAAGGCAATTCGTAGCTGACATAGCCTTTCACGATGTGGGTCAGGTCGTATCCGGTCAGATTGTGAGCGGATTCTCCGATGTTGCTGAAGTCTTGCACGCCGGTATAGTAGCCGTTATTTTCCTGCTGCGCGGAGAAGCTGTTTCCTTCCTGACGCGACCAGCTGTAACTCATATCCATGGTCAGTCCGCGCCCGGTGCGCTTCACGACGTCGACCACAAAGGAGTCGTAATAGCTCTGTCCGAGCGGGAGCCCGACGTAAAGAAGGTTGGGATAGTACCAATAATTCGCCTCGGCCGCGGCAAGCTGCGGAAAGGGCGCAATTGCGGCGAGAGCCGGTCCATAAAAGCCGGGGTAGGGATAGGGGACGCCGTAGGCGTCAGCGTCGGCTTGGCTGTAGATATACGGATACCATCCGCCGAGGCCGGGAATGTTGCGCGCCAGTTGGAGGAACTTGGAGGTGGGGCCCGCATTCCACGCCAGCGCGGTGTCTGTCAGACGGTGTCCACGGTTTCCGATATAGGAAGCTTCCACTCTCATGTCCCGCGTCAGTTCGTACTGGACGCCGAGGTTGAAGGCATCGCTGAAGCCGACCTTCAGAGAGCGCGGATCAACACTGGTCAATGGGAAGAGAGTGGTCGGATCGACGTTCTTGTTTCCCGGTTGATAGACGCCGGGGTAGCCGTTGTCCCAATTGAACGGCGCGCCGGTCTGATTCGTGCCCTTAAAGCCAGGTGCGAATCCGTTTGGAACTCCGTTGAAGAATGCGATTCCAGGCGGCATGTAGATCATGCCAAAAGAACCGCGGAACACCACTCTGCTCCAAGGGGAGTAGGCGAAGCCGATCTGCGGCCCGAAATTGCTGGCGTACTCGTTTTTCTCGAAGCTGTCGCTGCCACCTTTGGCGAACACCAGCGCGCCGGGAATGCCGTAATTCGGATCGATCGCATTCAGATCGAAGTTTGCCCAGTGTCCATACTTCTCGTGAAAGCGGAAGTTGTAGTCCCAGCGCAAGCCGGCGGTAAGAGTGAGCTTGGGTGTGATCTTGTAACTGTCTTGAGCAAAGAGAGCGATCGATTTTCTGCGTCCGTAGAGATTGAACGCGGTGGTCTGAGACGCGTTGTTCACATCGCCGAGCAGGAAGGACGCGAAGCCCCATCCCACATAGCTGTTGTAAGGCTGTTCCGGAAGCCCGGTGGTGTTGTTGAGGAAGTTGATCGAGAGAGCGCCGGACCCGCTACGGCTGTTGATCTGCCGAGCCAGGAAATCGCCGCCGAAACTGATATTGTGCTTACCCTTCGTCCAGGTCACGGTGTCGCCGGTGCGAATCGTGGCGCCCGCGAAATTTCCCTGGAAGGTGTTGCCGATAAACGTCTCGTTGAACGCGTTCTTTCCGCTCTCGGCAGTGCCGAAACTAATGAGCGGGAAATTGCCCACGCCGGTGTCGCCGAAGCCGAGCTGTTCGTTCCAGTTCGAGCTCGCAGCCGGGGAGTCTCCCTGGTAGTCGTAGTTATAGGTGAAGTTCAGGACGTTGAGCACGTTTGGCGAAAACGTATGGGATTCCGTCACCCTCCACTGGTGAGACCGGAAGAAGTTCCGGCGGGCGGCTGACAAGGGACCGCCGTCAGTGCTTCCTGCGGCCCAGAGGCCACCGCTGTCCACCAGCGTTCGGGGCTTGTGATTGTAGACCCAAGATCCCGAGAGGCGATCTTGCTCGCGCAGAATGTGGTCGAGTTTGATCACCACCGAATTCGGAGTCTGACTCGGCGAATTGCTGATGAGCCCGCGAGCATTGGCTTCCATACCGCCCAACTGGGGTGCATACGATTTCTTGAAAATGTTAACGATCTGCTGCGATACGCCGCTGATGCGGTCCTGCGGAATGATGTTGCCGGTGAACTGATTGCCGGTGACGGGATCGAAAATCATTCCTTCACGCGGCTGCACCGAATTCCCGTCGTTGTCGAGCACGCTGGGGAAGGGAGTTCCTCCGACCTGGCCGCAAGCGCCGACACCATTGTCTCCGCCGTCGCAGAGGGTATCACCCAATAGCGCGCTGAAGTTTCCGTTCAGGAAGTCGGGCGTAGGAACGGTGTTGCTGGCGCCGCCCAGGCGGAAATCCGTTTGCGTGTAGCGCTCGAAAGTCCCAAAGAAGAAAGTCTTGTTCTTGAAGATGGGGCCGCCGAGACTGAAGCCGTAATCCCATGCGCGCCTCTTTTCCTTAGGCGCGCCGGTGGCGTCGTTCGTCCAGGTGTTGGCATTGAACAGTTCGTTCACGCCATAGAGGAATGCGGAACCGTGGAACTGGTTGGTGCCGGACTTCAGGTTGAATGACATCACTCCGCCGCCGGTGATACTGCTCTGGGCGTCGAGACCGCTAGTTTGCGCCTGAAGTTCCTGCACCGCCTCCATGGTCGGCCCGTTCTGCATGGAGTTACCCTGCACGGCCGCGGTCGCGGAGGTGCCGTCCACCGTGTAGTCCTTGGTGAACCATTGCCCGCCATTGATCACGGCGCCGTAAGGACTGCTGATCGGTGAATATCCGGGGGTAATGGCGACCGCAAAGTTCTCTACAAAGCGTCCGCCGCCGTAGATACTCAACGGCAAGTCGGTCACAACTTTGCCATTGAGGTTTGTGCCGACCGAAGGGCGTTCCAGATCGAGCACAGGCGCGTCGGCGGTGACAGTCACTGACTGGGCTACTGAGCCGACCTTTAACTCTGCGTCAATGCGGGCAACTTGCGTCGATTCGAGCATCACATTGGGATGCCTGAGGGTCTCGAACCCATCTCGCTTGAACTCGATCGAATAGGAGCCTGGGAACAGGTTCGGGATGACGTAAATGCCGTCCTGGTTGGAAATTGCTTTAGTGGGAACGGCGGTGCCGATGTTGGTGGCGGTCACTTCCACGCCCGCCAGGATGGCGCCAGTGCTGTCCATGACGGTGCCGGTGATCGTCGCCCTGTTTGACTGTGCGACCGAGTGTTGGCCGCCAATGAAAAGAATACCCAACAAAAAAACCAAGCATTTCATGCTGCGCATCATCGCCCTCCAGCTTTGCAACCGCTGAGCAATTAGAGTAAGCGTTTACTGCATCGCACACTCAAGCCCGGCATGCCCAAGGCATGCAGGGGCCATCGTAGAAGACCGGGCCAAAACATGTCTGTGACGGTGCTCACTAAATCTTGGTGATCAATCATGTATTGGATCTGGGAGAGCCTAGACCGGACGAAGGTGCTGGGAATCCCAGGCAAACGATCTGCCAGCAAACGTTTACTGTCCAACGCGGGACATTCAACTCCTGGCCCTATTCTCTTGTCAACCTTATTTTTTGGTGCCCGCGAGGGCCTGTTCGATAGCGGCCTCGGCCAGCGACGTCATGGCCCGGTAGGCGGCCGGAGTGGGATGAACTCCATCATCGGCGAAGTGCTTTTTCATCAATCCCTTCTCGTCCACCAGCGCGCTGAAGTAGTCGAGGTAAATGCATCCGCTGCGGCGGCAATAGTCCCGCAGCCATGCATTGAGCACACGGATTTTTTCGGGCGGCCGCATGGCATACATATCCTGCGACGCGGGTGTGTAGTTGTGAACCGGAAGGACGGAGGCGAAGACGACGCGAATTCCATTCTGCCGGGCCAGGTCGGCCATTGACTGATAATTCGCCTCGATATCCTCGAGCGAAATCGGGCCGTAGGCGCCGGTGATATCGTTCGTCCCGCCGAGGATCACGACGATGGCGGGATGGAGACTGATCACATCCGCCCGGAAGCGGAGCAACATCTGCCCTGTATTCTGCCAGCCGATGCCGCGATTCACGTAAGGCTTGCCGGGAAAATAGTCGCCCAGGCTCCAGCTTGCAGTAATGGAATCCCCGAGAAAGATTACACGGTCTTCGCCCGCGGCCGGCGGTTGAAGCGCTGCGTTCGCCTTCCGGTATTCCGCGAGCGAGGCATAGTCGCGCAGGAACTGCGGGGCGATCTCCCGTTGCCAATCCTGCACCCATTTCGGCAGGGCGGCTTCCTGTGCGGAGAGAGCGCCGGAGAGAAGGATTGAAATCACACAAAGCAGCAACAGGAAATATTTCACCGTAGGATCTCCAGCGAGAATTGTGGTACGAAAACTTTACTTTGCCCGGACCGCAAACCGTCTGTCTGTGAGAACAGTCACCGGCAAGGCGAGTCATTGGTACAGGGAAGGGCGAATGGCCAACTTACCGGCATCGTTGCCCGCGAGCGTGCTCCGTCAATAATTCACCACGAAGATTCTGCCCTGCAGCGTAACCGGACCTCCTTCTGCCGAAGAGCAACTGATGGTCACGGGCACTCCCGCCTTGAGCGAAGCGTGTTTGATCTCCCCGACAGCCCATGACAGGCCGCTCCAGATTATTTTGTCGTAGCCGATTTCGATCGGGACCGGCTTACCCTCCTGCGATGCGCTCAACACAAAAAACTTGCCCATGTTCGTGCCGTTCGGCGGACCGCCCTTCCAACTGCGCGTGACCTTACCATCTTCCGCGGAACGTTGCTGCATGATGATGCGGAGGTCGCCTTGATGCGGCGGGGTGACGGTTGTCTGGATCGTGTTCTGAGCGGATGTTGTAAAAGCCGCCTCCAGGGGGGAGATTGAGCGGGGGATCACAACATCTTCCTGGATGCCGAAGTCATAGCGGGCGTCAGCATATTTCCCAAAACCGACGAGCGCCATCTGCCCCGGGCCCAGTTTGATCGTATCCCCCTGCAGGTCGGGCTGAAATCCCGCGTCGCGGAACAGGACCCTTCCGCCGCCCGGTATTGCCTGGGTCTGCGTAAGCTGCGGCAACGTGAGCTGTTCCAGGCTCTGTGCCGGGTTGACAACCGCGTAGACTGCACCGTCAGAATCCAGCGACCCAAATCCGTAAGGCTGCACGTCACCCGGAATGCCGCCGAAAGTCTTGGTACGTCCTTTCGACTCCAATCCCAAATAGAGCGACTGGGCGCGTGCAAACCAGCGGGCGTCATCATCGCTCAGGAACTCGAGATTTCCGTGAACGGTGTTGACCCATCCGCCGCGGGCCATCATCAAGAGCAGCGCGCCTTTCCATGCATGGGTCTTTCGGTAGTAGATTGTCCCCGTGTTGCCGAGCATAAACCCGGTGGAATCGATCCGCTCGAGCGGCAGGTAACTCTGCTCGTAGCGCCGGACCATGTGGTCGCTGTAGATGTCCATCGAACGCCAGAAACTCATCTCCGGCACATCCGATGGGCGCGGATCGCCCGAGTATATCGAGTCGAAAACCTCGAGCCAGCGGAGATCCACCGGATTTTGAAAGGGAAACTTTCCAGTTGTGGACTCCAGATCGCCTCCGAAGCCATTGAAGGCGACCAGCACGGCGGCCGGGTTGTGCTCGTGAAATTTCTTCAGGGCCACGCGCAAGGCGTCGGCATTGCGGGCGCGGATTTCTTCGGGACTTTTCGACTTCGCAGTCTCCGGCGTTGCGGCTCCGAAGTCCACGAAATCGAACTTGAACATGCGGATGCCATGGTCGTACCAGTACTGCAACGTATCGATGAAATCCGGCAAAAAGCCACCCTCGGAGAACGACATGGCACCCTTGTTTGCGGTGACCGAGCTTTGCCACTGAGGCGCCGCATTGATCTTCACGAGCGCGTTCGTGCCGAACCAGAGACCGGGCAGGATACCGTTCTCGCGGCATTTTCGGATCCATGCGTCGGGTCCGTTCGGCCAGTTTGGTTTGCGCCAAGTGCGATAGGCACCGTCTGGATCGAACCAAAAAGCGTCCATCATGTAGTAGTCAAAGCGTATTCCGAAGCGGCGCAGGCGAAGAATCTGGTCGAGTTCCCGCATAGCGAGATCTTCGGTGAGCGGGATGTTGTCGGAGAGCTCATCATACGCGGACCAGTTGTTGTAGACGAAGATCGGGTCGCGCAGGCGGGGCGCGCCGAGTTCCTCGCCGAAAGCTCGTTTTGGAGGAGTCTCACTGGCCGGCGGGGCCTGCGGAAAGGCAACGCTCCCCGCTAAGAAGGCGACAATCAGCAAAAAAAGTTTGAGAGGTTTGGAGAAGGACAGAGCTCTACGTCTTGGGAAGAATTGCATGATGGCTCCGGTGAGAGTCTAAATCAGGCGCGCAAGTGGGACCTGAGATTGCGCCACCAAGGCGGACTCAGTTGCCGCCGCGGTAGAGTTGAAAGGGCGCCCAGTAAAAAGGATTACGGAAATTTCCGCGCAGCAACGAGAGTTTGGCGGCACGCAGGGCCGCATCCGGAGCTTCTCCCTTGGCGAGTTCGTCGTAGAAGATATTCATCAGTTGTTCGCTGGATGCGTCGGCCGCTTCCCACAATGCAGCAACAACGTTTTGAGCGCCCGCCCGGAGGAATGCCCAAGACAGACCCACCAGTCCCTCGCCGGAGTAGGCGCGCTCTCCTGCGCCGTAGCAGGCGGAGATGGTTACCAATTTCGCGCGCAGCGGATGCTGGATGATATCGCGCGCATAGAGCTTGAAGGAATCGTCTTGCACGCTGCTTTTCGAAAGAACGATGGCGGAATCGAGCGGCGTCAGGCGGCTGGCAATTCCGTGCGCCACGAAATGGATGTGCGAAAAGTCCCCAGGATTGCTATGGAGATATGCCTCGGGTGTGGCTTGCTCGCGCTGAAACACCTGCCGCTCGGATGCCGCGAAATGGCGCGCCACACTTTCCATCTGGATCGCGGCTTTGGGCAACGCCGGATATTGTTCGTTAGGAGGAACGCTGTCACCCAGCAGAAGCAACTTTCTCTTTTGCTGTTGCTCGGAAGCGCGGACGACGGCCAGCACGCGCAGAGAACTGGCGCTGGCAACCGTGGCATCTTCGACCCAATAGTGAAGCTTCGGTTCCGGAACCAGGAGAGTTTCGAAGTTCAGATTGTTCAAACTACCGTCGGGAATGATGAACACCTTGCCATCTATTGGAAGCAGCGCTTTGGCGGGCGCGACCAGCATCAGGTAGAGCGATCGGCCGTCAGCATTGGCGGAGTCGAGAACGTCACCGAGGCCTGTGATCGCCTTGTCATACCGCCGAACAGCAGCGTCGACTTCCGCGGCAGCTGGAAGCGGCAGGAGAATGGTTTTTTGTCGGGTGATGGCCCAGAGGTAGGACTGCTTCTCGCCGAGCCAGTAGAAGAGGATGGTTCCCTTCGAAGCCTGGGCGATCGCCTGGGGGTTCAGCGGCGGCGGTTCGATGACAGGGTTGCGGCCGAGAAGCCCCAAGCCCTCAGCCAGAGTGCGGGCCCGACTATAGTCCGCCCACCGGAGCGCGTCATTCGTCTTCCCGCGCGCGATGAGGAAATGGATGTAGTCGTCATAGATGCGCCAACCATTGGTGAGAAACGACAGGTGAAAGTCGACATGCCTTACGTCAGCACGGGCGGATTCAAATGTGGCGAGGGCGATGCGATATTCACGATCGGCGGCATCCGTGCGGGTTTCGTTTTCGAAGAGCCGGGCCAGCGAATGCTGGGCTTCCCATCTCAAGAATATGGGGCACTGCTTATCGGCTTCGACCGCATTGAATTTCTTTTCCGCGCCTGTTCGATCTCCCCGGCGCGATGCGATTTGTCCCTGGACCAGCAGCGGATAGAGTTCATCGACGTGGTTGCCGCCCTGGCGCGCGATCTCGAGCGCATCCTGCGCGGCTTCCGCCGCCTTATCCATGTCGCCGTTGAGTAGGGCGAGTCGCGCCAGAACGCGCTGCGCGTTGAGCATGTGCTCCTTGCTGTTTTCACTCTGCGCGAGAGCCAGCGCGCGTTCGAATGATTGCCGCGCTTGCACAGTGTCTCCGGAATCCATGTAGACATAGCCGAGGTTCGTGAGATTGTTGCCCTGGCTGAATACGTCGCCGAGACGCTCGGCAAGTTGTTCGGCGTCGGCGAGCGGCTTCCGCGCTTTTTCCCGATCTCCAAGCTTGTAATAAGCCCAACCCTCATTTCCGGCGGCGACCAGGGCCACATCCGACGCTCCCAATTCGCCGGCAATCTGCAGGGCTGCGGTCGAGAAGTCGATGGCCTCATCAAAATGCTCCTGCTTGAGAGCGACTGCACCGATGTTGAGAAGCGTGGTGGATTCGAGAAACCGGTCCCGATTGGAGCGCGCGAGAATCAGGCTGCGGTCGAATTCATGCCGAGCTTCCGGGTAGCGGTTCTGAGCGAGCGCAATGAGTCCGCGTCCTTGAAACGCCTTTCCACAGGCGGAGGAGGTCATGCCGGAACACAGTTTCTCGAGTTCGGACATTTCGCGGTCGGCGGTTGCGAGGTCGAGCTGACGAGCGTGCGCAATGGCCCGCAAAGTGATTACGGAAACCACATCGTCCGGAGAGGAAGGCGTGCTGGGAGAATCCAGCAGGGTGAGAACGTCGCGGTATTTGCCCCGCCAGAGGAGAGACTCGGCCTCAAGAATCCTGAATTTCCATCCCCACTGCGGAGCGGAGGGTGAAAATCTGCGATAGCCTTCTGCGGCCGCTTCCTGGCTGTGAATCAGGTCGCCGTGCTGGAAGGTGCGAAGGGCGCGCTCATAAGAAACCTGCGGGCTGTCGCCACGGTGGCAGGACAACCCGCAAACAAGAAACCACAGAGAAGCAGCCGAAACTACGGTCTTGTGCCACCGTTGACCGTGCCGCCGCCACCTTGCACGGTTCCGTGCCCGACGCAGCCCAGCACCATGTCGACCATTTTCAGAGTGAAGTAATTGCTCGGCCTGGCAAATCCAGGAACCGATTCCACGCCGACTTCCAACTCTCCCAGTGCGACCGTCCCAAACTCGGGGATCAAGAGCAGGTTCCCGATAGCCCGCAGCCCGGGAATCGGGGCGTTCCGGATGTCGATGCTTTTGACCAGTGAGCATGTGACGGAAATCGCTTTGCCATCGCCATTCAGGTTGCCATGACTGTCGAGTTCATCGATAGTGGCGAGCCTCTTATCGTACTGATCCTTGATGCTTCCGGGAAGATCCTTTGCTTTTGCGATGGTTTCCGCCTGTTCACGGATGCGCCGCAGGAATGTGGATTCCTCCAGGTAAGCGTGGTCGCCAGCAGGCTTGTCCCCGCAAATGC
>Ga0335070_10005194_pt1 | contig 15306 bp, 12 predicted proteins | sample Lox_Sample_13_FD_206722 | JGI IMG/M metagenome (GOLD analysis project Ga0335070, IMG submission 206722) | Soil microbial communities from Loxahatchee National Wildlife Refuge, Florida, United States - Lox_Sample_1.3 | ecosystem: Environmental > Terrestrial > Soil > Wetlands | place: USA... | reverse complement strand
GACAAGGTCATTCGCTCGATCAGCGAAGGCGGCACTTTTAAAGAGGTCACCGGAGTGAAACTTCTGACCTTAATGAAGTGAAATGAAGAAAAATGAGGATAAGTGTTGATATCCAAGACATGGTGGACAAGGTGTTAGACGGTTGTTTTCTAACAAGGGATGAGATTGTCCGTCTCTTGAAGACTCCGCCGCGTTCTATGGAAGCGGGTTTGATCATGACGGTTGCCAACACCATTACCTGGGCCGCTTCGAAAGGGAAGGCGGAAGTCCACGCTCAGATCGGACTGAACCTTTCCCCCTGCCCGAACAACTGTTCTTTTTGCGCATTCAGTGCTCAAAATAAAGTCTTCACTGAGAGAAAGGAGCTCAGAGTTGAAGAGATTATTCAGCTCGCCCTTAAAGCTGAAGCCGATGGAACCAACGCCATATTTTTTATGACGACTCACGACTATCCGTTTGGAAAGTATGTGGAAACATCGAAAGAGGTAAGAGAAAAGCTCAGGCCTGAAACGGTGATGATCGCCAATATAGGAGATTTCGGGTACGGAGAGGCGAAGCAATTAAAGGACGCGGGTTATATCGGGATTTATCACGCTGTTAGGATGGGTGAGGGGAGAGACACTCAGATTGATCCACAAGTTCGATTGCATACCATTCGGGCAGCACGAGAGGCTGGTTTGTTGATTGGGACATGTGTGGAGCCCATCGGCCCGGAACATTCGATCGAAGAGATTACAGGCAAAATCGTCATCGGAAGGGACATGAAACCCTGTTTTAGCGGGGCCATGCGGAGAATTAACATTCCCGGTTCAGCGCTAGATGGACATGGAATGATCAGCGAATACCGTCTCGCTTTTTTGGTTGCGGTTGTCCGACTGGCCATGGGCAGAGAGGTGATTGGTAACTGCACGCACGAACCGAACTTACTGGGAGCAACAACAGGAGCGAATCTCTTTTGGGCTGAGGCAGGTACGAACCCTCGCGACACGGAAGCGGAGACCTCTAAAGGGAGGGGAATGGGTGTCAAATCCTGTATGGAGCTTTTCAGACAGGCGGATTTTGATATCCTCCGAGGTCCTTCAGTGATCTATGGAGAAAGGCACTACTTATAGTAACTATCTTTGCCGTAAAAAGAAAAAAGAAGAAACGAGCATAAAACGAAGGTCAGAGGGGTCAGGAGGAGAAATTGCTTTACGCGTTTGATGGGAGAAAACCACAGGTTGGGAGAGAAGTCTACATCAGTGACCAAGCGGTGGTCATCGGTGATGTGAAGATCGGAGATGGCAGTTACGTGGGACCTGGGGCGATCTTAAGGGGAGATTATGGCAGGATTGAGATCGGACCCGGTACGTCTGTTGAGGAAAACGTAACGGTCCATGCCCCCCCTGAGCGAGTGTGCCAAATCGGAAAGAAAGTGACCTTAGGACATGGTGCAGTTATCCACGCAAGGAAAATCGGGGATCTGGCAGTCGTCGGAATGGGAGCCGTGTTAAGCCTGGGGGTCAAGGTTGGGGAAAGAGCGATCGTCGCAGAGGGCGCAGTGGTGAAGATGAATCAGAAAGTGCCGGCGGGGATTGTCGTCGCAGGAAACCCTGCGACCGTAATTCGAGACGTTACCCCTGAAGACGAGGAACGGTGGAAAAGGGGGAAGCAACTCTACATCGATCTTGCTAAGAAATACCTCAGAATTGGTTTACAGCCCATAGGCAAGAGTGATTCATCGGACTTAAGAAATCCAATAGGAAGACCATCGAAAAAGAAGTTAAAAGGTTAGATAGAGGAATATCCACAAACTTAGTTTTATAATTAAAACAAGGCCTTTGTCGAAGGTTTCTTTGGATCCATTACAAACCCAAGCGTACAAACAGTGTAAGGTGTCTCAAAGAGATAGGGTATATAAAACATGACGATGACAGTGGTGACTGATTTACATATCCAGGGAAAAAGCGTGGTAATCGTTGGCAACGGGTGCGCTGGAGCGGAGTGTATTAACGCCTTGCGGGAAAGTGGTTACAAGGAGAAAATTCATCTTTTGACAGACAGCAGATGGCCCATATCAAACCCAATGCTTACTACCTATTACGTGGCCGGCAAAATTGGCTTTGAAGGGCTTTTCCCTTATGGGGCAGGCCAGGAATTTTATCTAAAACATGGAGTGGACGTGTATCCTGGGTCACCCGTCGTAGCCCTAAACGCTGAAGAAAAAGTGGTATGCGCCAAATCCGGGCTTGAAATCAAATACGATCAGTGCTTGATCGCGACTGGCGCTACACCGGTTTTGCCTCCGATTGAAGGTATTGGCTTAGGCCGGATATATGCCCTGCGGACAGTGGAGGATGCCATTCGTCTCAAAGAGGCCATGACCAAGGCGCCCAAGAAAGCACTGGTCATCGGCGCTTCGATGGTTGGGATAAAGGTGATGGAACTCTTTTATAAAGCAGGGGTGGAAGTATGTCTGGCCGATCTGGCCCAGCACATCTTTCCATTGGCTGCTCATCCTGAATGTGCCAGAATCGTTGAAGAACGTTTGGAGCAAAAGGGAATTAAACTGAGATTTGGCGCCGGAATCGAGAGAGTAGAGGAGACGGCTTGTGGTATAAAAGCTTACTTCAAAGACAGTGCTGAAAGCGAAGAAGCCGATCTCTTGGTGATGTGCATAGGAGTAAAGGCAAACATCGGTTTTATTGATCGAAAGCAAGTTGCTGTCGACAGGGGAATATTGGTCGATGAACACATGAGAACGAGTATGCAGGGGCTTTATGCGGCTGGCGATGTAGCCCAGGGGAAAAATCTTCTCTCAGGAGGATCAGAGATGATTGGCTTATGGAACAATGCCCGTTACCAGGGCCGAACCGCAGGGCAAAACATGGGAGGAGAAAACGAGTTCTTCCTGGGAAACATTCCCCACAATATTACTCGCTTTATGGGGATGGATTTTATAGGGATAGGCAATGTAAATGACTATGACAGAATGGAGAAAAAATATGACGGGAGTAGATACATCCAGTTATTCTGGAAAGATGGGTTTCTTACCGGAGCAAACTTTTTGGATAACACTACAGATTCAGGCGTTATCAAAAACGCGCTGATAAAAGGACTAAGGCAAAGGGGACCCATTCTGTCGGGGTTTGTGCCCGTTATTGAGAACCAGTTAATAAAAAATATCCTGTTGGAGGTTCAGAGAACGTGAAGAATGTCGAAAAACTATTGCGAGGGAAGATCCCTGGCCCGGAGACTGGTATCGAGGTCAAAAGGTCCATCTGCACCATCTGCGACCCTTCAGCCCTGTGTGGGCTGGATCTTTTTGTGAAGGACGGAAAAATTATCAAAGTGGAGGGAAGCAAAGATCACCCTTACAGCTTGGGCACCCTCTGTCCCAAAGGAGCGGCGAACCGCCAGTATATATACAACGAAGGCCGTCTGAAGGCCCCTTTGAAAAGAACCGGTCCGAGGGGCTCGGGGAAATTTGAACCTATTTCCTGGGGTGAGGCCCTGGATACCATTGCTGCTAAATTCAATGAGATAAAAAGCCAAAACGGACCGGAATCTGTGGTCTTTTTCTCCGGTTATACTAAATATTTCAGGCCTTACCTGAAACGGCTGGCTCATTCTTTCGGTTCACCAAATTATTTGACAGAATCGAGCACTTGCCATCAGGCTACGGCCATGGCCCAGATGCTTACCTTTGGCCTGCCGGGTGGGCCGAATCTGAAGAACACCCAATGTCTTCTTGTCTGGAGCGCCAATCCATTCCACACGAATCCAGGAAATGCCAGGGCCATCCTGAGGGGAAAGGAAAGAGGGATGAAGCTCATCGTTGTGGATCCGAGGCAGACCCCAACGACTGCTCGGGCCGATATTCATCTGCAGATTAGACCCGGGACCGACGGAGCCCTGGCGTTAGCCATGGCCAATATCATCATTCATGAGAAGCTTTATGACCAGGGTTTTGTGGCCAGCTATTCTTACGGTTTTGAAGAGTACAAAGAATATGTTCGACAGTTTACGCCTGAGAAAGGTGAAGAACTGACGGGAGTGCCTGCCGAGAAGATCCTAAAGGCCGCCCGGATGTATGCTTCTGTAAAACCGGCTGCCATCATGCCAAGCGCATCCCCGGTCGTACACCATACCAACGGTGTTCAGAACTACCGTGCTGTTTTTGCGCTGGTCGGGCTCACGGGAAATTACGATATCGCCGGCGGCAACTTTGTCGTTCCTCCAAGCTTTATCCATGTCCCCGGATTGATTCCGACCCGGGAGCACGAATTTACCCAATGCAGGCCCTGGAGTGAAATGCCGCCGCGAATCGGAGCGGACCGGTTCCCTGTTTGGGCCGAAATCGTTGACGAAGAAGGGCAGGCCATGCACCTGCCGTTCCAGATCCGCTCTGAAGAACCTTATCCAATCAAAGCAGTGATCGGCCTCGGTATGAACTATAGGATGTGGCCAGACTCCAGCGGCCTCTTAGCAGCGGTAGAAAAACTGGATTTCTTCGTAAACGTCGACATTTTCATGACCGATACATGTAAATATGCAGACATTGTTTTGCCAGCCTGCACTTCCGTCGAACGGAGCGAACTTCGCTGTTACCCTATGGGCTATATTATTTTTACTCAGCCGGCCATTCTGCCCCTTTATGACTCGCGGTCTGACGTGGAGATCATCTATGAACTGGCCGAAAGACTTGGTTTGGATGATCCGCTTTTTAAGGCAGGTTATGAGGCCAGCGTGGACTGGATTATTGAACCCAGCGGTATCTCTGTTGCTGAACTCAAAAAATATCCGGGGGGCATGTTTGTGCCGAACCCGATGAAACTGCCTGAGAAGAAATTTCTGAAGCACGGATTCAAGACACCCTCCGGGAAGATGGAATTCAAATCGAAAGTTCTTGAGAAATATGATGGAAGGCCCGGTTTTGAAGCGCTCCCTGTCTATACGCCTCCCAAATACAGCAGAGAGTCCACCCCGGAGCTCGCGCAAGAATACCCGTTCATTCTCAACACAGGCTCCAGGCTGCCCATGTATGTCCATACCCGGACCTTTCGACTCAGTTGGACGAGCAGCCTGCGGCTAAACCATCCTGCTGCAGATATCAACCCCACCGACGCTGCCCGCCTGGGTATTAAGCAGGACGATGCCATTTGCATCTCTACGCCCAAAGATGGCATCGTTGTGAAAGCCAATCTCACGCAGATGGTCCAGCCGGGTGTGGTCCACATGTACCACGGCCATTCAGAAGCTGACGCCAACGTGCTTTTTGAAGATGATTACCTGGATCCGCTCTCCGGCTACCCGGGTTTCAAGTCTGGTCTCTGCAAGATTGAAAAAGTTTAAGGAAAGGGGATGTCATTAGATGGACAAAACGATTTATCTCGACTTAGAGCTTTGTGTGGGCTGTGGAGCATGCGCTGTGGCCTGTATGGACCAGAATGATATTTATCCTGAAAAAGGTCAGCCTGCTTTCAGAAGGATTTACAGGGTTGAAGGGGGAGAGTTTCCCGATGCCGGCATCCAGTATATATCAGCCGCTTGCGTGCATTGTGAGGATAGTCCCTGTGTGATTGGCTGTCCCACCGGGGCTATCACCAAGGATGATCGAACCGGGGCTATCGTAGTCAATGAAACACTCTGCATCGGATGCCACAGTTGCGCCCTGGCGTGTCCTTTCGGAGTGCCCAGGTATGATCAGGATGATAAAATGCAGAAATGTAATCTATGTACAGAAAGAGTTGAAGCCGGCCTGGAGCCCGCCTGTGTGCGTGTATGTCCCACGGGCGCATTGAAGTTTGACTCTCCTAACAAAATCCAGGCGGCAAAGGAATCTAAGTTTGTGGGCAACATGGTAAATACGGTTCACAGAGCGGCAACCAGGGGCTAAGGAACCTCGCAGGTCCGCTCCGAAAGAGAAAGCCGAAGGAGAGTAAAGATGTCCTATCCATGCGCAAAATGTGACAAACAAATAGAAAAGAAACAGGGGTATGAATATCAAGGCAAGCTGTTTTGCGAGGACTGTTACATGGATATTTTATCTCCTCCCAAGGCCTGTGACCCATGGGCGGTCCATTCGGCCCAGACCTTTCTAAAAGGAAAAGATAAGCTTGCGACGCTGGCACCTCTCCAGCTTAGACTGGTAAATTATCTTAAGCAAAAAGGAGAGGCGACCTTAGAGGAATTGATTGAGAATCTCAATTTAACGGAGGAGGAATTGAGGAGAGAGTTTGCTGTGCTGAGGCATATGGAGATCTTGAGGGCGACAAAAAAGGGAGACAGAATTTATTATCTTTTGTTTTAAGAGAGGGGGGTCGGATGGCTGAAAACGAGTTGCTTGAAGAAATCTTTGAGTTGGCGCTTCAGAACGATATGAATTACCTCGGTTGAACGCAATCCGTTCTTGCAGCTTTGCAGGAAAAACTGAACGTAGGAAGCAAAGAAGTCTTTAAAGCGGGAAGCGCCCTTGCCGCGGGAGTCGCCAAGAGGGGAGAGACCTGTGGCGCCCTTACCGGTGCGATCATGGCCATCGGTACGTTAGTCGGCCGGGAGAGGCTGGAAGATAAAGACCAACTCCAATTTTCAATGGAGGTAGCCGATGAGGTCTATGTCCTTTTCAGAGAGAAAGTTGGTCACACCCTTTGCTCGGAGATTCACAAAATTCGTTATGGCAGGGCTTACAGACTCTTCATCCCTGAGGAGAGCGAGGCCTTTCACCACATGGGAGGCCATAGCAGAAATGGGTGCCCTGAAGTTTGTGGCATTGCAGCCAAAATTGCTGCTGAGATCATTCTCGACCTGAAAAAGAAATAGAGATTCGAGCCATAGCTATATATTGAGTTTTGAAGTGACGCCCAATTCTTGCCGTACAGCAGGGGGAACTGCGCTCCCGGTAAACGGCGCTCGTTCAGCGTCGCTGGCAGGGATGGGGAAACGCAAAGTATCATGGTTAGAAAGGGTGGGGGAAAAAGGGTAGGGGAAAAAGGGTAGCGGGTTCCTATCTTACTATTCGACTTCTTGCTCGGTCACGATCTCATGTTTGATCACGGACAATAACTCTTCGAATACGGGAAGCACGTCGGTTCTGAACCTGCCCGCAACGATCAGGAACATGATATCGTCACCGACCTTAAGATCCCCGGTGTTGATCCAGACCTTGATGTCGAGAACCCCGGGTTTTCGCTTAAGATCGAGAACAATAGAATCTAACTTTTCCTCATCGTAAGATAGCTTCATGCCGCGGACAGGTTTTCCCGACTTTGAAGTGGCTCTGACAATGCCGTTATGAACCAGGATCATCCCGAGTTCTTCGGGGTTGGCCTTCCGCTTTATCTCCTCGATCCATTGATTGATCGTAGATAACATTCTTATTTCCCGTTCTCGCTGGGATTTATCTCCTTTTAGGATGATTTCTTTATCTCACAAACGAAAAGCCTGTTCGGGTATCCTCCCGAGATGGGGTCCCAGACCTCATCGGCGCTCAAGGTGTTAAGATTAGGCTTCTTATCGGATGGGTTCCCCCATCCAAAATCAACCGCCACTAACCCGGGACGGACATTGTCCGTTGTCTTTGCTTGGAGCTGAATGATGCCTCTCGGAGACTTAATTTCCACGAGATCGCTCTCTCCTATCCCTCTGCGGTCGGCATCGATCGGATGGATGAAAACAAGGGGAGCAGGATACAGCTTATTCATGGGTTGTAGGTTCCTGAATCTCGTATGCACATACTCGGCAGGCCTCCTGGTGGTTCCCCGAAGGGGATACTCGGCTGTCCATTCCGGATTTGCCCTGTGAGATTCCTTCGGGTACTCAAAATGGGGGAGAGGGCTATAATTGGACTGTTTGAATCTTTCGGAGTAACATTCCACTTTTCGAGAGGGAGTCCCAAAGCCTTCCGTTTTGTACTTCTCATAGGCGATGGGTGGAGAAACATAAACGATCTGGTTCTTTCTCAAATCGTCCAGCGTCACCTGGGAAGGCTCCAGTACAAAATTGATCCATTCCTCAGCATTCCGAAAGGGATACCCCTCCTCCAGTCCCATCCTTTTTGCTAACTCATATTCTACCTCAAACACGGACCGGGATTCCCCCGCTGGTTCGACGAGTTTATCTCTTAAAGCCAGATATCCTCCCCGGCTACTCGAATAAGCCCTGTAATCCACTCTCTCAAAGTCCGTTGCCGAGGGAAGAACGAGGTCTGCGATTTCTGTCGTCGCCGTCGGGAAGATATCGAAGGCCATCAAGAATTCTAAATTCTGCAACGCCTTCTTCGTCCTCTCTTGATTCGCCTGAACAAGCACCGGATTGCTATGATGCACGATCATTGCTTTTGGACGATCTTTCGCATTACGGAGCAGTGATTCCTTGATAGCCGGGAAAGAACTTTGCGGAAAAAGCGGAAATTCCTCGAAACCCACCCACTTTTTTCCTGTCTTGATTGTGGGGAGGAGCCTCTGCGGGACAATGGAAAAGAAAACATTCGCGCCCGGTCTATCGATGTTGCCCGTCAGGGCCATGAGAAGACAGATCACCCTCACCATATCCACACCGTTCGTGTGCATGTCCAGCCCGTTTCCTTCATGGATGAGGGCTCCCTTGGTTTTTGCATAGAGCCGTGCCAGCTCTTTGATCTGATCGGCAGGAACCGAGGTGATCTCTTCTGCCCGCTCAGGAGGCATGGCCTCAACGTGGTTCTTGATCTTGTCAAAACCAACCACCCACTGAGCCGTAAATTCCTTATCATAGAGTTCCTCCTCAACAATCGTGTGGAGCATGGCCAGACCCAGGGCGGAATCGGTGGCGATATTGGGCTGAATCCATAGGTCCGCCAGTGAAACGGTTTCTGACCGAATGGGGTCGATCACAACGATTTTGGTTCCCCTTTTCTTGGCCCGGTCAATGATTCTGTTGAACCCGTCATAAGAAGCATAGCCGCTTAAACGATTCGAATTGGCAGGGTTGCTCCCCCAGAAAAGGATGAGGTGAGTATTCTCATAGTCCGGTTCGGGTTTTCCACCGAAGGCGGAAACGAAAGCCAGATTTCTCGGAACGTGGCACAAATTGGAAGCCCCCGTATTGTTCGGCGAGCCATACACTCCCATGAATTGAAGAAACCCATCCCTCGCTTCATAGGTAACAGGCGCTCCAGAATAACGAACCAAGCTGTCGGCCCCATTTTTCTCCCGTATCTTTGTAAGCCTTTCTGCTGCAAAATCGAGGGCTTCGTCCCAGGATAACCTGGTCCATCCAGCCTTTGTTTTCATCAAAGGAAATTTTAATCTTTCTTCGGATTCAATAAGGGGTTTTATGCCTCTTGCTTTAAGGCAGAGATAGCCCTTATTCATCGGATGGTCTGGATCCCCCTCCACACCCGAAATTTTCCCGCCCTGTACATGGATCTTCAATCCACAGCTGCAATGACAGAACCCGCATATGGATCTAAAAATCTTGTTGGTCATAGTGTGCTTGACCTCCTCCGTCTGGCTTTTATGTTAAGCTTTCAAAAGGCCCTCACGCAGTCTCAAGAGCGGCCTTTTTCCCATCGCACAAGGTTTAGGAAGATGTAGACACAAATATAACTTATTTTCGAGTTTTGCAATAACCATTTTATGAAGAGACTGGCCGCGAAGGTAAGATCTCTTTTTTCCTATCCTCTGGAGGGGCGTTAAGCTTCGACAAAGAAATAGATTCCTTACGTAACACGCATTGTAAAAGAAAACCTGCTTCCGGTCTCGTTCGCCAGATTCCCATCTCCCTCACTTCCGTTATGAGACTCTTAAGCAGTCGGTGCAGGGCTGTCGGCGCAACGGCTTGACAAATACGTCAAGGGATATTAGAGTTTAAGTTGTTTGAAACTTATAAACTCATGAACAGATAGAAAACCGAATGATAAAACGAATCGTCCCGAAGTTTAAAGGGGGATTGAAAGGAGGGAGAATGGAACCGATCTACGAACTTCATGCCGATCTCTGCAAGATTTTTTCGAATGCCAAGCGGCTTGAAATCATCGATTCACTGAAAGACAAAGAGATGTCCGCCGGTGAGTTGATCGCGAGGATTGGCCTCAGCAAAGCCAACCTTTCGCAGCATATGAGCGTATTAAAGTTGAAGGGAGTGATTTTAACGAGGCGTGAGGGAATCAACATTTATTATCGTATCGCAAATCCCAAGATCCTTCAGGCCTGCCGTTTGATAAGGGAGGTTCTCTTCGAACAATTTCAGGAAAAAAGGAAGATACTCTCCGGTCTCAGAGACACGAAGCGAGACGTTCATCTGATCTAGGCCCAAAAGGCAAATCAAATCTAGTCGTAGATGGAGTGACGGAATGAGCCAATTCAATGAAAGACACCAATCCTATCTTAAGGAGAAGTTCCAAAGCAGAGTATCGTTCGACAAGACAGAACGGAAGCTCTACGGGCATGATATTGCAGCCCTCCCCAGCCTGATCAAGCCTCTTCTGGGAAATACGACTCCTGACGCGGTCGTCCAGCCTGAGACAGAAGAGGAGCTGGTTGCGCTAGTCCGCTGGGCGAGAGAAAACCACATCTCTCTCACTCCTCGAGGCAAGGCATCCTCCGGTTATGGCGGTGTGTTACCCCTGAAACAGGGGGTGGTCGTCGACTCTTATCGAATGAATCGAACGATTCGTATTGACCCAGATGGATTAACGGCGACGGTTCAGGCGGGAGTTGTTTGGGAGAAGCTGGACCGGGCGCTAGGGCAACGAGGGCTGACCCTCCGGCTCTATCCGAGTAGTTACCCCTCTTCCACGGTTGGCGGATGGCTGGCTCAAGGCGGGGCGGGTATCGGCTCTTACGAGTCCGGCTGGTTCCGGGATAATGTCGTCAGCGCACGGGTCGTTCTCCCCAATGGCGAAGTCAAGGAGTTCAAGGGCCATGATCTTGATTTTATCTCCGAGGTGGAGGGCATCACGGGTCTGATTAGCGAGGTCACCCTCCGTGTGCAGTCGCTGGAGGAGCTTGAGGTGATTTCGATCGGCTCTCCCAAAGCGCACGATTTTCAGCAGCTTGCACAGTGCCTGATAGAAAAGAAGCTTCCCATTTGGTCACTGATTTTCATCAATCCACGCATGGCAGAGCTCAAGAATCAATCTCCTTTAATGGAGCACAATGGTCATCCAGCCGAGGAACGGGTTGTCCTGCCGCTCTCTTACGTTACTACCTTAGCGTTTCGCAAAAGGGATCGAGAGGCAGTGGTCCCTCAATTGCCGGAACTTCTTAGATCTGTCAATGGAGAGTTGCTTTCGGATGAAATTGCCAGGCACGAATGGAAGAATCGCTTCAAGCTGATGCTCGTGAAGCGACTTGGCCCGAGCTTGGTTCCTTCAGAGGTTGTGGTTCCCCTTTCTGCGCTCGGAGATGTGATGGAGGAGATTGAAAATAAAGTCAGGCAACCTCTTGTCAAGGAAGGTGTTGTGATTCGCCAGGGCGCGAACGGCCAGCCCGAGGTTGTCATTTTGGGTTTTATTCCCAGTGATGAGCGCAAGCTTACCTATAACCTCGTCTTTGGTCTGACTCTGACAGTGATCAAGATAGCTGAGAAGCATGGAGGTCGGGCCTTCGCCACGGGTATTTATTTAGGGAAAAAAGCCCCGATGATTCTTGGGGAAGAAAGAGTTGAGCAGTTGAAAGCTTTGAAGGCTCAAATCGATCCGGGGTCGATTATGAATCCGGGCAAGGTCATTACCAACGGACTCGTGGGGACGGTCATCGGTCTGACAGGATTCTTTGAGCCTCTTCTCCGGCTCGTGGGAAACGCTGTTTTTACGCAGGTCGGCGAACACCCGACAAAGGCCGTTCGCGGTATTCCCCCGGAGGTGGCTTGGTATGCTTATGGATGTTCCCAATGTGGTTACTGTGTGGATGAATGCGACCAGTTTTACGGTCGTGGGTGGGAAAGCCAGAGCCCCCGGGGCAAGTGGTACTGGCTGAGGGAGTATATGGAAGGCCGGGAGGAATGGAATCAGCGCATGGTGGATACGATTTTGGTCTGCACGAGTTGTGAGCTTTGTAATCTGCGCTGTTCCGCTTCGCTACCGATTGAGCCCTCGTGGATGAAATTGCGCGGCTTCCTTGTAAACGAAAAAAAGGAGATGACCTTCCCTCCTTTTGAGATGATGGGCGCTGCGCTTCAGAAAGAGGGGAACATCTGGGCGGCCTACCGGAGAAACCGCGCCGGATGGTTTCCCGAAGACCTGAAGGAGAAGCACGGTCCCTCCCACCGTGCCAAGGCTGCCTATTTTGCCGGCTGCACCGCCAGCTACGTGGAGCTTGATATCGCCATGGCCAGTGTCCGCTTGCTGGATGCCGCAGGCGTGGACTTTACCTATACAGGTGGGAAAGAAAGCTGTTGCGGAATACCCATGCTGGTGGCCGGGAAATGGGATGTCTTTGAAGAAACATTCCGGAAGAACCTTAAAGTGATGAAAGAGGCCGGGATCGATACGGTCATCGCTTCTTGCCCCGCATGTAATATGATGTGGCGACAGGTTTATCCCATGTGGGCGAAGAAGTTGGGGCTGGAATACGGTATTACCGCCAGGCATTATAGCGAGGTTTTAGCCGAGAAGATTAAGGAAGGGAAGCTTTCATTCCCCTCGAAGGGAGAGCAAAAAACAGTAACAGTCACCTGGCATGACTCGTGCCACATTGGCCGTGCTTCAGGAGTCTATGAGCCTCCCCGGGAGGTGATTCAGGCCATTCCGGGCGTTCATTTGGTTGAAATGCAGCACAATCGAGAGGCAGGGCACTGCTGTGGAAGTGTTTTGACCTTGATTAAGGATCCTCCTGTGGCTGCTGAAATAGGCAAGACAAGACTGGATGAGGCCCTCGAAGCAGGGGCTGCAAAAGTGATTGCCCTGTGTCCTTGTTGTGAATTTCAGTTCCGTGTCACAGCGGATAAGAAAAAGGTCCCCATAGAAGTCGTTGACCTTGCACACTTCGCAGCGTCGGCTCTGGGCTACGACTTCCCCGATCCTAATCCAGAGGTACAGAGGCAGTGGGCCGTTTTTGAAGCGATGATTGCTTTAATGACACCCCTGGGGTTCGCCCAATTGATGGGTACCATGTGGCCGGAGCTGATTGATGCCATGCCTTTGGGTATGGGAGGAATGATGCGATTCATGGGCAAGATCCCATTGGCGCTGGATCTGATGAAGCCAATGTTCCCTATCTTGTTCCCTAGGCTGCTGCCCCTGATGATGCCGAAGGTAATGGCTGTGATGCTCAGCCGGGTGGCTGAACGGGTCCCGATGCCGGACTACATGCAAGAGCAAATGGGAGAGTTGATGCCAAAAGTGATGGATCGGTTGATGCCCCATATGATCGGTGATATGGTTCCTCTCGTCACAGGACCTATGATTGACTATTTGAAGCAGAGGGATTAGAAGCCGAGTATTGATGGCGCTCGACGGGCATTTGATACCGTGATAAAAAACATGCCTAAAGTTGCCGCTTGATTGTTAGCCAGAATTGGATAACGATTAAAGACGCGAGGGAAGTGGCGTTCGAAAAGGAGAAGTTATTTGGATAAGGGAATACGAATTCTTGTGGCGGAAGAAGATTCCAGCTTCTTGAAAATGATGGAAGATTCTTTGAGGGCCTCGGGCAGTCTGTATCATATCCAGAAGGTTTCTTCGGGCGGGGAGTGCTTGAAGATGCTCCAAAAAGAGATATTCGATATCCTCCTGTTAGACCATTCCCTTTCCGATGGAGAGGGGTTGAACTGGCTTCGACGCTTCAATGAGTTGGGCATCGGTATTCCCACGATCTTTGTTACCGCCAAAGGAGATCCCCGATTGGCGATTGAGGCAATGAAGGAAGGGGTCTTCGACTATATCAACCGCTCGGCGGAATGTGCCAAGGCCTTTCCCTTCGTTGTAAGCCGAGCCATCGAGGGCCATGGGTTGATGGTGGAGAAGGTGAGGCTCCAGAAGGAACTGATCGAGACAAAGAACTTTCTTGAATCGATTGTAGAGAAGGCGGGAGATGCGATTTCGGTGGTCGATCTGGAGGGAAAAGTTCTCTACTGGAATGAGGGAGCGGAGAAGATTTACGGGTATAAGAAAGAGGAGGTGTTGGGGAAAAACTTGTCCGAGTTTCTCTACCCTCGGGATGAAAAGTTGAAGGCAGAGGAAGAGAAATTGATGGAAAAATTGATGGTTCGGATGAAGAGTGGAGAAGTCATTCCCAATGTGGAGGTGAAACGGCAGACCAAGGAAGGGAAGGAGATCATTACGAGCATGACGATCTCGCCGCTCAGGGATGCAGAGGGGAGGATCGTCGGTGCCTCTCGGATCTGCAAAGACATCACCCATCTGAAGAAGGCGGAAGAACGGCTGGTTCTGGCCGAAAGATTGTCCTCCCTGGGGGAACTGACAGCGGGTGTTGCTCATGAACTCCGGAACCCTCTTGCCGGGATCAAGATCAACACGCAGGTCCTATCCAGAAAAAAGGATCTTCCTGAGATGGAGAAGAAGCTTTTGAATAGCACACAGGAAGGAATTGAAAAAATCCAGAAGATCGTCGATGATATGCTTCATTTTGCCAAACCAAAGGCTTCTCATTTTAAAGAGGAGGAGATCAATGAGGTCGTGGATAAGAGCTTAGCGATCCTGCAAACCAAATTGAAGAAGGGCAATATCTCCTCTGTTTTCGAAGGAGAGCAGGGGCTGCCGAGGTTGCGAATTGACATCCATCAGATCCAGCAGGTCTTGATCAACCTCATGCTCAACGCCATTCAGGCCATGGAGGATGGAGGAACCCTGTCCATCCGAACCTTCTCAGAAGATGGGAACGGAGTCGGGATTGAAGTGAGAGATACCGGAATAGGGATCCCCGGGTCTCATTTGAAGAAGATTTTCGATCCTTTCTTTACAACAAAATCCGAGGGGACAGGTCTCGGCCTTTCGATCAGCGCCAAGATCTTGGAGAACCATGGAGCAACGATTGATGCAGTCAGCGAGGAGAGGAAGGGTTCCACCTTTACCATCCATTTTCCAGGAGTAAAAAATCATGCGGTATAAAATCCTGGTCATCGATGATGAACCTATCCTGCGCGATTCTCTTGAGGTCGCTCTGAAAACATCCGGGTATGATGTCCTAACGGCCCGGACAGGAGAAGAGGGACTCGAACGATTTCAGAGAGAGAATCCTGATCTTATCCTCCTGGATCACTGGCTCCCCGGAATCAACGGGGATAAAGTGCTTCAAAGAATCAAAGAGGAAAACCCCGAAATCCCCATCATCATCATGACTGCCCAAGGATCAATCGAGATGGCCGTCAACTCAATGAAGATGG
>Ga0335070_10005193_pt1 | contig 15307 bp, 21 predicted proteins | sample Lox_Sample_13_FD_206722 | JGI IMG/M metagenome (GOLD analysis project Ga0335070, IMG submission 206722) | Soil microbial communities from Loxahatchee National Wildlife Refuge, Florida, United States - Lox_Sample_1.3 | ecosystem: Environmental > Terrestrial > Soil > Wetlands | place: USA... | reverse complement strand
AAGCCTTTTACAAGGTTTCCTTCAAGAGCTCAGCAACATCCTTGATTGCAATCTTGTTCTCCACATCCAGCACTTTAACCGCGTCCTCCAACGTCGTCACGCAATACGGGCAAGCCACAGCAATCGTGTCAACACCCAATTCCAACGCCTCCTTAACTCGACTCACACATGGCCTCTTCTCAGGCTCCGCATCCTCAGTCCAAACTCTTCCGGCACCGCCACCGCAACAGAAGCTGCTCTGCCGCGTTCTCTTCATCTCAACCAGCTCTATGCCGTTGATTGACTGCAGAACTCTTCTTGGCGCATCGAAAACTTCATTGCGTTTGCCCAAGAAACACGGGTCATGGTACGCAACTTTTCTTTTCACTGTTTTAGCGGGTTTGATACTTCCTTGTTTGATGGCTTCAGCCAAGAACTCTGTGTAATGCTGAACGTTAAGCTTAGCGTCACTGTACGGCTTATCGTTCTTGAAAGTGTTGAAACAGTGCGGCGATATGGTCACAATCTTGCTTGCGCTAAACTTTTTGAACATGCCTAGGTTATGTTGGGCAAGCTCCTCGAACAACCCTTTCTCGCCCAAACGCATCATGTGGTCGCCGCAGCACCATTCCTCTGAACCTAACGTTGCATAGCTAACTCCTAATTTGTCAAAAATCCCTGCCATTATCCTAGCCGTCTCTTGGTTCCTCGCATCATACGTGTTCGAACAGCAAGTGAAGAACAGAACGTCAGCATTCGCGGTTGCAGGGTAGGTTTTAACGTTTAAGTTCTTAGCCCATTCCATCCGCTTGTTCTGATGGGTCGCCATTGGGTTATGGTACTTGTAGACGCTCTCGAGCACGTCTTTAACGGTTTTCGGTATGTTCCCCGTCTCGACGATGAGGCTGTGGTCGTCAACTATCGCGTTTGCGCAACTTAAATTCTTTGGACAGAACATGGTGCAAGAGTTGCATTGAGTGCAAAGCCAAACGTTGTCCGCCATCGGCTTCAACCGCTGTTCCAAGCCTTGATCTCTCGAGTCAGTGACGAATCGGTAGTTTGCTGTTAAAGCCGAGGGTCCTAGGAATTTTTCGTCTATCGCGGCTGGGCATGCCGAGTTGCAGATCGAACATTTTATGCACAGCGTCAAATCCCAGTATTTCTTGAGTTCTACAGGCGACTGTGCGAACTCTGTTGGTTTCTTGAATTCTTCCTCAGGCTTTATCAGCAGCGTTCTGATTCTCTTGTATGTGTCGAAGAACGGTTGGACGTCTACGACCAAGTCTTTTATGAGTGGAAAGTTTGAGAGCGGCTCGATGACGAGCGAGTCGGCTTCAAGGTGAAGCACTTGTGTATAGCATGCGAGCAGGGGTTTTCCGTTTACGTTGATTCCGCAGCTTCCGCAGATACCCATCCTGCATGAATGTCTGAAAGTGAGTGTCTCGTCAAGGTTGTCCTTGATGTAGAGCAAGCTGTCAAGCAGGGTTGTTCCTTTGCGTATCGGCACTTTGTACGTGGACACGTAGTGCTTGTTAGTCTGGGGGTCGAATCGGCTTATCCTGAACTCAACATATTTTTCTACTGCTATGCCCATTCTTGTTCATCCTCCTAGTAGGTTCTTGCCACTGGCTGCCACTTCGTAATTGTGACTGGAATGTACTCGAGTCTAGGTCCATCTTTCGTGTAGTACGCCAGTGTGTGTTTCAGCCAGTTTTGGTCGTCACGCTTTGGAAAGTCTGTTCTTGAATGTGCTCCTCGGGATTCGTTTCTCGGCAGCGCGCAGGTGACTGTAATTTCTGCCAAGTCCAGCATGTTTTGAAGTTGTAAGGCGTTCAGTAGGTCGGTGTTGAAGGGTTTTTCTTTGTCTTCGACCTTTATGTTCTTGAACTTTTCTTTGAGCTGTTTGACCTCTTTCAGGGCAGTTTGGAGTTGGTCGCCTCTTCGGTAAATCCACACCTTCTCGTACATGACATGCTTCATCTCGTCTCTGATGACTGACATTCGCTCGTTACCGTTGCTGGCGGCTATGTCGGAGACTCGTTTTTCTTCTGTCGTGAGTTTGTCTTGTGAAAGCTCGTGGAAGCTTGTTGACATGGCGTGTTTGGCGGCTTCCTCGCCTGAGACCGCTCCGAACACGAGGCATTCAGCCGTCGAGTTAGTGCCTAATCTGTTTGCGCCGTGCAGGCTTAGGCATGAGCATTCTCCAGAAGCGTACAAGCCTGAGATGGGAGTCTCCGCCTTTATGTTGGCTTTGATTCCTCCCATCGAGTAATGCGCTGCTGGTCTGATCGGTATAAATTCTTTTACTGGGTCTACTCCACCGAGCTTTATGGCGACATCTCGAATGAGCGGTAAACGTTCGTTTATTTTTTCTTCGCCCAAATGTCTAAGGTCCAAGGCAATATATGGTCCGTATGGTCCTTGCAGTCCTCTTCCCTCTAGGATTTCTGTTTGTTCCGCTCTTGAGACCACGTCTCGTGGGGCGAGTTCCATTTTTTCTGGTGCATACTTTTTCATGAAGCGTTCGCCGTTGCCGTTTAGCAAGTACCCGCCTTCACCTCGGGCACCTTCAGTTATCAGAACACCCGACGGCACCAATCCAGTAGGGTGAAATTGGACGAATTCCATGTCTTCCAACGGTGCACCTGCACGGTAAGCCATCGCCATTCCGTCGCCCGTCGTGGTGTGCGAGAAGGTTGTGAACTCATAGATGCGTTCGTGTCCTCCGGTTGCCATGACGATTGATTTGGCTTGGAACGCGTGCATGCTGCCTGTTCTCATGTTTATGGCAGTTAACCCTGCCGCGGTTTTGTTTTCAAATATGAGTGAAGTGACGAACCATTCATCGTAGAATTTTACATTATCATTCGACGTGGCTTTTCCGTAGAGTGCTTGCATTTCATGGAAGCCCGTCATGTCAGCGGCGAAGCAGGCTCTTGGGAAAGTGTGACCGCCGAAGGCGCGTTGGTCTATCTTGCCCTCTGGCGTTCTGCTCCATGGACATCCCCAATGTTCTGTTAGGACTATTTCTTTGGGTGCTTGTCTGACGAAGAATTCTACAACGTCTTGGTCTGCGAGAAAATCAGCGCCCTTGACCGTGTCGGAAGCATGCAAATCGAACGAGTCTTTCTCGTTCGTCACCGCTCCCGTTCCACCTTGTGCGCAGACCGAGTGCGAGCGCAGTGGGTGATGTTTTGAGAGGACTGCGATGTCAAGTTTGGCGTTGGTTTCGGCAGCCGCGACTGCTGCTCTTAGGCCTGCTAGGCCTGCTCCAACAATAATTACGTCGTGAGCGAGTTTTTCCATCAAGTTTCACCGTTTTGAGAGAATAACCTAATCTTAAACCCTAGGCTTTATAGTTTTTCCATACGCTTTAATGGTGTTAATGTTCGTTCTTCAACGATAAACTTGATAGAGTTTATATCTAATCACTAAATAGATTGTGCTTAATGGTGAAGTTGAAATGAGTAAGTCTGTTGAGAATTTGAAGAGTGCTTTTGCTGGCGAATCACAAGCGAACAGGCGTTATTTGGCTTTCGCCCGAAAGGCGGAGGAAGAAGGCTTCTCACAAGTTGCCAAGCTTTTCAGAGCCGCAGCTGAAGCCGAAACCATCCACGCCTTAAACCACATAAGCATAACGGGCGAAGTAAAATCCACAGCCGAAAACCTAGGCACAGCCATCTCAGGCGAAACCTTCGAATACAAAACCATGTACCCCGAATACTTGAACACGGCAAAAAAAGAAGCCAACAAACAGGCAACATGGAGCTTTGACGTGGCAAACAAGGTTGAGCAAGTGCACGCTGGGCTGTTCAAGAAGGCAGCTGAAACGCTAAAGAACGGCAAAGAGCTTGCAAGCGTCGACTATTACGTCTGCGGAGTCTGCGGAAACACAGTTGAAGGCGAAGCGCCCGAAAAATGCCCCATCTGCGGATCACCAAAAGCCAAGTTCATCAAAATAGCCTAAACTACACAGAAACACTATCACCACACTCTTTCTGTTCCACGATTTACCAATGCTCGCACTGAAAGGAACTTTGATAATAGACGTGTTTACAAGATTTTTATACTCCGTCCTTCATCCTAGCTCTTGACAACCTCATGTTCAACGCCGAAAAATTCATCGAAACAACTGTTCAAGAATTAAAGAACAAGATAAAGGGCAAGGCAGTCATCGGAATCTCCGGGGGCGTTGACTCTACTACTGCAGCAATTTTGGTGAACAGGGCAATCGGAGAGAACCTGCGATGTGTTTTGGTTGACACGGGCTACATGAGAAAGAACGAGGTTGAAAACAACGAGAGAATGCTGAAAAAACTCGGCTTAAACGTGCTCGTCGTCGACGCGAAAGAACGGTTTTATGAAAAGCTCATGGGCGTAGTCGAGCCAGAACAAAAACGAAAAATCATCGGCGAACAATTCATAAGAGTCTTCGAAGAAGTCGCAAGGAAAGAAAACGCCGAATACTTCGTCCAAGGAACAATCGCGCCCGACTGGATAGAAAGCGGCGGAGGACTCCGAGACCGAATCAAATCCCACCACAACGTCGGCGGCTTGCCTGAAAAAATAGAATTCCAAATCATCGAGCCGTTAAGAGACTTGTACAAGGATGAAGTGCGAGTCGTCGGAAAAACTCTAGGCTTGCCAGAAGAAGTCTATGAACGACAACCCTTCCCAGGACCAGGCTTAGCAGTGCGGGTTCTCGGCGAAGCAGACCCTGAGAGCGCACGTATCGTGAGAGAGGCTTGCGCTATTGTTGAGGAAGAGATTGAGAAAGCTGTGAAGAGCGGCGAGATGAGCAAACCTTGGCAGTACTTCGCCGTGCTGTTGCCTTGCAAGACCGTCGGCGTTCACGGTGACGTAAGAGCCTACGGCAACATCATAGCCGTGCGCGCTGTTGAAAGCTTGGACGGGATGAGCGCCGCGTACTCGAAGATACCGCACAAGGTTCTGGAGAGAATCTCAGTCAGAATAACGAACACTTTGAAGGATGCGGTTAGCAGAGTTGTCTTTGACGTAACGAACAAGCCGCCGGGGACGATTGAGTATGAGTGAAGCGGTTAAGGTTTATGTTGTTGACAACGGTGGCCAATGGACTCACCGCATCTGGCGCGTCGTGAGAGAGCTCGACTGTGTGACCAAAATAATCCCGAACACCACGCCCGTAAGCGAGATCGATGCTGACACATTGATACTGAGTGGCGGAGCTCCCCGTGTCGTTTGGGAATCCCCGAAACTGGGCAACTGCACTGATTACTTCGACCATTTTAAAGGTCCCATATTGGGCGAGTGCGTGGGCATGCAGTTGATGGTCATTCACTTCGGCGGAAAAGCTGGACCTGCAGAGATTCCTGAGTATGGGTTGGCAAAGATGCAGGTTATCGATGAGGATGAACTGTTCAGGGGGTTGCCGAAGGAATTTCTGGTTTGGGAATCGCACAACGATGAAGTGAAAGAGACACCGAATTTTAAAGTGCTCGCGTTGTCAGAGAACTGTAAAATCCAAGCCATAAAGCATACGAGTAAACCGTTTTATGGAGTTCAATTCCATCCTGAAGTGAATAACACTGAACATGGCGAAGAAATTCTGAGAAACTTTGTTAACGTAGTCAAACGTAAGCGAGAAACTGATTAATGCGGTCGTCAAAAGTCAAGCTCTTATCATCGTGAGGAGCATCTTGAACCTCTTCACGGCTTTTAACGCGTGTGGATGGTTAGCTGGCATTATGATTATTTCGCCTTCTTTCACGCGGTGCGTCTTGCCCGAGATGGTTATATCTGCTTCACCGTCAGTTATCTGAACCAACGCATCATAGGGAGCGGTGTGTTCGCTCAGTCCTTGATTCTCGTCAAAAGCGAAAAGAGTCACCGTGCCTGCTTTCTTGTCGATTAGTGTTCTGCTCACCACTGAGGCTTCTTGATAATCGATTAAATCGTTCAGCCCCAAAGCTTGCGCTGGAAGCTTAGCATCAGTCTTTTTCTTCTTCTCCATCATTTTCATCTTCCTACACGGTTATTAGCTAGGTTTCCCGCGTTTTAGCTTTTTTCCAGAGTTTTCTTTTGTGAAAACGCATGGCTCATTCGGCGTTGGGCATTCCATCGCTGGATGATATAGGCATTTTCTCTTCTTCTGCTTGCTTTCGTCTGCGTTGTTCATTTTTGACTCGCTTTTGATGTATGGGTTTTAGTTCTTGCACGTAAAGATTGTGGTTTCATAAGTGATTTATCCGCACGGCATGCAGATTAAGAGTCATACAGAGGTTTGAGTATGCGAAAGTCGAAGCTGGAAGCGTACGAAACTATTCTTGATGCTTTGGTAAGTAAACCTTTGACGGTTGAGAACATCGCTTATGAAACGGACATGGATTGCACCGTTCTCAGTCAACGTTTAGATTATCTGTTGGAAAACGGTCTGGTCGAGCTTCGTGCGATGGGCAGGAAAGGCGGGTATGCTATCACTGAACGCGGCGTTGCCGTGTTGAAGGCTCTTAACTTTCAGAAGTATCTTGCACGAATCGCTAACAAGCTTACGTTGATTGATGAGGCGTTGCAGGTTATTTCAAAGCACAGTCGTGACTTAGAGAAGACTGAAAGTTAGCAGAAAAAGTTTTCTTCGCTCTTTTTACTTTTGTCTATTTATCCTAGACTTGATTATGCAGTGCTCTATTCGTTTTGCCGTGTTAGTTGTAGAATTTGGTTTTCCTGAAGATCAGGGGCAGTCTCGTTTGATTTAGCAAGCACTAGGGTTTTGATTGAAGCTTTTGTTCTCTCTTTTTCATTTCATTATAGAGATATTCAAACCATTCGTATATCTCTGGTTGATTAGTGAGCTTTCTGCCTTCATAGGTTATGTCCTTGTACTTCTCCCATGTCCATTTGATGTGTGAAGTGAACATGTCATCAACCAACTCTATGTCTACGAGTTTTCTATGTAGAAGAATACCAATTCCTTCAAAGAACATGCCAACTGCCGTCGCTTCAGCCCAACCATACTTCTTCTCGTAATCATAGTAGTTCATGGGTTCTCGGTTCAAAACTTCTTCATACACCTTCTGGAATTCAAGACTATCAAACTGTGAGTACAGCTTCATAACAAGGTCTGTTTGTCTTATTCTATTCTGGTGTCTAAGCTCAAGAGCATAATAGACAACTCCAACTACAACACTTGCAGAGGCGATAGCTATTGAAACTGTCTGTACATCAACCATTCTTGACACCTGAGTCTTCTGTATTGTGCCATGTTGGTATTAAAACTGAATCATCTGAGGTCTCTCGCAGTGGGAAATGCCATAAATCATGAGAACTGGTGACAAGGCTGTCTTTTCTTCTAGAATTCGTTTACATAAGTCTTAAATTGCTCTGAATCGGTTAGGTATGCAACGTGCAACCTTGGGAGAATGGAGAAGCTTTGAGCAGTTTCAAGAGCGTCATAGAGAAAATCAGGAATCTGGAGACTGAACGCAAGAACCTTATGCTTGAGATTGAGGAGCTTAAGAAGATGGCTGATTCTAAGGCTAGGGCTCTGGAAAGCGAGGTCAGCATGCTCAGAGAAGAGGTTAAGTCGCTTCGTGTGCTTCTTGCGGGCGAAGAAGAGCCTGAGGCTGGACTTACCGGAAAGAAAAAACGGTAAGCACCGTTCAAGAAAAATTCAGTGACGTTCCGCAACCTATACTTGTGGTAGAAGAAGAGACAGTCAGAAAATTAAACGAAACAAAGATGGAATTAACTTCCTAGTTTCCTCTTTTATAGAGAGCGGGCAATTCTGCAAGCTGTTCTACAAGTGTAGACTTATTTTTCGGGAGAATAAGCGCTCACTAGCCCACGTTTAACAGAAAACGCTAATAGCCTGAACAGAGCAAAAGGGCATTTATGAGCTCTGAAGACTATCGAGCCTATGTTCTTATAGAGATTCAGCCTGGTAAAGAGAAGGAGTTTACTGAATACGTAATGTCTAAGGGTTTGCAAAGAGATATCAATGTAGAGCGAATGGATTTCGTCCACGGATCTTTTGATGCAGTAATGCTCCTTAGAGGGACTATGAAGAACATTGATGCTAGAATCTTAGAACTGAGAAAGTCTCCGTTGATTCGCAGAACGGAAACACTACTCTGCTTCGAAATGCTCAATTGGGAAGACATATCGGGTCGCTTGAACGAATAACTTCTCTGTTCAAAGGACAACCATCTTCTTCTTCTTGCCTTTGAAGATCCAAAACTCTGTTGGGATGAACTGTAGGATAGTGACGAATGCTCCTGCCAAGGCTCCACTAATTATGTAGTTTATGCCTAGGATGCTTGTCAGCAGATACATGATTGGAGCTTTACCAACAAAGTAAATGATCAGAGCAGAGAGGCAAAAGTAGAAGCCGCGTTTGATCAAGTCCTTAGTGATTTGCATAGTCCTTCTTATGTAACAAGGTCTTAAAAGATTTGCAGCAGTGCGCTGCAGTGAAGTGGCGCGGCATTTTAAGCCTTATGTCTGTAATGACCTTTTACGTGGACTGTCCTCTTTTTCTGTCCAGGTTTTCTTCGCATGAAAGGCGCTATTCTAGGAGTCACGATTATGTCACCAATCTTACGTAAAACAATCTGCTGGCAGAAAAGCATTATGAACTCTCGATCCATATCATGGATCAGTAGCGCCTGCTCCGTTGTCAAGCGCGCGCCACTTTTTCTGTATCTGTTTTGAATAAACGTCATTCTAGTCTTTTTATTATGTGGCAGCCGTATTTCGTCTTCACTATGCCCGAGGTTTGTCCCTTCTGCAACGCGAAAGCGCCCTGTTCGAATTCTTTAACCATCTTTCCCCTGCCGAAAGTGCCCAAGTCGCCCCCCTTCTTTCCAGACGGGCACAGTGAGATTTCCTGCGCTATGTTGGCAAATTTCTCGCCCTTTGCAAGTCGTTCCAGTACGGCTTTGGCTTCGGTTTCGGTTTTCACGAGAATGTGTGCACAATGAACTTTATCTGGCATGGCTAGAGGATAACTGCTTCTTCATTTATAACGTTTCCTTTGTCTGCGTTTGGCCTAGAAACTTTTTTATAACGTATCTAACATGGCTGTAAGCATACCGTTAGGAGAAATGATTGGAAATGTTTGCAGGTATGGATCATGTTGGCGTTGCCGTGAAGAACTTGGATGAGGCTGTGCATGTTTATCGTGACGTTCTAGGCTTCAAGCTTGGCGGCATTCACGTTCTGACTGAACGCAAAGTCAAAGTCGCCTTCTTCTCAACCGGAGGCGAAACCAACGTTGAGCTTCTAGAACCGTTGGACCGTGAAAGCACGATTGCCAAGTTCCTCGAAACCAGAGGCGAAGGAATCCACCACTTCGCAGTAAGAGTCAAGAATATCGAAGCCGTGCTCGACAACCTCAAGAAGCAGGGCGTAGCATTAATCGACGAGCAGCCGAAAGCTGGCGCTGGCGGAGCACGCATCGCCTTTGTTCACCCCAAGAGCACGAAGGGCGTTCTGATGGAACTCGTGGAAAGATCATAACGGCAGATACGCGTGTGTCAACTCGCATAAACGTAAACAAGCTTCAAGAAGGCTTACAGACTAAACGGCTAGGACGGAACATTTTTTTCTGCCACAAAGTTGGCTCGACTAACGAGTGGGTTAAAGAATTAGCCTTGTTCGGCGCGACTGAAGGAACCGTTGCAATAGCGGAAACACAGACTGCTGGTCATGGAAGGCAGGGTAGAGAATGGTTTTCGCCAGCGGGCGGACTATGGTTTTCCGTGGTTCTCAGGCCTAAACTTCATGCGAGTGAAGCGGTTAAGCTTGTCTTCGTATCTGGCTTAGCCGTGGCTGAAGTTTTGAGTGAAAAATACGGGTTTAGTGTTGAAACCAAGTGGCCAAACGACGTGCTAATCGATGGACGTAAGATTTGCGGTATTCTGGCAGAGATGAACATGAAAGACGAAAAAGTCAATTATGCCATCGTAGGCGTTGGTGTCAACGTGAATTTTAACGCTGACAAGGTTTTTCCACAGGAAATGACGAAGACTGCGACTTCGCTGGAAACCGAGCTTGGCAAGAAAGTCTCTTTGGAAGATTTGTTCAGGGCGTTGCTCGAGAAGTTGGAGACGGTTTATGATTCGTTTATCAAGAAAGGTTTCGCACCGATTCTTGCATCATGGAAAAAGTACGCGGGTTTTCTCGGCTCTCAAGTAGAAGTAAGAAGTGGTGATGAAAAATTTTCTGGTTTAGCGGTGGATGTCGACGAGGATGGCTCACTAGTAGTCAGGCTTGAGGATGGAAGTTTGAAGCATTTTGTGTACGGAGACGTTTCGCAAAGATCAAGCTGAAGGCTGCTCTGCTTTCGTGAAGTGGAAGCCGCGTTTTTCGAATTGCTCAAGCAGTTCCTTCGGGTCTGCGAACCACTGACCTACTTTTCTGCAAATATGCTCCGTCCAGCTGTAGTTGTCGTAAGAGAAGGCTTCTTCTCGGTCTCCTTCTAACTTGATTTTGGCATTAGCCTTACGATAATAGTCTTGTGCAAGATAGCCCTCGTCCATCTGTTTCATGGCTTTTGAAACGGTTTCATCATTCAGCTTTGGGTATTTGTCTTCGAAGAGCGTGAACTCCAACGGGTAACGTGGTCTCGGCGGCGGGTCTTCCGCTGGATACCCCATTGTCAACTGCACAAGCGGAAAAACCCTCATGGGCAGGTTATATTCTTCCGCGATTTTTTCCGCTCTGTAGGGTGCGGCTCCGAGGAAGCAGCTTCCAAGTCCGAGGCTCCGGGCGGCTACGACCATGTTTTCCGCCATGTACGCAGCGTCCTGAATTCCCATGAGCAGCAACGACAAATCGTTCGAAGCTATTTTCCAGTTGCGCTTAGCCATTATAAGCTCAAACTTGTGCGAATCAACGCAAATCGTGAACAGCAACGGAGCTTTGAACGGGTTACGTTTCCGGTTTCGCGACAATAACAAGCTGTAGTATTGATAAGCAAAAGGCGCTTGCTGACCAGCTCTGACGATTGTTTCTACAACTTCGTCAGAAGGCACTTCCTCAGTGTATTTTCGAATCGACTTGTGAGCAAGCAAAGTTCGAATAACAAGATTACTCTTCATAACCTCTTCCTCTTTTTAAGCAATAATTGATTAAACTTGCATTCTGTTGATATATAGTTTTATCTAGAAGGAAAGCATGTGAAAAGTTAATCGGGGAACCTGAATGGCACTCAAGAAAGAGCCTTCTGTTGACGAGAAGATAAAGCGTTTAAAAGAATCGAGTAGCCAAGCCAAGCTCGGCGGTGGTCAAAAACGAATTGAAGAGCAGCATGCCAAGGGCAAGTTAACCGCCAGAGAACGCATCGAACTCTTGCTCGACCAGGGCAGCTTCAACGAAATCGACCAGTTCGTAGTTCACCAATGCACCGAATTCGGCATGCAAGACAAAAAGCCCCTTGGAGATGGCGTCGTAACGGGCTACGGCACCGTAAACGGCAGGCTTGTTTATGTTTTTTCGCAAGACTTCACTGTCTTCGGCGGTTCTTTGGGCGAGATGTTTGCTAAAAAAGTCTGCAAGCTAATGGACTTAGCGTTGAAAACGGGCGCTCCCGTGATCGGCTTGAACGATTCAGGTGGGGCAAGAATTCAAGAGGGCGTAGCCAGTCTAGCAGGCTATGGTGATATTTTCTTCCGTAACGTGATAAGCTCGGGTGTTGTTCCGCAAATATCTGCGGTTATGGGTCCGTGTGCTGGCGGAGCCGTGTATAGTCCAGCGTTGACTGATTTCATAATCATGGTTGACAAGACTAGCCACATGTTCATCACGGGTCCAGACGTGGTCAAAACCGTGCTAGGTCAAGAGGTCTCGTTTGAGGAGCTCGGCGGAGCCATGGTGCACAGTGAAACCAGCGGCGTGGCGCATTTCATCGCCAAAGACGAACAGCACTGCATAGAAATAATCAAGAAACTCCTGAGCTATCTGCCGAGTAATTATCTGGAAGACCCGCCCGCTGTAGAGGCTACTGATGACGCGAACCGCACGGACGAAGGCATAGTTAGGATAATTCCTGACGATCCAGACAAGCCGTATGACGTTAAGGAAATCATCTACTGCGTGGTCGACAACGGCGAATTCTTCGAAATCCAGCCTCTCTGGGCACAGAACATCGTCATAGGCTTCGCACGCTTAAACGGCAAAACCATAGGCATCGTCGCCAACCAACCCATGCACTACGCAGGCGCGTTAGACATAGACAGCAGCATGAAAGCAGGCAGGTTCGTACGCTTCTGCGACTGCTTCAACATCCCAATAATCACCTTCGTGGACGTGCCAGGCTTCCTTCCAGGTGTCGAACAAGAACACGGTGGAATAATCAAACACGGCTCGAAACTGCTGTACGCTTATTGTGAGGCTACGGTGCCAAAAATCACGGTCATCCTTCGCAAAGACTATGGCGGAGCGTATGACGTCATGGGTTCAAAACACAGCGGCGCTGACATTAACTATGCTTGGCCAACTGCTGAAATTGCGGTTATGGGTCCTCATGGCGCGATTAATATTATCTTTCGCAAGGAGATTGCTGAAGCCAAGAACCCAGAACAGAAGCACAATGAGCTAGTTGCTGAGTATCGTCAGAAATTTGCGAGTCCCTACATAGCGGCGCAGAAGGGTTACGTCGACGAGGTTATCGTTCCAGCTGAGACGAGACCTAAGCTTATCAGTGCGTTGGAGATGCTTGCTACAAAACGTGAACAGCGTCCTTCGCGGAAGCATTCGAACGTGCCACTGTAAACCGCCTGAGCAAGCAAGCTTGCGATTGTTTAGAACAGGTTTTCTTTGCTGATTTCTACTCTGCCGTTTTTGATGGGCAAGCCTTCTTTCTCAACCTGCTTTCTTCTGCCCGATGCCCTGTTCTTTTCTCCTCCAAACCCTCCGTCTGACTTTACTACGCGGTGGCAAGGAACGATTGGGTAAAGCGGGTTCTTGTGTAACGCGTTGGCGACTGCTCGGTAAGCTTTGGGTTTGCCTATTTTTTCGGCTATTCGCTTGTAAGTGCATACTTTTCCTTTCGGAATCTTGAACGTGGCGACCAGAACGTCTCTCTCGAACTTGGTCTTGTCGCTGAGGAAACGAACCACATCTTCCTCAGTCTTAACCTCTTCTTTCTTCATCAGCCTTTCACTTCTCTGATGGTTTTGCTTCTGTTTTCTGTAGCATTTCAGCTTTTGCCTTTCTTGACCAGCGACCTTAACAGCTCCATTAGTTTTCTGTTGATTTTTACTTCGTTCGCAAATTCTTCGTCAGTCATTGAAATGATCGAGGCAAATTCTTCAATTCTTATTTTTGTGAGAAGGTCTATGTTTTCCATCTCGGTGATCTTGTCTTCGTATGCGGTTATTTTGCAGCAGTCGTCAAGTTCAAGCTGTAAATTAGTCAACTTGGCTACTGTTTTGTCGTCGAATTCGATTTTGAAGCCTAGCTTCTTTAGAGCGTTGAGTGCGGTTGCGGTTTGTTCTTTGACGGCGTTTTCGCTGCGTGAGGTTTTTCCGAGCATGAAGTTGAAGCTTTCGGCGGTTGCTCGGTAGTAGCTTTCGATGAGGTGTTCAACTCGAACTTCGCGGGTTACCTCGACGAGTCCGCCTTCGGTGAGTTTTTTTATGTGGTGGTAGACTGCTTGTGGGGTGAGTTCGAGTTCTTCGGCGATTTGGCTGACGGTCATTTCTTTTGCTCTGAGGAGGAAGATTATCTTTCGTCTGGTTTCGTCTCCCATCAGTTTGAATGCTTCGGGGTCGGTTATTGTTTTTATTGCTTTCATGTTTGTTTACCTAATCAAATAATGGTTAGAATAGATATAAAAACGTTTTGTTATTAAAACGGAAACTTTATAAGAAACAATTGGTTTAGTATTAAAATAGACGTTTGAATGAGAAAGAGGTGATTTACATGGAATGGAGAATCAAGAAGAAAGCTCACGTGGAATGTGCTGATTACGGGAAAGCACTGAAGCACGCTTCAACGACAAGAGCCTTAGACATGTGCGAACAGCACTACGCAAACACAACTGCTGTCCCGGTCGCGGCTGTAGAGAACAAATTCCCGCAAACCAACCCCGCTTATCAGACAGAAATAGAGCAGAAGCGAGCAATGGCAGTCGTTTACTTCGAACGAAACCAGCGTCGACCGTTCTAGCACATTCCTCTCCTTTTTAATTGTTTAATAACATTTTTAATTAATCACATGTTTTATCAACAAGCATGAGTCTCATACAGCTTAAGTGATGTTTCAATGAAAGCTAAGGAAAAACTGACACGTGACAAAGTGATAGAAACACTCGCCAACGCCCTAAGACCATTAGGCTATGTTCATGCTTTTTATGAGGGAGGCGCTATCGCTTTTGGACGAGTCGACGAATGGTCAGATATTGATCTCTATTTGATAGTGGATGAAGCAAAAACTAGTGAAGCTTTTTTAGCCGTTGAAGAAGCGTTAAAGTCAGTTTCGCCTGTTAAACAGAAGTATGAAGTAGCGCAACTGCCGTGGCCTGGGGTTTCTCAAGCCTTTTACAAGTTGGAGAATGCGAGTGAGTATCTCATAATCGACCTTGCTGTCTTAAAATTGGATAGTCCAGAGAAGTTTTTGCAGTCGGAAATTCACGGCAACTCAGTGTTCTACTTTAACAAACTGGATAAGCTTTGCATTCCTCCGTTGGACAGGGATGCGTTTGCTGAGAAGATAAGCGAACGGTTGAAGAGGTTGCAGGCTCGTTTTGGCATGTTCGGCAATTTTGTTCAGAAGGAGATTAATCGAGGCAATTTTCTTGAAGCCGTAGACTTGTATTATACGCTTGTTCTCGGGTCGTTGGTTGAGGTTCTGCGGATGAAGCATAATCCTGTACATTATGATTTTAGGATGCGTTACGTGCATTACGAGCTTCCAGCGGAAGTGGTTGCGAAACTCGAGCGTCTGTACTCTGTAAAGAACGTTAGAGAGTTGCAGAGTAAATATTATGAAGCATCAGAGTGGTTCAGAAAGGCGGCTTCTGAGGTTGACCGAAAGAAGATAGAGAAGCAGCTTGCAAAAAAAAGTTGAGGTGTGAGTAGATTTGCCAGCTTTGAAGTATAAGATAGTTGATGTCGATGATAGGAACGTGGATGAGTATGGTTTGTTCTGTCAGAAGTCTAAGTGCAAGGAAGAAGGCTACAAAAGCAAGGTAGCGTGGTTTAAGGAGCAGCATGGGAAGGGGTTGCGCACCAAGCTTGTTGGTTTTCAGAACAGTAAGAACCGTTTCGTGCTAGTAGGCTTTGTCGAGTACGCTCTTGGCGAATGCACGTGGCGGGGAATCGATGCAAAAGGCTGGCTGGTTTTGCAT
>Ga0335070_10005192_pt1 | contig 15309 bp, 17 predicted proteins | sample Lox_Sample_13_FD_206722 | JGI IMG/M metagenome (GOLD analysis project Ga0335070, IMG submission 206722) | Soil microbial communities from Loxahatchee National Wildlife Refuge, Florida, United States - Lox_Sample_1.3 | ecosystem: Environmental > Terrestrial > Soil > Wetlands | place: USA... | reverse complement strand
CCCCCAAGGCTCGCAGCCCATCATTCTGCGCGGTGCAACGCAATGCATGGAATTGCAGACATCAAGCAGTGCAGTATCAGGGGAATCGCTGAGCGTTACCGCAACATGGACCGAAGAATCCTTCTTCCCCGGTCCTTAATCAGGAAAGGGCCGATGCCCAGATAGGGTATGGCTACAAGCAAACGAAAGCCGCCCGTAGATGCGCCCGCAATCCTCGATTCGGTAGGCGTTGAGTTCATCTGCGATGAGTTGATGAATGGGAAGACGTTCACGGGGCTTGCGAAGCAGTTCAATGTATCCCGGTCGGCCTTATTTCGGTGGATAGATGCCTCTGAGGACCGTTCCGCGCGCGTGCGCGAGACCCGCATCAAGGCTGCGGCGGTCTGGGATGAGATGGCCGAGGAAGAGATCCGTCTCGCTGGCGATCCATTCGAATTGACGCGCGCTCGTGAATTGGCCCATCACTTCCGTTGGCGGGCTGCGAAGATCGCGCCGAAGGATTACGGCGAGAAGAAAGACGACGAGGCGAATACGAACGACGTGAATGTTCACGGCGGCCTCCCTGATTAGAATCGCCAGCGCAACAATGAAAACGTCGGGATGCAAATTTCCCGAGTGAGTATCCATCGAATTAGCTGGATTGTTGCAAAAATAACGACATGACCGATATCTACCTGCCGACGCTGCACAGTGGGCAGGCAGACATATACCGCAATCGCGGGCGTTTCAATGCCGTCCGGTGCGGACGAAGATTTGGGAAAACTCAGCTGCTCATTACCCTGGCGGCCAATGGCGCAGCCAAGGGCAAGAAGATCGGCGTATTCACGCCCGAGCATAAGCAGTTGCTGGAGCCGTTTGACGAGATCGTCCAGATACTCCAACCGATTAAGCGCCGATCCAGCAAGGTAGACGGCGAGATCCGCACGACCACTGGCGGGCTGGTCGACTTCTGGCATGTTAACGACAATCCGCTCGCGGGCCGCGGTCGTGAATACGACTGGGTGCTTCTAGACGAAGCTGCGTTCGCCAAGAACGGCCAGATGAAGCAGATATGGGAGCGGGCAATCAAGCCGACGCTCCTGACTCGGCGCGGTGGCGCATGGGTATTTTCCACGCCACACGGCATCGATGAAGAAAACTTCTTCTGGGCCGCGTGCAACGATCCGAAATTAGGATTCACTCAGCACCACGCACCGACCGCCGCGAATCCGTACGTGCCGGCTGACGAGCTTGAACGAGAAAAGGAGCGGACTCATCCCCTCGTTTTCGCTCAAGAGTTTGAGGCCCTTTTCACGGATTTTTCCGGGGCAGCATTCTTCTCGCTCGACAAGCTAACCGTCGACGGCAAGGGCGTTCCCTACCCCGCCCATTGCGATGGCGTCTTCGCCGTCGTTGACAGTGCGATGAAAGATGGCAGCGGTAATGATGGAACGGCCGTCGTCTATTTCGCCCTCTCAAGACATGTTGGCCATCAGCTGATCATTCTCGACTGGGAAATCATCCAGATCAATTCCGATCTGCTGACGACCTGGCTGCCGAATGTCTTCACGAACCTTGAGTATCTAGCTAAGGCCACAAAGGCTCGCCACGGTGCGATCGGCACGTTCATCGAGGACAAGGCAAGCGGCATCACGCTCAATCAATACTGCGCGCGTGTCGGCCTGCCTGCTGAGCCCATAGCAGGCGATATCACCTCAATCGGCAAGGATGGGCGGGCTGTAGCCGCATCCGGCGCTGTGCATCGCGGAGAAGTCAAGTTCTCTGATACCGCATTCGATAAGGTCATGGATTACAAGGGCCAGTCGAAAAATCATCTCGTCTCTCAAGTTGTCGGCTATCGCATTGGCGATAAAGACGCGCACAAGCGCGCCGATGACCTCGCAGACGGGTTCATGTATGGCGTCATCATTGGCCTTAACGGCGGGGATGGCTTCTAACGAACACGACCCCTCATGGCAGAACTCACAATCACTGGCGGGGCCATGAATGGCTCGACGCTCGGCGGGACGTTGTATAAGCGATGCGGAAGATGCGAAATAGAAAAGCCTCATGCCGATTTCTACAAAGATAGGAATCGAAAAGACGGCCTGACGCCACAGTGCATCGCATGTAGAAAGCAAAGTTACCGTGACAATGCGCCGCGCCGCATTGCTGCCATGGGTGAGTGGGCCAAGAAAAACGCGGAACGTAGTCGGCAGATAAAGCGTCGCTACGCTGAAAAATTCCCCGAACGCGTTCAGGCAAGCAGGAAGGCTTGGGAAATTGCGAATCCTGCAGCCAAAGCGGAAAAAGAGGCGAGACGCCGAGCTGCAAAATTGAATGCGACCCCGAGATGGAACGATGTGGACCGGATGCGCGAATTCTATTTCGCCGCCGATTTCCTGAGCATGGTCACTGGCGAGTGGTATCACGTAGATCACATCGTGCCGCTTCAATCAAAATTGGTTTGCGGGTTCCACGCGGACTCGAACCTACAGGTTGTGCCGGGTGCGCACAATCAAGCGAAGGGCAATCGCTGGTGGCCCGATATGCCCTAATGTCACAGAGAGATCGGAAAGTGTTCGAATATGGCAACCATTGACCTCATAGGATCGAGCCTAAACTCCTCTCTTTACGATCTCTTGATGTCGGATGAGATTGTTCCCGGATTTGAGCCGAGTTATCAACTCTGCAAAACCATCTATACGGCGCACCCCCTCGGCGCCAAGATGATCGATGGCCCGATCAAGATGGCCATGAGCCAAGAGCGGGAAATCTCGATCCCCGGCTCGCCGGAGGAGCGGGTTCGCGATGCCTTCCGCCGCGAGTGGAAGAAGATCGGCGCTGATGGGTTCATCTCGAATACCAAGCGCCTGTCGATGATCTACGGTGCCTCGGCGATTGTCTGGGGCGCGAAAGACGTCGACACCAATGAGCCGATCCCGCCCGAGAAGATCGCCAGTCTTGACCTGTATTTCAATTGCCTCGATCCGCTGAATACCGCTGGATCACTGGTGCTGAATCAAGACCCGAACGCGATCGACTTTCAGCGCCCCACTCTCGTGACGGCTGCGGGTCAGAAGTATCACCCCTCGCGCTCGCTGGTCTATTTCAACGAATCGCCGATCTACATTCAGTACACGAGCTCGGCATTCGGCTACACGGGCCGCTCGGTCTATCAGCGACCGCTCTATCCTCTGAAGTCGTTCATTCAGTCGATGATCGCGGACGACATGATCTCGCGCAAAGCCGGGGTCATCGTCGCCAAGATGAAGCAGGCTGGCTCAATCGCGGATCGAGCGATGGCCGTCCTGCAAGGCATCAAGCGCAACGTCGTCAAGGAAGCCGAAACCAACAACGTCATCAACATCACTCCCGAAGAGTCGATTGAGACGTTGAATATGCAGAACACGGATACGGCGCAGACGACAGCTCGAAAGAATATTCTCGAGAACATCGCGGTCGCCACTCCGATGCCGGCCAAGATGCTGAACTCGGAATCGTATGCCGAGGGGTTCGGCGAAGGCACGGAAGACGCCAAGGACGTGATCCGGTTCATCGATGGTCTGCGGCAGGACATGCAGCCTCTGTATGACCTGTTCGATAGGATCGTGATGTACCGGGCTTGGACGCCGGAATTCTACGAGACGATCCAGAACGAATTCCCCGAATGGAAGAAGGTGCCTTATGAAAAGGCGTTCTACGACTGGGTGAATGCGTTCGAGGCAGTTTGGCCATCGTTGATGGTCGAGCCGGAATCGGAATTGGTGGGCGTCGAAGAGGCGAAGCACAAAGTCATCGTCGCAACGATGGAAGTCCTCCTGCCACAAGCAGATCCAGAGAACAAGGCCACGATCATCCAATGGGCCTGCGACAACCTGAATGAGAACAAGCACCTCTTCAGGCATCCGCTAAATCTGGATTATGAGGCGCTCGCCAATTACCAGCCCCCGCAGCCGATGGAAGAGCCGCACGAACCGAAACCTTTTAGCTCGTCAGTCTGACTTTCTACTACAGGGGTGGAAATGGATGATCACGAAAAACGCGAAGCCAGAGCAATCAAGGTTCGCCAGTTGATATGGGATCTCGCCGATATTCTTGAATCGGATTTTGAGGCGATTGAAGAGTGCGTGGACCATCTATATTCCGATGATGCGCGCGATCTCGCCAAAGTACTGAATCGAATACAGGCAATGGCGCTTGAGCGCATCTACATCTGATGGCCTCTTTCTTCGAAACGATCTCCGAAGCCATCCGCGAATTCGAGCAGACCGGCTTTGACAGCGTGCATCGTCTCGAATACTGGCTCGGAAAGATTCGTGAGTCCGCGGCCCAATCCCTGACGCCAGAAAGCGTGCTCGAAGAGCAACTGAACAAGACGTTCGGGAGCATCTATCGGCGCATGATCGATGACGGCCAGATCGTCAAGAATCATCCGGGCATCTCGCGGTTCACCATTGACCGGCTGAAGCCAAAGTTGCGAGGCGAACTGGACCGCCGCATGGCCGTCTCGCGCGGGCTGATCAAGCTCAACCGTGACGCGATGATGGAGAAGGTATCGCAGCGGTTCGCGGGCTGGGCCTCGTCCATTCCCGATGGCGGAAGCCGCGCGGTCGACGTCAAGGAAACGAAGGATCACATCCGCAAGGCGCTTACGTCGCTTCCGTTCACTGAACGGCGCGTGATGATCGACCAAGGCACGAAGTTCGTCTCAAGCCTGAACGAAATCATCGCGACGGATGGCGGTGCGCTTGCGGGAGAGTGGCATATCCGCAAATCCATCGGATACAACAACCGCCCTGATCACAAAGAGCGCCAAGGAAAGGTCTACGCGATCCGCGGCAATTGGGCGCTACAGAAGGGCCTGATGAAAGTCGGTCCGGCTGGTTATACAGACCAGATCACGAAACCAGGCGAGGAAGTATTTTGTTCGTGCTCATACCGGTACCTGTATGCCTTGCGAGACTTACCTTCGGATATGGTAACGCGCAAGGGCGAAGAAGCGATGGAAGAAGCGCGAGCGAAGATCGCTGCGATGAGAGGTTGAGATGAATTGGTTGATTGCAATATGCGGTGCCACCCTCGTAGCAGCCTTCCTGCACTGGTATCCAAAGCATGAACACTGTGCCGCAAAAGGCGGTGTACTTACGAGATTTGGCGACTGCGTGCAGGTAACAAAGTGAGTCATTAAATATGCCCCTCGAACAAGGATCATCTAACGAGGTCGTCGGTCACAACATAAAAGAGCTGGAATCCGCAGGCCACCCAAGGGACCAGTCGATCGCCATCGCCCTCAAAGAGGCTGGCAGGAGCAAGGCTGACGCCGACGAGGGAAGTCCCAAGGCAGCCGGAATCATGTTCGTGGCTGGTGGGCGCATCCTGCTGATCAAGCGCGGCCAAGGCTCTCCTGACCATGCCGGAGAATGGGCATTTCCAGGGGGCATGATCGAGGATGGCGAAACCGTTCAGGATGCCGCGATCCGGGAGTGCCGAGAAGAACTCGGGCATTCGACGGAACTCCCTATCCGATACCTGACCGAGAAAAACGGCTTCGCAATCTTCCGCAACGACTGCGAGCAGTTCAATCCCGTCCTGAATGACGAAAGCGACGGCTTCACATGGGCTGAGCCCAATGCCCTACCTTTCCCGATCCATCCTGACGCACAGGCGATCGTCAACGAGGTCTTGCTAGGCGATGAAGGCCAGCGCCGCACTGAGACAGACGTAGCCAAGGCCGTGATGACGGGCGACATGCCCTCTCCTACGCGTTTTGGCAACTTCTGGCTGTTCAATATCCGCATCACCGGAACGGGCGTCGCATACCGGGACAAACTCAGTGAGTTCGTCTTCCGCGACCCGAAGTTCTATCTGAATGATGAATTCCTGCAGCGCTGTAATGGCCTGCCGGTCGTCTTTCATCATCCGAAGACAGACATTCTCGACTCGAAGGAATTTGCAGAGCGGATTGTCGGCTCTGTAGTGCTGCCCTACATCAAAGGCCAGGATGTATGGGCGGTTGCACAAATCCGCGACGAAGAAGCTGCGGAGATCATGGCCACAAAAACAACGTCCACATCCCCGGGAGTCGCATTCCGCGATACGGACGGGAACAAAGAGATTCGGCTAAAGGAAGGCGAAACCCTGCTTATTGAGGGTAAGCCCAGTTTGTTGGATCACATCGCGATATGCGAGCAAGGTGTTTGGGACAAAGGCGGGCCACCGCACGGCGTCATTTCTGATAACGAAGGAGCTTTTGATATGTCTGAAAAGGAAACGCGCGCTGATGCGGCCTCGGACAAGCTGGATACCATCCTGCTTGCCATCCAGGGCCTGACGAAGCGCATGGATGCGCTGGAAGAAGTCAACGTCGAACACTGCAAGAAAGACGACGACGATGACAGCGCGCGTAAGGACGACGATGACGATGCTCGCAAGGATAGCGAGTATGACGCGAAGTCGAACGAAGAGATGCCGATCCCCAAGGCTGACGACGATGACGATGACGACGCCAAGCTGACGGCTCGCAAAGGCTCGAAGAAAGACGCCAAGAAGGACGACGATGACAAGTCGGATTTCGGCAAGAAGGACGATGACGACGACGCCCGCAAGGACGACGACGACAACGCGCCGGCCGATCCCTTGATGACTGCCGCTGACAAGAAGCGCGGTCGCAAAGACGATGACGAAGACGAAGAAATGAAAGACAAGGCCAAAGAGAAGGAAGTCGAAGCCGCAGCCCTCAAGAAGGCCGCCGCCGATTCATCCGATATCCGCAGCATGATTGCCGCGCTCGAGCGTCGCCTGCCGAAGGAGCTGTCGGATGCGGACTATCACGCCATGGCTGATGCACAGGCTAAGGCTGATGCGGTCTATTCGGCATTCGGCGATTCGGCTCCGCGTCCCCTGAATGGCGAAAGCCTTCTGGCCTATCGCACGCGTCTCGCCCGCGGTCTGCAAAAGCACAGCGATCAGTGGAAAGAAGTTCCGCTGCGCGGTATGGACAAGGCCGTCTTCGAGATCGCCGAGAAGGGTATCTACGCTGACGCAATGACGGCCGCACGCAGCCCTGCCGCCCTGCCCGAAGGTATCCGTCTGCGCCCGATCACCCGCCGCATGGATAGCGGCCACATGGTGACGGAATTCGTCGGCGAGATCGGTGGATGGATGGATGACTTCCGTCCGCCGCGCGTCTTTGGCCGGATCAACACCAACGTTGGCAAGCAATAAGGTAAATCATGGCCATCAACACTCCTTTCTACCCGTACGGCACGACCAACGGCGCGGGCTCGTTCTCGATTCAAAGCCAAGGCCTCATTCAAGGCCAGGCTTACGACTCGCCGAACGCTCGCTTCAACCTCGCCATCGGCAATCTCTCGTCGGCTGCAACCGGCCCCATCTGGGGTGGCATGGCGATTTCGGAAAACATCGCCGCAGCGACTGCCGACGTAGCCCTCGGCGGTGCGATTGTCGCTGCTACCGCGCAATCGAACCTCACCGGCTTCTCGGTCTTCGATCAGGCGTATAGCTGGGTAGGCTCGCCGTCCAGCCCGGTTCCGACCGCTGGCTATACCGGCGACTCGATCCCGTTCTATCGCATCGGCTCTGGTGCCCGCATCGCGGTTGCCATGGACCCGTCGCTTGTTTCGCTCGATGGCGGTCTCATCACGCAGCAAGTCTCGTGGGACTTCAACAACCAGGTTCTGCAACCGTACGACGCATCGACGGCCACGTACTCGGTGACGTCGCTGACCGCTTCGTACGCAAGCGGCGTGTGGACGTTCGCGGTTGTGATGGCCTCGGCCTCGCCGGTTGCTGGCGTGGGCGATTTCATTAACATCTCGGGCGTGACCGGCACGGGTGCCAGCCTCATCAACGGCAACCAGACGGTTACCGCCTTCACTGATAACCAGCACTTCAGCTTCCAGATCGCGGGCACGTCGGGCACGTTCTCGGCCGGCGCTCAGAGCGGCACGATCGTCCTGAACTACGGCACGGGCGCGCTGAACGTCAAGGTTCTGCAAACGAACGTCGGCAACAGCATGATCGTTTCGTACAACCCGACCACTGGCGCGGCGTCGTGGAACCGTACTGGTTCGGCTGCAATCATCCTTCTCTAAAGGGGACTAAAGAATGTCTAACGTAATTCAAGCCCCCATTCGGGTCAGCCCGCACTACCTGGTCCCGGAAGTACTGCTTCCGTACCAGCAAGCATCGGGCGCGTTCGAAGCGCTGTATCAGGGCGATCCGCAAGTCCGCCTCGGTGAGGGTGACCTCGCTGTGTACGTGAAGCGCCTCGACGTTCGTACGCAGGTTCAGGAAGGCCAGTTCGCGGTGAACCAGCTCCCGAGCTGCGGCATCGCGTACAGCGAATTCAGCACGCCGACGTATCTGCTCCGCTCGCGTGCCGAATACGACCATCACGACCAGGCTGCATTCGGTCGTACGGGCACGTCGCTGGTCGAAGCGCAGCGCCTCGCAATGCGTCAGGGCATCTTCCAGCAGATGCGTAACCTGCTGCTGTACGGCGCTCGTCCGACGAACGGCGAAGGCCTGCTGAACACGCAAGGCGCAACGGCACTGAACCTGCCGGCCGATCCGAATGGCAACACGACGATCAGCACGTACGACAACGGCGCACTCGCATTCTTTCTGCTGTCGCAGATCTCGGCGATCAAGACCCGCACGAATCAAATGGGTCTGCCGGGCAAGTTCTCGATCACGACGACCCAGCGCATTCTCAGCCTGATCAGCTACCAAGGCATCGTCCAGCTCACGCAGTTCCAACGCGAAGGCGCTGGTTCGAAGTCGGTCCGCGGCCTCGTGGATGACGTGCTCGAGTGGAACCAGGACGAGATTGTTTGGGCGTGCGACGATACATTGATTGGAAAGGGTGCGGGCGGTACCGACGTCATTCTGGTCAATATGCCGGAAGTCAAAAAGCCGTCCGGCGCGCGGATCAACACGAATGAATTTGCGAAACTCACGCCCGGGCTGAATGCTTGCGCCCTTCAATATGTGGACCTCGCAGCGCCCCGAGAAATCGTCAGCCCTCTCGCTGGCGGTGCCGTTGACGTTGTTTCCGAACTGCGCTCAACCTCTGGCTGGGGCGTAAGGCCTGAAGCACTTACCATTGTGAGTGCTGGATATTAAGCATGGCCGCAAGGGGTAAAATCTCTTGCGGAGTTTTCCACGATGGCATAAGATGATGGGAGTCCAGTGCTCCTCATCATCTTATGCCGATCATGGAAGAAATGACAAAGATTTGCTCATCATGCAAGAATTGCCTGCCACTTTCGTCTTTTCATAAAGATGCAAAGAAAAAGAGCGGAGTGCAGTCCTCTTGTAAAAAATGTGTTCTCGCTAAGAAAAAAATAAAATATCAAGAGAATGCTGAAAAATTTAGGCAAATATCCGCCCAGTACAGGGCAAAGAATCCAGAAAAAGTCAAAGCCGCGGTAGCCAAATGGCGGAATGAAAACGTCGAATACCGTTCGGAATACGCCGCTCGGTATCGACAAGAAAATTTGGAATCTTGTAAGGCGCGAGACGCCGAAACGTACCGAAGAAACAAAGACAAAAAAGCTGCCCAAGATAAGATAAGGCGCGCCGAAAAGCGGGATCTCCTGCTTCAACAGGGCGCGGAATGGCGGGCCAAGAATCGAGAGCGTCGCGCAGAGCAGCAACGGGCATATGCCGCAGCAAATCCCGGCTACTTGAGGGAGTATCGATACCGGAACCCCGAGATTGTCTCTGCACAGATTCATAGACGTAGAGCTAGGTTGTTTAGAGCTCCGGGAAGCCATACTCCGGAAGAGATTGGCGCATTGCTGAAGGCGCAGAACTATTGCTGCGCGAACTGTGAGGTCGATCTCAGGACTGTCAGAAAACATCTTGACCACTGGCAACCCCTAGCTTCTGGCGGGAGCAACGATGTATCGAATCTACAGTGGCTCTGCATAACCTGCAATGTCACGAAAAGCGATATCGACCCAGTCGAATGGTTGAGACGCATCGGAAAGGCATGTCACTGGCCTCCCAAATTCAAGCAAGAGCCCCTTGTTGTTCATACTGCAAGGTTAGAAATAGAAGCGCTCTGCGAATAGAATTCGTTTCATGCAAAACAAAGCCCGCCCCGCGCGGGCTTTTTTGTTTGCGCTGCGGATAGGGCTAGCGCGCCCGACAAGCATGTCCCTGTCATGTTTCCGCAGCCTTTCATACAGGGGTTTTATCAGGGAAAAACAACCCATGCCTCTCTATATTGCGAATTGCACAAAATTTCAATTCGAGCTTCATTATTGGGTCGCCGGTAACAAGGCCCCCTTTCAAGTGAAGATTCGCCCGGGCGGACAGGAGAATGTCTATCCGCAGGGCACGCGCATGGATCATGAGCACATCGTCGAGCAGCATCGCATGTACGGCTTGATCCCCGTGAACGAGATTGACCGCGCAGAGGCGTTCATCGGTCAGTGCTATCAGTTCGACAAGCCCATTCCGGTTGATCGCCTGATGTCGAATTTCGAGCGCAACGAAGACTGGCTCAATGAGCAGGCGCTCGAGCGTCGCAAAGAAGCGGCAGCGGCGACGAGCATCAAGATGTCCGAAATCGCGCAAGAGTCCGGCTCAGAAGTCGTATCGCTTGAGATGGACATCGTGGAGCAGAAGCGGCCGGGCGTAGATGTCGAAGTCGCCGAACGGATCGAGATCGACAACAGCAATCCGAACCAACCTACTCGCGGCCGCGGCCGTCCTCGCCGTAATTAAACATGGGCTACTTCCCCCCACTTCCGAATGCAGGCGGACTGGCTCCGTGGCAAACGACAACGCAGCCGAATGTCACGGACTTCTATACCTTCCTTTCCACGGTGGCGGGGATTCCCTCATCTGCATTGCCATCGAATAGCGCCTATATCCCCTGGGCGCTGAGCTATGCAGAGGAAATGACGCTGCAGGTTCTGTATGCCGTGGGGCAAGACTATTACTGCTTCGCGGTGTACTGCCTCGGGACATCATTCCTGATTAACTGGTGCCCTGATCAGATCGGGCAGACGTATTTCGCAACGCTGCGCCAGCAATGGAAAATCACCGGGTTCGTGGGCGGCACGGTGGCGTCGTCCGCAGACGTGAGCTCGTCCGAATCGCTGAACGTGCCGGAGTTCCTGAATGGGCTGACCATGGCGAACCTGGGCCAATTAAAAGACCCGTATGGGCGGGCCTGGATGGCAGCGCAGCAGGAACTCGGAAATATCTGGGGCCTAAGCTGAGGTTAAATCATGGCGGCAAAGGAATTTGACACATCCTCGGCGGTAGGCGGCGGCAGTCATTCGCCCCCTACTCTGGTTGCCGCTAGATCACGTCCCGGCAAAATCATTCTTCACCTTGGGGTCGTTGACCAGCCATACGCCAATGCCCCATCAGAAACAAAAGTCCCCCAAGCCAAAAAGGGAAAGCTCAACAAGCCGGTCAAGCCAAAGGTAAAGAGCGGCGAGCAAACGACCGGCGATGTTGCGGAATGGCTTGAAGACAAGTACCACATCATGCAGACCTTCGCCGATGCGAAGCTGGACAAGATCGCGGCGAACCTTGAAGACGCGCTTGCCGGATCGCTTGAAAGCATGATGATGGGCGCACCGCCTCCTGGCAATCCGTTTGCAGGCGGCGAAAGCAAGATTGAAGCGATGTTCAAGGATTTCATCCTGACTCAGGAAGTCGAGCAGATGGGCATCCTTGGCGTTCCGACTCAGGCCGCATTGGATGGGGTCAACCACCGTCTGAAGCGCCCCTACGCCAAGGGCAATCCTCGGCGCCCGTCGTTTGTCGACACGTCCCTTTTTGTTCAAAGCTTTAAAGCCTGGGTGGACTGATGCCATCAATCGCCGAGTCGCTTAACTCGCAATCGCAGCTACAAGATACGCTGGCGGCCGGTCTAAACACCCTCTCGCAAAACCAGACGGTTGTGTTCACGGTCTATCAGCGGACGGTCCTGCCGCTCGATGGCTATATCTTTTACATAAACACAGGCCAAACGCAGACGGTCCAAGGCTCGATCCATTTTGCGATTGACCGCGAGCAGAACGAAGACGCGACGATTGATGTTGATCACGTCACGTTCACGGCCCTGTCCGAGATAGATATCTTCAACCAGACGAGCCCCGACACGCTGTACATCGGGGAGTTCGAAGGTCTGCAATTCTCCTTCAGGAAGCGGGACAACTTCTATCAACAGGCGAATCTGTACCACTATTCGGGCCATGCGGTCTATTCGGTGATGCAGTCGCAGTTGATCGACAACATGTCGGATCTTCCGACTGAGCCGATTGTTTCGAACAGCCTGCCAGTGTGGCTGACACTGAACAAGTACATGCCGATGTATCCGTCCTTTGTTGTGCCGGATAATCTCGCGCCCCCTTACGCAACCATCCACATTGGGGATGACGACACAGAGGCGATCGGATCGGCCCCGTTTCTGGATTACAACTCGAATCACACGCAGCTTGCTTCAGATCGTGTGCGGCTCACGATATACGGGCTGAACAATCAGCAGGCGCTGGATTTTCAGGATTATGTTTTCAACTACATCCTGATGAACGACAACACGATTGGCCTGCAAAACATGCCGATCGTCAAGGATGCCAAGCGGACGCAGGTGGACCTGACGACGCTTGCCATGAAGAAGACCATGGATTTCAAGGTCTCGTACTATCAGACGCGAATGAATGACGTTGCGCGACAACTGATTGAAACTGTCCTGACAACGTATTACTTCAACAAGCTAGCCACGTAGCGCAAGAGTCTCGCGACGTCATCACGCCCGCCATTGAGCGGGCTTTTTCATTTTGTGGAGTCCATAAATGCCCCAAGGTCCGATTGCTGCCTCGGTAGCGCTGAACCCGTCTAACTACTATGCGCCGACGCGCGTCGATGCTTTCGGCGATCAATATGTCGCGACCGGCAAAACCCCGACGTACAACGTGTCGGCGATTACCGCCATCAAGGCGACGCCCGGTCGTCTGGTGAAGATCATCGTCAACGTCGCCTCGTCCACTGCTGTCAAGGCGTATGACGTCGCCACCACTGGTGGTGCCGCTGCGGCAAACCTGATTTATGCCGGCCCCACGACTTCGGTGGTTGGAACGGTGATCACCCTCGACTGGCCCTGCTCGACCGGCATCGTCGTGGACCCGGGTACGGGCGGCACGGTTTCGGTCGCATTCGTTTAATAATCTGAGAGGCCGCCCAAATGGCGAATAACATAGTTACGGTTCAAGTATCTCAGACCGTCGCGCCGGCCCCGTCTACCCTGCAGCGTACCGGCGCATTCATCTCGCAGGGCGGTACGACGCTCGCGGCTGGAACGTACAGCCTGCTCACGCAAAAGTCGTCGCTGAGTGCAATCCTGACGGCTCCCGAAGCCATCACGTCGCTTACCTGGCTGGCCAGTGTTGTCACGGCCACGGTTAGCGGTGGCCACGGCTATCCGGTCGGTCAGACGATCGAAGTGACGATTGCTGGGGCAACTCCCAGCGGATATAACGGCACGTTTGCCGCGACCATCACCAGCACGACTCAGTTCACCTATCCGCTCGCGAGCAATCCGGGTTCGGAGACGGTTCCGGGCACCGTGGTTGTGGCGAATGCCGCAGTCTTGAACGCGATGAACACCACGTTCTACGCGCAGGCTGGGCAATTGTCGGTGTATGTGCTCGAACTCGGCCCGACCGATTCGACGCATGGCATTGCCGCGCTTGGGACGTTCATCACGGCCAATCCCAATAAGTTCTATTCGTATCTCGTGCCTTATGGCTGGGATGCGGATGCGACTTACCCGGCGTTCCTCCAGAACTACAACTCGACTACGGCGAAGACGTATTTCTTTACGACCGTTACGCTTTCAACCTACAGCAACATCACGAATCTCGACAAGTGCGCGCCGATGCTGATTCAGGCAACGAACGCGCCTTCGACGGAATTCTCGATGGCGGCGATGTTCTGGGCGACGCTGAACGCGAATCCGGGCTCGGCCAACAAGGTGCCCCCGCTTTGCTTCACGTATCTGGTCGGCGTTACTGCGGGTAGCTGGACCGGGACGCAACTATCGACGTTCAAGACGGCCAACGTCAACTTCGTCACGACGGGCGCAGAAGGCGGCATCAGCAACACGATCCTTGAATGGGGCGTGACGCCGGATGGCAACCCCTGGAACTATTGGTATTCGGTGGACTGGGTTCAGATCAATCTCGATTTGAACATTTCGAACACGGTCATCAACGGTTCGAACACCAGCATCAATCCGCTCTACTACAACCAGGACGGCGTGAACCGCCTTCAGGCTACCGGTGGACAGACGCTGCAAAACGCCATCTCGTACGGCCTTGCATTGGGCCAGCTTGTCCAGACCCAGCTTGACCCCACAGTCTTCGCGCAGAACGTTTCGAATGGCGTGTACCAGGGCCAAGTGGTGATCAACGCAGTCCCATTCGCTACCTATGTCGCGCAAAACCCGAGCGATTACGCGATCGGCAAATATGCGGGCCTCGCAGCCGTCTATACGCCGCAGTTCGGCTTCACGCAGATCATCTTCAACCTCAACGCAACGACCTTCGCATAACGGGATGACACATGGCAACTAATCCGCTCATTGCGCAAGGCACGCTGAACCGGCTGAGGGGGAGCGTCGTTGTCCCCTCTTTCTCGACCCTGAACGTCACGAGCCCGTATCTTGGGAAGGCGGGCATCAAGCTTTCCCTGGATGGCGAGACGACGACCATGATCCCGTCCATGACGGGAACGGTGACATCGCCTGAGCCGTACCAAATGGCGAGTGTCACGATTGACCTGCTGAAAACGAATGGCCTCGCCGCGCTCTACAAGGCGCAGATGGAGAACAACTCGGTCATCGGCAATATCACGGTGATTCCCGATACATCTGCGCTCCCCACCTATCAGATGATCAACTGCGCGATTGAAAGCGTGAGAGAGCTTGATTTCGCTGGGGAGAACGCGAGCTTCATGGTTGTAATTCGTGGCTACTATATTGTTAATAACGCCATGTGGTCGCTCACTTAATTAGAGCGAATAACAGGGATGCAGTATGAAAATTGACCGCAATCTGAAGTTAGTGATGCCCATCGAGCGCGGATGGGTTCACTCCATGCCAATCAGTCGGCATGTATTTGAGAAGTACTTCCTCCCCATTTCGAAGGCATTCACGCGGATTTACGCTGCGGGCCTTGGATCAATGACTGGCCCCCGCGTGGCTGCGATGATGCTGCGCAAGGTAGCGGAAGAGGATGGTGTGTGGGAAGGTCAGGATGGCGTTGAAAACGGCCTGAT
>Ga0335070_10005191_pt1 | contig 15310 bp, 9 predicted proteins | sample Lox_Sample_13_FD_206722 | JGI IMG/M metagenome (GOLD analysis project Ga0335070, IMG submission 206722) | Soil microbial communities from Loxahatchee National Wildlife Refuge, Florida, United States - Lox_Sample_1.3 | ecosystem: Environmental > Terrestrial > Soil > Wetlands | place: USA: Florida... | reverse complement strand
CGGCGCCGCCTCGATCCCGATCACCATCGTGATCACAGTGAGCGGTTGGTTGCTCTGCCTGATCCTGGCCGAGCTCGCCGCGATGATGCCGGAGCGCACCGGCGGCTCACCGTCCTACGCCTATCCCGCTTATAAGGACCGTTGGCCGCGCTTTGCGAAGCATGTGAACGGCATCACCGCCTGGGCCTATTGGCTCGGCTGGTTCCCGGTGGCGCCGCTCAACATGATCCTCGCCTCGTTCTACATCGCCGACCGTTTCGGCCTCGATACCTCGGCCGGCTTCACGCCGATCCACACCCCGATCGCCTATTGGACGCTCGGCATCTCCATCGCCGGCATCCTGTTGTTCTTCATCCCGACGATCCGGGGGATCCGGTTCGGCGCCGGCTTCGCCACCATCCTGGCACTCCTCTCGATGATCCCGCTGACCTTCATCGCGGTCGCCTGGATCTTCAATCCGAGCGTGGTCAATCTCTCGGAGCTCTCCGGCTTCCATCATCTCGACGGCTCGAGCTTCTTCAGCGACATGAACGGCTATGGCTGGCTCAGCGTCTACATCGCCTACGGCTTTCTCTTGACCTGGAACGTGATCGCGATGGAGGCGGCGGCCTGCTACATCGGCGAATGCGGCAATCCTGATCATGATGCCAAGATCGCCATGAATCTCGAAGGCGGCTACGGTGTCTTCATCTACACGTTGATTCCCATCGCCTTCGTGGCGGTGCTCGGCGCGAAGGCGCTCTCCGATCCCAGCCTGGTCGATCCCAAGGCGATGTTCGTCACCTTCGCCAGCAAGGTCTTCCCCGGCTGGGGCGGCGCGATCGACTGGCTGATCGCCCTCATGCTGATCGTGGCGCTGGCGCTTTCGGCCCTGAATGCGATCATGGGGTCGGGTCGCGCGCTCTATCAGATGTCGCTGGACGGCGAGTTCCCGAAGATCTTCCAGCGGGTCAACGCGCACCACGTTCCGTCCTTCGCCATGGGCTTCAACGTGGTCTGCTCGCTGATCGTCGTGCTGATGGGCGGCGCTGTCGAGATCTACACTTTCTCGAATGTCGGCTACACCGCCTCGTTCCTGCCGGTCTTGATCGGCTATTTCCTGCTGCGCCAGGACAAGCCCGAGGCGCGGCGGCCGTTCAAGCTGCCGGAATACATGAAGTGGGTGGCGCTGCTGCTCGCGGCCTTCTATTTCATCATCTGGCTCTATGGCGGGCTGGTCTATTCCAAGATCGGCAATGCCGAGGTCTATTACTGGCTCGGCTGGGCGGTGCTCCTGGCCTACCTGCCGTTCTACTGGTACCGGGTCTATGTCGAGGACAAGCGGTAACCCCGACACGGCATGAGTGGAGAGTTGGCGTCGCGATTCCGATTCCGTCCGCCTTGGTATCAGGGAATTGCGACGCCTGACCCGGAGCAGTACGGCGGCGGCACCATCCTGCTGGCATCCGAGGGCAGGAAGATCTCGCCACAGGCGATCGCTCTCGCGGCGCGGATGGCTCGCACGGCCGGCGCCGGGGTGCACGTCCTCACGGTCGCGCGGATCTGGGGTTCGGCGCTCGGACTGCCGCATCCCGGACTGAAACCCACGCGCAGCGAGTTGCAGCAGCAGCACGATCTGATCGCCGAGACGATTGCCGCGCTGAAGGGCAAGGGCGTGGCCGCCGACGGCGAGATCGTCAGCTCGCGATCGGCGGCGCGCCGCATCGCCCGGGAGGCGCGACGGCACCGGGTCGGCGCGATCGTCATGTCGGCCGATCCGCCGCGGCACTGGCTGATCGCCGATCTCCTATGGTCCCAGGAGCCCTATCGCGTCAGGCGCCTGGCCGACGTGCCGGTCTATACTGTGCTCGACGAATCGCAGTCGTAATCTCGAATCTCCGGGGAGCAGAGGGATGGGAACCTGGGTGGCGTACGGGCTGCTGCTGATTGCCGCCTGCCTCGAGGCGGGCGGCGATGCGCTGGTGCGGCTCGGGCTTGCGAACCAGGCCGGCGCGCGGATCGGCTTCTTCGTCGCCGGCGCCGCGGTGCTCTTCCTCTACGGCCTCTCGGTCAACGCGCCGGCCTGGGATTTCGGCCGCCTGCTCGGGGTTTACGTCACCCTCTTCTTCGTAGTGGCTCAGGTCATCAACCTCCTGGTGTTCAAGGTTCCGCCGGGCCTGCCGGTCCTGGCCGGCGGGGCGCTGGTGGTCGCCGGCGGCCTGGTGATGACCCTCTGGCGCGCCTGACCCGGCGCGCTTGCCCCGGCAATATCTCGCGGAATCCGGGTCTGCTATGATCGTGCCGGAATTCCGGCGATTCGACTCGGGGGAACGGGTTCGTCCATGGCCGACCAGAAGATCCTTTGTGCCACCGACGGCACGGCGACCTCGGAGAAGGCGGTGGCCCAGGCCATCACCTGGGCCGGCCAGCTCAACCAATTCCTGGCCTTTATCACCGTGGTCGACGGGCCGGAGATCAAGTTCCTGGTCTGGGACGAGGCGAAGCTCGCCGCCGGCGAGCTGCCGGTGGACAAGGCGCTGCTCGCGGCGCTCGAGCGCGCGAAGAGCGCCGGCCTGACGCGGCTCGGCTGCGTGCGCGCGTCCAGCCCGGACATCGGGCAGGGGATCGTCACCTATGCCGAGAAGAACCACTATCGCCACATCATCGTCGGCAGCGTCGGGCGCACCGGCACCGTCCGCTTCCTCAAGGGCTCGGTCGCGGCGGACATCGTCACGCTGGCGCATTGCCCGGTGACCATCGTCCGCTGACGCGGCTCCGGTGAGGGGCGTCCGTTAAGGAGCCGGCACTCGCGAACGGGACCGCGGTCCTAGGCCGCTTGCAACCAATACCATACCAAATCAAGCGAATTGTGCTGGATTGGGTGGTCATTTTGTCGCATCATAGTCATCTGATCTGCATCGATGACTGGTCGGCGAAGGGGGACGCTCGCTTGGCTGAGTTCACATCGGGGCCATCCATCTTTCTGGCCCGCCGGGAGGATTTAGTCCGGCGGGAGCCGGGGCGGTCGCTCCGCCGGCGGCTGCAGCAACTTCGCAATATGCAGAAAGTATCGCACCCCGGGGGGCTCAGGCCCTTCCGGGGTGTCTCTTTTCCACCGCGCATAAACACCGCGAGCCGCTAAGGCGGCCGCCTTTAACAGGGGGAAGTCTCTATGGTGACAGATACATCTGCAGCGTCGGAGCGGATGCTGCGGGACGTTGACTGGAAGCAGGTCGTATTCATCGCGGCGGGCGTTCCAGCGCTGGTTCTCTTCTCGATGGGCGGGATTTCGGCCACCATCGGCACGCCTGCCTGGATCGTGTGGACCATTTCCGTCCTCTTCGGTTTCGCGCAGTCCTTTACCTACGCGGAAATCGCCGGCCTGCATCCGTCGAAGACCGGCGGCACCGCCGTTCATGGCGCCACCGCTTGGATTCGCTATAGCCGGATTCTCGCGCCCTTGTCGCTCTGGTCCAATTGGCTGGCCTGGACTCCGGTCCTTGCCATCGGCGCGGGGCTTGGCGCCGGTTACCTGTTGTCCATCTTCTTCGACCCCAGTTCGCCGATCAACACCTGGGAATGGACCCTGGTGGACCTCGGCTTCATAACCAAGGACCTGACGGTACGCGTCAATTCGACCTTCTTCCTGGGCGCCGCCATCATGCTCGTCGTGTTCGCGATCCAGCATCGCGGCGTCCTGCGTACCGCACAGATCTCGGCACTCCTGACCATCGCCTCGCTGGTGCCGCTGTTCATCATCTGCGTCATTCCCCTGCTGCAGGGCAACGTCCACGCGGCGAACTTCTCGCCGTTTACGCCGCTTGCGACCGACAGCGCCGGTCAGGTCATCGCCGGCGTCTGGGACAAAGGCGGCTGGCTGCTGTTCCTGGGCTCGCTCTTCATCGCGGCCTGGTCGGCCTACGGTTTCGAGACCGCCGTCTGCTACATGAGCGAGTTCAAGAATCCCGGCCGCGACATGCCGCGCGCGATCATCATCTCGGGGCTGATCTGCATCGTGGCCTTCGTGACGGTGCCGGTCGTCTTCCAGGGGGTTCTCGGCACCCAGAAGATGCTGGATCCGGGCATCTACTCCGGCGCCGGCATGGGCCTCGCACTGGCCAGCATGCTGAACGCCGGGCCGTTCATCACCAAGATTCTGGTGATCCTGTTGTTCTTCAGCCTGATCATGTCGATCATCACGGCGATGGCGGGGTCATCGCGAACCCTCAACCAGGGCGGACAAGACGGCTGGCTGCCGAAATATCTCGGCCATGTGAATGCACACGGCGCCCCGACCCACGCCATGTGGACCGACCTCGCCATCAACCTGATCCTGCTGTCGATGTCGAACTATCTGTTCGTCCTTGCGGTTTCCAACTGCAACTACCTGATCTTCAACTTCCTCAACCTCAATGCCGGATGGATTCACCGGATCGACAATCCCGACGTCAAGCGGCCGTGGCGCTGCCCGACCTGGCTGCTGGCGCTCGGGACCATACTTTCCTATATCAACGCCTTCTTTCTGGGCGCCGGCGCGAATGTCTGGGGCAGCGGCACTTTCGTCTTGGGCTTCGCCTTCGCGGCGCTGATCATCCCGGTCTTCCTCTTCCGGCACTATGTGACCGATAAGGGCGTGTTCCCCGAGCACATGTACCAGGACCTGCTGCTGCCGGGCCAGAAAGAGCTGGGGCCGAAGCGAGCCGGAATACTGCCCTATCTGGCGCTGGGGGGAGGCCTCGCCTCATGCCTGCTCGGCTACTACATATTCTGGATGTGATCTTCGACGGCTGAGCGAGCCGACTCAAAGGTATGTGCCTCGGGCGGGGTTGCTTCTTGACCCCGCCCGTTTTTTCACTATATACCGCGATCGTTATCCACAGCCGAAAGGCTACAAGGTTGTCCAGTCTGCGCCTCCGACGACGAAATCAGGCGCCCGTTACGGGCGGCGGGGTCGGGTGCGCGCATGACTGTGGGAGAACCTTGAGCTGACCGCTTCGGCGGGATCCCACAGCGGCGCACCGGCTCCAAAGCCCGGTCCGATCACCGCTTAGAACCAGAGGATCCCGAAATGAGCGACTTCAAGTACACCATCAAGCCTGAATCCGCCGCGCTGAGCCTGGGCGTCGAGCAGCTGCTCGACCGGGTGTTCGGCGCGGAGCGACGCGAGAAGGCCTCCTACCTTTATCGCGAGAACGTGGCGCCGCTGGCGCCGCTCTCCTGGGTGGCGCTCGACGGCGCCTCGGAGCAAGCGCGCCTCGTGGGTGCGATCCGCTATTGGCCGATCCTGGTCGGCGAGACCGGGCATCCGGCCCTGCTGCTCGGCCCCCTCGCCATCCTGCCGGAGCTTGCCGGCAAGGGCATCGGCCGGGCCCTCACCTTCCGCAGCCTCGAGATCGCCGCCGAGATGGACCACGACCTCGTGCTCCTGGTCGGCGACTACGACTACTACAAGCGCTTCGGCTTCGTGCCGGCGACGCCCTACGGCTTCGTCATGCCGGGCGAAAAGCGCCCCGAGCGGCTCCAGGTCACCGAGCTGAGGCCCGGCGTGCTCGGCCGCGTCGCGGGTGAAATCCGGCATCTCCATGCCGCCGCCGCTCCGGCCGCCGCTCCGGTGGAGGTTCCCGTTCGCGCCCGGAGGCGGGTTCGACGAGCCGCCGCCAGGATCTGACGAGCCGAGCTAGCTAGACCTCTACCCCGAACCGCTGCACCCAGCCCGCGACATCGGCGAAGGCGACATTGCCGCCGCAGATGACGAGGCCGAGCCTTGCCTCGCGCCCGACGCGTTCGATCACGCGTCGGGCGGCGGGGATCAGGCAGCCGGCGGCGGGCTCCGCCCAGAGCTTCGCCTCCTCGGCGAGGGTGATGACGCCGGCGACGGCGTCGGCGTCCGGCACGGTCATCACCTCCTCGACCAGCGCCTGGACATGGGCGAGGCTGCGCTCGGTGACCGAGGGCGCGCCCAGGGTGGTCGCGATCGAGGAGACCGTGATCCGGACCGGCGCCCCCTTGGCGAGCGCCTGGCTCATCGCGTCGGCGCCGACCGTCTCCACGCCCCAGATGCGGATCTTCGGGCTGGCGGCCTTCAAGGCCACCGCCACGCCGGAGATGAGGCCGCCGCCGCCGATGCTGACCAGCACGTCGGTCAGGTCCGGCCGGTCGGCGATGAACTCGCGGCCGACCGTGCCGTGGCCGGCGATGATCAGGGGATCGTCGTAGGAGTGGATGTAGGTGAGGCCCTTGGCGGCGCATTCCCGGTCGGCGAGGTCGAAGGCGGCGCCGGCATCCGCGGTGAGCAGCAGCGTCGCGCCGTCGGCGCGGATCCGCGCCTTCGACCGCTCCGGTGCCTTGTCGGACATGACGACGGTGACGGCGATCCCCATCGCCTTGCCGATCGCGGCGATGGCGATGCCGTGATTGCCGCCGGAAACGGTGATGAGGCCGCGCTTCCGCTCGGCATCGCCCAGGGCCAGCAGCCGGTTCGTGATGCCGCGGGGCTTGAAGCAGCCGGTCTTCTGCAGGAGCTCGAGCTTCAAGGCGACGGGGACGCCGAGCTTCGCCGCGAGCGCCGGGCTCTCGATCGCCGGGGTGCGCAGCACGCGGCCGCGGATCGCGTTCTCCGCGGCCAGGATGTCGTCGATGGTGACGAGGTCGGTCATGTGGGGATGCGCCAAAGAGAACGGGCGGGAGCCTTGGCTCCCGCCCGCACTCTAAGTCGAAATCCCGCCGGGCGTCAGCCCGTCAGAATAGGCTAGGCTCTTCCGATCAGGCGGCCTGCACCTTGGAGAGGAAGGCCTCGACCGCGTTCTTGAGGGCTGCCTGCTCCTTCAGCATCCCCTCGACCGAGGTGATGAGGTCGGTGGCGGCATTGCCGGTGCGCTGGCTGGAGGCCGCCACCACCGCGATGGTGGAGGTGACCTCCTGGGTGCCGCGGGCGGCCTGCTGGACGCTGCTGGCGATCTCCTGGGTCGCGGCGCCTTGTTCCTCGACGGCGCCGGCGATGGCGACGGAATCTTCGCTGATCTTGGCAATGGCCAGCGAGACGCCCTTGATCGCCGTGGTGGCGGCGGTCGAGGTGCTCTGGATCTCGCCGACCAGGCCGGCGATCTCCTGGGTGGCGGTCGCGGTCTGGTTGGCGAGGTTCTTCACCTCCTGCGCGACCACCGCGAAGCCCTTGCCGGCGTCGCCGGCCCGTGCCGCCTCGATCGTGGCGTTAAGGGCGAGGAGGTTGGTCTGCGAGGCAACCGACTCGATCAGGTTCACAACGTCGCCGATCCGCTGCGCCGCCGAGGCCAGCGCCTCGAAGATGCGGCTGGTCTGCTCGGCCTCCGTGACCGCGTGCTTCGCCCCGTCCGAGCTCGCCGTCACCCGGCGGGTGATCTCGGAGATCGAGGAGGAGAGTTCCTCGGTCGCCGCCGCCACGGTCTGCACGTTGACCGCGGCATCGCTGGCCGCGGTCGAGACCGTGCTCGCCTGGGTGCTCGATTCCGAGGCCAGGCGATGCAGCCCGTCGGCGGTCGATTTCAGCTGGTCGGTGGTGCCGGCGATGGCGCTCAGGGAGCGTTTCACCAAGGCGTCGAAGTTCTGGCAGAGCGCCTGCAGCTCGTGGGCGCGCGTGATCTCGCGCTCGCGCTTCTGGGTGGCCTCCGCCTCGAGGCGGGTCGCCTCGAGCGCGCCGGCCCGGAGACTCTCGAGTGCCGCCGAAAGCTTGCCGAGCTCGTCGGGATGACGGGCCGGCGGCACCGGGTGCTCATAGTCGCGGGCGGAGAGCCTGGCGACCGCGGTCATCAGCACATTGGCCGGCCGGGTGAAGCGGCCGAGCACCGCGCCGGTCGCCAGGAACGAGAGGCCGACGGCGATCAGGAAGGCGATCCCGGCGACGCTCACAGTCCAGAGTGCGTCGCTGCGGCGCGCCCTGGCGTGCTCGACCGCCTCGTCCAGCGCGCCGAAGCCGATCGCCAGGATCTGGTCGAACGGGCTGTTGCACATCTTGTTGAAGTCGCCGATGGCCATGGGCACCTGACCGGCATAGGGCAGGCCGGCGACCAGCGTCTCCATCTTGCCCTGGACGTCGCTGCTCACCTGCTGGGCGGTCTTGACCGCGTCGACGATCTTCGCGGGCTCTCCGGGGCGGTCGATCAGCTCGTTCAGCAGCTTGAAGGCCGTCTGGTAGCCGCCGTAATTCGCGCGCCACTTGGTCAGGGTATCGCCATTCGGGGCCCGGTTGGCGGCGATGCTGGCGCGCAGCACCGAGCACTGGTTGCCGAACTGGTCCCGGATCGACCAGGCCGCGCGACGGATCTGCACCATCTCGGCGACGGCCGGGTCCTGCATGCGGACGTCATTGCCGAGCTGCACCGAGACCGCGGTGATGGCGCTGGTCACACCGTCCATCGCGGTGCGCCACTCCGCCGGCGTGGTGCTCGGGCGCTTGTCCTTGGGCAGAGCAAGAGCCTGGTCGAGCGCGCCCTCCTTGCTCTTCATGTCCTGCCAGCTCGTGTCGAGATCGGCAGCGAGTGTGTCGTGCTTCGGGATGTCGATATCGGCGATCTCGGTCTTCGCCGCCTGGAAGCTCGCGGCGACCTTGTCGCGCAGCGCCTGCATCTCCTCGTGGGAATCGCCGTCCTTCAGCAGCATGCCGGTGAACTTGGCCGCCTGGCTGCGCACGTCGAGCATGGTCTGGAACAGCACGCGATCGGTCTCGGTCGCGTTCTGGATCTTGCTGGCGGTGCGGTAGTCGGCAAAGCCGCTCCAGGCGATGAAACCGGTGGCGACGAGCAGGCTGGCGAGAATGACGCCCTGAATCGTGATCAGGAGCTTCGAGACGGACGAGCGAAACATGTGGCCCCGCGCAATGGAGTTCGGATCAGAAGGCGCGGTCGCTCCCCGACGTCCGCGGCGAGGCGCATCCTTGCGCGGACCGATTAACAAAGCCTAAGCGTACGCCGCGCAGCGCGCATGGCGGCAATGCGGCGCCGGAGGATTCACACGCGGGATTTCACATGATGGTACGCCGGATAGCGTCCGTCGACATAAAAAGCGGGCGGAACCCGTGGATTCCGCCCGCTGAGTTCCGAACGCTTCTAAGTGTCGCTCAGCCGAGATGCATCCAGACCGACTTGGTCTGGGTGACGGTGGTCAGGGTCTCCAGGCACTTGTCTCGGCCCATGCCGGACTGCTTGAAGCCGCCCCAGATCGAGGTCATGTCGCCGTGGTCGAAGCAGTTGACCCAGACGATGCCGGCCTCGATGTCCCGCGCCGCCTTGTGCGCGGTGGAGACGTCCGAGGTCCAGATCGAAGCGGCGAGGCCGTAGATCGAATCGTTGGCGATGGCGATCGCGTCATCCAGCTTCTTGTAGGGAATGACGCCGGTCACCGGGCCGAAGATCTCTTCCTTGGCGATCCGCATGTCGTTCTTGACCCCGGTGAAGAGGGTCGGCGCGACGTAGCAGCCGTCATCCATGCCCCTGGGCTTGCCGCCGCCGAGCGCGACCTTGGCGCCTTCCTTCTTGCCGATGTCGATGTAGGAAAGGACGCGCTTCTGCTGCTCCCGGGTCACCAGCGGGCCCATGGTGGTGGCGGGGTCGAGCGGGTCGCCGGGGTTGAAGCTGGCCTTGGCCTTCTGCAGGAACTTCGCCACGAACTCGTCGTGGATCTTCTGATCGACGATCAGGCGCGATCCGGCGTTGCAGACCTCGCCCTGGTTGCCGTAGATGCCGTTGACGGCGTACTGCACGGCGGTGTCGAGGTCGGGCACGTCGCCGGTCACGATTTGCGGGGTCTTGCCGCCGCATTCCGTGGTGACGCGCTTCATGTTCGACTGGCCGGCATAGACCATCATCAGCTTGCCGACCTCGGTCGAGCCGGTGAAGCCGATCTTGTCCACGTCCATGTGCAAGGCGAGCGCCTTGCCGGCTTCCTCGCCGAGGCCGTGGATCACGTTGAAGACGCCGGCCGGGCCGCCCGCCTCCATGAACAGCTTCGCCATCAGGTTGGCGGAGAGCGGCGACTGCTCGGCCGGCTTCAGGATGACCGAGTTGCCGGCGGCGAGCGCCGGCGCGGTCTTCCACGCCGCCATCATCAGCGGATAGTTCCAGGGCACGATGCAGCCCACGACACCCAGCGGCTGGCGCAGGATGTAGTGGAACTCGGTCGCCGCCGTCGCCGTGACCTGGCCCTCGATCTTATCGACGGTCTCGCCGAAATAGTTGAAGGTCATCACCGCGCCGGGGATGTCGATGTTCAGCATCTCGCTGATCGGCTTGCCCATGTCGGTGGTGTCGAGCAGCGCGAATTCGAGCGCGTTCTCCTCGATCAGGCTGGCGAACTTGTAGATCACCGCCATGCGGTCGCGCGGCGCCATCTTGGACCAGACGCCGGACTTGAACGCCTTGCGCGCGGCCTTGACGGCGGCATCGACGTCGGACGCGTCCGAGCGGGTGACGCTGGCGATCACCTCGCCGGTCGCCGGATTGACGGTCTCGAAGGTGCGGCCTTTCTTGGCGGCGACGAACTTGCCGTCGATGAAGTTGCGGGTCTCCGGCTTCAGCTTGCCGGCGAATTTGTGGAAGGCCTTCTTGTCCAGGGCCCGGGCCTGTTCCAGGTTCATGGCGTTTCTCTCCTCTGCCTCTCATGGATATGGGCTGATTTCGATATTCCCCGCCATACATATTGATGGACGACGGCCGGGAACCCGAATGCGTTGTGCGGCACGCTTATAGCACCGCGCCCGGAACCCGGCCAGGGGCGCCAAGTGCTTGAAAAAGCGCGGATTGTCGCGGCTACTTCGCGGCGGCCGTGATGCTGCCGAGGCGCTGCTGGGCGATCCCCTCGATATGGGCCTTCATCTGCGCATCCTCCGCGAGGAGGCGCCGGAAATCCGCCTCGCGCAGTTCCAGCAGCTGGCAGAAGCCGAGCGCGATCACATCGGTCGAGCGCGGCCGGCCGGTGATCAGCGCCAGCTCGCCGAAGAACTCGCCGCTGCCGAGCTCGATCGCCTCGCCCGAGGGCAGGCTGAGCCTGACCGCGCCCGAGGCGATGAAGAACATGGCATCGCCGCGGTCGCCCTTCCGCACGATCCGCTCGTCGGGCAGTGTCAGGCGCGGTCGCAGCACGCGGCAGATCCGCGCCAGCGCCTGTTCCGAAACATTGGCGAACAGCGGAACGCGGGAAACGAGCTGGCTCGCGGTCAGGCTGGTGTCCAGCTCCGGCCGCTGGTCGATGCCGGGATAGCGGTCCGCGGATTCCTCCGCCAGGGCCTGCGCGACCTCGCCGCCGATGACGCCCTGGTCTTGCAGCGCCTGGTAGCCGCGATGCTCCCAGACCCGCGCCAGGCGCTCCAGGTGCTGGCGCTGCAGCGCCTCGGCATAGCTCGGATATTGCAGCTTCAGTGCCAGCAGCGCGTCCTCCACCGCGTTCATCCGCGCGGCGTTCAAGGTGATCAGCGTTTCGGTGGCGGTCTCGCCCAGCAGCGGCCCCAGGCGGTCGCGAGCGAACGGGGTCATCTCGCCGAGCAGCCGGCGCTGGTTCACCAGCAGCTCGAAGCGCTGGGCGAGGGCGTTGGCCAGCGGCCGCTCGAAGCCGAAGCGGTTCTGCAGCGTGAGGGCAAGGCGGATCTCCGGCCCGTAGCGCAGGTTGCGCTTCCACGCCTTGGTGAAGGCCTCGTCCGCCTGCCAGCGGGCGGCCTCGGCACGGCCGCGGCGCCCGGTCGTGTCATGGGGCCGCACCGCGTCGCGCAGGCGCTGGGTGTGGGCCAGCAGCTGCTCGGCGATGCGGCGGTCGACCACCCGGGCATGCAGCAGCTCCAGGCAGCGCGCGCTCTCCCGCGCGGTCAGCACGGTGAGGCCGACCCGGAGGGTCTGGCGCCGGCCGAGCACCTCTCCCGTCTCCTCGATCTGGACGCCTTCCATGGGGGCACAGGCGGCGCGTTCGACGGCGAGGCGGGAATCGAGATCGCCGAGTACGGCGTCCACCGCCTTGCGGTCGAGCCGGCCGCGCTCCGCCGCTTCCGCCACCTGCTCGCGCACTTCCGCCAAGGTCATGACTGCGGCGCGGTCGCGGACGCCGAGCGCCACCGCCGAGAGACGGTTGAGCTGCAGCACGCGAATGAGCGGCCGCAGGGTCGTGCCGTTGACGAACAGCGTCAGCAGCACGTAGCCGGTGACTGCGGCGGCGACGAAGTCGCGGAGCCCCTCGGGCAGCGCGCTGCTCTCCGTCACCGCCAGGGCGAGAGCAAGCGAGACCGCGCCGCGCAGGCCGCCCCAGAGGATGACGGTGCGGAACCGCGCGTCGATCCTTTGCATCAGCCCGAGGCGCTCCAACACCGGCAACAGGCCGAACACCGTGACCGCGCGGGCGGCGAGGGTGGCGAGGTAGAGCAGCACGACGAGGCCGACCTCGCCCCAGGTCATGCCCTTGACGAAGCGCGGCACGAACATCGCCGCCAGCAAGAAGATGAGCGAATTGGCCCAGAATCCGATCTGGCCCCAGGCGCCTTCCAGCTGCTCGGCGGTTTCCTGGCTGAACCGGGTCCGTCGCGTGCTGCCGATGACGAGGCCGGCGGAGACGCAGGCGACCACGCCGGAAAGATGCAGGTAATGCTCGGCGACGAAGAAGGAGAGGTAGGCGAGGGCGATGGTAAGGGTGATCTCCGCCCGCGGCCAGCTGCCGAGGATCTGGAAGAGGGCGGTCGCCGCGATGCCGAGGACGATCCCGGTGACCGCGCCGCCGATCGCGCTCACCAGGAAGCCGAGGACGGCGCCGGCAGGGCTGGTCTCGCCGGGGCTGAGAATCATCGCCACCAGCATGGAGAAGAGCGCGATCGCCGCCGCGTCGTTCAGCAGCGATTCGCCCTCGACCAGGGTCAGGAGCCGCCGCGGCGCGCCCACCTCGCGGAAGATTCCGATCACCGCCGCGGGGTCGGTGGTGGCGACGATCGAGCCCAGCAGCAGGCAACCCAGGAGGCCGTAGCTGGAGACCGCCGCCAGCGAGACGCCGACCACGAGCGTGCAGATCACGACCGCGACCACCGCCATGGTGAGGATCGGCGCGATGTCGTCCATCAGCCGCCGGAGATCGACCGCGAGGGCCGCCTCGAACAGCAGCGCGGGCAGGAAGATGACGATGATCGCCTCGGAGGAGATCTCGAACTGCCGGAGCGCCGTCAGGAGATCGCTGGCGACCGCGGACTTCGCCTCCGGCTGGACCTGGATCAGCAGCCCGAGCGCCACCCCGGCGAGGGCCAGGAGCACCGAATAGGGCAGCTTCAGCTTCGCCGCCAGCGGCGGCAGCAGGCTGACGAGCCCGAGGAGGGTGACGAGGCCGAAGACGATGAGGGCGGCGGAGGTCATGCGCGCCCCGCCTCAGCCGGTCTTCGATTTCGCGACATAGACGCCGTCCCAGCCGGTGCCAGGCGGCGCGGCGCGGTATTCGGCGATGCGGGTGGCGTAGACCTCGTAGAGGCCGAGTAGCGATTCCGGTGCGACCACGCGGCAGGCGTCGAGGCCCGCTGCGGCGGCTCCCCAGTGCTGCTCGCGATAGGCCGTCAGCATTCGGTCATGTGCCGCTTTGAGCTGCACAAAGGAATTGCTGGCCGCGACCGTCTCGTCGCCGAGGCCGGTGAAGATGCGGATCGGGATCGCCTTGCCCTTGACCTTGACCTGGTCGATCTCCAGCAGCGCGAAGTCCGGGGCGGCGCTCGCGGTCTCCTCGCCGATGACCAGGTCGAGCTTGTAGGCGGGCGACAGCGCCTCCAGGCGCGAGGCGATGTTCACCGTGTCGCCCATGGCCGAGTAGTTGAAGGTCTGGTCCGACCCCATGTTGCCGACGCAGCAGAGCCCGGAATTGACGCCGATTCCCGCCTTGATCTTCACTTTCGTCACGCCCTTGAGTTTCGCCTCCTGCTTGAAGCGCTCATTGAGGGCCGCGAGTTCCCGGCGCATCTCGAAAGCGGCGCGGATCGCCTCCCGGCCGTGGGAGGCGACGTCGATCGGGGCGTTCCAGAACGCCATGATGCAGTCGCCGATATACTTGTCGATCGTGCCCTTGTGCTTCTGGATGACGGTGGTCATCGGCGTCAGGAAGGAGTTGATGACCCGGGTCAGCTCCTCTGGATTGAGGCCTTCCGACATCTTGGTGAAGCCGCGGATGTCGGTGAACATCACGGTCAATTCGCGGATCTCGCCGCCCAGCTTCAGCCGCTCCGGATGCTGCGCCAGCTGGTCCACCAGCACCGGCGAGAGATAGCGCTGGAAGGCGCCGCGCACATGCCGCTTCTCGCGCTCGGTGCGGACGAAGGCGACCGTCGAGCTCGCCATGACCAGGATGACCGCCGTCCCGGCGGGATAGAGCGGATCGACCAGCAGGCGCTGATGCTGGAACAGCCAGAGGCTGCCGCCGAAGGCGACGACGACGGCGATCCCGGCCACCAAGAGGCCCGAAAGCGCGCCGGCGCGATAGGCGAAGGCGATCGCCAGCATGCCGAAAGCGATCAGATAGGTGATCTCGGCGGCGTCGCTCCAATAAGGTCGCTGCAATTGCTGCGCGCCAGTCAGGGCGGTCGCTAGGATCTGTTCAATCGCCTCGGCATGCAGCTCGACGCCCGGGATGCTGAATGAAAGGGGCGAGGAATGCATGTCCTTCAGTCCCTCGACCGAAGTACCGACCAAGATTATTCGTCCTTGCACCGAATCGCGCGGAAAGCTGGGGTCGAACAGGTCGGCGATGGAAATGAAGCGTTCCGACTGGTGACCCGTGTCGTCGAGCAGAATCTCGCCAGCGCGGTTCGGCTTGATGATAACCGGCGAGCCTTCGATGCGTATGGCCCCGACACCGTAGGCCAGTCTGGTACTTCCAAGCTCGTTGTTCGCACCCGTCGAGCGGATCGTATAGGTCTGCGCCTGCAAGGCGGACCGGATCGATTCCAGGGTCAATGACGGCAGCAAACCATCCGTGGATTGCATGGCGTTGGCTATGTTGCCTCGATAATTCAATACCAGCGGGACTCGTCGAACGACGCCGTCTGGATCGGGATCGGAGTTCACCGCACCATTGCCGACCGCGACCGTTTGGAACTGAGGCATGGCGCCGACGACGTAATCGAAGCCGTGGACGAAGTAGAGCGGATTGTCCCCCACGAAGGTGAAACCGCCGATCGGCTTTGGTTTGGTCTCCGGCCGCTTCGGATCATAGTTGAGCATCGCGAAGCCGAGCACGGTGGGGGCTTTGGCGATCGAATTGCTGAGCTGAGTGTCGGGATCGGGCAACTGCATGATGCGGTGCCTGACCTCGGCGAACGCCGGGTCGTCCGGCAGCGTTTCTGCCAGCGATTGAGGTG